>Ga0315899_10000825_pt1 | contig 36671 bp, 32 predicted proteins | sample LakEriMetagenome_2_FD_203518 | JGI IMG/M metagenome (GOLD analysis project Ga0315899, IMG submission 203518) | Freshwater fungal communities from buoy surface, Lake Erie, Ohio, United States - Buoy 4 MA112 | ecosystem: Environmental > Aquatic > Freshwater > Lake | place: USA: Lake Erie, Ohio...
GGCGTCGGCTGCCAGGTCACGTTGCCGCGTCCGGTCCAGGCATCGAATGAAGCCTCGCCTTCGAAGAACGGGCCCAGCGCGAAGGTTCCGCTGGCGGTGCGAATGGACTTGTCGTCCTTGGTGTAGCGGATGCCGCCCAGCACGCTCAGTTCAGGCGTGATATCGATGTAGACCTCACCGAACACCGCGTGCGAGGTAACGTTGGCATCGGTGGTCACGCCCGCCGCGACAAAGCCGGCGGTCCGGTTGGCGGGCATATAGGTGATGACATCGCCTGCGCTGTTGGCCTTCAGATAATATCCGCCCAGCAGGAAGTTGAACGGCCCGGACAAGTCCGATGCAAGGCGCAGTTCCTGGCTGACCTGATCGCGCTCTCCCGAACCATACTGGGCTGAACGCCAATCGGGCGACGAAATGACCTGACCCGGACCAAGCAGATAGGTCAGGACACCATTGCCCGCGCCATTTGCTGGCGAAATCGCGGTGGGATTGAAAGCATTGGGCCGCGTGCCCTGATCGAAGTCACGGACGGAATTATTGCTGCCGTCCCGAAAGCCGGTGACCGAAGTGAGGCGCAGCCAGTCACCGATGTCCTGGTTGATCTCGAAGGTGGCGAGCAGGTCCTTGGCCCTCTGTTCGGGCAGAACATCGATCCGCACTTCACGCAGATCAGCCGGATTGGAGCTGAACGTATCGGCTCGCACAACCCCGGGAATCAGAAAGCGGTCGATCGGGAAGTTGACGGCGGGGAAATCATTGGTGACCGAGTTAGGCGAGCAGCCCAAAGTCGGATCGGGTGTACACAGCGTCTTCACTGCGTTGGCGCGGTTGCTGTCTTCTTCGAAGTAAGTGACAACAAAGTCGACCGTCGTGCCGGATCCGGTGTCGAGCCGTGCGCTGCCGCGCAGGGTGAACTGGTCACGACCGTCGATGCGAGAGCCATCCTCAAGGTTACGGGTATAGCCGTCGCGCTTGAGGTAGTGCCCGGCAAACCGCAAGCCGAACCCTTCGGTAACCGGCACGTTCACGGCACCTTCGATGCGACGCCCGTCAAAGTTCTCGACCTGCGAGCTCACATAGCCTTCGAAGGCATCGGTCGGCTTATGGGTGACGAAATTGATCAGGCCGCCGGTGGTGTTACGGCCGAACAGCGTGCCTTGCGGACCGCGCAGCACTTCGATGCGTTCAAGGTCGAAGAATTCACCAAATGTGCTGCCCTGCTGCAGGAATACCCCGTTGATGAGGACACCGATGTTGGTGTCGTTGGAACCACCGAACGACTGCGACCCGACCCCGCGGATCGTCAGGTTGCGGTTGGCAGAAAGGATCACGTTTGGTGCGTTGAACTGCAAGTCAAGCGCGTCCTCGATCCGGGCGGCGCGGATGTTCTCGCTCGTCAACGCGGTGATCGCAATCGGCACATCCTGGACGTTTTCCTCGAGCAGCTGCGCGGTCACGATGATGACGTTTTCACTTTGCTCAGCCGAGTCGTCCGCGTCTTGTGCAAACACCGGTTGGCTGCACAGCGCAGCAAGCGGCAGGGCCGAGATGGCCGGGAACAGTTTTTTCATTGGTATCCTCCCCTCGTTATGGGAAGGCAGATGCCACTTAATGGACTAAACGTCAATATAATCGCCAATACGGGCTTATAGGCGTGGATTTGCCACGCCAATATGGTCCTTTGCAGCATTATTCGTCACTATGTCCAATTCTGTTCCCCGCTCACTGAGCGCGCCAAATGGGACGCCGCAAGTGGTCCGCGAGGACTGCGCAACGTTTTCTCATCAACCGCTGAGGCTCGACTCGACCCAGACCCGGTCGTTCCCCAGGATCAACGGCACTGTCTACTTTCGCCGAAAGCGGTCAGGCCGCTTTTGCGATCGCGCGCGGGCCCCGCTCATGACCGTTCGTGGGTGGATAGCGGAAGGGCGGCTATTTTCCGGTCAAGTCTGGCATGTGCTTCTCTACCCACCTGATGAACGAGACCGCTTCACCCCGGAGTGACTGACCAAGCGGGGTGAGCTCGTAACTGACGTGCGGCGGTATCGTCTGCCGATCTGTCCTCAGAACGATGTGCAACTGTTCAAGGGTTCTCAAGGTCTGTGTCAGCATTTTCTGGGAAATGCCTTCCACCGACCGAACCAGTTCACCGTTGCGCCGTGGACCTTCCCCCAGCGCATTGATGATGAGCAACGACCACTTATCAGCGAGAAGGGCCATGTAAACGCGCGATGCACAGCGTTGCGACATGACATTCGGCTGCGCAGTCATTCGTCAGCTTCCTTCAACGACATAGGCACCAAAAGGTGCGTACTAGCATCATGGAAACATCACCGCTAGCTCACGCTTGTCTTTCGCAACAGGAGTCTGGTGGAATGGAGTGGCTCAATATCGCAGGAGCGGCAATCACCATCCTTATGGGATGTCTTGGCCTGTTTGTTCCCGATAAGGCTTCTGCCTTGACGGGCCTGATTGCCTCAACGCCCGCTGCGCGGGCCGAGTTCAGAGGAACGCTGGGCGTCACATTCATGTTTCTGGGCGCTGTGCCACTGGTCTCCGAAAGCCCATACGCCTTCCTGACTGCGGGGGCGTGCTGGCTCGGCGCCGCGATCGGACGTATCATTTCCATCGTCGCTGACAGCGGCAACGAGGCGAAGAATTGGGGGGCAGTTGCCTTCGAGTTGGCAGTGGCCTGCCTGATGCTGTCGGGCGAGCCCGTACGATTGCTATCATGACTGTGCGAATGGCGTTTGCCGCCAATCACTGACGGTGATTCCCAAAACGCCTGAACGACCGCATCGGGGTCGGTTTCAGAATGCCGGCTGTTGGCGAAAAATCCGTTGAAGCTGCCCGGCAGGTTCCGGTGCCGCGTATCAGCCCTGCTCATGACCGAAGATGGGTGGAAACCTGAAGTCGAAGATGATAGTCTTTGCCAATGTCTTACAGCGATCAATTGAGCGGATTCGGGACGTCAGTTGTGAATTGGGCGCGGAGCCCATTCAATGTCAGGGTTCCTGCGATTGTCGCTATCGTTCTCGTATCGGTAGTGTTGGTCAATCTGCTCAGCTTGCCAGACCTGCTCTTGATCCCGTTTCTGGCAATCTATCTTGTGGCGGTAGTTGCTACGTTTCACGAGCTTCAGGAAAAGGGTCGCTCGGGTTGGTGGATCCTTCTGATGATTGCGAAGATCAACATCGGTCCCCTTTGGCTAGGTCTATCACTGGGCGCTGTGATCAATGTGTTGCCCGTTTTCCTTGCGATGTCATCTGCCCGAAGGATTGATGCGCAGCCGTAGCTAGTTACGACCGTTCTGGGGTCGGGACCTGAAAGGCAGGAATTTTTCACAGGCAAGGCAGATCTGCCAGACGGGTTTTGGGCCTGTGCATCAGCCCTGCTCATGACCGATGATGGGTGGATTTCTGCCGTTCCGCTTTAAGCGCGGTAGGATGAATTTCTCGGGCCTTTTCGGCGGCGTGGTATTCGTGCGAAACAGCTCGCATGGATGCAATCAGAATCGCTTTGATCGTTGGCGCCGCCATTGGCGTTTGTGCGAATGCCGGTGACGGGCGCTATGTCGAAGCGGCGGAGCAGCTGGATTCGACGATCGCCGAAAACTACGCCTATCTCGATGAGCTTCCTGACGGTGTGCTCCCGAAATCCGATGTGCTGACCGCAGAACGCGAAGCGGTCCACGATGATCGGACGCTGCTCGCCTATGCCGAGAAACGATTGGCTTCGCTGGCAGATCATCACGCCATCACCGGAAGTTCATTTCGCGACAGCTGGGCTGTCGTGCCGACATACACGGATTTGTGGGTTGTGAAGAAAGGCGATCAGTTCATTGTCGACGCCGTGCGCGATGGCAGTCCGGCGGAAGATCAAGGTTTCGCGGTGGGCGACGTCATCATGGCGGTGAACGGGCTTCCTATCAACCAAGCGGTAGCGTCGTTTTGGGCTGACCTGGGTCTTGCGGAAACACCGGTCCGGGCGGGATATGCCGCTCGGGTTCTGGTTGCCGGGCGCCGCGACAGGGCACGAAAGATCAAGATAAGGAATCGATCCGGAACTGTGCGCGAGCTAGTTCTTCCTTCGATGTATGACCTTGAGGAGGTGGAGCGCCCGCCGGTGAGTGTCTGTCGCTCTGACGCCCGCACGGTCATTCGCGTCAACAACAGCCTCGGCGATCCGAGGACAATCGACGCCTTCGACGACGCCATGCGCTTGGTTCCGAAAGGCGATAATCTGGTTCTCGATCTTCGTGATACGCCATCAGGCGGCAACACGACAGTCGCGAGAGGGATCATGGGATGGTTCGTCACCGAACCGCGCGGTTACCAAATCCACAATCGACCAGCAGAACAACGGCAGACCGGCATTCCGCGCCAATGGATCGAGCAGGTGCTTCCCCGCGAAGGTATGTATCGCGCCGAACTCCCGACCATTGTTGTGGGGCGATGGACCGGAAGCATGGGAGAGGGAATCGCGGTCGGGTTTGCCGGTTTAGGGGCGGAGGTGCACGGGACGAGAATGGCTGGCCTCAAAGGTTCGATAGAAGATCTGAGGGCGGGCGAGACCGATCTTACCGTGAAGTTACCAACCGAGATGCTTTTAACGGCCTCCGGCCTTCCACGCGAGGACTTCATTCCTGAACCAATGCACGACGATCAGCTGATTTTGGGAGTATGCTGACCCGTCGGCAGCGGCAGCAATGGGGTCGGTTGCAGAATGTCGGCTCTTGGGAAAAGAAACCGCAATTGCCGTCATTCGCGGCCCGAGTTGGGGCCCGTCGGCTGTCGACCCAACATTCGCCATTACTACAAGGCGCTGAGCGTGTCGGCTTCGTTCGAAACAAGACGTTAGGAAAAATCAGCTAAGAAGTGAAATGGCCAACGAACTTGAGCGTCCCCAGCGCCTTGCAATCCTGATTGACGCGGACAATGCATCGCCGCGGACGGCAGCGGTGATCTTTGAGGAGATCGCGACCATCGGCGAGGCAAGCGCCCGGCGCATTTATGGCGATTTCTCGGGCACGCGGCTCAAGGGATGGTCCGAAGTGCTGGCCACCTACGCCATCATCCCCCACCAGAATTTTGCCAACACGGTCGGGAAGAACGCTTCGGATATCGCGCTCGTTATCGACGCAATGGACCTGCTTCACAGTGGCCGTTTCGATGGGTTCTGCCTGGTCTCGTCCGACAGCGATTTCACACGGCTTGCCGCCCGCATCCGGGAGCAGGGCCTCGACGTCTACGGCTTCGGCGAACAGAAGACCCCCGAAAGCTTCCGCCGGGCATGCAAGCGGTTCATCTACACCGAGAACCTGCTTCCCCAAGGCGACGGGCTGGTGCCTTCCGGAACAGACACCGGAGTAAACGGGGCTCCGGGTGGATCATCCAAAAGGCCTCCCACCGCGGCGATACCGCACATCCGAACCGCCCTTAGCCAACTTGATGATATTGACGGATGGCACTTTCTTGGGGCGGTCGGCACGCGGCTTGCCGCGCTGATGCCTGACTTCGATCCTCGCACCTATGGATGCCCGAAGCTGCTGACGCTTATTGAGAAGTCGGACGCTTTTGAGATCAGGCGCGAGAATTTGAAGGTTTACATCCGGCCGAAGCAGGCGCCTTCGCCGAGGCCAAAACAGTCCGGCTGAAATGCCGCATGGCAGAACGGCAATAGAGATACTCAGTTAGCTCCTCGTCGTCTTCCAGATTGTTATGTCAGACCTCTCTGCACAGCTCGGCGCGAACGGACGATGGGCTGCTAAGCAGCAGAGTGCGCGAACGTATCATGGGGTCAGCTACCGGGAAACGAACCGTGCAAAGCCGTTTTTTGCGGCCCGAGTCTGCCAGGGTCGGCTACCGACCCAACGTCGGTCGTTTACATCAGCCGCCATTAGCGTCCGCTCCTGACAGAAGCCGCCGACGGGACGCCCCAATGCCCATCGGCAATGTGCCCCTGATCACCCGTTCGCGCTTCAATCTATTACTCCCGAACGCTGCCATTCGCTCGTTTCAACGCTGGAATCACCAAGGCAGACGATTGCGCAAATCCGGTCCGTATCGATGACCTCAATGCGTCACTCAAAGTTGCCGCTGATGCGACTCAAAAAACGCATGAGACGATCATGGATGTCAAAGTGCGCCGGGCAGTTCCTTGACCTGCATCAAATGCGCTACGGCATTGCTGGGCTAGCAATGATCTGCCCGGCCCCAGCGGCTCGCAGTCGGGCGCTCTTGGCAGATTCTGCTGACTTGCATTATATTCAACCGTGGGCTTGATGGCGTGGATGAAGGGGTCGGACTATCCCGAAGATACGGCAAATCCCGATCGACACGCACCCCGAGAACACGGCGTTCCTGCTGCGTCACGGTGATGGCTATTCGGCCGAGCAGTTTCAGGCACTGCGCAAGATCCGCATTTGGGGCGGAGGGTGCGAAATCCTCGCGAGCCTTGCGGTGGTCGACGATCCGGCAGTGATCGGCATCGACGAGATCGGCCTTGGTGAACAGGCCTTCCAGCGGCTCGGCCTGGCGGAAGGCACCGAAGTCGAGATCGCGCAGGCGCGGCCGCCCGCAAGCCTCGAATTCGTGCGCCGCAAGATCGACGGCGAGGCGCTGGGCGATGGCGAGATTTCGGCGATCATCCGCGATGTCGCCAGCCACCGCTATTCGCACATGGAGATCGCCGCCTGGCTGGTCGCCTGCGCCGGGTTCATGACGACGCAGGAAACTCTCGCGCTCACGCGGGCGATGGTCGATGTCGGCAATCGCCTGCACTGGCAATCCCCGCTGGTGGTGGACAAGCACTGCATCGGCGGAATTCCCGGCAACCGCACCTCGATGATCGTGGTGCCGATAGTCGCTGCCCACGGCCTCGTCTGCCCAAAGACCTCCTCGCGCGCGATCACTTCGCCGAGCGGCACGGCGGACACGATGGAAGTGCTTGCCAATGTCGATCTGCCCGAGGAGCGGCTGACCGCCATCGTCGCCGAGCACAACGCCGTGCTGGCGTGGGGCGGGCGGATCGGATTGTCGCCGGCCGACGATGTGCTGATCGCGGTCGAACGCCCGCTGCGGCTCGACACGATGGAGCAGATGGTCGCCTCGATCATCTCGAAGAAGGTGGCGGCGGGATCGACCCATCTGGTGCTCGACATCCCGGTCGGGCCGACTGCCAAGGTGCGCAGCCAGAGCGATGCGGTGCGCCTGCGCAAGCTGTTCGAATATGTCGCCCGGCACATGGGGCTGACAGTGAAGGTGGTGTTCACCGACGGTGCGCAGCCGGTCGGGCGCGGAGTCGGCCCGGTGATGGAGGCGCGCGACGTGATGGCGGTGCTGCGCAACGAACCCGATGCGCCCGAGGATCTGCGCGATCATGCGGTGATGCTGGCCGGACACGTGCTCGATTTCGATCCCGCCATCGAAGGGGGCAAGGGCTATGCCCGCGCGCTCGAACTGCTCGCCTCGGGCGCGGCGCTGGAGGCGATGGAGCGGATCATCGCCGCGCAGGGGGCGTGCGAGCGCCAGCTGGTGCCGGGCCCGCTGTGGCACGAGGTCAAGGCGGCGCATGCCGGGCGGATCGCCGCCATCGATTGCGAGCGCATTGCCCGCGTCGCGCGGCAGGCCGGTGCGCCGATGGACAAGGCCGCCGGGATCGACCTCCTGGTCAAGGTCGGTGGCATGGTGCGGGCGGGCGACGTGCTCTACCGCATTCACGCGAGCACGCAGACCGGGCTCGATTTTGCCCGCGATCTGGCGAGTGAAGGCCCCGGGTACGCGATTGCATGACAAGCGCCACGCTCCATTGCTTTGCCGAGGCGGCCGGTCCGGCGAAGGAGCTGGCCGCCTTGTTGGGCGCCCCATGCGCGCCAGTTGCAGTGCATCGCTTCCCCGACGGGGAGAGCCTGGTGCAGGTCGCCGGGACCGGGTCTGTCGCCTTGCTCTACCGCTCGCTCGATGATCCCAATGCCAAGCTGGTCGAAGTGCTGCTCGCCGCGTCGGCCTTGCGCGATGGCGGGGCGCGTCAGGTGGTTCTGATCGCGCCCTATCTGGCCTACATGCGGCAGGACATGGCGTTCCGCCCCGGCGAGGCGGTGAGCCAGCGGGTGATCGGACGCCTGCTGGCGGGCGCTTTCGACGGGGTGCTGACCATCGATCCGCATCTCCACCGGGTGCACACGCTCGGCGAAGTCATCCCCGATGTTCCGGCCATCGCGATTACCGCCGCGCCGCTGCTGGCCGCTGCCATCGACCATGATGCTGCGCCGGTGCTGGTCGGACCGGACGAGGAATCGCGCCAATGGGTCGGCGCGGTGGCGCGCCTTGCGGGCCTGCCCTTCATCGCCGGGCGCAAGCAGCGCCGCAGTGACCGCGATGTGATCGTGACATTCGAAGATGCCGCACAGATCGCGGGGCGGCCGGTGGTGCTGGTCGACGATCTCATCTCCAGCGGTCGCACTCTGATCGAGGCGGCGGCAGGGCTGCACGCAGCGGGCGCGGCGCGGGTCGATGCGCTGGCGGTGCACAGCCTTGCCAGCGCCGCCGACATCGCCGCGATGCACGCCGCCGGGATCGCCAGCATCCGCGCGACCGACAGCGTCGCCGGGCCGCTCGCGCAATTGCCTCTCGCGTCTGCACTCGCGCAGGCCATCATCGATCAGGGCTGGACAGGAGCGCCGCGCAAATGACGGATCACAGGCTGACAGTCACCTTCCACGGCGCGGCGCAGACCGTCACCGGATCGTGCATGGAGTTCCGCAGCGGCAGCCATGCGGTACTGGTCGATTGCGGGATGTTCCAGGGCTCGCGGACGCTGGAGGCGCTCAACCACCAGGAATGTCCGTTCGATCCGGCCGGGATCGATGCGATCATCCTCACCCATGCCCATATCGATCACAGCGGGTTGCTGCCCAAGCTGGTCGCGCAGGGGTTCAAGGGCGAGGTGTGGTGCACGCAGGAGACCATCGACCTGCTCGAACACATGCTGGCCGATTCCGGGCGCATCCACGAATTCGAGGCCGAGCGTCGCAATCGCCGCCGCGACCGCGCGGGCGACGAGCCCTTCATCCCGCTCTACACCGAACACCAGGCGATGCTGGCGTGGGAGCGGTGTCGCCCGATTACCTTGCAAACCTGGTTCGAACCCGCACCCGGCTTTCGCGCGCGGTTGTGGAATGCCGGGCATATCCTTGGTGCGGCCTCGGTCGAACTGGAGGCGGTGGGCACGCGGGTGATGTGTTCGGGCGATATCGGCCCGGCCAACAAGGCGTTCTATGCCGATCCCGAGGGGCCGTCCGGTTTCGATCACGTGATCTGCGAGGCGACCTATGGCAACCGCGAACGCGAGAGGGTCAGCATCGAGGAACGCCGCGCCCTGCTTGAAGCCGAAGTGCTGGCTGCGCGCGCGCGCGGCGGCAATCTGGTGATCCCGATCTTCGCGCTCGAACGCACGCAGGAACTGCTGCTTGATCTCGACACCCTGATCGATCAGGGGCGCATTCCCGGCACCCATGTGTTCGTCGATTCCCCGCTCGCCAACCGCATCACCGGTGTGTTCGAACGCTATGCGACCGAATTGGAGGATACCGGGCGGCACAACATCTTCGACAATCCCTTGTTCCACTTCGTCACCGAGGTGGCCGAGAGCATCCGGCTCAATGCGATCACCGGGGCGGTGATCATGGCTGCTTCGGGCATGTGCGAGGCAGGGCGCATCCGCCATCACCTGCTCAGCAACCTGCACCGCTCGCGCTCGACCATCCTGTTCGTCGGCTTTCAAGCGCAGGGTACGCTTGGTCGGGTGATCCTCGAAGGGGCGAAGACAGTGCGGATTTCGGGCAACGACGTGCGGGTGCGGGCGCAGATTCGGCAGATCGACAGCTATTCCGCCCATGCCGACCGTTACGAGCTCGCTGACTGGATCGCTGCGCGCCTGCCAGTCGGCGGATCGGTGTTCCTCGATCACGGCGAGCCCGAAGCTGCGGAAGGCCTGCGGCGGCTGCTGCAAACCCGCTTGCCCGATCAGGAAGTGCGCCTGCCCGTGATCGGGGAACGCTTTGCGTTGCCGCCGGGGGCAAAGGCCAAGCGCGAGACCACCGGACGGCAGGACCTGCCGCTTGCAACCGGACGCGACTGGCAGAACACCTATGCCGATTTCGCCACCTCGTTGAAGGCGCGCCTGTCGCGGATGCACGACGATGCCGAGCGCGAACAGGCGCTGCAAACCTTGCGCGAGGTGCTCGATGCCCATGATGCGCGCGGCTAGCCGGACGGGCTGAGCGATGGCGGGCCCGCCTGCGACTGCGGCTCCGGCCTTCCGGGCGCTGGGCCTGTCCAAGGTCTATCGCACCGGAGAGACCGAGGTGCATGCCCTGCGCGGCGTCGATCTGGATATTGCCGCAGGCGAGGTGCTGGTGTTGCTCGGCCCGTCGGGAAGCGGCAAATCGACGTTGCTCAATATCATGGGCGGGCTCGACCGGCCGTCGAGCGGGCAATTGTTCTTTGGAGAGGAGGAGCTAACCAGCGTCGATGATGCCGGGCTGACACGGTTCCGCCGCGCGCATGTAGGCTTCATCTTCCAGTTCTACAACCTCGTCCCCAGCCTCACCGCAGAGGAGAACGTGCGGCTGGTCACCGACATTGCCGAGCGTCCGCTCGCCCCGATGACCGCGCTCGAACTGGTGGGCCTTGCAGAGCGCGCCGCGCATTATCCGGCCCAGCTTTCGGGCGGCGAGCAGCAGCGGGTAGCCGTTGCCCGCGCCATCGCCAAGCAGCCCGAAGTGCTGCTCTGCGACGAGCCGACCGGCGCGCTCGACAGCGCCACCGGCATCCGCGTGCTCGAAGCGCTGGTGCGGATCAACCGCGAACGCGGCACTACGCTGGTGATCATCACCCACAACAGCGCGATTGCCGGCATTGCCGACCGTGTGCTGCACTTTCTCGACGGACGGATCGCGCGGATAGAGCACAATGCAAACCCCATGGATCCGGCGGGGATCGTGTGGTGAACGCGCTCGATACCAAACTCGTCCGCGATTTGTGGCGGCTGCGCGGGCAGGTGCTGGCGATCGCGGTGGTGCTGGCGGCGGCGGCTGCGATCTTCGTGCTGTCAGCTGGCACCCATGCCTCGCTGGCGCTGACGCGCGACGTCTACTATGCCCGCAACGGCTTTGCCGACGTGTTCGCGGAACTCACCCGCGCGCCCGCCGACATCACCGAGCGTGCCGCCGCGATCCCCGGTGTAGCCGGAGTGGAAGGCGGCATTCGCCAGCTCGCCACGCTAGACATGGCAGGCCGCCACGAGCCGATGCGGGCAATCGTCAATTCGGTGCCCGAATACCGGCCGCGCCAGATCAACCGGATCACCTTGCTTCAGGGACACATACCGTCGCCCGATGCAGCCGAGGAGATCATTGCCGACGAAGCCTTTGCCGAGGCCAACGCGCTGGAGCCGGGCGATACCATTGCGGCGGTAATCTATGGCAAGCGGCAGACCTTGCGGATCGTCGGCATCGGGCTCGCCCCCGATCACATCTTCTCCATCGCGCCGGGCGAGCTGGTGCCCGACAATCGCCGGTTCGGGGTGCTGTGGATGGGCGAGCGCGCGCTCGCTGCGGCGACTGATCGGGTCAATGCCATCAACACGCTGGTACTGCTACTCGAACCCGATGCAGTGCCGGGCGAAGTGATCCGCCAGCTCGACAGCCTGCTTGAACCCTATGGCGGCACCGGAGCCTATGGGCGCGAGGACCAGATCAGTCATGCCTTGCTCGATAGCGAGCTGAGCCAGCTTGACGCGCTGACCCGCGTAATCCCGCCGGTGTTTCTGGTGGTGGCGACCTTCCTCGTGCTGGTCGTGCTAGGCCGCCTGATCGGCACCGAGCGGGCACAGATCGGGCTGATGAAGGCGTTCGGCTACAGCAATGCCGCAATCGGCTGGCATTACGGCAAGTTCGCGCTCGCCATAGCCATACTCGCCAGCGTGCTGGGCTGCGGGGCGGGCATATGGATGGGGCGGGCGATGACCGAACTCTATGCGCAATACTACCGCTTCCCCAGCCTCGAATACCGGCTCGATCCCGGCGTGTTCCTGATCGCGGTCGGTATGGCGGTAGGTGCGGCGATGCTGGGAGCGCTGCTGGGCGTCCGCTCGGCCGTGAGCATTACCCCGGCCGAAGCGCTCGCGCCGCCGCCGCCGCCGATCTATCGCGACGGACCGTTCGAACGGCTGGCGGTGCGTACCGGGCTGTCGCCTGCCGGACTGATGATCATCCGCCACATCGCCCGCTGGCCGGGCCGCGCGGTGCTGACTGCGGGCGGGGTCGCGCTGTCGCTCGGGCTGCTGTTTGCGACCTTGCAGTTTCACGATTCCATCCGCTTCATGATCCAGATCTTCTTCCTGCGCGCGCAAGCGCAGGATCTGACGGTGACCTTCACCCAGCCGCGCAACGAGCGGGCGCTGCACGAGCTGGAGCAGCTGCCCGGTGTCTTCCGCGTTGAGCCGGTGCGCGCCGTGCCGGTACGCCTGTCCTTTGCCAATCGCAGCGAGCGCGGGACGATCGAGAGCGTCAGCGATACCAGCCAGCTTTCCGCCCGGATCGATCGCAATGGCGCAAAGCTGGCCGTGCCGCCGGAAGGCCTGATGCTGAGTCGCCAGCTGGCCGATCAGCTGGGGGTCAGGATCGGCGCGGAGATTGAGGTGCGGCTGCTCGATGGAGAGCGCACCAGCACCGTGCACAGGGTGGCGAGCGTGGTCGACGAGGTGATCGGCGCGCGCTCCTATGCCGCCGAGGACACGCTGCTGGCGATCACCCGCGACGCATTGCCAGCCAGCGGCGCGCTGCTGCGCATCGATCCTGCTTTGCGCGACGAAATCATCGACCGATTGGGCGCGATGCCCGGGGTGCTCGGCGTGAGCGAGCGCAGCGCCGCCTTTGCCTTGTTCGAGGACATGATCGACGACAACCTCTACACCATGCTGTTTGTGTTCGTGGCCTTCGCTTCGGCGATCGTCATCGGGGTGGTCTACAACAGCGCGCGGATCCTGTTTTCCGAACGCGCGCACGAGTTGGCGACCTTGCGGGTGCTGGGCTATCATCGCAGCGAGGTCGCGGCGATTCTGGTGGGCGAGCTGGCGCTGCTGGTGGTGCTGGCGATCCCGCTGGGCTGTGTGGTGGGGGTCGGTCTGGGCCAGTTGATGACCGCGATGTTCAGCTCCGATCTGTTCCGCATTCCCTTCGCACCGGCCCGCGCGACCTATGGCGTGTCGATCATTGTTGTGCTGGCGGCCGCGGCGGCGACCTGCGCGCTGGTGGCGCGGCGGGTGCTCGCGCTCGATCTGGTGCGCGTGTTGAAGGCTCGCGAATGATGCGGCGCTGGCTGTTTCGCTGGCGCTGGCCGCTGCTGCTGGCAGCGCTGGTTGTCGCCGGGCTGGTGTTCGCGTTCTGGCCGCGCGCCGCCGCTGTCGATGCCGGCGCGGTATCGCGCGGAGCCATGGTGGTGAGCGTCACCGATACCGCCGTCACCCGCGCTCAGGAGCATTACGTCGTCTCCGCCCCCGTCACGGGATACCTGTCGCGCATCGAGTTCGAAGCGGGCGATGCTGTCGGGGCCGGGCAGGAGCTTGCGCGCCTCAGCGGCGGCCCTTCGGCCCCGCTCGATCCGCGCAGTCTCGCAGAGGGCCGCGCGGCATTGGCCTCGGCACAGGCGACGGTGGGCCAGGCGCGCGCCGGGCTCGATCTGGCGCGCAGCGATCTTGCCCGCGCCGAAGCGCTCGCTCCGCGCCAGTTCGTCTCGCGCGCACAGGTCGAGGCCTTGCGTGCGCGCGTGCTTAGCGGCGAGGCCGCGCTGGCGCAGGCGCGGGCCGAGGCCGTGCGGCTCGGTGCGATCCTGCGGCAGCCCGATGGATCGACCGGCGCATCGGTGACCCTGCGCGCACCGGCGGCGGGCCGGGTGTTGAGCGTGCTCAACGAAAGCGCCGGCATGGTGGCGGAGGGCACGCCGATCATCACCATCGGCGATCCGGCGGAACTGGAAGTGGTGGTCGATCTGCTCTCGCGCGAGGCGGTGCAGGTGCACCCCGGTGACCGCGCGCTGATCACCCGCTGGGGCGGGCCGGACCCGCTGGAGGGCCGGGTGTGGCGGGTCGAGCCCTTTGGCCAGCGCGAGATTTCCGCGCTCGGCGTGGAGGAGCAGCGCGTCAATGTCATCATCCGCTTCGCCGATCCGGCAAGGCTTGCCGCAGCTGGCCTCGGCCACGGGTTTCAGGTCGATGCGATGATCGAGCGCTGGCGCGATGACAAGGCGCTGCGCGTGCCGGTCGGCGCGCTGTTCCGTGGGCCGGAAGGAAAGTGGCAGGTATTCGTGATCGAGCAAGGCCGTGCACGCCTGCAGACGGTCAGCATAGGCCAGATCAACGAGGACTGGGGCGAAGTGCGCGGCGGTCTCGGCGAAGGCCAGCGCGTAGTGCTGAACCCGGCAAACACCTTGCGCGACGGCCAAACGGTGAGCCCGCGCTGAGATACGCCACGCGTGCGTGACAACCGCAGTGCAAAGCCGGTGCCGGAAAAGGCCGCAATTGGCACAAGACCTGCCGATTTTCGCATCACATGGGAACGGCAGGTATGTCCCAAAAACGGTAATTCAAAGCGGCTGGCTGGCATGTTTGCTGTCACACGATGCGTGCGGCATCAAATACCACCCATAAATCAGCGTCGAAAACGTCACCGATCAAACTTAAATTCTGATTTTCAGAGCTTTGGCACCGATGCTTGCAGAAGCAGGACACGCCGGATGTGGATCCCGCATTAGCGACGGAACCGCTCAGATTCGAACCCACAGGAGGCGAGTGAGCCCCGAAAATTCAGGTGGCGAACAGTATTGACCGTGAATCATCGCTGTGCCCCCAGATTTGTCGATCTGTGCCCCCAGATGTGCCCCCAATCGGTATCGACGCAAATGAGATTAGTATGAACATTTCAATAAATCAAAATAAACATTCAGTTTAGGCGATAAATATCATACTTAAATGTCGATTGTCCGGATATTAAGATCGAAAATTAGCAATAAAAATGCTTGGCGGAGAGGGTGGGATTCGATTAATAGACCTATCGCATTGTTTTATAACATCGTAACTTTCTGATCTTGCCAATTATGCCCCCTGCACTGCCCCCAAATCTTTTTGGTTTTATCCGGACGAATTCAGCAAGCTCTACGAAGAGACCTCGGTCATCATCACCACCAATCTCGCCTTCGGAGAATGGCCCACCGTGTTCGGCGACGCCAAAATGACCACCGCGCTGCGAGCCCAGTCCCTTTGGCGCATCACCCATCACTGCGATATCGTCGAAACTGGCAACGACAGCTGGCGCTTCAAAAACCGCAGCTGACCAAAACCCCTTCCCCCGGACCCCCATCCCCGGCGGTTAACCCGGTGGGTCCACAGGTACCTCCCACCCATGCCGCCGCCAGCGCTCCTGACGGCGCGCGGCGGCATGGGTGGATCCCTCCTATGGACTACCGGGATAACCGCCTTCAGCCCCTAAAGGGGGGGTCAATTTTGCGCGCCAATAGGGGGTCAATTTTCAATGCCGATTGACAGCATTGCCGAAACGGCGAAGGCCGTCGTAAGCGCCACTGCCACACTGCCAATGCCTGAGAGCAAGGCCCGTCCAAGGGTAATCTGATGTTGGCGGGCAAACCAGCGCGTTTCGGCCCAACAGAACCAGACGACGCCGCCGAAGAGCAGATAGGGGGCTGCGGTCTGGGCCACGCTGATCGGCATACGCGCGAGGATCGTCGCGAACGAGAATGCAAAAGCAAAGGGGCTCACCAGAAAGCATTGGCTGAAAAATGGTCGGCGTAGCGAGTTCCGGTCGAGCGGCCTTTGCTGCGTGCGCAGAGCGATGAAGGCGACGGAGAGTGGAACGATGGCTGTGACCAACGCACGCACGATAAGCAGATTTTGCTCGTCCGCCATGAAGGTCGCCAACACCGACCCAGCCTTGAGCGATGACGTCGCCTTGATGCCAAATGCGAGTTCGATGCCATGTGTCAGGACGATTGTCAGCATCAGCAGCAATGGCGGGCTCAGGCTGTCAGTATACTGCTGTTCGGGCGCGTCACCAAGTTCCACATCCGAATACAGCGTCATCCGGGTCGGGTTGAAGAGGATCCGCATTATGGTTAGCGGATAGAAGATGATCCAGGTCATCGCTTCATAGAGCAGCTCCTCCAGCGAGCGGATGATTCGAATAAAATCCAATGAACCCTCTTTCGGAGTGGAACCCGTTACGTGACCCTCGCTACTAATGCAGATTTGAAGAGAGTCCGCCGTTGATTTCTTCTGTTGTTGCCTGCGGCGGCACGCGGCCGGGGCGCGGAGCCGCTGGTTGCGCTCCGTGGGTTATCGTAGGTTGACGGCGCGCACGCGTCTTAGTGCCCCGAATCCCGACGCCATCCGGCATTTGGAAAAATTTCGCGATTAGCCGACCGCATTGGTTGCAGCGACGATGCTGGCGGCGCGGGGTGACCCGCACCGCCGCCACACGGGATCAGCCCCAGATACGCTGGGTGATCGCCTCGTGCATCTCCGTGCCGTTCTTCTGGGTAAAGCAGGCGTTGATCTTGGTCTTGCAGTGCACGCCGTTCGACATGACAAACTCGGTTTCGTCGAAATCGCCATCTTCGGTCATCTTGACGAACGCGGTGACGGCATCGGGCCCGAGAAACTTTTCGGTCCACGACATCGAAATGCCGGTGCCGTCAGCACAATAGGCCGTGCCATAGGTATCGCAGATCACACCGCGTTCGGGTGAGAACACGTACTTGCTGTAATTGACCCGGTCGCCCTTGGCGTCGGCGGTAGCGGCCGTGAGGCCCAACGCCATGGCAAGCATTGCGCCCAGCGCGTGATTGAAGTTCATTGTCGTCCACTCCTCAAGATCGGCATATGTCCTTGTAACTTCCCGACTGAAGGGAATATACGGTAACGCCTTGAATTTGTCACGAAGGAATTCCTCGACGGGCTTGGTATTGACTGCTCCTTGAGTCTGCAGTCGAAGGTCCTCTTTTGTGAAGGATATCGGATGCCGGCAGGCGTACGAGCAGCAACTCTGCGGTAGCCAGCGAGGAACATATAGGGGGCATTTAATGCACTGAAAAGGAACGCATATTCTGCTCCCCACTCCGAAAATACCCCCAGCGATACCCCCAATGACGGGACTTTGCGTTGGACTGTTGTTGCTGCACGACCAAGCGTTTCACATGGTCAAGATTGACGATCTTGCTCGCGCGGAAATTAGCGCAAATAGAGCCCGCCATTGACATCAAAAGTTGCGCCGGTTGCTGAGATTGCTTGAGGATCGGCCAGAAGGACCGCCAGGCGGGCGATGTAATCGGGATCGCCGAGTGCTCCCACCGGGATCGTCTTGATGACGGCATCCAGCTTGTCGGGAGGTAGCAGCTCGCGCACGGAATCGAGGTCCTGCGGTCCTGGAGAGATTGCATTCACGGTTACGCCATCCGCAGCGAGATCCCGCGCGAAGACCTTGGTCAGCGTGATGATTCCGCCCTTCGAGGCCGCATAATGCGCGCCGGTCGCGGCGCCTCCGTTTTGCCCCGCGAGTGACGCCATGTTGACGATGCGGCCATAGCCGTACCCGCGCATATGCGCACCCAGAACCTGGCAGCCAAGGAAAGTGCCCTTGAGGGCGACAGCGGTTACCGCATCGAACTCTTCACCCGATATCTCGAACAGCGGCGTGGTGCGGGTCAGTGCGGCATTGTTAACCAGCACGCCGATGCCGCCCCAGCGTTTCGAAACCACGGCGAGTGCAGCCTCAAAGTCGTTCCGCTTGGTCACATCGAGCTCGCATGTCACCAAATCAGGATGGTCGAGATCGAGCGACGCCTGTCCAAGCGCTTCGCCATCGATATCCGCCATCGCCACACGATAGCCTTCTCTCAGAAGGCGCTTGCAGATTGCTTTGCCCAGCGCGCCCGATCCGCCGGTGACAAGTGCAACATTGTGATGGCTTGGAATGCTCATGGCAGGAAGGTCAGCCCGGTGAGCGAGTCACCACCATTGATGAGACGGACCACCTTCTGGACGATCTTGAAGCTATCGCCGTCGGGCCGCAGGGCCCACTCGACATTGGCGGCGAATGTGCGGTGCCGGTCAAACTTGTATTCGATCAGCGTTTGCGCGTTGCGGACCCTGATATCCCCGTCCGCTTCAACTTCGAGTACCCGGAAGCGTGAAACATTGCGCAGCGTTCGCGCTGCGTGCGAAGCCGACATGGATTCCCCGCTCGTCAGACGCCGCACGCGCATGTCGCGCATGGCCGCATTGTCGTAGGCGTAGTTGAGCGTGTCTTCGAAATTCTGCTCATCCGGCTCCACGGGAACGACATACATCCCCTCCGGCACCCACAGCGCGAGCCAGGACTGGTAGTCGTACTGGTCCAACACATCCGCCTCGAGCGAGACGAATTCCGCCACCTGCGCGAGCGTGTTGTCTGCGGTCAGCGTACTCATTGGGCCATCACCTCCTTCCACATCTGGTAGGCAGCGCGCATTCCGGTTTCTGCCGTAACGTCGCCTGCGTTGCTCTCGGTCTTGTCCTCACCGCGGTTGAGCATGATCCAGACGTCATCTTCCCCTCCTTGTGCACCGCGTTGGACGCGCTCCCAAGCCTCGGCATCGTCGGTCGTGCCAAAGCCCATAGGGCCCTGGAAATGCTCGTGGAGGCGCAAGCGCATGCGGTTGGCGGCGGCAGGCCCGCCGTCCATGCCGATCGCGATATGGCGGATTTCCGTCTCGTCGACCGACAGCGGGCGCAGGACACGGAAGAAGGCCATCGAACAGGCAAGATTGGGGAACAGATTCACGTTGAAGCCCGAACCGGTTACTGCGCGCACGATCCGGCGGACTTCGTCCTCGCTGTGATCCTGTCGCAGTTCCTCGGCCAGCTCCTCGAAACGTTCGGGGATAGGCTCGTCGAGATTTTCTTCAAGGTCGACCAGTCCGGGGATCATCACCATGACCGAATGGCCATTCCCAAGATCCTCGACGTAGCCGCCTGCGTCCATGAACGAAAACAGCTCCTCGGTGTCGCCATCGAGCGAGGAGAGAAAGCTCTTGTGGACGACCGGGAAGTGATAGGCATCGGTCGTGTTTTCGAGCTGGATTTTCCAGTTGCCGGGGAAAGTGAATCTGTGTTCACCCAGCGTCTTTACCGGGTATCCCCCGCCCTGCTTCATGAAGAGATCGATCCAGGAGCGCGCCCTGCCCAGGAACTCCTCAAGCGGCGGCGCACCTTCGTTGAACGTAGCGAAGATTAGCCCGGCGTAGCTTTCGACGCGTAGCTGAATCAGGCCATACTGGCTCTTGTCGAAATCCTTGTACCCCTTGGGCAGCGGCAGGCCTTTCAGGCTCCCGTCGACGCCATAAGTCCAGGCATGATAGGGGCACACGAACCCCGGTGAATTGCCCTTCTTCTTCTCGCAGATCGTCGCGCCGCGATGGCGGCAGCGGTTGAGCATCACCCGAACCGTACCGTTCTTGTCTCGGTTCACGATCACCGGTTCATGCCCGACATGGGTCGAAATCCAGTCGTTCTTGTTCGGAATTTGGCTGTCATGCGCGACCCACACCCAGGTCGTCCTGAAGATGCGTTCCATCTCCTCATCGAAGATATCCGGGTCGGTATAGAGCGCGGTGTGGACCCGGTCTGGCTTTACCAGGCTGGCATAATCTTGAGTGCTCATCGTTCAGCTCCACTTGATGCCTGGTCGGGCACGGCGATGTTTTCCTCGTCGTTCCACGGATCGACCTGGCGTGAAAAAATGTTCTCGGTCCTGAAATGCTCGATGCGCCATGTGCCACCTTTGCGGGCGAAGTTGATGGTCAGGCGGGCGCTGCGGAAATCGGCGGTACCGTCGGCATAGTCGGTGGTCTGAAGCATCATCCACTGGCCAGCCCCGATGGCACCGGAGGCCGTCAGGCATTCGCTCGAAAAGAAGTGCGCAGTCATTTCGAAATGCGGCTCGGGCAAGGCGTAGGAACGCAGCATCGCAATAATCGCGTCGCGACCTTCGAACCGGCCGAACGCCTTGGCGTAGCGGCCCTTGCCCTCCCAGATCGCGTCTTCGCTGAACAGCTCTCCCAACTCATCGAGGGGGGTGTTCGGCCCCAGATCGTCGCAGATCGCGAAATAGCGCGCGACGATCCGCCTGATCGCGGATTCGCTTTCAAGGGCTTCGAGACGCTGGAGGACCGCTTCTTCGCTCACTCGGGCATCACCAGTTCGCGGCCGAGCCGGGCTTCCACCCGCATGTACTTCCACAGGCGATACTCGCCCACTTCGGTGGTGCGGAAGAGGTTGCAGACCTCGACGGCCTTGTCGCGATTCTCGACATCGGCAAGGATGTAGAAGGTCCACGGGAATCCATCAGGCGATGTGCCGACCATTGTCTCGTCGTCATCCATCGTCCCGATGACATCGACCCCGTCCATCTCGCGGATCGTCCGGATCATTTGGCCCGTTGCCTTGAGCACGGTCATGATCTCGCTCGAAGGCAGGTCAAAGAAGCCCTGCAGCACGGCGCCGCAAAAGAGCGTGCGAATAGGCTTGGTATCGGCCATTGGTTCGTTCCTCCTCAGGGATATCCAGGCGGAGTCTGCATGCCGAGCAGGGCTTGCCCGCCAGACTGCCAGGTTCCGTCATTCATGAATGCGTGTTGCGCGACGACCAGCGCGTCGTTGAGATAGCGCTGGAGCGGATGGCCCGCGAAGATGCCGGTCGTACCGGCCAGTTCGAATGCCCGGCGCGCTACATCGGCACCAGTCTTTGCCGCCTGCGTGCTAGCAAGCCGAAGGAGGCCCTGATCCCGCACCGTGATCTCTTCTTTCGCTACAGCCTTGTCCCAAACCCTGTCGGTCTCTTCGTAGAACCATGCGCGCGCCGAACGCAGCTGCGCTTCCATCTGCGCCAGTGCTATCTGGAAGCCCGGACGGTCCGCCATCGAAGGCGCGCCGGTGATGGAGTTCTTCTTGCTCGCGATGGCGACCACTTCATCGATCGCCTCGCGCGCGACACCGAGTCCGACCACCGCCAGGACCTGCGCGGCCATGGCCATGCTCGGATAGCGGTACGATGCGCAGTCCACCGTCGACGGCGCGCCGCGGATGGCGGTATAATGCTCGGGCACAACGACGTTCTTGACCACGAGGTCGTGGCTACCGGTGCCGAGCATGCCCATCGTGTTCCAGGTCTGGTCGATCGTGACCTGCTCGGGCGGCATCCATGCCATACGCGGCAAGCCACCCTTCTCACCTTCGACGCGGATCCCGGCTCCTATGATGTCGGCGCACATGCTGCCACTTCCGAAGCCCCAGCGCCCGTTGACCCTGTAGCCGCCGTCGACCTGCTCGACCGGTTGCGGCGGGAACACCGCGCCGGCGACCACGATGTCGGGACCATTGGCGTAGATCTCTGACAGCGTCCCGGGAGGCAGGGAGGAAATATACTTGGTCGCGAAGCCGAAGCTGGCGACCCAGCCCGCCGAACCGTCAGCGGCAGAGATTTCCTCGATCAGCTCCATGAAGCGGCGCGCACTCCATCCGGCACCGCCGAACTGCTCGGGAACGAGACCGCGATAGACGCCCAGCGCCTTGAACTTGTCGATGACATCCTGCGGGATGTGTCGGAGTTTCTGAAACTCGTCCCGGCGCGAACGCAGCTCTGCCAGAAGTGGTTCGAGCGCCACTGGTTCATCTACCTTGAGTGTCGCGACTCCCATCAAACCTCTCCCTTCCTGAATATCGTCACCTTTCGCGCCAGCGCGCAAAGCGCCTCGTCGCCGCCCTTGCGCCCAACCAGCTGTAGCGAGACAGGGCGGCCCTCGATTTCGCCAACAGGCAGAGCGATCGCCGGATGCCCCGACAGGTTGAACGGCCTGCACGCCAGGGTGATTGGCTTGGGTGCGGAAGCACTTGCCGCTTCCAGCAAGGTTGGCACGTGATGCGTCATGGCTGGCAAGGCGATGGCATCGAACTTCTCCAGAAGCACATCGACAGCGGTCGAGAATCGGGTTCGGACCGCTTCTGCCTCCTCAAGCTGGGCGTCCGTAATCTTGCTCGACATGAGGAGCCGGTCGTGCACGTCGCGCCCGACAAGACCCGTTTCTGTCAGATGTCCGACCGCATTCCAGCTTTCCCGCCCGATGATGGTCAGTCCGGCATCGGACGCATCATTGAAACCGGGCAGGTCTGCCTCGGACAGGTTAAAAAACTCCGCCGCCTTCTCTCGTACGAGCGTGTTGATGGCCGCTTCACCGTCGGGCGCGAAATAGCCGACAGTAGCGGAGGCACCCGCCTCGTGGTGCCCTTGCCAGTCATCGGCAATGACCGACATCGCCTGCTCGATCGTCGCTATGTCACGCGCGAAGACACCAACGCAGTCGAGACTGCTCTTGGCCGGGTGCACACCCTCGCGGCTCACACGCCCAAAGCTAGGCTTGAGGCCGACTATGCCGCAGCAGGTCGCCGGGACGCGCACCGAGCCCCCGGTGTCGGTGCCCAGCGCAAAATCGACCAGGCCAGCGGCAACCGCGACTGCAGAGCCGCTAGAGGACCCTCCCGGTACAAGGCCTGGATAGTTCGGATTGGTCGGGCTTCCCGTCCATGCGTTGAGCCCGGTCACCCCGTAGGCGAGTTCGTGCATGTTGGTGCGCCCGACGATCCGGCAGCCTGCGGCCTTTAGCTGCCTGACAACCTCCGCATCCTTGCTGGCCGGAGAGGTTCCTGCGAGCGCGCGACAACCGCTGGTCGTAGCTTCTCCCGCGATGTCGATGCAGTCTTTGACGGCAACAGGGATACCGTCCGCAGCATCGACGTAGCGGCGGGTGAATATCGCCGCGTGACGTGGATCGCAGAGGGAATCGGGCGCACTGCTCATGCAATTGGTCTATGCGACCCGCGACACTCGCGATTGTTCGATCTTTGCTAGAGCCTATGCGCGGCCAACTTTAGTGTCGTTGCCAGTCCCGAAGCCCTAGCAGGATGAACACGCCTACCAGATAGGGCAATGCCATCACGGCAAACAGTCCTGCGACAGACCATCCGGCACTCAGAAGTACCCCGGCCAGCCAGGGTCCGACCACAGATCCGGTCCGTCCGATGCCGATCGCGATCCCGGTGGCCCCCGCCCTTATCTGCGCCGGAAACAGGCTGGGGACGATCGCATAGAGGCCGATTTGAGTCGCATTGGTCGCGAGGCCGAGGAGGAACGCCGCAGGCAGGACCCAGGCGACCTCGGAAGGCAGCTGACCGAAAAGAAGCGTAAATGCAGCTGACAACGCAGTAACCGATGCCACGATGGGTATGATAGAACGCTTGAGCGAGAGCCAGCCGAGCCCGAAGGCCGCGATAATTCCACCCGAAGTGAGGAGCGCCCCGGCCGTCACGGCCTGTCCCTGCGAAAGACCGCCATCGACCAGCAGTTTGGGCACCCAGCTGGTCAGGAAATAGAACGCCATCAGCGATACGAAGAAGGCGCCGGAAATCAGGGTGAGCGGCAAGCGATACGCGGCGTGGCTGCGCCACCAACCTCTATTCTCGTTGTCATGCACGTCGGCAGGTACCTGGCCTCCTTCGCCCACATCACCAACACGCGCGAGCAGCGCGGCGTGTTCCTCGGATCGCGCTGGCTGCCGCGCCAGGAAGGCCAGCGATTCCGGCATGCCGAACCAGACCATCGGCACAAGGATGAACGTCAGCGCAGCACCCGCAAGAAATACCGACTGCCAGCCGAATTGCGCGAGGAGCCAGACCGCGAGGAACCCCCCAGCCGAAGCGCCCATGGCAAACCCGGCCTGCATTAGAGAGACGGCGAAGGCGCGCGACTTGGGGGCGGCATATTCGGCGACCATGGTGTTGATGCAAGGCAGGATCGCCCCGATCGCCAAGCCGGTCGCGACCCGCGCTGCTCCCAGCTGCAGGAGGTTTGCCGACTGGCTGGCGACCAGCATCGACAAGGCCGCTATTGCCAGCGAACCGAGGATAGTCGGGCGCCTGCCGAACCGGTCGGCCAGCGGCGCGAGCAAGATCGAGCCTGCCATCATGCCGGCCAGCCCAAGGCTGAAGAGGATGCCTAGACGTTCGGGCGAAAGCTGCCATTCGGCTCCGATCGCAGGCGCGGTGTAGGCCATCGCGAGGATATCGAACCCATCGAGGAGGTTTATGGCAATGCAAAGCGCGATGACGCGGTATTGCAGCCGCGACATGCCGGCTTGCTCTGTCATTTGGCGGCTTCGGCGAAATGACGAGTGCAGTAGTCCGAGAATGCGCGCGTAGACTGCGTTTCCGTACCGGATGTGCGCCGGACTAGCGCAATCGAGATTGGCGAGGGTTGTCCCGCAAGAGGGCACGCCACCAGGTTGCTGCCATCGTAGCTTACGTCCCCCGCCGGGCGGGTCACCAGGATCGCGTAACCGAGCCCCTGTCCTACCAGGGATCTAACCAGCTCGATCGACGAGGGTCGCATGGCAATGTTCGGCGCCTTGCCCAACTCCTCGAATAGTCCCCCGATGTAGTCCCGGCTTAGCGGCTGATCGAGCAGGACCAGCGGATCATTCGCAAGGTCGGCAAGCGCCACCTCCGCCTCCTGCCCGCGAGGATCGTCAGCCGCGAACAAGGCGTAAGGATACTGGGTCGTAAGAACTTCCTTCTCCAGGATTCCGGGCAATTCGCGATCATAGAGAAGCCCGAAATGCGCTTCGCCAGTCTCCACCAGATGCGCGACCTGGGACTGATCCCCTTCGAGAACATCGACCTGGACTCCGGGCATCTCCTGGCGAAGTCGCAGCAGTAGTGCCGGCAAGTGGAATGGCGCGAAGCTGGACAGGCACGCGAGGCAGATCCTCCCGCTATCGCCGCTTTCGCCCGGCCCCTTCAAGGGCGGCAGGCTGAGCGCGGTACTGTAAGAGCGATTGGCGTAAATGAGCGCCCTGCCCTGCACGGCCAGAGCAACTTGCTGAACCTCGCCGAAGAACACGTGATGCTGACCCACGACGCGATCCTCGATCAGCCTGCAATCGAAACTGGCGAGTGCGCCGCGCAGGACCGGCGCTCCGGTCACGCCATCGGCCCACTCGGCGCAGTCGAACTTGGCTTCTCCCTTGTCGCCGTACCTTCCCGCGAAGGTGTCGGAAACAAAGGACTGGTCGTCGCGCAGGATGTTCACTGTAAAAACGCCGTTCTCGATGATCGGCGCTGCGCCCGCGCTTTGATCGTTGACGCAGACGAGCAACACGGGTTTCTCGGTGTCGGCGGAAACAGACGACATGGCCGAGACAGTCACGCCGGCACGCCCGGCGGGTCCATCGGTTGCGACGACGTTCACTGTCGCCGCAACGCAGCTCATGCCATCGAGAAATTCCTGCCGAAGATCGCTCATAAGCCCCCCAGAAATTCCGATAGTGCAGCGTTGAAGTGGGCGGGCAGCTCGACATTGGAGAGATGTGCCGCGTCGAGTGAAACCAGTTTAACCCCAGCTATGTTCTGCTCCAGGAATTCCGCATGTTCGGGTGGCGTGGCCGGATCCTGCAGGCCGGCGATGACAAGCGTCGGGACGTCGATCATGGAGGCCGTTCGCCGCAAGTCCATATCGCGGATCGCCGCACTGCATCCCGCATAGCCGGCGGGGCTCGTCGCTTTCAGCATCGAGGCAATCCGCGAGACCTCTCGATCGTTTTTGCGGCGAAAACCCGGGGTGAACCAACGCTCGATCACCGGCTCGACCATCGGCTCCATCCCGTTCGCGAGCACTGTTGCGATCCGCTCTGCCCAGCCCGCAGGTGGCCCCATGTATGCCGAGGTGTTGGCGAGCGTCAGGCTAAGGAAACGCTCCGGCGCACGATAGCCCAGCCATTGCCCGGTCATCCCGCCAAGCGAAACCCCGGCGAAATGGGCCTTCTCAATCTTAAGAGCGTCAAGCAATTGCAGAACATCGCGCCCGAGCCGGTCGAGCGAATAGCTCCCCTCAGCGACGTCTGACGCGCCATGCCCGCGTGGGTCGTAGCGAAGGATCGAGTACCTTTCCGAAAACGCTTGCACCTGCGCATCGAACAGACCCATCGACGTCCCGAGTGACGGCGAGAAGACGAGACCGGGCGCTCCGGGCTGCTCGAGATACTCGAAGGCGATCCGGCAGCCGTCGTCCATCATGCTGTGGCGCAGGTCGCTCATGCGCGCTCCCGCACGGTGCGCTTCTCGATCCGCTTCTCGTTGATGGTGCTCTTGACGATACGATCGACATAAATGCCCGGAATATGGATCGCGTCGGGATCAAGGGTTCCCGGCTCGACGATCTCCTCCGCCTCGACCACAGTCACCTTGCCCGCTGTCGCCATCGGCGCGTTGAAATTGCGCGCTGTCTTGCGGAACATGAGATTTCCGCTCGTGTCTGCACGCCACGCCTTGACGATCGACAGATCCGCCCTGAGCCAGGTCTCGCGGACATAGAGCTCGCCCTCGAACTCCTCCACCGGCTTGCCCTCGGCGACCACCGTGCCGACGCCGGTCTTGGTGTAGAAGGCAGGGATGCCAGCCCCGCCCGCGCGGATGCGCTCAGCCAGCGTACCTTGAGGATTGAGCTCCAGTTCGAGGTCGCCATCGAGATATTGCTGTTCGAACAGCTTGTTCTCGCCGACATACGAGCTGATCATCTTCCCGATTTGCCGGGTCTGGAGCAGCATCCACAGGCCGAACCCGTCAGCCCCGGCATTGTTGGAGATGACCGTCAGATTCTTGACGCCAGCCGCCTTGATCTCGGGGATCAGGCTTTCCGGGTTGCCAGACAGCCCGAAGCCGCCCGACATGATCGTCATGCCGTCGAACAACACGCCTTCTAGCGCAGCCGCCGGCGAAGGATAGACCTTCTGCATGCCGGGTCAGGCCTCGGCCCGCGGACGCTGCGAGAAAGCCTCGTCGTCGCTCGACCGCGCTTTCTGCAATTCGAAGTCAAACTCGATATCGGCCGTATCTCCATCACGCTTGGGGACCGGCAGCAGGCCCTCACGCGTTCCGAAGGCGAAATCGTCATGCGCATGCGGATCGTCACCGAAATTGATCTGCGTGGTCAGCGTGCGGTAGCCCGGTGCCTCGATGAAGAAGTGGACGTGGGCCGGGCGATCGCCATGCCGTCCGAGCATTGCCATCAGGTTCGCGGTCGCTCCCCCCGGCGGGCAGGAATAGCCGCGCGGCATCTTCGAGCGGAACGCGTAGCGCCCGTCCGGCCCGAGCTTGATCCGCCGGCGATTGTTGAAATCGCTCTGCGCGCCAGTGGGATCGAAATGCGAGTAGAAACCCTGCGAGTTCGCATGCCAGACGTGAAGGACGGCATCCTTGATCGGCTCGCCATCCGGTCCGGTGACCTTGCCTGACATGGTCAGAGTTTCGGTATCATCGGGATCATCGGTAAGGTTCACGTCATTGGTCTTCGACAGATCGCCATCAACCAGCGGTGCACCCGCGACATAGAGCGGACCTTCGATGGTTCGCGGAGTGCCGCCGGTCTGACCGGCCTCCGCGTCCTTCGCATCCATGTGCCGGTCGAGGAAATGCTCGATCCCCACGCCGGGCGCGATCAGCCCGAATTCCTGCGCGCCGTCCTGCAAGAACTGCGTCGCCTGCCAGAACTCGCTTTCGGAAATGTCATGCTTTTCGATGATCTGCATCAGTGCCTCAAGCACATCGCGGGTGATCGCCTTGAGCCGTGGATTGCCGCCACTCTCGGAAATTCCACTCGCACGGTCGAGCAGGTTCTGCACCGCGTCGGATTTCACAATATCGGTCATTGGATAGCTCCCGTCGTCAATCGTCTTGGTTTATGTCTGATGGGTGGCCGCACAGCGCCGTGACCTTGACGGTCATGAAAGGGTAGAGCGGCAGGCTCATCATGATCTCGTGGAGTTCGCCTGCGCCCTCAACATCGAAGATGCTGACATTGGCGTAGCGTCCCGCGACCCGCCAGATATGCGGCCACTTGCCCGCGCGCTGCAGTTCCTGCGAGCGCGCTTTCTCGCGCGCCTTCATATCCTCGAAAGCCGCTTTGTCGACGTCGTATGGAACGTCGAGGTCCATCTGCACCATGAACAGCATGTTCTGCCAATCCTCCTATGCGCGCCTGAATGTTTCGAGCCTGTCGCGGTCGACCGTGATCCCCAATCCCGGACCGGATGGAACCACCAAACCAAACTCGCTGTAATGAAGCGGCTCGGACAGGATCTCCTCGGTCATTAACAGCGGACCAAACAGTTCGGTGTGCCACGCCATCGGTGGCAGGCTGGCAAACAGATGCGCCGAAGCGGCTGTCCCCACTCCACCTTCCAACATCGTTCCACCGTAGAGCGCGATCTGCGCATTCCGCGCGATCGTTGCGACTTCACGAGCTGCCGACAAGCCGCCCGACTGCGTGATCTTCAATGCAAAGACATCGCCTGCCTTTGCTGCCGCGAGACGAGCTGCACTGGCAGGCCCCTGCAATGCTTCATCGGGCATGATGGCAATATCGTAGCGCGCAGCCAGCGCCGTCATGCCCTCGACATCGTCCTTCGGCAGCGGCTGTTCGATCAGCGCTACCCCCGTATCCTGCAGCAGTGCAGCGCCCTTGTTGGCCTGCTCGCGCGACCAGGCCTGGTTGACATCCACCCTGACCGACGCACGACCTTCGAATGCGCGCGCTATTGCCGCGACATGCGCGCAATCCGCCGCGACATAGCGCTTGCCGATCTTGAGCTTGAAATGGCGATGGCGGCGCTCGGCCAACATGCGCTCGCCTTCATAGATGTCGGCGCCGGTATCCCCGCTGGCGAGCGTCCATGCGACCTCGAGCCGATCTGTTAGTGCGCCGCCGAAATAGTCCGAAACAGGCTTGCCCTCGGCCTGCCCTAATCCGTCATAGAGTGCTGTTTCAACTGCACACTTGGCAAAGCGATTGCCCACGATATGGCTTCCGAGCAGCGCCATCGCCGCTGCCGGATAATCCGCATCACAGGCCTTCAAGATCGGCGCGAAATAGGTCTCGATATTGACCTTCACGCTCTCCGGGCTTTCCTCGCCATAGGCCAGCCCGCCGATCGTGGTTGCTTCGCCCACACCTACGATCCCGTCGCTGCGACGCAGGAAGACCAGCACTACGGCCTGGCTGTGCATGGTCGCCATCGCCAGCACATGCGGCCGGATCGTCGGAATATCCGCGATCACAACTTCGATGTGGTCGATGGTCGTCATTTCAAGCGCTCACACTCCCAGCGTCAAACTGCCAGAAAGTGCGCGCGCGCGATTATTGCATATGCGCGATTTGCTATGCTCCAGTCCTGTCAGACCGCGGCGAGTGACCCCAGTCCCGCCTCGCAAGCAAGTTCATAGACCCGCCGCGCGGTGACAATGTCCTGCGCCGCCACACCGAGCGACTTGTAGAGCGTTATCTCGTCATCATTCTGACGCCCCGGGACCCCGCCGCTTGCCACCGCCCCGATTTCGCCGACAATGTGCTCATCGGTCACCAGCCCCGCCTTGCGGGCGTGCAGAAACTCGCCCGCCTGGTCGAGCGTCGAAGGCAGGTAATCGACGTAGAAGCGGCTGCGGGTGACGACCTCGTCATCGGCCTCGCGCTTGTCGGCAAAGCTTGAGCCCACGAGATTTACGTGTGTTCCGGGCGACAGGTCCTTGCCGAACAGGATGGGATCGCTCGCTGCCGTGACGGTGCAGACTATGTCCGCCCCGTCGACAGCCTCGGCGACAGTTGTGCAGGCCCTTCCTCCCTTGACATCGGCAAGAGCTTGGACGGCCGCCGCATCGATGCCCCATATCCGAAGGTCCTCGATCGGTCGAATGGCACGGATAGCATCAATATGGGCCTGCGCCTGTTCGCCCGAACCGAGGATGGCGAGGCTCTTTGCATCCTTGCGCGCCAGCAGATCGGTGGCATTGGCGGTTGCTGCGGAAGTCCGGATAGCGGTGATAGTCCCGCCGCACAGCACCGCGACCGGCAAGAGGCCGTCGGCATCGTAGAGAACCATCAGGCCAAGATGGCTCGAGCCCTTGCGGCGTTCGGGCGGGACAAGGCTCACCAGCTTTACCCCGGCAGACTGGACCGAGCCGCCCACGTAGCCAGGCATCATCCCGATCGCGCCCATGCCATCTGGCAGTGGCATCCCGCGCCGCAGGGGCAGTTCGACCTCACGCTTGCTGACTGCAATCATCGCTTCGCGCATCCACGTGATCAGTTCCTTCGGCGGCGCAAGCTGCCGAATGGTTTCTCCGTTGATGATCCTGAGCGGAGCTGACATGGCGATCACCCTTCCTGCAACAGACGAGCATGGGTCGCCGGATCGATATTGGTCCCGCAGATTATGATGCCCACGCGTTTGCCGGCCAGTTCATCCCGCAGCGGTCCGACTAAGGCTGCCGTGCCGGCGGCAGCGGCAGGTTCGACTGCCAGCTTCAATTCAGCGAACAGCAGCCTCATGGCAGCCCGGATCGCATCGTCTTCCACGGTGACGAGCCGGTCGATGTTCTCGCGGCAGATACCGAAGCTATACGGCAAAGCCATCGGTGGGCCGAGGCTGTCAGCAATGGTCGCTACCTTGTCGAGCGTCTGCGGGGATCCGGCGGCAAAGCTGCGGCTCATGCTGTCGGCTCCCGCCGGTTCGACGCCGTAGACCTTGCATCCGGGCATGAGTTGCTTCGCCATCAGCGCGACGCCGCTGGCGAGACCCCCTCCCCCGACGGGAATGACCAGCGCATCGAGTTCTCCGGCCTGTTCGCAGATTTCGAGACCAAGTGTGGCGGTTCCCAGCGTTACATTGTGCCCTTCGAAAGGGTGGATGAATGTACGCCCTTCCTCTTCGACGATCTTCTCGGCCAGCGCGAAACAGGCCGGGCCATCGCCGCCGATGATGACCTCTGCGCCAAAGGCTTCGGCTGCCGCCACCCGGGCCGGGTTGGCGGAAGACTGCATCACGACCTTGGCATCCACCCCGAGCGCATTGGCGGCATAGGAGACGGCGATTGCATGGTTGCCAGCGCTGACAGCGGTGACCCCGCGTTGCCGGGCGTCCTGATCCAGCGCAAGGATCCCGAGCAGGGCGCCGCGTGCCTTGAAACTTCCCGCCCGCTGGAAGAGCTCGAACTTCAGGACAACCTCTGTACCCTGCGCGACGCTCTCTGAAAGGAGCCGTCCCTTCCATTCATGCACGGGCGTGGAATTGATGTACGGTCGGATCGCCTGGCGAGCTGCCCGGACATCGTCAATTGACGGGATCCCTTCTAGTGACATTGCTGCAACCCCCTGATTGATGCGGCGATGAACGCGGTGCCTTTCTCGATCACCTCGGATTGCCAAGCGGCGTCCGAGGGACAGTGCATTTCAAGATTTTCCGATGCTATTTTTCGGCCGAACTCTGTCAGAGCCTTACCATTGGCGTGGACCCAATGATCGGCGAGCAGGACCGGCAGCGATTCCGAAGGAGGATATGTACCGTATTCGAGCACGATCGAGGAAACTTCGCGCTCGCCCAGCAGTTGCAAATACCCATCGGTCGTGTGGCCAGGAGCTCCGTGCGAACCCTTCTCAACTCGTGGCGCGATGATGTTTTCGCCGTAGTAGCAACGCGCCCGGTCGAGATCGCTTCCGGTTTGCATCGACACCGGCATGACTTCGCCCCAAGGGCCAAGGCCGGAATGGAATTCGACCAGGCAGACCCGCTTGGCACTGCCGACCTGATCGGCCAGGATCCCCTCGACTGTTTCTCGCGACCATGTTGCCACGTGACCACCAAACGAAAACCCATCGGGATATTCGTACTGCCCGCTCATCAGCGCATCGATCGCCTCGCGCTCGCCCAGTCTAGCAAAGAGCTTCTGGATAACTTCCTGAGCCTCATGGCCTTCCATATGCCGCAGCAGTGGCTCGACCTCCTGATAGGGCGGATGCGTCGGACGCGGGGCATCGAAATCGAGGAAATTGCGCGCCAGATCGACATTATCTTCAGTATAACGCCGACACCAGGCGGCGCCCCACGGGTTGATCGCGTGGATGACAACTGCACCCATGCCGTCGGGTAGCCCCTCCACTGCGCTTCGCTCCAGCCAGTCGCAGACGCTGGCCGAGCCGGGATAGTGTTCCACACCGTGAACCCCGGTTATCAGCACGAGCAGCATTTCAGGATCACTCGCGCCCAAGCGGGCTATATCACAGGCAAGCGGCTCATCGCCCGGGCCACGAAGGGGATGCGCATAGGTCGTCAGGACCGCTCCTGCCTTGTCGGCTGCGGCGAGAAACCGGTCGCGGCTGTCGGAGAAATTGCGGGCGAATGCCTTGACCATGGTGCTCATGAAATGATGTCGACCGGGGGCTTGGGCCGGCGATCCCATCGTAACTGGAACACGTCGGGTCGCGCATAATGCCCGCTGCCATCGAACCAGACCTTGGTGCGCGTTATTGCATCCAGATTGATCTCGGCAGTCACAATAGTCTCTTCACCGAACACGGGTTCAGCAAGGTACTGCCCGTCCGGTCCGATGATCGCACTGCCCCCGTTCATCGCATATTGCATCGGATCGCATTCGCTCGGTGGCATTCCGGGAGCGATGCGGTCCTGTGCCATCACTTCGCGCGCAGAGATGACAAAGCAGCCATTCTCGAACGCCGTCTGACGGTTCGCCACATCGACGATATCGGTGATGAAGGGGAAGCCGGGCCATTGCGCGGCGTGAACCTGGATGCCGAGGCTTTGCAACGCGTAGCGCGCGGGAGCCATATGGTGCTCGAAGCACAAGAGCCCGCCAAGCTTGCCGAGCGGGGTGTCGTAGACATCGAGATCCGAACCATCCCCTTGGCCCCAGACCAAACGTTCCTGCAAGGTCGGCATGAGCTTGCGGTGCGATCCGAGAAGCTCGCCATCGGGGCCGATATCAAACTGGGTATTGTAGATCGTTCCACCTGCCTTCTCGTTGGCGCTGATGACGACATGCATGCCATGCTTTGCCGCAGCGTCCATGACCGGCTGGAGTGCATCGCCATTCCGATCGATCGCATTCTCATGCAGCGCCTGCATCCAGGCCTGAAACTCAGGAGATGAACCCGGCAGCCCGGTGAAATAGGGATAGCCGTTCAGGAAGACCTCGGGAAAGACCACGAGCTTCGCGCCTTCCTTGGCAGCGGCCGCAATCGCATCCGCCGCGCGCTTGGCGCCCGCGACCGGATCATGGACGCAGGGCGTCCACTGGATCGCGGCAGCAATATAAGGTTCGATCTTGTTCATGGACGCGCTCCTGCGACCCGCCGCGCGAGCCATTTGCGAATGATTTCGTGGCGATGCTGGGTGATCGGATAGTTCCACAGGAGAATACAACCGACCAAGGCAATGATGCCTGGCAGGATCAGGGTCACGAGCTTCAGCGCCCAGACTCCGTCTGGCGTTGCTGTGCCCTGCGGATCGAAGCCGAGCGCCCCTGCAAGCGCCAGCGCAATCCCTACGCCCATGGCAAGCGCCATTTTCTGCACGAAAGCATAAAGAGCGAGGTAGAGCGCGGCATCGTCGCTGCCCCCTTTGAACATGCCGTATTCGACCGTGTCCGCGACGATCGCCGGCGGCATGACCCAGATGACCGGGGTCATGAACCCAGCCGCCGCATAGACCAGTAAGGCACCCAGAAACGGAGTTGCTTCGGCAAAATGGAAACCCTGATGCGCGATGAAATAGCCCATCGCGCCGATCACCAGTACCCGGTGCCGACCGATCTTGTTGGCCAGCTTGTTCCAGAAAGGCAGCGACAGTAACGCGAGCAGGTACTGGGTCAGCACAAGCCACAGGAAATCTGCTTCGGTGAGGCCCAAACCCTTGGTCACGTAGAAAAGGATGGTGGAATTGTGGAAAGCACCGCCCAACCAGATCACGAAGATTGCAAGCAGCATCCGCATCAACGGCTTGTTCGCGCGAAGCAGCGACAAGGCTGAGAGAAGACCGAGCGGCGGATGCGGTTCGAACTCGCCCTGGGGCGCAACCTTCAACGCCAGCGGGATCGTGACGGCGAGAGTGAAGATGATGGTGAACGCAAGGAGCCACAGAATGTCACGCAGGCCCGGCTCGCCCATGACAATCATCGGGAGGATGAGCACGGGCAGCAGCGTGGCAATCACTGTGCCGAGAATGCCCGCGCCTTCACGCATCGAGTTGACCTTGGTCCGTCCTTCGTAATCGCGCCTGATTTCTGCCCCCCACGACACGTACGGGATGATGACAAGCGCATAGGTGACGTAGAACAGCAGTGCGACGACCAGAAGATAGGTCATGCCTACTCCTTCCGGTGGCTGGAAGAACAGCCAGGTCATCAGCATGAATGCGGGGACGCCGAATGCGAGCCAGGGTTTGCGCCGCCCCCAACGACTGCGCGTGCGGTCCGACAGGTTTCCGATGACCGGATCGATCACGGCATCGAAGGCCCTCGCGCCCATGAAAATGGCGCCGACCGTCGCAATGGTGATACCGATCTCGGCCGCGTAGAAATTTGGCAGATAGGCTATCAGCAGCATGTTGACGATCGACATGGCAATCATCGGACCGGAATAGGCGGCCAGCTCCAGATTGCTCGAATATTTTCTCGCCATCACGCACGATCCTCGTAGTGGAACTCAACCGCCTGCAGGCGAGAATAGCTTTCAAGTGCGCCCAATCCGCCCTCAATGCCGAAACCCGATTGTTTTGCGGCTTCGGCGGTATGGGCAAAGCCTGCCCCCATCCGCTCGACGGGTGCGGTCATGATCTTGGTCATGCCGGCGTGGACCGCGTTTGCCATACGATGGGCACGGCCGAGATCGCGGGTCCAGACGGTGGCCGCGAGCCCATATTGGGTCGAATTAGCGAGCCTGACCGCTTCTTCCTCGCCGTCAAAGCGCGCCACCGTGAGGACCGGCCCGAAAACCTCGTTCTGCATGATGTGCGCGGCGCTGTCCGGCTGCGCAACGATGGTCGGTTCGACGAAATAGCCGCCGCTCTCCCGGCAAGCTCCGCGACCGTCGAGAAGGAGTTCCCCGCCATCCTTCTCTGCGCCATCGATGAAGCCTTCGACGACTTCCCTCTGGCGAGCGCTGGCCAGCGGGCCGAAGCGCGTTTCCGGCGAGGTTGGATCGCCCGCCTTCATTGCCCCGGCTTGCGCTACGATCTTGTCGACCAGTTTCTCATAGAGCGGCGCCTCGATATAGAGACGCGAGCGAGCGACACAGATCTGCCCCTGGTTCTGCATCGCTCCGCCGAGGATCATGGCAGCGATAGCATCGAGATCCTGTTCCGCCATATCGGCAAAGACGATCTCCGGTGACTTGCCCCCGCATTCGAGCAGCACCGGCTTCAACGTGCTCTCTCCCACCGCACGCATCAGTGCCTTGCCTGTGGCTGTCGACCCAGTGAAGGCGAGCATGTCGATGCCGCCATGGCGGGCGAGCGCATCGCCAGTCTGACCGTCGCCCTGCACGATATTGAGCGCACCCGGCGGCAAGCCTGCCTCCATCGCCAGTTCGGCGATCATCGAGGCAGAACCAGGCGAGATCTCCGATGGTTTGACCACGACGGAATTCCCCGCGGCGAGCATCGGTGCAATCTTCATCATCAGGTTGATCGCCGGGAAGTTCCACGGAATGATTGCGCCTATCACCCCTCGCGGACGGCGAACCTGCATTTCGAATGCCCCGGCATCGGTCGCGGGGATCGCGCCGCGCTGCCACTTGTCGATGGCCTCGCCGTAATAGCGGGTAAAGCCTGCGGCGACGACGCCCGCCTCAAAACCGCCAGCACTGACGGGCTTTCCCATGTCGGCGCAATCGACCACGGCCAGCCTCCCGGCATTCTGCTCAATGAGATCGGCCAGCGCCTTCAGCATCGCAGCGCGCGCGACCGGCGGCAAGCCGCCCCATGGCCCCTCCAGTGCGCCGCGCGCCGCGGAGACCGCGGCTTCGACCGCCTCCATTCCGGCAGCGGCGAAAGTGCCGCGCGAGCGCCCCGTCGCAGGATCGAACTGCTCGACCCCGCGATCGCTTGCGGCATCAATGCGCTCTCCGTTGATGAATGATCTCAAGTCGATCGGGCTGCTCATGCCGCCTTGCTCCTGTGCTGGGTGTCTTCCCGGATCATGTCGGCGGCCTTCTCTCCGATCATGATGCAGGTGGCGTTGATGTTGCCGGCGGGGATGGCAGGGATGATGGAAGCATCGGCGACCCACAGGCCTTCGACGCCCTTGACCCGCAATCGGTGGTCGACGACGCCATCCTCGCCTGGTGCCATCTTGCAGGTGCCGCTCGGGTGATACATGAGAATTCCAGTGTCGCGGACGTGAGCGGCGAGGCCGGTGGTGCTTTCGTCAGCCGGTGCGACGATATTGGCCACGTAGGGCTTCATCGCATCGGTGCGCAGGATATCCAGGCCGATCTTCAGCCCCGCGATTAACCGGTCTACATCGCTGTCATTCTCGAATAGTTGATGGTCGATTACCGGCGGGGCCGCTGGGTCTGCCGAGGCGAGCTCGATCTTGCCGCGGGAGAGCGGTCGGCAAAGACCCACCGCGAGCGCCATCTGCGGCGTTTTCTTGCGCTTCGCCTTGCCGTTC
>Ga0315899_10000827_pt1 | contig 36657 bp, 23 predicted proteins | sample LakEriMetagenome_2_FD_203518 | JGI IMG/M metagenome (GOLD analysis project Ga0315899, IMG submission 203518) | Freshwater fungal communities from buoy surface, Lake Erie, Ohio, United States - Buoy 4 MA112 | ecosystem: Environmental > Aquatic > Freshwater > Lake | place: USA: Lake Erie, Ohio...
GACGTCGGTCAAAACTGGAAATGACTCCCGTCCCAAGCTCCTTCGAAGCCTCGTCGCAAACGAATTCTTCCCGGCGCGCTGCTTGACGGTATTCGCTTTAGCTACGGTATTCGCCTTAGCTACGGTATTCGCCTTAGCTACGGTATTCGCCTTAGCTACGGTATTCGCCTTAGCTACGGTACTCGCCTTAGCTATTGGGCGAGCGGCGATCGGTCATTTCGTGCACCATGTCGACTAACGCGATGACATGATCGACCGGAGTCCCCGGCAAAATTCCATGCCCTACGTTGAAGATGTGCCCCGGCCTGCCGTTCGCTTGGGAAAGTACATACTGCGCATGCTGTTTGATGGTCGCGAGATCCGAGAATAAAACGGTCGGATCTAAATTGCCTTGTACCGCTCGGTCGGCACCTGCCATATCCCAGCCAACATCCAACGGGACTCGCCAATCGAGTCCCACCACGGTTCTCGAATCACCGCGCAGCGACGAGACTAACATTGGATTGCCTGTGGCGAAGTTGATCACAGGGACATGAGGGATGATGGATTCGAGCAACCGATGCATATGGGGAAGGATGTGGATACGATAGTCGTTCGGTGAAAGGCAACCGGCCCACGAGTCGAATAACTGGACGACTTGAGCGCCAGCGACGATCTGCTCATTGAGGTACAACGCAATCGAATCAACCAACTTGCTCATCAGAACATCCCAAGCTTGTGGGTCGTTGAACATGAGCGTCTTGGTATGGATGTAGTTTCGGGACGATCCCCCTTCGATCATATAGCTCGCCAGCGTAAAGGGTGAGCCAGAGAACCCGATTACCGGAATACGTTCAGGCAACGCAGCACGCGTGGCTCGAACCGTATCTGGAACGAACTGCAATGCATCGATCCGTTCAATCGCTTTGACGCGATCGATCTCTTTGGCTTGTCGCAACGGATTGTGAATCACAGGCCCGTCCCCTTGGGTGAACTCAAGTTCAAAGCCCATGGGTTCGAGAATCGGGAGCAAGTCGGAAAAGATGATCGCGGCATCTACACCGAGCTTCTCGACAGCGGTAACCATGACTTCCGCACACATTTGCGGATTCTTGCACAGCTCCAGAAACGATACTTTCTCCCGCACCGCGCGATATTCGGCCATGTAGCGACCCGCTTGTCGCATCAACCATATCGGGGTTACATCGGATGGTTGCCGATAACAAGCTTTGAGAAAAGGAGATTCAGCAAGTGCCGCAGCAAGCTTCGGTGAAATTTGATTCGCCGGCTGGGCCGCAGGGGTCGGCGAAGGATCGCTGAGCGTTGCATGCGATACGAAACGTTTTGCTTTGAGAATTCTGTGCGACTTTTCCGCAGCGGCTTGGACTAAATGCCCCATCTTGTTCGGGCTCGCTTCGACATCGATGGGGAATTGAAGATGCTGCAGCATTTCCGAGGTGGTCGGGCCGATAGAAGCGACCACCATGCGATCGAGCGCTTTTCTAAACGCCTCTTCACACTCCATCTGCTGCGCCATTCGGATGGCGTTGACCGCTTGGTGCGCACTGGTAAGCAACAGTACATCTTGCTCGCCTCTGCAAATCGAAGCGATGTTTTGTCGTAGCGGTTCGGTGTCTTCTGGAAATTCCCATTGGTAGACTTTCACACAAACCACATTCGCCCCTCGAGCTTCAAGCCCCGCAACGAGCGAGTGATTGGTAACTCCGTACTCTTGCAATCCCACGGTGACGTTGGAGACCGGGATGCTCTGATCGATCAACTGCAAGACTTCCCGCCACGTGTTCGGTTCTGGCGCTCGGAATGTCGGTTGCAATCCTACCTCTCGCATCGCAGCGACTGGTTTCGGACCGCGAGCAATCGTGGTGATGTCTGATAAAGCATCGAGCAAACGCTGCTTGTCTACATGCTTCTCAACGCTTGTTAAAAAGTGCTTGAAACCCACACCGGTAAGAAAAACAACCAAGCCGATTTCACCCGTGAGAATGCGATAAGCGAAATCGATTACTTCTTTGTTCTTATCGATAGGAATCTCTCGCATCGATGCGCTGACGGTCGGGATTCCACCAAAACGCTCGATCAGCCTCGCGAATTCGTCCCGCCGTCGGCTTTCGAAGGCGCTGACGCGAAGACCGTTGAAATTCGGTGATGCAGATGCGGAGTCGGATGAATCGGTTGCTTTGGACATTAGGAAGTCTATGGGTTAGCGATATTAATGAGTTGTTCGAGTCAGCGATATAAGTTAGCAGTGGGTTATTGCGTTGCTTGATTGCTCAGTCGGTCGAGGACTTTAGCCAGTGCGTGGATACCTTCGGCACCATCGCCATAGACTTGAGCACTCCGCCACAGTTGCGTCACCAATGCGGCCCCCGGCAACGATACTTGAGCGCTCTCCGCTGCTTGTGCAACCAGCCGCATGTCTTTTTGTTGGGTATCGACCATGAATCCAGGTGACCAGTCGGATTTACATATTTTCGGGCCCAAGTTCTGCAGAGCCCAGCTTGTCGCGGCTCCTCCCTGAAGGGCTTGGACTAAGATCGCTGGGTCGATATCAAGTCCCTTTGCGAGCGACATCGCTTCGCAGACCCCCAGCAGGTTCATCGCCCCCATGATTTGGTTGCATAGCTTCACGCCTTGGCCGGCACCCCAAGGTCCACAATGGGTGATGTTCTTTCCCATCGCTTGGAGGATCGGCAAGGCATCGTCGTAGTCTCGTTTTTCACCACCGACGAGGATGCTCAAGGTTGCGTTTTGAGCACCGATCGTCCCACCAGTCACCGGTGCTTCGATAAACCGATGACCCATGGACTGGAGCTTCTCTCCGATCGACTTCGATACATCGGGTGCGATGGTGCTCATGTCGATGAACAGTGCGCCTTGTTTCGCGGAGCTTGCCGCAGGGTTTTCGCCGAACAAGACCGACAAGACATCGGGTCCGTCGGTAACACAACTGATTACGCAATCGGCTCCTTGTGCAGCTTGTTGCGGAGTAGCAAAAGCGGTTCCGCCCGCAGCGACGACTTCTTCTGTCCGCGAAAGCGTTCGATTGTAAGCTTGCACACTATAACCGGCCTTTAGCAGATTGCAGGCCATGCGAGAGCCCATCAGCCCCATTCCCAAGAAGCTGATGCGGGGTTTTGTGGTGGAGCTCATAGAAACGGGGGTTGGAAAGGAAGCCAAGGGGGGGCGAAGGTCGATTGCAAGGCGTAATGCTAAACCAAGCGATAGAGGCTGGGTAGGCGGAATTGAATTGAGAAAGGGGAATGGAGAATGGAGAGTTGCATTTTAGGGTGCTGAATCGAGCGGCTTTTTCCGTACAAACGGCAAAGCAACGCCCCCGTAGAAATAGACCCGTAGCAATACCCCCGTAGCATGGCCTTCCAAGGCCGTGCTTGTGCGCAATGACCGTAGCTGGGTAGCGTAGGGTGTGGTGAAGCGGTCGGCCGTTTCATTCCGAAACCACCGCGACCATCCAAGAACAATCATTCAATACGCCACGTTCCAAGTACCGACCGCGTAACCCACCGGTCCGCGCGTCAACCGACCACACGCGCACGGTACGTTCCGCGGTCCCTTGGAGCTGGCGGCGTTTTCGAAATGACGGATGTGGTCGATGCAATGAAGGTGGTTGCGATTGTGACCGGGACCGCTGCACATACCCTACGGATTGCGGACTGCGGGGCTTTAACGACGCTTGCTGTTGATTATTCGTCGCAGAAGAATCGTTTGTTCGGTGTTCAAGTCTTCACCTTGGGTGAACCCAACCGGGACGGTTCGGTCGATGACATAGAACGCTCGCTCTCGCTCGGCATCTCCCGAGATGTTGACGTACTCGCGTCCAAATCCGGTGACCGGATCATATTCGAACAACCCAACGGTGATCCAAACGGCGAAGACGTTCGATTGATCGGTGACCAAATTCGATAATCGCATCGTTCGTTGATAACGCACAAACGCATTCTGCTTGGCCTCAACCAACTCCACCGGAGGTGTCGCTGGCATCGTGCCAACTTCTGTTTTCGCAATCGAATAAGGTGAAAACAGAAGGTTGCCATCATTCAAGGAATTTGATTGTTGTAACGCGGTTGGTTTCGGAACCAACGATCGCATCAAGGTCGACTCGCCAGGATAGCGTCCTCTTTGGACGACTTGAGGTAACCTCGTGTTGTCCTTGTGAGGAGCGTAGGGATACAAGTTCGTGGACAGTCCGGATCGATACGCACCAGCGAAAGTGGTGGGGTAGTTCGGATCGATTCCGGTGAAGGTGCCGAGCCAACTTGAGTTCGTCCCGAAGTATCCGCGTCGCATGGTAAAGAATTGACTCGTTAGAGCATTGCTTAGCGATTGCCTATCGGTAGAACTTGAGAACAGGTACTCGAGTCCTTGGAACACACTGCTAGCACCATTCTCTTGCATCGCAATGGTGTTGAGGTTGACCTTTCCGGGATTTACATACGTTGGGATTTGATGATTCGGTGCTAGTAACGAAGGACCACGGTTGGCGGCCGGCTCGTTATTGTTGGTGTAATTGGGCGGGATATACGAATGCAAAAACCGGTTGGACCAAGCGTCCGAATTTGCAGCAAGCTCGACTTGGTTTACGTCCAATCGCTTGACTGTATCGACATAAGGTGTTGGTGTTTCCACCAAATCCAACAGCAACCCCCAGTCGGCTTGAACAGTCGGGCGTTGCGCACCTCCTTGTACGTTGCTTGGCCAATCGCCACTGCGACGCAACCAATAACCTCCAAGCTTGATCCGTTGAAGCCCTTGTGCCGAGTTGTTCGTCGGAGCGTAGTCGCTGAAATCCGACGAGCCGGCTCCTGCGATATCGGTGACCAATCCATTGAACGCTTGGAAGCTTGGTAAGTACTCAAACGGCGTTCGTGGACTGGAGAAATCCGACGTGCTGAAGAAGGCTCCGAACTGACCCGCCGAGGTGATCGGCACGAGCATCAGTTCGTGGGAATTTGCAAACGAGCGATTGAACCAGACAGGAGATGTCAAATCGCGAGGAGAGCCATTGTAGTCAGGCTGACTCGGAATCAGTTGCGGTGTGCCAAAGCCATCGAAGTTGTCTGCCGTATCGCTTGCCGCTCCCGAAATACCGCCGAATCGGTATCCAACGTTGATATAACCAAGGCTCGTTGCGCTGTGATGTAAAGGTTGGTTTCCTGCCGCATCGCCAGGTTGCTGTGTGGCATAACCGAGCTGATGCATGAAGTACGATGGATACCTGTCGGCTTGAGGGCCGGTCGCAGGTGGATTAAGCGTTACCACATTCCCCGGTTGTGCAACGGTCTTACGCATCTCTGCGGTCGAAACCGAATGGTATGAGATACCCCATTCCTTCGTGCCGTTAGTCAACGCCTTTTGGGGAGGTTGTCCTGTCGCTTTGAAATTATTCGGTGCATTGGACTTGCCTGGTGCGTCTTTACGCATCCCACCATCTTTGTACCTCGATTGGAAAGATACGTCGCGAGGCGAGTCGTCTTTGTCATCCCCATCGCTGGGAGCTTCGCCGTTGAATACCGTCAGATCCAACGAGATCCAGTCGACGGTAATGTAGGGGTTGTTGATCGGATCGTAAGCCATCTCCGGATCGGCAAGCCGTTGCAAGTAAGCCGTGCGAACGTTTTCATAAGTGCCGGTATCTTTCATCCTCGGGAACAAGATCGGGTTGGTCGACGCATCGTAATCAAAGGGCTTGTCAGGCAAGCGACCTGTTAGCGTATTGACGTCAAACCATGAGTCTGGTGGCAGATCGTTGTATCCGAACCGTTCATCAGAACGATTGTTTTGACGGTCATCCGTGTTTAGACGAAACTCCGGAATGTTGTTTTGTTTCCAGTAGCCTTGATTTGGGATCGGGTTTGGCATCGAGATGTTCAGCCCAATGCCGTTCGGAAAGCAGGTTCTCCAAGAGACGTTGTTTTGATTGCCTGCTGGCATATCAGGAGGTTCCGCAGCACAGACCAACCCGACAGGAGTCTTCAAAGCCGTCGACCAGTCTTGGCGATAGCGGAAGATGCTCTCGCCGTTGAGCAAGTTGGTGGTGATGTTGTTTACATCAAGCGAAATCATCTGGTGACTTGGTGAGTGAATCGGCTTGCCGTTGGGAAGCGACAGGTCGTTTCGGCGAAGTTTCGCAGACCAAGGTGCACCGCTGGTAGGGTTCGCTGTGAGCGAACCGACATTGGTCTCGCGTCGAGGACCGACGACCAAGTAATTGCCACCTTCGAGCAAGACCGGTCCGTTGGTGATCGAGCGGTTGTAATAGACGAGGTTGTCGAGATCTCCGTTTTGATTTTGAGCATTGTTGCCGCGCAAGTTCGGGACTCGCGGCAGCGCGCTACCTTTGGTTGGAATGAACCATACCAAGCGATCGAACTCTTGTGGGTTGGTATTGAAGTCTTGACCGTTGCGGAACAATCCCGAACCGAGGACTTCTTCGGCAACTGGTGTGACTCCGATAGATCCGTTTAGGTCTGCGGTAGTCGCGAATTGCGGATCGAGTGCCGCGACACGCAGCGGACGTCCAGCAGCGTTATTTGAGTCGGCAGTTTGGTACGATACGTTCGGTTGCTCTTTGTACTGTGCGTTGTTCACGTCGGGTGGGGTGCTTGCGGAAATCCCAATCCGCCAAACAGGTTGGCTTCCCCATGTCGCGCTACCTGGAGCACGGCGAGACAAGTCAAGCTTGACTCGTCCCCCCGCATTGCCATCTTGCTGATAGAGCGATGGTGGTGCACCTGGTAGAACGGGATCGCTAGCGACGTATGTCGAACGCGGTGCATAGAGTTCCAAGAACGTCGAGCCTTGAGGGAACCGATATTGATCGTAGTTTTCGTCAGCATTCATCGCGTCCGTGGTGAGCTTGCCGGTGGAATCCAAGTCCGTATCGCGAGCGCGCTTGTCGTGGAAATTCAGCGACTCGGTAAGCAAAAGCTCCGGTTGTTCCATACCCCAGACCACGCCGATGTAAGGCTTGGCCGCCGCATTGAGTTGCCCATTGGTAGGATTGATCAATTGGTCCGGTGCCCAGTAAGCGCGGCGGTCAGACACCCCAGCAACGTTGCGAATACCAAACGGGTAGATGTCATATTCGAATCGGGTCATGGCCGCGTCTGTATCGCGGAAATCGACCACATTGACCGCCCACTGTGCAATCGCTTTGGCTCGGATACGATCGCGTAGCAATTGGTTGGAGACTCCGACCATCGCTGGAAACTCATAGTCTCTAGGGATGATCACTTGAGCTAGGCAATACAAATAACGGGCGAGCAATTGCCGCGAACCTAGATACGTTCGGGAGTTCGAGTTTCGTTCGTTGATCCCCCGGCGATAGTAGCCGGAGACATTCGAAGCTGGGAACGAATTGTTCGACGGGTCGTACGTGTATTCCTTTTCGTTCGAATACAACAACTCGACCGGTTCGTCGATTTGGCCGTCACGACCCTTGAGAGGTAGCGCCGCATCATCCACGCCGTTTCCAAAAGGGCGATTGAGGTTCAGTCGTAGATTTGCTCCCATTTCAGGTGGAATCAAGTCATAAAGATTCTCAACCGTTACTTGAAATTCGTCGGTAGGTGACGGAGTAGGGAATGTCCGCTTTCTATAGCGTTGCTCATGGAGCAGGCGGATGAAAGCCAGCATGTTGCGAGCATCTTTTCGGAGTGTGTACACACCTGACGCATCAGGAACTGATACAGCGGCCGCGAGTTTCGGATAACGCAACTCGGCGCTGAGGGTCGTCAAGAGTTTGTTGACCTCGGTAGAATTGTTCACACCCGCATTCCGCAGACGATCACGCAGTGCGCTGGGAAGGGCTTCTACGTCTTCGTCGTAACGTCGCAAAATCGGTTCCAAGTCGCTGATCGTAAATGGCGTGTCGCCAAAATTGCGACGGCCCGATCCGGACTCATAAGCATCCCCGAGCACTTCGGATGGGAAACCCGATTGCACCGTTCCGCTATCAGGAAATGCGTCTTGAATTTCTGGATTAAGAAACGTCAGATTGCCATGTTGATCAAATGCAGGTGCGACTGCGCTTCGGCGACCCAAAGGGGCCCCAGGCATGGTGCCGTGATTGTAAACACCTCCCGTAGGAATCTCTCGTTCGCTCAGAGCGCTCTGTGGATCGTTCCCGAAAACACCAGGTGAGCGGTCGACACTGCTGTTGAAGCCTTGGTTCGCATAAGGTTTCGCTCCGTAGCGAAGATCGAATAGCGAGTACGAACTGTTGCTTGATTGAAGCAAGTAGGTCGCGCCTCCACCAGTTCCAAACAATGGGTTAAGCGAAATGTCTGCAGGACCATAACCGAACCCTTGGGGGATCGACAGCCCAACGCGATGCAAAGCGGCTGCACTCGCGATCGCATTGAAACCAACTCCACCGCCGAAATTGTTCAAGGCTGTCCCTTGGATGCGATCACCATGTAAGTTGACATTCAATCGTCCATCGAGATCTTGGATCATCATCGCCACCAACGGCTTGAGCAACCGTCCGTCGGGTGCATGAATTGTCGGCAGGTTCGGATTGATCCAAACGCTGTCGGCGATTCCATCCCCGTCGTTGTCTACGTCCCAACCACCGTCGATCAAACTCGTTAAGTAAGGTCCAACGTTGGTACCATTTTGAAGGGACTCCAGTGAATAGTTCGGAAAGGCTGGATGGGGTTTGAAATTCGGATTGACTGTTCCATAACTCATGACACGGGCAGTCGACGCATCGACGAGCCGAAGCAATTCGACGATCTCCCCGGTGTTATTGGGAGCACCATACACGTTAGCTAAGTAGTTGATCAGTTCAGGGCGATGAAACGATGGCGTAATTCGACGATCAGTTGTCGATACAAAAGTATCATGCGCGAGCCAGAAGTCTCTCCAGTCCGGAACGTCCATCCCTTCGTTGCTCTGACCCTTCAGTAGCCCCGATTCGCTAATCCCCGAGACGCCCACGGTGCCGTCCGCTTGGGTAGCCATGTAATACGGATTTTGCAAATAATCGTAGTTGGGCAACAGAGCCGGCGAGACTTTTTTGCTTGGGTCCTGAGGGATTGCCATCAATTCCCGACCATCGATATTGCCGTATCCTGGTGAAGTGGTGCGGGTCTCTAGCCCAATGCCTGCGTTATTGAAAGCAGCACCGTTGATTAGAAACTTATAGCCTTGGTACGTTTGCGTTGCTGGATCGTAGAAGTAAAACAAGTTTCTCACGCCAATGTTATTCGGCAGTCCGATCCAATCCCCAAGTTCCCCAGAAAAGTTCTCGGTCATTTGATTGTTGGGATTTTTCCATCGACCATCGAGTTTGCCTTTTACCCTCGATAGGTCGATCACGACGGAGTACTCGTAGTCAAAATTTCGTGGTCCGTCGTCCCTCCCGACATACTTCAGAATGTGAAACGACTGTCCGGCCAATGGGCCTTCTAGCACAGTCAAAACACGTCCGTTGTAGCTGTTTTCATTGGGGAAAAACGTATCGGCGGAGTTGTCCAACGAAACCTTGATTAACTCCACCGGTCCGAGAATCGGATTTCCGCCTGCCGGAGTGAGTTTCCTGCACCAATTAAGCTCGAAGTTATTCCCGGCAGTGCGAAAAACCCCGCGGGACCCTTCCGATTCGTAGATGTCTTCCAATAGCGCATGTTGATGGAAAGCACTCTTTTGATCGCGGGTACCACGCAGCGCCATCTTGAGGACTTCTTGGCTCATCCCACGCACACTCGTTCCGGAGTGATTTGCACGCACTCGCATGGCTTGCGCACCGGTCCGCGACGAGCTAGCCGAGACGACCCAGGTGACGGCCAGCAAGGAGAACAGCGCGAGCATCCCCAAGGCCATCAGCAGCACAAGCCCCTTGCGGTTTCGCCCGGGTTGGCTTCGAGCCGGTAAGGTTCGAGCCGGTAAGCTTCGATCGTTGGCGACTTTGTTCATGATGTCGGTTCCCCTCACGCGTGGTGGATTAGAGAGCGAGAGTCGAAAGTGAAGAGTTGATCGTTGAAAGTGGATGAGGTTCTATCGGAATCGTATACAAGCCCTAGCGTAATTCCATCTGACGCTCGAAAACTTGGACGACATCTTTCAAAATGACAGCGTGTGTTTCGTAAGCAGTTGGTAGCGGTGGAACGCTTGGAAGCGTTTGATTTTTCTCGATAAAGTCATCGATCTCCCCTTCGGTCCAGTCCCACGGTTTACCTGCAATGCGCAGGGTGCGAGGAAAAGCATCGTTGCCGGAAGCTCCCACGACCCGATACCAGCGGTGGACTTGCCGCGAAATCTTGGTCACCATGCTCGCATCGCTTGGACGCGGTAACAAATCTCGCATGGCAAATCGGGACATCATCAGCCAGTCACCCGGTTTAATCGATGCATCCATTCCGCTGTAACCTTCGACGGTGATGTTGAAGGTGCCAGATCGGAGCGCTTCGTTGTCGATCGCTGTAACTTTCACTACCCGCTCGGAACTCGGCACATTGAGGATTTCTGCTGGTCGCTGCGATTGCAGGTCGCCATTGCGAGCGACGACGGTCGCTCCTATTTCTCGCACGTCTCGTTTAGAAAAGACCACCAGTGCGACGTCGTAAAGCCGAGCGATAGAAACCGGTTGATTAAAGCTCACATTTTGTTGGAACTGACCTTGAATCTGATCGACGCTGATGATGGGATTGTTTTCCGAAGGGGTAATCGTGACCAACCAGGAGGACTGCTGGGCTGATGCAGGGCTTGCGACGATCGAACCATCGCCAGCAACATAGACGCTGCGGATCGGGCCGAGCGCCTTATTTTTGGTGGTCGATGGTTGAACGATGTCGCCACCATACATAGTCGCAAGGCGCACTGCTGCTGGCTGGCGCAACCACGACCCAGGGGTCGATGCGTTTGGATCGGTCAACGAGCCTCGCAGCAATCGTGCGGCCCGAGGAATGTTCTGTTGATCGGCGACCATGAGGACTGGGTTTGTATTATCGAAGTGAAATGGAAATCTCGTTCGAAAGAACGGTAAAGGAACCTGGTTTCCAGGGCGTGATTGAAAGCCCCAAAAAAGAGGATCGATGCAGAATCCAAGTCCCGCGACTTCGTTCTGCGCAATAGCGGCTCTAAGTCGATTTTGCGGAATGGGGAATGTGCGTGCGGCCGCATCATAAGCAGCTTGCATCGTCGAGACCGAATGCTCGTTGCCGCCGATGTCATCGACTAGACACCAAGGTGATTCAAGGGAGGGTTGCGCGATGTTCGTCGTGTTAAAGAGGGCCAGCGCACTATCGCCGGCCGCTAGGCCTTGGGTGATCTGATACGAATCTTCCGCTTCGCGACCCGCAAGTGGGATCAGCAAGCCGATGGCAACCATGCCAACGAGGATGACGACCATGGCGAAGATGACTTCGAGCATCGTTAGACCGCTGCGAGATTTCATCAAAGTGTGCTCCTGAAGGTCGGCTCTTTGGCCAGTGGTGATGTGCGGAAAAGGATTAGGCGAGTGCAAGCTATTGAGCGGTTACGTTGGAGTTGTAAGTTCCTCGTCGTGTCAGTTCGACCATATCCCCGAAATTGAGGTTGTCGATGTTCAGTCCGAGGATCGCTGTCTGTGTTTCAATGTTGACGATAGGCGACGCCGAGATTGCACCCGAGGTCGGGCTCAATCGCACCACGTACGAATTCAAGTCGGTTAAGTTATTGAGGACCCCGTTGCGAGTGGCTGCCTTTAGGGCAAACGCATTCCTCGCAAAGGTGTTCGGATCAAGGGGCATTGTCACCCGATCGATCTTGCCGATGTGAAAGAACAAGTCATTTGTTGCATCGATACGAGTCAAGCTTCCTTGGTAGCTGAGGTCACCCGGGAGCACACGACGATCATTAGCCCACACGTGCGAGAGTTGACCTTCGGGCGAAAAGACGACATACACAGGTCGAAGTTGCTCTGGAATCAACGGAGTTGTTGCATTGCCGATCCAATCCGATGCGAATCGAACTCGGTAATCAAACTCCGCACCGGACGTTGGGTTGCTAGCAAAGATTGGTTGTTTCTCTGCCGTCAGCGAATCGTGTCCTGGAAGTCGTTTGCCGAACCCGCTGATCGACAAGTCGACACACATGCCGCGGGGTAGTTGGATCGCTTGCGTAAAGATCGGTTTCGGACGAGGGTAGATCCTGAAGGACGTAAAAGTTGCACCTGCTGGAATGTCGACATACGGCTCTTTCGCTCGTTCCGAGTGTCCATCGAAGGCCAGTTCGTTCATCACCGAAAACCATATGGACTTGTCGCCGTTTTGGCCGTCTTGATATTTTTTGTGTACCGATGGCGAACGTGGGGTCACAATCGAAAAACGTCGTGATGAGTTTCCAAAACTGATCTGCGAGCCATTCGTTAAATACTCGCCGATGAGCCATTCAAGATCCACATTGCCACTGGTCTGAACTTGAAAAATTCGAACTTCATTGATCCCGCCTTGATGCATATCAGCCAGAGAGTCATCGCCGACGTAGCCTGGGCCCGTCGGGATCGGGGGATTGATGTTGTCCCCAGGCATCCGGGCTGTAAATACGATTGGCACCGGTAAGACCGCTTGTGTTATTGGCAATGGCTCTTCGGCCAAGCTCAGGCGGATGCAGGTGTTGTAGGGAACGAAGTTCGTATCTGGAGTCAGCGGGGGAGGATTCAACGGATCCCATGTCGTCGCAGTCTCGGAAATGTATCTGGTTCCTGAGACTGTTGCACGCGATGAGAGTCGCTCGAAGACAACCGCTACGGGGCGATTGCGGCCGATCGCTCGTGCGCGGGCCGCTTCAAGGTAATTCTTGACCATGATCGCTGCTTGACTCGACTTTCGGTCAGTCAACACCGACTTGACCCCTGGCAAGACGATCGCGGCCATAACGGAAACGACTCCGACGACGACGAGCAATTCCAGGAGTGTCAGGCCTCGAGTCCAGCGTATCTTCGACTTGCGACTAAGCTTGGTTCGCATTATTGGTATGCTCCATAAATCGCATAGTTCGTGATGTCGTCTTCGAAAAACTTCGCATTGATGACCGCCCCAAGTCGAATCGTAGGATCCGTACGCGGAAACCAAGGGTCAGTCATGATTAACCTAGCTGGTGGAAGTAAGTCTGGACGAGGAGGCAAATTATTTTGACGATCATCATACGGAACGGGCATTTGGACATCTGTAACAGAGCTTGAATTCGGGCGCATCTTGTATCTTGCATCCGCAACTAATCCCGGCTCCAACTGGAAACGCAGTCCAAACAACTTATCCGGGCCAGGTGAGACGACTAATGGAAATGCGATAGCAGACGGCTTGTAGACTTTGGTTTGCTGCTCCCGCAGTCGATAGCCAGGATCGGATCGACGCGAGTCAATTGGATCACCCATAACATTTGCGGCGAAGCCATCAACGTTGAAGCTTGGGTCTAGCAAGTCAGGGTGGAAACGGATTGTTTCGGGAAAGCCTGTTGGCCAACGCACCCATTGGATTGGTTGGCGGTATGCATCGAGAAATTCGAGGAAGCCATCGTTATCGGTATCTCCGATCTCTGTTCGTCCAAAGAGTTCGATAGCTGAACTTCCATTGAGAGTTGAATCTTCGATGGTGAGATATAACAACTCCGAATTGTTGAGCCAGTCATACCAATCAGCACGAGTTTGTGCGAGTCGTGTTCGGAGTCGTGCTGCGCGAGGGGATTCGGTGCCGGACGTAAAAATAGGAAGTGGACCAATATTAGGACGAGGAACTGCCAGACCGGTCCAATATCGTCTCATAATTGGGGTAGAGGTTTTGATATCGTCCTTCGTGTCAGGCATCTCTTGAGCGATGATGTCGCGAAGAATCATCACGCGCAGACGCTCGACGAGGATTCCTTTTGACTCAAACTCTGGATCGTTCGGTTGAAGGACTTCAATAGCCTCCTCCGGAATTGCCAAGGAATACGTGTTGCTCGCATCCTTCACAAAGTTGATCGGATAGTTCTCATACTCTTGCATGCGAGCCATGAGGACTTCGCTGATTTTGCGAATGGTCCCTTGGGTACGAATGTTCGATGCTTCGGTCGCCGCTGCGCGGTAAGCGACCATGAACATGCTAGAGACAACGGTGATGAGTCCGATGGTTACCAACAACTCAACCAGCGTTAAACCGGAATGACGAACCGAAGCGTAAGCGCGATTCTCGCCTCGCTCAATCCGACCACGCCTCTTGCCTCGCTCTTGGTTGCTCATGATGCTTTCCCTCTCTCCCAATTCCCCTCAAGGTACTTCTGCGGTAGGCAATTATTGGGACTCACCGAAGGTCGGACCATCGATGAAGTTCGAACTGTTATCGTCCACAGGTCGGAATCGTCCGAAGCTTGACAGGTAGTAAGGGATCGGTGAGACGCTTGTCGGTGGATAAAACAAACCGTTGTTGGTGTTGACCGACACCGCATTCCCTTTAGGAGTGGTGAAAAGAATCAGCGGGTTGTTCGCCGAGATGTCTTTCGGTGCCATGCAACCATAAAGATTGTCATAGCCCGCATTCATGATCTGGTAGGTCTTGGCGTTCGAATAAAGCAACGGCGATGGGGAAACGGACGTGTTTACTTCCGTCGAGAGAAATGGGCGAGCACAGTTCGGGGAGCTCGCCACAGCCCCAGGAACATAAAAGTTGTAGTAGCCAGAGAATTGGTAGGTTCTGCTATCGAAGTAAACCATCGGAACACCACCTTGCTGAATCGATGGTCCACTGCCGATGTACACGGGCATGCAATCATTGGTGATACCTTGTCCGTAGAGCGTCTCGTCGGTGGAAGCCGTACCGGTATCGTTGAGTGTCAATCGTCCGTTCTTGAATTCAAAGAACGCATTCTCTCTTTGATTGTTGTACATGTATCCTCCACCGACTGGATTCGCTTTCAGCGGACCGCCAGGACCGGTAATCGGACGCTGTGAGTCGCTGCTGAATCCACCGAGGAAGAATACTAAGGCTTCGGCTGGATCGAATACGCGACCACCGAATGGATGCGGACCTGGGGCGTTGTCATTTCGAATCCCGCCGTTAGCAGCTGAGTTGGCAGGATTTAGCAGCGCCAACTCGGAAACAACGATGTTCGGAAACGCCTTCCGCAAGTGGGCTTCCATCACGGGCCATGAACTGCCGTCCGGCGGATAATCGCCATACTTCGTTCGGTACGCTTCGACCGCTGTCGCAATGTTCGCTAGCTCCGCCGCTTGCGCTCGCTTCAATATCGCGACTCGCGCCGAGTTCACTCCCCAGGCAAGGAGTCCTGCAAGCACACCGAGAATGGCCATGACCACGAGCAATTCAACGAGGGTGAAACCAACTCGTTGGTGGCCACGAAGTGCTCCTCGGATGGTTCGAGAGGGCCGAAGCGACGTGCAGGACATGGAAGGATCCTCGTATGATAAGTTTCGAAGTATGCGTAACGAATTACTTGCTCAAGCTAGTGATCAAAGAGATCAGGGGCATGAACAACGAGATAACGATGAAGCCGACCGCAACCCCAAGGAACACGATCAACAAAGGCTCGATCAGTTTGGTTAAGCCTTCGGTCATAACATGGACTTCTTCGTCGTAGTTATCGGCGATCTTGTAAAGCATCGTGTCAAGCTCACCGGTCTCTTCACCGACGTCGATCATGTTGACCACCAAGTCATCGATGACCCGCGATCGCATCTTCAACAGGTACATCCCGGCACAAGCCAATGCTCCAATACCGATGGTACCCAAGCTCATACCTAGAAGCTGACCGGCACCACCGGTGTTCTTCGACGGGGCGCCGTCGGCGGTCTTGCCCGCCCCACGACCGGCGGTCAGTGCCACCGACAACATCATGATTCCAGGAAACATCCCCATCCAAACCCAATAAAAGAGGGCCATGGGGTGAAACCCAAGGACCGAGTTCTCTTTCATAGGTTTTGAAATGGTCTCCCCTTCGCGGATCGCTTCGGAAACCTTCGTGAAAATCTTCTCGAACATCGCGTTGCCAGAGGTCTCGCGGGTGATATTTAAGGCTTCGAGAATCGGAACACCGGAAGTGATCAATGTTCCCAACGTTCGTGTGGTTCGAGCCAAAATGTTCTTCTCAATGAGGTTCCCGAAAATGGGTACTTTGATGATGAACATGTCGAAGCCCATCCGTCCATGCTTGAATTTACGGATCAGTTTTCCGACAAGCCAAATCACCACAGGAAGCAAAAACATCAGCCAGAAGTAACCCACAACGTAGTCGCTCATCGCCATAAGCAAGACGGTCGGTGCAGGGAGCTTCAATTCGAATTCATCGAACATCTTCTTAAACGTTGGAACGATGAAGAACATAATCCCCGCGAGAATACCGACGGCCACAAGCACCACCGCGATCGGGTAAATCATCGCCCCTTTGACTTTACGCTTGAGCGATTCCGCTCGCTCCAAGAACTCGGCAAGACGCTGCAGAATGGTTTCCAACGCACCGCCCGCCTCACCGGCCTTGATCATGTTCACATACAGCCGACTGAACACCTTGGGGCACTTCGCCATCGATTCCGACAACGTCGAGCCAGTTTCGATCTCGTCGCAAACGTCCATCAAAGCATTCTTTAGCTTGCTACCACCCTTGATGTTGTTCTCAAGAATCCGAAGGGATCGCAAGATCGGCAGACCGGCATCTTGAAGGATCGATAGCTGACGGGTAAACGTACAGATGTGCTTGGTCTTCGCACCACCCATCGCAAACGGACGCTTCTTCTTCGCCCCCGGAGCAGTGGTCTTCGTAGCCCCCTTCTTGAGCGAGAGCTTGGTAACAAAGTACCCCATCTGCCGAATAGTGTTCTGTGCATCTTCTTCGGTTGGAGCCTCGATCACGTCCTTGATCTCTTGGCCGGTCCGGTCCATGGCTTCGAATTGATACATTGGCATGGTGTTACCCTTTGCTACTTTTTATCTGCTGATTTGATCTTCAGGACGGATACGGCACGGCGAGAGTGACTCGAAGTTCATTTCAATAATTCGCGGGATGGTTCCCCAAGTCGAATAAATGGGTGAAAAAAGAGTCCGTCGACGATTTTTTAGTTTTTAGTTTTGTGATTTGTGATTGTGGCTGGTTACGCTGCGCTACCGGTTTAGTCCCGCTACGCGGTTTGGTTATGCTGCGCGGTTTGGTTACGATGCACTACCGGTTTAGTCCCGCTACGGGGGCGGGGCTTTATCAGCCGTCGTGTACGGTTTCTCGGACGACCTCTTCGGCCGTGGTCAGGCCTTGGAAAACGAACTGCTTGCCGTAGTCACGCAGAGTGATCATGCCGTAGTCGACCGCTTTGGCTCGAAGTTCGTCGGTGGTGACGTTGGTGAGGATCATGTCGCGAAGCTCATCGTTCATGACCATCAATTCAAACAGTCCGATGCGGCCTTTGTAGCCGGTGTTGTTGCAGACGTCGCAACCTTTACCACGGTAGAACTTCTGGGTCTTGGCAAAATCGGTGTCGACCCCAAGTTCTTGCAGCAGCTCGAGCGGTGTCTCGACTTCTTCCCGGCACTTCGTGCAGATGCGTCGCACTAGTCGCTGAGCTAAGATCGCTTCGACTGTCGCGGTGATCAAGAACGTGGGGATCCCCATGTCCTTCATCCGCGTAATGGTGCTCGGTGCGTCGTTGGTGTGCAAAGTGCTGAATACCAAGTGCCCGGTAAGGGAGGCTTGGACGGCAATTTCAGCCGTCTCAATATCTCGGATCTCACCGACGAGAATCACGTCGGGGTCCTGCCGCAAGATAGCTCGAAGGCACGAAGCGAACGTAACGCCGATGCCGTGATCGATCGGGATTTGCACAATGCCGTCGATGTCGTACTCCACCGGATCTTCCGTCGTAATCAGCTTGTCTTGAATGTCGTTCATCTCGGAGAGAGCGGAGTACAACGTGGTGGTCTTGCCCGAGCCCGTCGGGCCGGTGACCAACACGATCCCATTAGGACGGTGCATGATCTTGCGGAAGTGATTTTTCGTCGTCTCGTCCATCCCCACTTTATCGAGGGAAAGGTTCACCACGGATCGGTCGAGAATCCGCATAACGACACTCTCGCCAAACATGGTTGGGAGTACCGAGACGCGCAAGTCCACGGGGTGACCACCGACCATCAATTCAATCCGACCGTCTTGCGGAAGCCGGCGTTCGGCGATGTCGAGGTTCGCCATAACCTTGATTCGCGTGGTGATCGCAAAGGCGAGGTGGCGAGGCGGAGGAACCATTTCATAGAGAACTCCTTCGGACTTGATCCGAATTCTGAATTCGTCTTCGAATGGTTCGAAGTGGATATCGCTAGCGTGGTCTTTGATCGCCAGCAGCAACACCAGGTTAAGGAGCTTTCGAACCGGAGCGCTGTCGGCCAGAGCTTCTGCACCGTCAAGGTCGAACTTATCTCCCTGCAACTTGTTGGCGGCTTCGAAAAGCTCTTCGTCGGCCGCTAGCTCTGCGACGATTTTCTCGACGCTTAACGATTCAGAAGAGTAGAACCGCTCGATCGAACCTTTGATTTCGCGTTCGGTGGCGACGACCATCTCGATATCCATGCCGAGGAACGTTCGCAGTTCGTCTTGGATCGTCAGGTTTTGCGGGTCACAGGTCGCAACCGTCAATCGGTTTCCATCGAATCGAATGGGAATGACCCGATAAAGCTGGGCCATGGTTTCCGAGAGTTTTTCAAGCAGATCCTTGGGGATCGGGTTGTCTCCAATCGTGACAACCTTCATGTTCATCTGTTCGCCGAGTGCTTGGGCTAGCTGCTCATCGGTGATCAGCGCCATGTCTTCTGCGAGTTTACCGAGCAGTGCGCCGGGCTGCTGTTGCTGTTCATCGAGAAGCAGCAGCAGTTGGTCGTCGGTGATGAAACCCATGTCGACAAAGATCTGGCCGATTTTTCGCTGAGACATGAGGAAGCAATTAGGGGGTTAGATGTTTCGAAGTTAGTGGATTGAACGAGTTGGCTTGAGAACGAAATGGCAATCAGCTACCGTGATCGAACTCTTCTTCTTGCTTCTCGTCTTCGATACCGCGGCGCGAGTTGACGATCCGTTTCGCAAGGTCGTCAGGGCGGTGGGCTTTCGCGAGAATGTCTTCGATCTCGACTTTGCCATCTCGCCAGAGATTGAACAAAGAGTCGTCCATCAGCTGCATCCCGAACTTCGCACCGGTTTGGATCGCCGAGCCGATACGGAAGGTTTTGTTTTCGCGGATAAGGTTAGCGATACCGGGAGTCACCACGAGTACTTCGTACGCCGCACAACGTCCACCGCCGATCTTGGGGATCAGGGATTGAGCGACGACCCCCAAAAGGCTCGTCGAGAGCTGTGTTCGGATCTGATCTTGAAGGTTACCAGGGAAAGCATCGATCAGACGGTTAACGGTTCCTTGAGCACTATTCGTGTGCAAGGTACCGAAGACGATGTGACCGGTTTCTGCAGCGCTGATCGCCGCAGAGATCGTTTCCAAGTCCCGCATTTCACCCACGAGGATGCAGTCGGGGTCTTGTCGAAGTGCACGCCGGATGGCTTCCGAGAAACTCGGAACATCCACGCCAACTTCACGCTGGTTGATCGTCGACTTCTTGTGCTCGTGATAGAACTCGATCGGGTCTTCGATCGTGATGATGTGGTGGTCGTGATTGATGTTCAAATAGTCGATCAAACTCGCAAGCGTCGTACTTTTTCCCGATCCGGTCGGACCGGTCACAAGGACCAAGCCGCGGGGTCGAAGCACCATTTTGATGACGGATTCAGGTAGTCCCAGCTGCTCTGGGGTAAGCTTGTCATTGGGGATCTGCCGCAGAACCATCGAGATGTTTCCGCGTTGCTTGAAGATCGACACGCGGAAACGAGCCAGGGTTCCGAACGCGAATCCAAAGTCGGCTGAACCGGCTTCTTGAAGCTCGCGTTGGCATCGCTCTGGGGCGATACTCTTCATCAACTGAACGGTGTCATCGGGCTCCAGGACCTTTGTCTCAAGCTTACGCATCCGGCCGTGAAGCCGGAATACTGGAGGTTGGCCGACGACAATGTGGATGTCGCTAGCCCCTTGCTTGATTGCCGCTTGAAGCAACTTATCGATGAGAACGGTGGCCATGGATTGCGCGTTGGATAGGAGGAAAGATGAGTTTGGTGGGCGAAGCGTCATCCGGAAATGGAAGCGTTATAAGACGCAAGATCGGTTTTTCGGGACTTGCGTGCCCACTGTATTCTAATCAAGTTCCGAGGAGATAAAGGTTTACGGGTAGAAAGTAAGCGGGTACGGGCCGAAAAAATTACGCAAGATTAACGATCCCCGCCACTGCCGGCCCCCCTCTGTGACTCTGTGTCTCTGTGTTTCAAAGGGTACTAATGCCGCTACCGGATTGGAAACACAGAGGCACAGAGGGCACGGAGAGTAGGGTTTGTAGGGGATGGGCAAGCTAAGATATGCGACCGGTGATCGACAGATACCAGTGATCGAGTCATAAAGAACAAGGACTGTCACCCTCTGGTCCGATTCCCAAAAGCCTTTGATCCTCTGTGTCTCTGTGCCTCTGTGTTTCAAGAAAGGGTTCTGGGGATTGGAAACACAGAGGCACAGAGGGCACGGAGAGTAGGGTTTGTAGGGGATGGGTAAGCTAAGATATGCGACCGGTGATCGACAGATACCAGTGATCGAGTGCTAAATACCAGCACTGACACCCTCTGGTCCGATTCCCAAAAGCCTTTGATCCTCTGTGTCTCTGTGCCTCTGTGTTTCAAAAAGGCCCGGAATCCCCCCGTTTACCCCGGCGTAGCCGCCCCGGCGAGTACCTCTTTGACCACCTGCTCGATGGCGATGTACTCTTGCTCGGTCTTCTTCGCCGACCGATAGACTTCGTCTAATGTGGTGATCCCTGTAATGACTTTTCTTAATCCGTCGCAGTAGAGCGTGGTCATCCCGGACTTGATCGACTCGGTCCGGAGTTCAGCGGAGGATTTCGATCCGAACATCATTTCCCGGATTCGTCCGTTGATGAGCATCAGTTCGTAGATTCCGATCCGGCCTCGGTACCCTTTCTTTTGGCAGTATGGGCAGCCTTTGCCTTTCGAGAATTTCGCGTAGGGGAGTACCGAGTGGGGCAGTCCGGCTTCTTCGAGGATCGGGTCGCTGAGTGTCACGTTGTATTTACACCGCGTGCAGATCTTGCGCACAAGCCGCTGGGCTAGGACCGCGATCACGGAGCTGGCCACCATGTACGCCGGCACCCCCATATCCGTCATCCGTGTAACAGCACTGGGCGCATCGTTCGTGTGCAGTGTACTGAAAACTAAGTGTCCAGTAAGGCTAGCTTGGATACCCATCTGAGCGGTCTCAGTATCTCGCATTTCGCCGACGAGGATGATGTTGGGAGCTTGGCGTAGCATGGCGCGGATGATGCGAGCGAAGTCGAGTCCGATATTGTGCCGGACTTCGACTTGGTTGATACCGGGCAAGTAATATTCGACGGGATCCTCGGCCGTGATGATCTTGCGGTCCGGGCGGTTCAGCGCGTTCAGAGCAGCGTAGAGGGTGGTGGTTTTCCCCGATCCGGTCGGTCCGGTCACGAGGAAAATACCATTAGGACGCTTAATGAGGCCGGTGAAGTTCTTGAAGTCGCGATCGCCGAGGCCGAGCTGCTTGACCCCGACCTTGATGTTGTCTTTATCGAGAAGTCGCATAACGGAGGACTGTCCGTGGTTGGTCGGGATGACCGAGACGCGCAAGTCGAGTTCTTTTTCGCCGACGGTAATCTTGATCCGACCGTCTTGGGGTCGGCGTCGTTCGGCGATGTCCATTTTAGCGAGAATCTTGATCCGCGAGAGGATAGCTCCGAGCAACCGTCTCGGTGGGCTGTCGCGTTCGACCAGGACGCCGTCGATTCGGTACCGGATGCGGACGCGGTCTTCGAACGGTTCGACGTGGATATCGGATGCCCGAAGCTGAACGGCTTCTTGAATCATCAGGTGCACTAATTTCACCACAGGGGCTGATTCGTCCCCTTCGCCGTCGCCGGCGGTCATTTTATCTTCTTCGGTTTCGGTGAAGTCGATTTGGGTATCGGTGAATTCTTGAAGCATCGAGTCAGCGGATTCTTCGCCGGCTTGACCGTAGTACCGGTTGATTGCTTCTTGGATATGTTCTTTTGGGGCCAGTGCGGTTTCGACTTTGCGGTTGAGGATGAACCGCAGTTTTTCGATGGTCTCGATGTCGAACGGGTCGTGGACGAGGACTTTGATCGTGTCGTCTTCGTCGGAGACTGGAATGATGGTGTTTTCGCGGGCGACCGATTCCGGGACGAGTTCGATGATTTGGTCGGGGATTCGAATCGAGGGGATATCGACGTATTCGAAGTGGTGGAATTCCGCGAGGGCTTGGGTGGTCTCCTCGCTGGTGGTGTAGCCGAGGGCGACTAGGACATCGCCAACGTTCTTATCATCTTTTCGAGCGATTGATTTCGCTTCGTTGAGCTGATCGAGGGAGATCATTCCGCGGGAGAGGAGCAGGTCTGTGAATTCCCGAGCGGGGCTAGCCATGGAGTGGACTCCGAGAGACTGAATTGCGAGAGACGGGTTTGCGAAAGATGTTCAGAAGCGAGTGGGACCGAGCACGTGGTTTTACAGTGTTAGGTCATCACGGCTATCGCATAATGCTGTCGTATTATATCGTGCGGGGGGACGGTGTCACAAACACGAATCGGCAGGGAACGCGACGAATTCCATGAAAAATAATGAGCCTAGTGCGTCTTGGACCTGGATTCTGCTTGCGCTGCTGACCTTGTATATCGTCTGGGGGTCGACTTATTTGGCGATTCGTGTCGGGGTGGAAACATTCCCACCGTTCCTGATGGGTTCGACGCGGTTTGTCGTTGCCGGCACGTTGCTTTTCGCTGGTGTTTATTGGTGGCGGGGTATCCAGATGACCTCTCGCCAAGTGTTCGACAGCGCGGTTGGAGCGTTTTTTATGCTTCTCGGAGGCAACGGTTTGGTCGGTTGGGCGGAGGAAGCGATCCCTTCGGGGGTGACGACCTTGGTAATCTCTCTGAATCCAGTCTTTTTCGTGGTAGCCGAGTGGCTCGTCTCGCGTCGGGGTGGCATTTCCGGAGGGCCGAATCGTTGGACATGGGCTGGCCTGATCGTTGGTTTTCTGGGGCTTTTGATCTTGGTCGCCCCTTCGCTCGGCGAGGGGACTGGAGAAGTCTTCGATTTGTGGCGGCTTGGTGGATTGATTTTCGCTTGTCTGAACTGGACGATCGGTTCGATGTACATTCGGCATGTGAGGAAGCCGGCTGAACCGATGGCGGGCGCGGCGGTGCAGATGCTCTGGGGTGGGCCTTTGATGTTGGTCGCAAGTTACTTCGCTGGGGAGTTGAATGGTTTCCAGTGGTCTGACGTTGCACCGGAAGCCTGGTGGGCTTGGGGGTACTTGATCGTGGCTGGTTCGCTGTTGGGCTACACATCCTTTATTTGGCTGATGAAACATTCTTCCCCGACGTTGGTCAGCACTTACGGGTACGTCAATCCGATTGTGGCAGTGTTTCTTGGCTGGTGGTTTTTGGGTGAACCGGTCGGGCCGAGGATCGCTTTAGCGAGCTGCACGATCATCGCCGGGGTGGCGATGGTTTCATGGTCGAAGCGATCACCGTCGCCTGGGGGCGAAGATTCTGCGGAGAAAGCTTGAGCCTGTGCGAAATTGCCCCCGCCTTGCGAAAGACGTTTTGCCATCGACGAAAACAAGCAACTCAAGACTGGCAGTTTTTCGGATTCGGGTTATGATTCGCGTTCAGGGCAATGGGGACCGAAGCGACGCGAACGCCTTGAGGAACATACTTTGAACGACCAGAGCAGACCGGGATTTTTGGCCTTAGAAGACGGCACTGTTTTCGAGGGCATATCAATTGGGGCTCAGGGAGAGCGCGATGGCGAGGTCGTTTTCAACACCTCGATCACTGGCTATCAAGAGATTCTGACCGACCCGAGCTATCGCGGTCAGATCGTAACGATGACTTACCCGATGATCGGTAACGTCGGGATCAACGTTCAAGATCTTGAATCGGCTCGTCCACATGTAGCTGGTTTCATCGTCCGTGAGAGTAGCCGTCTTTACAGCAACTATCGTTCGGAATCTTCGTTAGAGAAGTATTTGATCGAGCATTCGGTAGTAGCGATTGCTGGGATCGATACGCGGGCTTTGGTTCGCAAGATCCGCGACAAAGGGGCTCAGCGAGGGATTCTTTCCACGAGCGATTCCGATCGCGATTCGTTGGTAGAGAAAGCCCGTCGCAGTCCAGGATTGGTCGGCCGCGATTTGGTGCGTGAAGTGATCCCCGAGAAAGCTCGGGCGTGGTCGGAGACGTTGCACACCCTTGCGAGTCAGTACTCTGCCGACAATGGCGAGTTCTCGGGTGGTTTGGGAACTGGTCCCCACGTTGTGTGTTTGGATTTTGGGATGAAGTGGAACATACCTCGGCATTTAGCAGCACGAGGAAACCGCGTAACGATTCTGCCGGGAACCGCGACCGCAGCAGATGTCATGGCTTTGGAGCCAGACGGAGTCTTTTTAAGCAACGGGCCTGGGGATCCGGAACCTCTCGTCTACGCACAGCAAACCATTCGAGACTTGCTGGGCAAGCGGCCCATCTTCGGCATTTGCTTAGGCCATCAGCTTCTCTCGCTTGCGAGTGGAGCGAAGACATTCAAAATGAAGTTCGGGCATCGCGGCGCGAATCAACCGGTTTTGCATTGCGACACCGGCCGCGTTGAGATCACTTCGCAAAACCATGGTTTTGCGGTCGAGGAATCTACGATCCCTGATTGTTTGCAGATCACCCATAGGAATTTGAACGATAACACGATCGCGGGGGTTCGGCACAAAGAGGCTCCGGCCTTTAGCGTGCAGTATCACCCCGAAGCATCGGCTGGTCCGCACGACAGCGGGTACTTGTTCGATACCTTCCAAGGAATGCTTGTGAAGCGTTAATAGCTTACGCTTCGTCCTCAGTGGTTCATCCCCTAGCGAATAGAGATTGCAGCATGCTCGCGAAGCGCGTCATACCGTGTTTGGATGTGCATGCGGGTCGTGTGGTCAAAGGAACGAACTTCGTCCAGTTGCGCGATGCCGGGGATCCGGTTCAGATCGCAGCTAGGTATGAACAAGAGGGAGCCGATGAGCTGGTGTTTCTCGACATCACCGCCAGCCATGAAGAGCGATCGATCATGATCGATGTTGTTCGCCGTACCGCCGATCAGATCTTTATGCCTTTGACCGTCGGTGGTGGGATCCGGACCCTCGACGACATCCGCGATCTATTGCAAGCGGGGTGCGATAAGGTATCCCTCAATTCGATCGCTTGTAAGAACCCCGAATTTGTCCGACAAGCGGCCGAGCGATTCGGATCGCAGTGCATCGTGGTCAACATGGATCCGCGACGAGTCATGCGGGACGGTAAAGAGTTTTGGGAAGTGCACATTCACGGGGGGCGCACACCGACGGGGATCGAAGTGGTCGAGTGGGCGCAAAGAGTTGAAGAGTTGGGGGCAGGTGAGATCGTCGTCACAAGCATGGACAGGGACGGAACAAAGGATGGGTATGATTTACCGATCACATCGGCTGTAAGTCGAGCGGTAGGAATTCCGGTTGTAGCAAGTGGAGGGGCGGGGAATCCGCAGCACTTGGTCGACGCGATCAAAATAGCCGGCGCCGATGCTGTCTTGGCCGCGAGCATTTTCCATTTTGGACAGTACACGATTGCCGAAACCAAGGAATTGATGGCTCGCAACGGTATTTCCGTTCGTCCGTGTGCGTAGAATTGCTCGGCTTGAGCAGATTACAGCGTGACACAGTCGCTCGCGTAGAACAAAATAATAGCGCAGTGATTCCACCTGCTCTTGTCCACCTTCTTTTCGTATCGTTCGTCGTCCAACCGAAACACTCTGGAACATCCATGGCTATTTCCGAATCTCCGCGACCAGGAACTTCCGCACCGAACCCAACCGACGCACTCTCCGCCTCGCTTTTGAAAACCAAACAGGAGTTGGAAGTAGACAAGCTGTTCAAGGCTTGCGTGAAGCTAGAAGGTTCCGACTTGCACTTGAAAGTTGGGACAGCCCCGATCGTTCGGGTCAAAGGGGATTTGAAGCCGCTTAACCGCCCACCGATCGAAGTCGAGGAGATGGTCCGGTTGTTGATTCCGATGCTCGATGACCGCAACCGAAGAATCTTCGAAGAAGAAGGGGGCGCCGACTTTTCCTACACCGTGAATGTCGATGGTGAGAATTGGCGATTTCGGGTCAACATGCTCAAGCAGTTGGGCAGGCCCGGACTGGTCGCGCGGCGAATCAATAACTTCATTCCGAACTTCGAAGGCTTGTTCCTCCCGCCCGTGCTTGAAGAACTCTGCAAGTACGATCAAGGGATGGTGTTGTTAGCAGGGGTTACCGGATCGGGAAAAAGTACGACCATCGCTTCGATGCTCAACTGGATCAACCGGAACTATCGCAAACACATTCTGACGCTTGAGGATCCCATCGAGTTTGTTTACACCGAAGACAAGTGTTTGATCAACCAGCGGGAAGTCGGTACTGACGTTAAGAACTTCGAAATCGCGATGAAGCATGCGGTGCGGGAAGACCCGGACATCATTCTGGTCGGTGAAATGCGGGACGAAGAGACGTTTATGACAGCCATCCACGCGGCCGAAACCGGTCACTTGGTGTTCGGGACGATCCACGCTTCGACAGCTCCGTCGACCATCGGCCGTATCTTGGACTTGTTCCCTGAAGAGTTGCATAAAGCGATCCGCAACGCGATCGCTTTTAACATGAAGGGGATCGTTGCACAGAAACTTCTGCGATCAATCAAGCCAGGGGTTTCGCGAGTACCGACTTGCGAGATCATGACTTTCTCACCGATGATTCGCAAGCTGTTGCTTGAAGAGAAAGATCAGAAGTTAGCCGATGCGATTCGCATTGGAGCAGCTGAAGGGATGCAAGACTTCACCATGAGTCTCAAGCAATTGATTGACGATGGGTTGATCGATCGTCCGACGGCGTTTGAAGTCGCACCGAACCCAGAAGCGTTGAAGATGTCGCTCAAGGGAATCAACGTCAGCCAGCCAGGGATTATTTAAGCTTGGTTGAAGTTTCAATCGTGTTGAGATTTCAGCTGTTGAGTGCTAGTCGCAGATACCCAACCCAACCGATTCATGTTGGGTTTTGATACGCTAAATCATTTTTGTGAGATAACAAGCAAGTAGGCCATCCATGATATTCGGACGCAAGAAACCCAAGCCCGCCGCGAATGCATCCAAGGGAGATGAAGTTGAGATCCCCAATTTGGAAATCAAAGCGATGGGGGTCGGGAAGGATGAAGCGGTTGGTTTGCTGATTGCTTGCAAGCAACTTCCCGGTTACCCGCTGGCACTTACTTTGGTAGCCAATGCCCTGAAGAGTCGTGCGGATCGAATTTTGATGGACTTCACAGCCCAAGGTGTGGTGGTTCGCAATCGAGTTGACGGCGTATGGGAAACTTCGCCGGCACTCGACCGAGCCAACGGCGATGCAGCTTTGTTGGTATGGAAGAAAGTCTTGGGGCTTAATCCTACGGAGCGCAAGGCGCGTCAGGATGGGAAATTTGCGACCAGCTTCCGTGACACCGACTGGATCATTTCGTTGATGAGCACAGGGGTTCCGAACGGGGAACGCGTTCTCTTTACCATCGATCGCAAGAAACCTGTACTCAAGACGTTGGCAGACCTTGGGATGCGCGATGCGATCGAGCAGTCGTTTAAAGGGATGATGAACGGACACAAAGGACTTGTCGTCGTCAGTGCGCCGGCCACACAAGGCTTGCCGACAACTTGGCGACTCGCTTTAGAGAATGCCGACAAGTTCGTGCGAGACTGGGTTCTGATCGACAACATAAAGAATCAAGAAGCCGACATTATCAACGTCACCGAGTATTTCTACGAGGACGGAGTAGATACTATCGAGGCGTTGTTCGAGAAGGTGCGGCTCAAGCAACCCGATGTGTTCGTGTTGCCGATCTTGAATAATGCCGACGTCACCGAAGCGTTATTGAATCAGATCAACAAAGAGGACAAGCATGCGGTCACTCGCGTGGTGGCCCCTGATGCGATTGAAGCGATTTTACAAGTCTTGCGAGCGAACCCCAAGCACATCAAGGGTTTGGTAGCCGTGATGCAAGGAGCATTGAACCAGCGGTTGCTCCGTCGGTTGTGCGAGTCATGCAAGCAGCCTTATCAGCCAACCCCTCAGTTGTTGCAGAAGCTAAACATTCCGGCGGGTCGAGTCACGAAGTTATACAAGCCGACCATACCACCACCTCCGGATCAACGAGTGGATGCCAAGGGTAATCCGATCGAGATCGAGATATGCAAGAAGTGCAACGGTCGCGGGTATTTCGGGCGAATGGCGCTATTCGAACTTCTGAACATCGATGCAGAGATGCGTCAAGCGATACTCAAGATGATGGATAAGCCGGATGAGTTGCGCAAGTATGCCAAGCAGCGAGGTCACTTAGGATTCTTCGAGGAAGGCATCTTGGCTTGCGCGTTGGGGCTGACGAGCTTGGAGGAAGTGCAGCGAGCTTTGCAACCGAAAGCTTAGGTCGCTACTGCTTCAAGGAGCGACCAACTTAAGGGACGACGGTTTCTGGACAACTGTTTTTGGGACAGCCGTTTTTGGGACAGCCGTAGAAGGATCGTCTCAAACGATTACTCTATCCAACCGCAACCCACGGCTCGTGATCCGAGGAAGACAGCCGCGAGCTGTCCCGGTGAAACACCAAAGACATCTTCGGTAAACTCGACTTGAAAGCCCCCTTGTTCGTTTCGTGTGACCAAGGCGTCTTGAGGTGAGGAGTTATACCGAATCTGCACATGGGCAGCGGTAGGATTCCCAACTGGGAAGTCCATCAGCCAGTTCGCTTCTTTCGCTGAGAGCGTTCTGCGGGCGAGTTCCTCGTGTGGGCCGATCACGACGCGCCGCTCAGTTCGATCGATAGAAACCACAAAGTAAGGGGATCCCATCGCGACCCCGATACCTTTGCGTTGACCGATCGTAAAGCCTTCGATACCTGGGTGATGACCGACCACCTTGCCGTCGCTCGTTACGATTTCACCCGAAGTGTCCACTGGACTCTTTTGCCGAACGAACTGCGCATGCAACCCGGAGGTGACAAAGCAGATTTCTTGGCTGTCGCGTTTGTCAGCTACCCGCATCCCCAACTCACCAGCTAGCCTTCTGATTTCCGTTTTGTGGTAGCCACCTACCGGTAACAACATCCGAGGCAAGAGACTTCGGTCGATCCCCGTAAGCACATACGCTTGGTCTTTATCATCGTCGAGTCCCCTATGCAATTCCCACTCGCTACCGTCCTTTGCTGAGAGGTCGGTCGAGTCATCTAAGGGGGGGCTGGCAGACAACATGCGGGCATAGTGCCCGGTCGCTACATATTTGGCATCCACCGCGTCGGCATAGTCGAACAACCTCCCGAACTTGATCCAGTTATTGCACTGCACACATGGGTTTGGCGTGCGGCCTTGCTGATACTCATCGACGAAGTAATCAACAATGCGCTTGAATTCCGACTCTAAGTCCAACGCGTAGAAGGGGATCCCAAGTTTATCAGCGATCCGCCTAGCATCGGCCGCATCGCTCGCACTGCAACAGCCTTGCTTGTGATCGAGTCGACCTTGAAGGATCGGTAGCAGTGGGTTCGGCTGCCCGTCCCCGAGTTCGCAAGCTTGGCTCGATTTCTCCCCGTGGCGCATAAAAACCCCGGTCACTTCATACCCCTGCTCGAGAAGCAGATGCGCAGCGACACTTGAATCGACCCCACCACTCATTGCTAAAACGACGCGACGCTCCGACATGCGTATTGGTTTCCTTCAAAGCCCCTTTCAGGGAAAATCGAGCTATTTGCGACCCTGACTTCCAAGCGGATCATTGTACCCAGATTGCCAAATTTGGCGCTACGAACCTAATTCCCCAAACAGTAAGTTGAACATGTAAGTTGAGCAATAACTTGGCCAGATAAGTTGGACGGATAAGTTGGACGGATAAGTTGGACGCAAGCACCGGCGGTTGTAGAATGGATTCGTTGCAAGAAGTGGTAGTTCAACACTAGTCACTGAAATACCGAAAAACCCCGTAGGATACTGTTATAGGATACTGTTAGTAGTGGACTAAATGGTTAGTCTGCCTCCCCCAAAGCTTTCCGCTATGGATTTGCACTTGTCATGTCCTTCAAAATCCAAAAAGGCAAAGCCCTCGACTCGTTGAACCTCACACCTCTGATCGACGTGGTGTTCCTGCTGCTGATTTTCTTCCTCGTCGCCACACAGTTCTCCCAAGACGATCAGCAACTGCCGATTAAGCTTCCATCGGCTCAATCCGCAGTTCCGATGACCATCGAACCGGAGGAATTGGTCGTCCACATCGCCCAAGACAGCACGATGATGGTTCGAGGCCAGGGCGTCGACCTTGCAACCCTCGAAGGTATTCTGCGCCAAGCACTGGCGGACAACCCGGTTCAGCAAACGGTCGTACTGCGTGGTGATAAACGGGTCGAATTCCAAACGATCGTCTCGTTGGTGGATCTTTGCAATCGTCTGAAAATCCCTTCGTATCGCTTCACAACTGCCAGCGAGGCTTCTGCGTCGAATTCGCTCCCCGACGAATCGACTCCTTCTTCGGAGGTTCCTGAATGAAGCGAGTCGACCAGCTAGGAGTCACCAACGACACCTCGAACCCATCAACCCCCTCGAGCCCAGCGAGACCCTCGAACCCAGCGAAACCCGCGAACCCAGGAAAAACCTACAGCCATGACGTCTGGTTGTTAGACCTCGCCTTGGCTTTGCTCGGTGTCCTCGTCTTAGTTCTTGTCGCCAGAATTCTTCGGTTCGATGATCCTCGTCTTCTCCAAAATGCTTGGACCTATTTCTTAGCTGTTCCGACCGTTCTCATCGGATCGGCAATGCTTGCACGCGTCGCGATCAGCGAACAAACCGAGCGGTCGATTCAAGCTGGGTTTTTGATCAGCGTCTTGGTTCATCTCGGGCTTACCTACATCGCCCTCTCCACAATTCTGTTCACCGGTACTGGAACTTCGAACGATCCGAGTCAAACCGCTGAAAGTGCCAAGAAACAATTGCAGGATGCTGCTCGTGCCTCATCCTTTTTCTCCGCCAATCAAGCCGCACCGCTCGATGCGCGGAGCGACCCGAGTATTACACAACCGACAAAACCCGATTTTCTCAGGCCAGTAGAAGTCGACCAAACTCCCGACCAAGAGGTCGATTTGAAAGCCCAGAGCCAAGCTCCCGTTGCGCTCGAGCGGCTCGAGCGAGAACGCTTTGACCTTCCGCTCGATCCCACTCTCACGTCCGATCGCAATCTCAACGATACCGAGCGTGCGAAAGTGCAGACTGAATTGCCTGAGATCGCGCCTCAAGCAGCTGAAATGGCCATGCGTCCTGACGCGAATAATCTCAATGAGCGAACTTCCGATCCAGCGAACAAAGTGATCCCCTTCGAGGATGTCTCGCAATCGCAACTTCCCTCGGAAACCTTAGCTGTAACCGAATCGACTCCATTGCAGCGCAATCGTGAATCGATGCGCGAGGATTCGAGGATCACTGAACCACCTTCGTCTGCTTTCTCGCAAATACTCTCTAACATCAACCCGGTTATCGCGAAGCCGACACCGCAGACTCCGGTTAGCGAATCGGTGAATCGAGCTCTTGATCAAACCCTCTCCAGTTCCGCTTCGAGCATCCCTCCCGAAGATCCAGCAACACGGGACGGCTTGATGTTTCCCAAACGTAACACGCAGCTTTCTCAAAACCGAATCAACAATTCACCCATTCCGATACCTAAAGAACCAAACGTAACGAACGAGAGCAATCCGAGCGATTCAGATACGTTGCAACCGAATCCCGCGAACTCTTCTGCCGAGCCGCTGATGAATCGCAAGCTCACAGCGCCAGACGATCTTGCGACGATGCTTGCCGAACCAACATCTTCCGACAAGCGGCGAGCGATCCGATCGATCGACCAACAACCCTTGAGATCCCCTGCCCCGGTCGGTGCCCCGATTCTTACTCCAGCAGCACCCGGGCCAGCAGAAACCGGACTTGCAGAACCCAACCTAGCAGAAATCAGTGCACCGAAATTCGGTAGGTCAGGCCCGCCAGCCATGCGCAGCGGGGCAGCTCGAGACATGTCTGTTCCGTTGAGTGATGTCGGATCGGCAATCGGTACGATAGCGGAAGATTTAAATCAGTTCCGCCGATCGCCAGGCAGTACGGCGAGTGGTTATACAGGTACTAAAGGTCTCGTGCCGATCCCCGCCCCTGCGTTCGAACAACGGATGCGACGAACGGAAGATTTGTTGGCGGGCGAATCGGCCGGCGAAGGCTCAAGCAGTGATCTTCAAGCCATGGGTCCTTTGGGTCGCAAGACAGAGACCGCTATCGAACGCGGGTTGGAGTTCTTGGCCAAGTACCAACGGGCAGATGGTTCGTGGCATTTAGAAGACTACGGTCGCGGCACACTTTTGCGCAGTGACACCGCTGCAACAGCCTTGGCTCTCCTCTCCTTTCAAGGTGCCGGATACTCGCATTTGCAAGCGAAGCATCAGGAGACCTGCCGCAAAGCTTTAAACTTCTTGATCGCTGGCCAACGACCCGATGGCGACTTGTATCGACCCATGGATAACGCTTCCGATCGAAACGCTTGGCTTTATAGCCATGCGATTGGAGCTCTCGCCTTGTGCGAAGCTTTTGGGATGACTCACGATGAGAACCTTCGATCCAACGCACAGCGCGCAATCGATTTCTTGGTCGCTAGTCAAGATCCACGCGAAGGTGGATGGCGATATGCACCGAGGACTGGGAGCGATACGAGCGTCACTGGTTGGGCGATGATGGCGTTGAAAAGCGCGGAGCTTTCGGGGCTGACCGTTCCCCAACAAACCTACGATCGGATTGAACAGTGGTTAGAGAATTCCCAAGCCAGTGCGACCGATGGCTATCTGTACCGTTACAACTATTTAGCCGACACTCCGGAGACCAAGCACGGTACGGTACCTACGCCGGTGATGACCAGTGTCGGGTTGCTGATGCGATTGTATTTAGGATGGAATCGCGAACATCCGATGATGGCACGCGGATCGGATTGGCTGCTAGGTCGGCCACCGAGCCTCGGCACAGAGCTTGTTCCTAAACGCGACACTTACTATTGGTACTATGCGACGCAAGTTTTATATCATGCGGGAGGCGAGCGTTGGAAGTCTTGGTATGAATCTCTTTATCCGATCTTGGTCGATTCTCAGGTGACACAAGGTGTGTATGCTGGATCATGGGATCCCGATGGGCCCATCCCCGATGCTTGGGGAGCTTACGCTGGTCGCTTGTATGTCACGACCATGAACTTGCTATCGTTGGAAGTAACCTACCGGCACTTGCCGATCTACGAAGCCGCAGCGCGTTAGATGTTCTGCTAGGAATTACTACAGTTAAGGGGGTATGATGCAGAACAACGAAGAATCCAATCAGCTTCCGCAATCCAAAGAACCCGCTGCGAGTCGGCGTTGGTCGTGTGGGATGTTTTTCTGGTTTGGCTGCAATCTGCTCGTCAGTCTTCCGGGCTGGGCGGGAGGAATTGCTCACTTGCAATGGTCGGATAATTCGATCTTTGAGCTGATGAACCATACGTTATGGCATGTGACTATTGCGCTGTGGTTGTGGATCGCTTTCTCGGCCTTTCTCGGTTGGCTTCGTGGATCGCGATCCCCTGGTCACTGGAGAGTTCTCAATGCTCTGGCCATTTTTCCACCGGCTATTTATTTGGCTTGGGTGACCACTCCATGGACAGCGCTGCCGGTACATCGGTTGACAGCGCAATCTGATCACAGGGTGGGTAATGAGAAGATAGCCAATCGAGAGAATGCTACCCGGCTGAAGATCTTTTCGTGGAATCTGTTTTTGGCCAATGAGGAATATCGTGAGATGCTCGACACGATCGAGCAATCCGACGCCGATATCGTTGTGTTGCTTGAACTGACTCCCAACCATATGCGAGGTCTGAAAGCATTGCGCGATCGGTATCCTTATTCGCTGTGGTCACCACGGGCCAACACGCGAGGGCTAGCGATCTTAACCCGCACACCTAATGCAACGTTTGAGGAACTCGATTTGGCAACCACCGGCTATCCGTCACTTGCAGCTACGTTGCCAGCCAAGGGTGCAAGCAATCGGAGCACAAAGTTGCTTGCTATGCATACTTCCTCTCCGAATCTCGACAATCGATTTTTGGTCCGAGACAAACAGCTTGCGGCGGCAGCGAAGTGGGTTCAAGAGCAGGATGGCGATTTGATTCTCGTCGGGGATTTGAACATTACGCCATGGAGCCACGCGTTCCGCTCATTGGTGCGCGAGGCATCGCTGCGCGACACGCGGGAGTACCGTGGATTCTTCGCGACATGGCCTACTAAGTTCGGAATTATTGGGATTCCTATCGATCACGCATTGGTGTCGAGCAATTGGCGAGTGATCGACCGCGATGTCGGCTTCCCGTCTCTTGGATCCGACCACCAGTGGATCTCCCTTACTGTCGAGAATGCAGCTGTCGAGAAAGCAGCTGTCGAGAAGTGACCTTAGCCGGGGTGGAGCCGACGCTACTTAAGCCGACGCCGCTTAGGGAGGGTCGTAGCCGCCTGGGGTTCCAGGGTGGCACCGCAAGATTCTCCAGATCCCTTTCGCTGATCCTTTGAGGGGACCGTACTTCTCGATGGCTTCGATCATGTACTGCGAGCAGCTGGGAGTGAAGCGGCAATGGCTCCAGAGGAGCGGGCTGATCGCTCGTTGGTAGAACTTGACCATGGAGATAAGGATCCAAGCGAGCGCGGTTTTCATCCTTAGGCGACGAGTCCTTTGGTAACCAGCATGAAGACATCTTCGAGGGTCGGGTCTTTATCGTTGAAGGAACGCATTTGGACACCGCCATCGACCAAACGTTTCATCAGGGCAGCTAGCCCATCGTCATCGGTCTCGAATTCCCCGGTAACTCGGTTTCCGTCGATGCTCAGATCCCGCATGCTCGGATCGCTTCGCAAGATCGAAACCCCTGCGTCTTGATTCGCGATGAAACGGATTTCGACGATACGGTTGCGACGGATTTGTCGATAGACCGAATCGATCGGGCCGTGCATGAGCAGTTGACCACGTTCGATGATGCCGATGGACGTGCAGCAGTCAGCTAGTTCCGAAAGGATGTGGCTACTGATGAGGATCGTTTTTCCCATTCTGCGCAACTCTTTGAGCAACGCTTTGACTTCGATTCGCGCACGAGGATCCAAGCCGCTGGTGGGTTCATCGAGAATAAGGACAGGTGGGTCGTGGACCAAAGTCTTTGCCAAGCAGAGGCGTTGCTTCATACCTCGTGATAGTCCATTGACAAAGTCGTCGCGTTTGTGGGTCAGATCAAGCAGTTCGAGAACATCGCCGATGACTTTCTTGCGCTGTGTGCGCGAGATTTTGTAAGCCACGGCAAAGAAGTCCAGAAATTCCCAAACCTTCATTCCGTCGTACACGCCGAAATCATCCGGCATGTATCCGATGCTCCGGCGAACATCCATAGGTTGCTTGTTGACGCTGAATCCATTGACGGTCCCATCACCGCGACTGCTCTTGAGCAACGTCGCTAAGAAGCGGATCGAAGTGCTTTTACCGGCGCCGTTGGGCCCGATGAAACCGAACAGCTCGCCGGCAGCAATCTTCATATCAATCGACCCGACGGCGGTGAATTCGCCGTAGTCTTTGCCGAAGTTCATTAGCTCGATCATCAATGGGCTCTGTTGAGAAAAACAACTGCGGAAATACGCTGCTTAAATCTACTGTAAAAATCTACTGTAAAAATCAATTGTGGAAATCAATTGTGGAAATCAATTGTGGAAATCTACTGTGGAAAAACGATTTGCTGACGCCTGCCATCGAAGGCTTGATCGCAACGGAGCATCCAGTGTACTCTACAGGTAGTGCCCCCCGCTACAAGCGTGTTAAAAGTGCATTCTAAGAGAATTCGACGGGGTGGGCTCCGATGGGTTAATCCCCGGTGGTTAGTTCCCTGGGTTAGTTCAATTGGGGTAGTTCACCTGGGTTAATTCACCAGGGCAAAACGCGTAGGCTCGGATCAAGCGGATTACTCTTCAAACCGGTGGGCTTCGAGATCTTCGAGGTCGACGAATTCGAGAGTCGAAATGTGGGTCGCTTCTAAAACCACTTGGGGGGCGACGCCTGCTTGGAAAGCTTCTTTCCATCGCAAGACGCACAGGCACCATTGATCTCCTGGTTTGAGCCCGGGGAAGTGATACTGCGGCATTGGGGTGCTCAAGTCATTTCCTCGTGACTTCGAGAAAATCAGAAATTCCTCCGTCATCCTGGCGCATACCAAGTGTAGTCCGATGTCATCCGCGCCCGAGCGACAACAACCGTCTCGAAAAAACCCGGTCATCGGGTCGAACGAACAGGATTGAAGTTCCGTTCCTAAAACGTTGGTTGCTCGTGGCATAGTCTATACCTTTCGTGTGCCGATCGCAGATCGAGTGCGCGAGTACTTTGCGCGAGTACTTTTCTTGCGGGG
>Ga0315899_10000830_pt1 | contig 36575 bp, 56 predicted proteins | sample LakEriMetagenome_2_FD_203518 | JGI IMG/M metagenome (GOLD analysis project Ga0315899, IMG submission 203518) | Freshwater fungal communities from buoy surface, Lake Erie, Ohio, United States - Buoy 4 MA112 | ecosystem: Environmental > Aquatic > Freshwater > Lake | place: USA: Lake Erie, Ohio...
TGCTGCTAGCCGAGCAAGAAGCAAGCCAGCGGTCTCAAATCCACTGGCTTGCGCAGGAAGCGTCGGCAGCGTTGCGGACTGGTCTAGAGCAGTGGCACCTAGATGCCGCTGAGGAACTGCTTCGAGGCCGTCGTCGTGATGTCTGAGTTGTAATGGCCAGTGACGCTGTAGCTGGTCACCGGCTGCTGGCTCATGCGGAAGAACACCATCTGCCCGATCTTTAAGCCAGGCCACAGCGGCAGCGACAGGATCTGACGCGAGTTCTTCAGCTCTAAGGTCAGCACGCTGCCATGCCAGCCAGGATCCGCGTAACCGGCGTGCAGGTTTTCGTAGCCTTCGCGTGCGCGGCTGGACTTGAGGAAGAACAAACCGGCAATGTTCTCCGGCATGTTGAATACCTCAATCGTCTGCGCAAGGATGAACTGCCCAGGCTTTAGCTCGTAGGGATTCTCCGCCGTGCGTCCTGCAATGCTGAGCGGCCGCATGTTGAGGTTTTCGGCAGACTCGATCATGATCGTGTCACCTAGCCGCAGGTCAAGGCTGGCGGGATTGATCAATGCTTCGTCGTAGTTTGGCACCATGCCATCGGTGCACAGCGCTTTGATCTCGTAGTCGCAGAGGATGGTCATTGGTTGGGTGGTTAGTGGGCCTGACTACTGGGCATCAAGCTCATCAGCTAGCGATAGCAAGATCAGCCTGTCGCGTTTGCAGTACAAGGCAGCAGTACGAAGGGCGGCGGCGATTTGACCGGCTTCGTTTTGTAGCCATTCACCGCCTGAATAGCAGCCATCACTGGCTGCCTTGTAAGAGTCAAAAACTGCCTGAGCAGCAGGTGAAAGTTGTTGAGTCATTAGTTGATCGGTCTAGGAGGGCTCGGCAGTGAAGTGTCGCCGTGTTTCTTCAGGCAGCGAATCGTAAACGTCTTGGTCAACACGTAGGCGCAAAAGAGCTAAGACGGCAAGTACATCATCTGCAGTGGCTCCTGGCTTAGGTTGAAGCTTATAAGTCGGCCACGTTCTGATCTGAAGCGTTCCTTCGTTGTTGACTGTGTTCATGGCGGCGCGGGCGCGTTGAATTAGTTGATCGTCGTCACTACTGGCGCTCATGTAGCGGTCAACACACCAAGCATAGGCGTCAACCAGTTCAGCGCACAGTTGTTTGTAATCGGTCATGGCTGTGACGGCAAAGTTGATTAGTGAGCTTTTGCCAGTATTCGATGAAGAGCAATCCAAGTTATTGGGCTGCAGAGAAAGCCCAACATGAAGCTTTGAATAAACAGGTGCACACGCATAGAAGTGATGTTGACTAATCGGGCAGGGATTCAAGAGCGCGGCGGATGGTGGCAACACTCAAACCTTCGCATAGGTGCACTTCTCCGCCGGGTCCGTGTTTTTCATCTGTCCAGTCCTTTAGCTCTTTGAGCGCCTGCTCCTTCAAGGTCGGCGGCTCAGGTCGGCGGCAACGACGCAATCGTGTGGTGTAAACGTGAGGGTAGTTAAGTTCAAGCCACGCACAGCACGCCTCCAGCTCATGATCTGCACCCCATTGGGCGGCAGCTATAAGGACGCGCTGATCAAATGGGCTAATCACAGAAACTGGGCCGCCGTACAGCTCTTCCAGCCACTGCTGCACCAGCTCCGGCGGTGGGGTAATCTCTGAACTCCTAATTTGGAGATCATTAGGAGTTGGTTGGGAGTTCAGAGCCCATTCAATGCAAAGAATGGCAAAAGTCTTGAGGTAGCCAGCTCCGTTTCGCTTTTTTGTTTCAGCTTGTGCCTCCGCCGAAAATTTCTTGAGCAGGTGTGGTGGCGGCGGGGTGATCGGGTGTTCTTGAGTCATTGTTGAACCTCGTAGTGTGTAGAACTAATCCAGCCAGCTCCATGCAATGCGTTGACAGATGCGCCATGCGTGTTTCTTGTCGATGCCGTAGCGCTCTGCCAGTTGGCTATAGCTGCTGCCGGCAACACGCAACTGGCGCAGCTCGCGCACGTGGTCTTCTGTAAGAAACGCGGCGTAGTTTGCCTCGCCGCGCTTGAACGGATCACTCATCTACGTGCAACAGCAACCTGCGCATGTACCAATCAGCTTTGCCGTAATCCTGATCGGCATTGCCCTTATGCTCAGCACGCCATAGGTATTTGATGACGTTGCCTTTGCAGTAAGCGCGAAAGCCGTCATCACCGAGAGCTGCCTTAATGGCTTGAATGCACTCAATGTCGCCGTGCTTGTAATGCGGCGGATGGTTGACAAGATCACTCATCACCTAAAGCCTCTGCCATATCACGGCGGATCAGCTCAGCAATGCGCTGTTGATACAAGCCGGTGTAGGTGCTGCAGGTGCGGCCGCTTTGCTCATACAGCCACTGCAGGTAGTCATCACGGCGCTGCTCAATTTTGGGATTGATCATCCTGCATTAGCTCCAGAAGTTCAAGAATATGCGCGGCAAATGCCACGTGGGTCATGACTGCATGGGTGCCGGGAGGGCGCCCGTAGGACGCCTCCCACCACTCCTTGAATGCAATATCAAGTGTGGTTTGATTCATCAGAACACAGGCTCCTCGCTGGTGTTTGCTGCGCCGCGTGGCATGAATTCAAAGCGCTGGATGCTAAGCACGTGCTTGCTGCGCTTGGCACCGGTTTCCTTGTCGTTCCACTCTTGCCGGCGTACGGCACCGGTCACAAGGATGCTGTCGCCTTTTTTGAGCTTATCGACAATCAGCTCAGCGGACTTGCCCCATACCTCGCAGTCGATGGCGTTATTGATCCAGTTGCCATCTTTGTCCTTGCCTTCCTGAATGCCACCTGCGAAGTTGGCAACCATGGTGCCAGATTCAAAGGCACGCAGTTGCGGGTCGGTGATGATGCGAACAATGCCGGTTGCGTAAAGGCTCATGTCAGTTCAGTGGTGTGATGCCATTGGCTTCCTCAAAAGCCAAGACTTGTGCAAGTGGATAGCGAACACGTGGTGTGCCTGCTGGTAGGCCAATGCGTGGTGCAGTGACGTAAGCAGGGCCGATGCCACGTGCGCGTTGGTTTTTGATGGCTGCTGGCTTCAAGCCCCAACGCGCTGCCAGCTCATCAGTGGTGAGGAATGGTTCAGTCATCAGCAAAGGGATCCTCCGATGGCGTGTCGGATAGGACCGCCTCGCGCTCTACGGCAAGGCGCAGCAGCTCGTCGTTTTGCTCATCGCTGAGATCAGGCTTGCGCTTATCCATGCGCGATACCACATCCTGCAGCTTGTCCAGCGTGTCGGCCTTGGCAATCGCAGCCTTGCCGGCTTGGAACAGCTTGGCGTCGCCTGCGGGCAATGCGGGTGCGGGCGCAGCGGTCACAGTGACCGGTTCAACCTCGGCTTGCTGCATCTCATCGGTGCTGTAGACGCCGGACATGTCAGCAGGGAACGCCTTGCGCAGTGCCAATGCCTCAGAGCACTTGGCGATCATTGCGGCGCCCATCTTGGACCACAAGCCCTGGCCGGCGTTGTAGTCAGCAAAGCGCGCGACGCCAACAAATGGATGCTGGCTGCCCTTGCGATGGATGATGGTCTTGGCCGCGGCAGGTGGCTTGCTGCCAAGCCATACGTCAGCCCATACGCCGTCATCGCCGCACCAGTAGGTTTCGCTGCCGTCAAGCTGGCCGGTGCGCTCGGCAATGGCACGCAAGCCGTCGATGCCGGCTTGGATGGTCATCTTGCCGCCACGCTTGATGGCGTAGATCTGCTTGCTAAACGGATCGAGCCCCGTGCGCTGGCATGCATAGGCAAAAAGTCTTAGCTCGTCGTTGCTGCACCCTGGGGCAATAGTGGTTGAAATTAGCTGGGTTTGTTCTGGGGTCCAGAGGGTGAGTGCGGTGGTCATTTTGCGTGCAGTTCGTAATTGGAGATTGCTTTGGTAATTTCGATGCCTTCTGTCTCACTTAAATACTTGACAACTTGAATGGTTGCGGCTTTGCCGGGACCGGGATCAAGGTCGATTGTCATGCGACCAATCCTGTTTGAATCCAATCCAAGGACATCGCAGATTGATCGACCTAGTGATTGAGCAGTTGTGATTGATTCGTTCATCAGAAATCCTCCGAAGTAATAGCAGACTCGTTGCGCAGTGCCCATGAAGGCAGGCTGAGCGCTTGGCAGTCATCGCCATAGCCAGGCCACTCCTTGGTGGCTTGGCAGTCGGCGATCACGCGCATGTCACGTTGCCGCAGCTCATCACCAGCAGCCATGGCCGCGGCGTCAAGCTCGTAGACCGCTACCGCATACGGTGCAGTCTTCTCAACGGCAATGAACACAAACCGCTCAGCACCGTGCAAGCCGGCTAGGTAGTGGCTCGCTTGCACATGGTAGCGGAAGGTAGCCACGCTACGGGCAAAGCCGGCAGGACTGGCGTCCGTGGTGGTCTTGAGATCCACCACAGTGGCACCGGCATACCAGTCAGGGCGGCACTTGCACCGCAGCCCGGTGGCGGCGTCATCCCACCAGAAGGACTGCTCAGCCTTGCCATGGGCAAGCAGTGCTGCTGCTGCAGGGTGCAAACGCACGCTCAGCGCCATAGATAGTGCAAGTGCCATATCGGAGCTGGTGACGGCTTCAATGCCAGCAGCCGCCATCCGCTCCGCCTGCTCTTTGCCCGCTTTGGTGTTGCGTGGAGCGCAAACGCCGTAGCGCTGCAGCAGATCCTCCGGTTCCAGTACTGCGCAATGCACCAGTGAGCCCAGCCGCATGGCAGCAGTCGGCTCGGGTGCGCTGCGCTTGGGATCGAGGTAGCGGCTCCAGTAGTGGTAGGGCGACTTAGCCACTGCGTGCAGGTGGCTAGCGCTAACGGCTGGGTCGGCGTGGTAGTCGGCGTTGCTGGTCACGCTGCCGCCCCGCTACGCAGTTGGCGGTGCATCCGGCTGGCGGTGCCGTAGGTAGCGACCAGCTCGGGGAATGCATCCAGCAGGCGGCGCTTGTTGCCGGGGTCAGCCTTGAGGCCAGCGTGCGCTAGCGCTTGGAAAAATCCACCGCCGTGCTGGTAGGCGGTGGCAAATGTCCAGTAAATGTCTGCTTCGGTCATGGCTTGAGTTGCTCTTGGCAGGCGTGATGGCTGTAGGCGGGCTGCTGGCGGCCGGTGTCATAGGCCATTGCCCAGACACCAAAGATGATTGCCAGCACGGCAAAGCGGTTCAGGTTGTTCATGCCATCAGCGCCTTGCGGACGCGATAGGTGGACAGGTTGAGGCGGTCGGCAATGCGCTTCTGGCTCAGGCCAGTGCGGCGCAATACGCGGATGCGGCGGTCGTCAGAGGCGGTGAGCCAGTCGATCACGGCGACTACTACCAGCAGTGGTAGCAGCAGTTTCCAGATGATCAGCAGTGCGGTTGTGAGCATGGTTGGGGTCGCAATGTGTGGTTGCCGAAATGGGTGGCGGCCCCGGCGGGCCGCGTGGAGGTCAGGCCTCGGACAGAATCCGGTGCGCCTGCTCCTCAGTTGCGTCGACTGTCAGCGTTGCGCCGCAGTCTGCCAACTGAACGTGCCACAGACCGCATGAGCGGCGAGTAGCAACTAGATCAGCAGCAACCATTGCGGGTTGGCCGTTGATCTCAGTAGTGATGACGTGAGCCATCTAGACCTCCTTGATGGGGGCGGCAATGCCGCCGGTGCTCTGGAATCCTACACCATGCGCAACCGTGGTCAACCCTGCCTAGTAACGGATGGACACAGTTGCGGTGCCATCCAGTGGCACGCCTAGGCGGTAGGCGGCGCCGGCGCTGAGATCCAGCGATCCGCAGTCGCAGCGGTCAGTGACTGGCACGGTGAGCAGGCGCCCGCGGTGCTGCACTGTGACGCGTGTGCCGCAGGGCAGCCATGGATGAGCGGCGGACACGTCCCAGTGGCGGTAGGTGCCGCCGCAGTACGTGGTGCGCCCGTGATACCAGCCGTCGTAGACGGTGGCAGTCACCTGCCGGGCTTGAGCAGGCGACAGCAGCAGGATTGCTGCAGTGATCAGTGCACGCATGATGCTTGAGGTATTGGAGTGGAGTGATGGCGGCCTCCGATACGGTTGCAGCTGCAGCCACCGCGACTGCAGCACCGCGCGCGTCCTTGCGGATAGCGCCGACCGCTGAGTAATAAAAAAGCCCGCCGAAGCGGGCCTGGCCATCAGCGCTCGAGGTCGTACTCCAGATCCAGGCAGGCACTCAGCAGAGCATCTAGCAGCTCATCGCTGCAGATCTCCTCCCACCGTTCTTCGGGGGCAGAGTCCCGCAAGGTCTGGAGGGCGGCAACGACAGCCTCCGCAGAGCGGAGCGTGTCGGCCAGTGCCTCGAGGCCGGCGCTCAAGCTATTCATTTTTCTAGGTGCGGTGGATGCCGGGATCGCTCCCGACTCCTTCAGTATAGACCATGAGCCGCCCTGATCAACCCTGTGCAACATCTCTTAACAATGTCTCGGCATCGCTGACCGACCGCGCCACGCCTGCAATGCCACCGGCCGCATGGACGGCATCTAGCCACTGCTGCTGCTCTGGCCTGAGCCTGCCGGTAGCGGTCTTCACCTCTATAGACAGGAACACAGCCACGGTGCTGCCGACCATCTCAGGCGTCACCGTGACGCGCTTCCAGCCGATCAGGTCAGCGCTGCCCTTGCAGAGGCCAAATTGCACCGGGCGGCCATTGGCATCACGCAGCGTGCCCGTGTTGTTGCGGAACAGGCGCGTGTCACCGTTGCTGCAGGCGATGCGGATCTCTTGCTGGATTTGCTGTTCAGATGGCAAGACTTAGCTGCTCAATCGGTGCCGGCAGCGTACCGGTGCCCCATTGCTGTGCCATAGCATCGGCTACACCTTGATAGGTGCGGCTGCGGTTCTTCCAACGATCCTTGCCGCTCATCATCCACACCTTTGGCTCGCGGCCATCAACCACCTGCGTCGGCTTCAGTAGCGGCAGGTTCTTCAACCACAAGCACGTTGCCTTGGTTTCGCCGTGACCAAACCACCATGGCTGGATGATCTGATGGGGGGGGGTAATGGCAGTGCTGATCACGCTCACTGGATTCTCGATGCACCAGCGGGGGATCGGTGCATCCATCAGCAAGCGCACGAAGTCGAGCGCCTCGGCCTGTTCGCGCTGCTTACGGTAAAAGTGCCGGCTGCCGCTGACCGCAAGATGAGTGCAGGGAGGATGCGCCACCATCAAATCCCAACCATCAGCAAGTACATTTTCAACCGGCTGCTGCAAGTGCCATTGCGGGTCGGACTCGCACTCCAGCAGGTCGCAGCTCCATGCGTCGTGCCCATGGCGGCGAAAAGCATCACGCACACGAGCGCTGTATTCGCAAGCAACCAGCACCTTCATATGCCATGCCTCTTAGCCAGTCGTGCCTGGTATACGCGTTCTGCCCATCCTCGCTTGTAGCCGCGTTGTTGCGCTAGCTCGCGGAGGGCTTCAAGGTCGCGGGCAGAGGACTGCTCACGCCGCTTAGCCACTGCCAACTCCTGCAGCTCCCCGTCAACCTGCTGCAACTCACGGCGTTCCTGCGGTGCAAACACATGACCGCACTCACGGCATACCTGCGCAGCACTGGCGCTGGTAGCGAAGCACTGCGGGCAGACCTTGACCGATGGCGCTGCCTCGCGGTCGCGTTTTTTGATGCCATCTAGCGACCACTCGCGCGGCTCTAGATGGTGGCCAAGTCGCAGCGTGTTGCCGACGTGATCGAGCACTACGGCACGCTTGCCAGCCATTGGCCGCAGGCATCGCCCAATCATCTGCAGATGCAGTGCCACTGATGCCGTAGGCCGCAGCAGGATGCAGCCGCCGACGCTTGGCACGTCCACGCCTTCACCGATCAATGCGCAACTGGTGAGCACCTTGAGTTTGCCGGTGCCTAGATCGTTGAGCAGCTGCCGACGCTGCGTGGTATCCATGCTGCCGTCAATACTGGCCGCGGCGATGCCTGCCGACTGGAAGAGTGCTGCCACTGCCTCCGCGTGCGCCACGGAGCAACAGAACGCGATCGCCGTTTGGCCTGGCAGATGCTTGCGGTAGTGGCCAAGGCAATCACCCATGATCGTGCCGACGCGCTGCTCGGCCTCCTTGGGGTCGAAATCACCCATCCGCTTGCGCAGGCCAGTTGAGTCGAATCCAGGCGGTGCCAGCACCTTGGCAGCAGCAAGGAATCCGGCATCTGTGAGCTGCTGTGCTGTTGGGCCTTGCACCATGGTTTGATAGTGCTCGCCAAGGCCGCGGCCGTCTGAGCGGATTGGTGTTGCAGTGACGCCGAGCAGTTTGGCGGCTGCAAAGTGCTGAACCACCTTGGCCCACGTGCCGGCCGTGGTGTGGTGCGCTTCATCGACCACGAGAAGCTGGAAGAAATCACGCGGCAGCAGGTGCAACCGGCGGGCAACAGTTTGCACGCTGGCAATCTGCACGGCACGACTGAGATCCATGCTGCGGCCAGCGCTGATGCGGCCATGCGGCATGGGCATAGCGCGGCTGGCTTGATCCAACAGCTCTTGCCGGTGCACCAGCACCAGCACGCGGTTGCCCTTGCGGCTGGCTTGCTCGGCGATATAGCTAAAGCACACCGTCTTGCCGCCACCGGTCGGCAGCACTGCTAGGACTGACTTATGCCCTAGCTGGTACCGCAGGCGGATGTCGTTGATTAGTTGCTGTTGGTAGGGGCGGAGGTTCATAGCGGCAGCTCCAGTTGCGTGCCATCTGCCGGGGCGCCATGCATTGCAATCTGAGCCATGGTTACGGCCCGGCGCTGTTGATCGTATGCAGGTCGTGCATAGCCGAGTTGGTAGAGATGCAGATCGTTCTGCAGCAAAGCCATTGCAACGGCCCGCCACGATGGCGCACGGCCTGACGCTGCAACCTTGACTGGCACTTCATCCGGAATCTCGTGCGAATAACAGCGGGCTTTCCACGTCCGCACGTATTCCGAGACTCTGGCGGTAGCGCATCTCCCAGGCGCGAATGGCTCGATCCGCTTGTCGGTTCGCCAATGTCCGTTGCTCATCGGTCAAAAGTCCCCATGCTTGTCTGGTGATGTCTTCAGGGCATTGAAGGGCTAGCGCGCAAGCTGCGTGCCCGATCCATGCTTTGCGGTTCAGGTTGTAGTCAGTCAGTGCATTGATGCAGCTATTGGGCCACTCCACCGTGACCCGTTGCATGTAGCGCCCGTAAAGGCGGTGATTGCCGGTGAAGATCTCGGCCCTTTGCAGGAAGAGGCGGCGATTAGCCACCTCGCCCCACATGTTGCAGTGGATCTCCTCCCAGGTATCAATGGGCAACCAGATCCTCTTGAGCTTCACGTTCGAGATCTTCTGTGATGTTGTCAATCTGATCTACGTCCCATGCCTTGCTGAAATCTTTGCCAAGGAACAGGGATGCAAGGCCGGTCACCTGCTTAAGGCGCAGCAGCTCATCAGGGCTCATGCCGATGTGCTTGCAGATCCATGCATCACCTTTGCCCATCTCGATCAACTCGGCAACGATCACGCTCATCAACTCGATGTTGTGCGAACCACGAGCACGGTTGTGGCGGATGGTGGATGCCATGCGGTCGTGCAGCTCTTTGCGGAGCACAACCACTGGCAGCCGACCACCTTCGCGTTCGCGGATGCGTTGGCTGTTTTTAAGGGTCAGGAATCGGTGAAAACCGTCAACGACCACATAAAGGTCACGCTCGGCATCATGCACGACCACGACAGGTTGCGTGTAACCATCTTCCCAGATGGATGTTTCGAGTAGTGCCATTTCAGGCGGTGCCACAGAGTTGGGGTTGTAATCATTGGCGGTAACTTTCTCGATAGGAATACTGCGAACAGAGTAGACCGGGGATCGCCAAGGGTATGAATCGTTCTGGTCATGCAGCTCATCTCCTTTGAGGGGTGGGTTGAATACACAGATCAGCGTGGTGGGTTCTAAAGCTTCAAACGTGTGGGCATCATGCTTGTCCAGCACGTAGGTAATGTCGGGCCCAATGCCCGTGATTTCCTGCGTTGCCTCATTAATCAACACGCCTTTGCCGCTAACGCAGTAGCACGTTTCGAGGTGGTGTTGATAGTGCCAGCGGTGCGGCTTGCCAGGGTGAATGACAGTCTTAGTCATGCTGTAGCCCATGCCATCGGTTTCAACGACAAGACGATGACTAGTAAAACCACCGCGTGGGCATTGCACAACGCGATCATCAGGGAGCTGAGCGGCGTTCAGGATTTTCATTTAGCGGAACGGTTGAGGACTTGGTTGTACTTGCGTTGGATTGATCTTTGGCGGCGCTGCTGCTCTTGCGTTGGCGCTAAACCCAAGTATTTGCAGGTGTGGTCGTTTTTTAGAACCGTAATAGCAAACCGCTTCCAAGATGTGACCATGCTGTTGTGGCAGGGTAGATCATCGAGATGATCAGGCGGAACCTTGATTACGACACGGCGCAGATTGTTTCCACCGTGGCGTGTGGTGCCATTGATGTAGAAGCGAATGCCAATACGGCCAAGTGCTTCAATGATGGCTTCAGGAAGACCGCGCCCCACCCTGCCCCAGTAGCGGATTGATTGGATGAAGCGCTGCTTAAAATTTGCGCTTGATTGATCCGGCAAGGTAGCCAGCAGGAACTTCACAAAGGATTTCCAGGTGTGGCCTGCAGGCAGCTTGAAAGATTTGTAATCAAGCTGTTTGCCGTAGGTGGCCATAAAGTTTGCACCGCCGACCCTGGCACAAAGCCTTGCCCAGACCTGCGGGTCGATCACCCGATACATGGCAAGGCTGGATTTGGACTCTGACATAAACGGCGAGGCAACCCGCATCTTTTTGATGGGGATGCCAGCCATGTAAAACACGTCATAAAGGTTGTTGTAATCCCATCCAAACTTGGCGTTAGCGGTCCAGATGTCCTCTGTGCGCCAGTCATAAATCGGATAGCAGTTGTAGGTATGCGCCGTGTTTTTCTTGGTCCACATGCGGCCGAGCATGGTTTCCTTGTCTTGGTTCAGAATTGCCCTGAACCGGTTCAGCGATTCGACGGTGCGAATGCCAATCAAGTTGGCGCATGGCTGGCCTTGGCTGTACCACTCTGCGAACATATTCCAGAAGGTGGCATAGTCCATGTTTTCGATGAACAGGTCGCCAAAAGGATGATTCTGCAGGTTGACGATGTAATCCTGCTGCGACATAGGTCGGATCCAGCGGTGGCGGTCGGCCTCGCCCCAGCACTGCCAGTCGATCTCGTAGGACGAGACGGTACAAGGCAGCGTGATGGGCAAACAGCACCAATAGATGTCAAGGATGTCCCGGTTGGCTTGGAGAATGCGATGCATGAACTCCTCGCTATGCGTGTAGTTGGCCTCGTTGTCCATAATCTGAACGCCGATTTTAATCGGCAGCTTGCGCTCTCGCACGTAGTCGCAAACGAGATTCAAGAGAACACCGCTGTCCTTGCCACCAGAGAAGGAGACGTACACACGGGTGAAATGCTGAAAGATGAAGTCGAGCCGCTCGATAGCGGCGTCGTAAACATTTTGCTCTAAATAGGTTCTGCTCATGAGTTTGGTAAATACTCTTTTGTTACGTCTTGAATTTCAAGAAGATCGCAACCTTTGTATGATTTGGCAAAGCCAATCCGCAATTCCGTTTCAGTAGCAAATTGCGTGGTGTTAACCACGCATCTGCCCCACGGGCGTTGGTAGGTGATTCGGTAAATAGGGTTCACAAGCGAGTGCAGCCGTGAGGTGCCCTGCAACCATAGCGGATCCCGCTAAGCTTGGCAAGCCCTCAACCAAAATTGTGCATCCCATCTCAGTTTTGTTCACGCCGCAGCAGGTGCAGTGGCTGGATCGGCAGCGGACTGCTGGCTTGTCCCGCAGCGCCGTAATCCGCCTTGCGGTTGAAGAAGCCATGCGCCGCGCCAAGGAGTCCAAATGAACTTGCGCGATGAGCTAAGCCGTCTGCCCGACGATTGGGGTTATGTCGCTGTTGATGGCCAAAAGCGCCCGTATCAGCCGGCGTGGCAAGACAACCCACTTAATAAGGATGCGCTGCTGGCCGAATTGAGCAGCGGTCGCGCACGTGCCATTGGCGTGTGCTGTGGCGTGCCGTCCGGTGGTCTGTTGTTTTTGGACCACGACGGCAAGTCAGCCAGCACGCTCTTAGCCGAGTGGGATCTGCCGCTGTCATCCCTGCCGCGCAGCTGGGTGGTCAAGTCAGGCCGCGATGGCCGGATGCAAATCATCTACCGCGTGCCTGAGCAGTACTGGGATGCGATCGTTACGCGCAAATACAAGACCGGCGTCGTTGATGACGACGGCAAGGCCGAGCAAGTAGAGCTGCGCTGGAACGGCTGCCAATCCGTTGTAGCCGGTGCGCACCCGCAGACCAGTGGCTACTACTGGGTGCCAGGTCATGGACCAGGCGATCGCGACATAGCAGAAGCGCCGCTTGGATTAATTGAGCGGATGCTCAAGCCGCAGCCGCAGCCAGTGCGCGCCGAGCTAGTCCAGCTGCCTGATCCGCAGGGCGATGCAGATCGCGCGCGGTCATACCTCGCCGCATTGGATGCCAGCCGCGCTGATGACTACGACGACTGGCTTGCGGTTGGCATGTCGCTTCACAGCGTCGGTGACGACAGCCTGCTCGATCAATGGGAGCAGTGGTCGGCGCAGTCCGCTAAGCACAAACCCAGCGACTGCCAACGCAAATGGCGGAGCTTTAAGAAATCCGGCATCACGCTCGGCACCCTTGGCGACATGGCCAAGAAAGACGGATGGCGTAGCGCTAGCCCAGTACGGCGTGAACCTGGTGGCCGCACCGCTGACCCGGAGCCTGCACGTGCGCCAGTAGGCGGCAAGCCAGAGAAGCTGGAGGCCGCTGAGCTATTGGAGTACCTGCGTCGCAATGCCGGTGACATCAGGCTCAACATCTTTACCCAGCAGATCGAGGTCGATAACCAAGTGATCGAAGGCGTCGACCGCTATTACCTCAAGCTGGCAGAGCAGGGCTACAAGGTCGGCAAAGAGCTTGCCATCGACTGCTTGGTCCAGGTGGCAAGCGAAAAGCCATACGACCCGGTGCGCCTTTACCTAGAGCACTGCGCCGACCACGTTGCACCGACCTACATCGACAGGCTGGCCACCGCTTACCTGCGGCCGTGCGATGCCGCGCTGCCAGAGCCGACCATCTATGACGAGATGCTCAAGCGCACGCTGATCGGTGCTGTGGCGCGTGCCTTCAACCCTGGCTGCAAGCACGACACCGCCTGCGTATTGATGGGCGATCAAGGCGCCTACAAGTCCAGCTTCTGGGGTTGCCTAGGTGGTCCGTTCTTCTCAGATGCATTAGGCGACATCAGCACAAAAGACGACGTGATGGTGCTCCATCGGTCGTGGATGATGGAATGGGCGGAGCTTGACCACATCACAGGTAGGCGGCACGCGGGACAGGTAAAAGCCTTTCTTTCGCAGGCTATTGATCTAATGCGCGTGCCATATGGCAAGGAGGTTGAGTCATTCCCAAGGCGTGGCATCATTGTTGGCACAACTAACAAAACCACTGGGTTTCTAGTGGATGAAACTGGCAACCGCCGCTTCTGGGTCATCCCGACCACTAAGACGCAGCAGGACCAGATTGATACCGCTTCGCTAATGCTTGAACGCGATGCGATTTGGTCCGCTGTTGTACATGCCTACAGGGCAGGTGAGACCAATCGGCTACCTGTTGAGATGGAAGTCAAGGTGACCGAAGAGAATGATAACTACGTGATTGACTCGCCATGGCGTAGTGCCATTGAGGAATATCTTGCCCGCAGGCGCTCTAGTGATGTGCTCACGATTGAGGACGTTCTTACTCACGGAATCAAAAAACCACTGGAGCGCCAAAACCGCTCGGACCAGATGCAGGTGGCCGCGATTCTCAAGGATCTCGGGTTGGTCCGCAGACGAGAGGCGACAGGCAAGAGACGTTGGCACTACGCCCCGTCCTAAGTGGGTGCGGACGGCGAGATCCATTGCGGTAACTGGGTTTTGAGCCGTCCTATCCCCGTCTGGTCCTACATAGGGTTTAAGAGTTTCCTAATCCCCCTCCCTCTCCCCCTCTTTATCCCATTTTATTAAGAGGTTAGGACGGTAGGACGGTAGGACAAGGCCAGTGGCCGCAAGGCGTCTCACCGTCCGAACCCCGCAAACTGCGTTAGGACGCCGCTTTTTGCCTATGCTCCGCCTCGATTGGAACCACTGAATGCCCGAAATCAAACTCAATGTCACCGGTGACGACCTGGCGCGGTTGAACGCCGAAGCAGCGGCGCATGGCATCCCGCGCGCGCACCTGATCCGGCAGCGTGCTCTGAGTGGTGGGGTTGTTGCAGGATTGAGCACGGCGGCGTACCATGCGCTGGTGGCGGACGCCTGCGCCTTCATGCGTGGTGACCTGAACCGCCGTCACGTTGAAACTCTCGTTGCATATGTCATCGCTCATTCACATTCCAGCCAAGCAGCAACCGGTGATCAATCGGCTGCATGAGACCATGACCCAGGCAGTGGCGTACGCCGCAGCCATTGCCGATAACGCCATTGATGACGGCGTACCGCTGCCCATGGAACTCGTGGATAGCTTCGCCGCTGATTACGAACGCATCATCACCAGCCTCGTCACTGCCGCCACCGCCAAATGAAAGCCGTCACCTGCCAAGCTGATCTCGATCACGCGTTGCGCACCATTGCGCCAGCCGTTGGCCATCGCAGCAGCCACCCGATCCTTGATTGCTGCCTGATCCAAGCCGCTGGTGGCGTCATGACCATCACCGGCTTCAACCTTGACCTCGGCATCACCGTCACCATCCCAGCCGCAGTGGACACCGATGGCGCTGTAGCGCTGCCGTATCGGCTGCTGGCTGGCCTTGTAAGCCGCTTTGACGGCGATGAGGCTCTGACCCTCGCAGATGGCGCTCTGACCGCTTCTGCGGGCTCCTACGGGCTTGCAGCGGCTGATGCGGCGGATTACCCCGCGCTGCCGGTTGTGGATGCCGCTACGAGCGAGCTGCACCTATCCGCCGGCATCCGCGCTTGCATGGCAGCCGCCAGCACTGATGCCAGCAAGCAAATGCTCCAAGGCATCCACCTCGGCAGCGGCCACATGGAAGCCACTGACGGGCATCGCCTGATGCGTTACGCCATTGACCTGCCAGATGGTTTAGACCTGGTACTACCGGCCAGTACCATGCGCCTGCTACAGGATCGCGTGGTCACCATCGCTGTTGCCAAAGGGCAAGCCGTGATCGACGCAGGCGATGGCATCACCATCTACAGCCGCATCATGGATGGCACATACCCAGACGTGGCAAAGCTGGTGCCCGCTGAGTTCAAAAGCACCATCACTGCTGATCGCCGCCGCTTGACCCGTGCATTGGAGCGTGTCGCCATCATTGCCGATGCGCACAACTCCATCGTCAAGATCGAGGCAGCAGGCGGCACCATCGCCATCACCGCTGAGTCAGACGCCAACAACGGCAAGGAGCTGCTCAAGGCGGAAGGCACCGCTAATGGCGCATGGGCGTTCAACGTCCACTACCTGCTAGACGGCATCAAGGCGTTTAAGCCCGCAGAAGCCATCACGCTGCACGCCAATACGGCAACCACACCCGTGGTATTGACACCTAGTGGCGTGGACGGTGTAACTTATCTGGTAATGCCTGTGCAAATTAAGGGCTAATAGGTGGCAAAGAAGAGCACCAATGTGGAGATCGACGAGCGGGTCAACACCGTTTACGATCTCCTGTTGCGTGCTCACAGCCGGACGCAAATCCTGCGATATGCGGCGGAGACATGGGGCTGCGGTGAGCGAACTGCAGAGACTTACATGTTTCGCGCTCGCCAACTAATGCAGTTGGATGCAGAGCTAGAGCGGCCGCAGTGGCTAGCTGCTGCTGTCGCTCGCTTGCAGGATTACGAGCGTGAAGCACGCGCCAAGGGCAACCTCAGCATTGCAATCAAAGCGCTAGAAGATCAGGCCAAGCTGTTGCGGTTTGAGATGTCATGAGCTTGCTTGCCGGCATTTGCCAACCCGGCAGCCTGCTTGGGTTTATGGATGTCGCAACGCAAGAGGACACGGGCGATCTGCTGCAACGCATCCGCGCTGACCTGCACCCAGGGCAGCTTGCGTTTGTAGACGACAGCGACACGCAGATCCTTGGCATCTCAGCCGGCTATGGCGCCGGCAAGACACGTGCGCTGTGCGCTAAGGCGGTGATGCTGGCCGCGGCCAATCAAGGTTTTATCGGCGCAGTGATGGAACCGACTGGCCCATTGATCCGCGACATCTGGCAGAACGACTTCGAGCAGTTCCTGGAGGCGTATGAGATCCCATACACCTTCAGGGCAAGCCCGTTGCCTGAATACATGCTGCACCTGCCAGGCGGCGACACCAAGATCCTGTGCCGCAGCTTTGAGAACTGGAGCCGCATCATCGGATTGAACCTTGCATGGGTGCTCGCCGATGAGATCGACACCGTGACGCCAAGCATCGCTAACAAGGCATTTCCTAAGATCCTTGGTCGCCTGCGGTCAGGCAACGTGCGGCAGTTTGGCGCTGCATCCACGCCAGAAGGCTTCCGCTGGATGTGGAACACCTTCGGCAGTGAGGACGCCAAAGGGCGCGCTGATCGCAAGCTGATCAAGATGCGGTCAGCAGACAACCCGCATTTGCCGCCGGACTTCATCGAGCGACTAGAGGCCAACTACGACCCAAACCTCCTGCGTGCGTACTTGGATGGAGAGTTCGTTAACCTCACCACTGGCACCATCTACGACCGCTTCAGCCGCGAGAAGCATGTGGTGGCTGAGCTGCCGGATCTAGACCGTGAGCCGCTGCGTATTGGCGTTGATTTCAACGTTGGCAACATGTCTGCTGTGATCGGCATCCGCACCGGCAGCAGCCTGCTACTGATTGATGAGATCAGCGGCGCCCATGACACCGATGCATTGGCGCAAGAGATCCAGGCGCGTTACCCGCAGCGGCGCATCTACATCTACCCAGATGCCAGCGGCGGCAACCGCAGCACCAACGCAAGCCAGACCGATATCCAGATCCTGGAGTCCTACGGCATGTCAAACCAGTCACCACGGGCAAATCCTCCCGTCCGTGATCGCGTGGCTGCTGTTCAGGCTTTGCTGGAAAACGGCAAGGGCCAGGTCAGGCTCACCATCCACCAGCGCTGCAAGCGGATGATCGAATGCCTAGAGCTGCAGTGCTACACCGACAAGGGCGACCCGGATAAGGATGCCGGCCATGACCACATGAACGACGCGCTGGGCTACCTGGTTTGGCGTGAGTTCAACCCATTGCACGCAGGTGCTGGGCGTAGCACGGGCATCAGACTATATTGATTCCGTCAATCATTATCCCTACCCATGCTCAAGGGTGCTGAACTACTCGCCAAGGTCAAAGAACTGGCCGGCAATGCAACCAAGACCGAAATGGTGCGAGAATGCGGCTACACCTCGCTCAAAACAGATGGCACTGAACGATTGAGCTTCAGCGCCTTTTATGACGCATTGCTCGAAGCAAAGGGTTTTGAGCTTGAAAAGGCACCTAAGCGCGGCCGCGGCTTGACCTACAAAGCCAAAGTGCAATTCAACGGCAAGCTGCAGATTGGTGACGGCTACCTGCGCGAGATGGGTTACAAGCCCGGCGCTGAGTTTGATATCAAGATACGCGGCAACAGCATTACGCTGACTGCTGCTTAAACTGCACCTATGACTGCGGCGCTGTAATGTACACCGGCTTTAATAACTACGACCGGCCGATTGCGCAGCGCCGCGTTACTCGCGTGCAAGATGCCAATACGGCGTGGTATGCACAAGAGGCGCGTTGGATCCTGATTGAGGATCTGTTGCAAGGCACTTATGGGATGCGCCGCAAGCATCGCCGCTACTTGCCGCAAGAGCCGCGCGAGCTAGACGAGTCCTACGACAACCGCCTTGCACGCAGCGTATGCCCGCCGTTCTATCAACGGCTAGAGCGGATGCTGGCTGGCATGTTGACGCGCAAGCCCGTGCGGCTTGATGACACGGCCGACGTGATCCGTGAGCAGTTGTTTGATGTTGACCTGCAAGGCAATGACCTCAATGTTTGGACCTACGAAACCACCCGCAAGATGGTCCGTTATGGCCACGTTGGTGTACTGGTGGATGCACCTGCTGATGGGGGCCGACCCTACTGGGTGAGCTACACACCACGGCAGATCCTTGGCTGGCGTGCTGAGCAGCAGGAAGGCCGGCAGGTGCTCACGCAACTGCGACTGGCTGAGATGGTCACCGTGCCCGATGGTGAATTCGGCGAGAAGGCAGTGGAGCAGATCCGCGTGCTGACGCCAGGTGAGTTTCAACTGCACCAGAAACAAGACAACGGTGAGTTTCAAGTTGTCGATGAAGGCCGCACCAGCCTTAGCCGGATCCCGTTCTCAGTTGCTTATGCGCAGCGCCATGGCTTCATGGAGTCACGTCCGCCGCTGGAAGACATCGCCGAGCTGAACCTGAAGGCATATCAGATCCAGAGCGACCTCGACAACCAGCTCCACATCAGCGCTGTGCCGATGCTGGCGTTCTATGGCTTCCCGTCTGCGGCAGAAGAAGTCAGCGCTGGACCGGGTGAAGCCATCGCATTCCCCGCTGATGGCCGCGCTGAATACATCGAACCTGCTGGCCGCAGCTTTGATTACCAGTTCCGCAGGCTTGAGCAGCTTGCACTGCAGATCAACGAGCTAGGGCTATCGGCAGTGCTTGGCCAGAAGCTATCCGCTGAAACCGCCGAGGCAAAGCGCATTGATCGCAGTCAAGGCGACAGCACCATGATGGTGATCGCGCAGAACGTGCAGGACATGATCGACAACTGCCTGCAGTTTCATGCGCAGTACATCGGCAGCAACACATCACCTGGCAGCAGCTACGTCAACCGTGACTTCCTCGGCACACGCCTTGAGCCGCAGGAGATCCAAGCGCTGCTGCAGCTTTACACCGCAGGCACCATCACGCAGGAAACGCTGCTGCGTGAGCTTGCCGAAGGCGATGTACTAGGCGACGACTTTAACGTGGATGAGGAGCTTGAAGCTACGGCCAATGCGGGGCTTGATCTACAACCTGCTGGACTGGGTAACCGACCGCTTAGTGGACCTGATGATCTGGATGGAACCGAGGAAACCCAGGAGACAGGAGCTTGATTATCACGTCAGCGCCTTGCCGCAAGAGGTCTTAGCCATCGTGCGGATCAGTTGGTACAAGCAAGGCAAGCCAGATGAAATTGATGAAACCATCTTGTTTGAAGACGGCCAAAACGGCTACGACGCATTTGCTGCATTGATCACTACTGCACTGAACCGCGGCGCTAACGTCAGCATCCGCAGCGGCTACCAACCGGAAGATCTTGGCATTGAACGATGAGCACACCAGAAGCGCTCTATCGCAATGCAATCGACCTGAACCGCTACAGCAATAGCGTTGCGCGGCGTGTGATCAATGCCTACAACGACATCATCATTGATGCAGTCAATCAGCTACGCACCATTGATGAGCTGTCAGCACCAGTCAAGGCAGCACGGCTGCGGGCGATCCTTGCGCAGCTCAAGGACTCGCTTGGTACGTGGGCAGGCGACGCAACGGAGCTGACTGCATTGGAGCTGCAGGGCATTGCGCAGTTGCAGTCTGAGTTTGTGACCGATCAACTGCGGCGTGCATTGCCGGCAGGTGCACGTGATGCAGTGCGCACCGTCGAGATCAGCCCGCAGTTTGCGCAGTCAGTGGTCACTACTGATCCAACGCAGATCAACGTGGTGGCGCTGTCGGATGATTTGTTTGCTGCCGTGCAAGGTGCACCGGCAACATTCAGCCTCACCGCAGCGCAAGGCGCCACGATCACGCTGCCCAATGGCGAAGTGGTCACCAAAGCATTCCGCGGCATTGCCGTTGACCAGGCTGAGCGGTTCTCTCAAGTCGTGCGGCAAGGCTTGCTAACTGGTGAGCCGACGCCAGCCATTGCCAAGCGGCTGATCGGAAACCTTGAATTTGGCGAAGAAGCCAAGACCGTGAAGCAGCTAGTTGCAGCGGGAGGCCAGGCAACAGCGGTTGCCGATAATCAGATCGTTAGCCTTGTGCGCACCAGTATCAACCAAGTAGCCAATGCAGCTAGCCAGCAGGTATATGAGGCCAATCAAGACATCACTAAAAAGTATCGCTATGTGGCAACACTGGATACCCGCACCAGCAGCATTTGCCGTGCATTGGATGGCCGCGAGTTTGAATACGGCAAAGGCCCAACACCGCCGCAGCACTTCAACTGTCGCAGCACGACAGTGCCGGTGATCGACTACGACGAGCTGGACTTTATACCACCACCACCAGCTAAGCGCGCATCAGCAGGCGGTCAGGTGCCGGCGGACGTGTCTTATGGCGACTGGCTGGCAAACAAACAAAAGGGCGAATCCGACGCAGATCTCTTGGCCCGGCAAGCGAAAGCGCTAGGAGCTCAGAAGGCGAAATACTTTAGAAGGCTTGCGGAAGATCGCGGGCCTGATCAAGCCATCGCCAAGTTAGTCCGTGATGACGGCTCAGAGCTAACCTTAAATCAGCTTCGCGCACGATATGGACCTGCCTAGCCTGCGCCATTTTCAGAATGCTGGCATCTACTACATCTCGAGTGATCCCGTAGAAGCACTGCATGGCGAGGCATGGGTGCCAGCTATCTACACCGACAAGGGATGGGCAACAGCTGACGGCTCTACACTGTTAACAGGCATTGAGGAATGGCGGGATGGTCAAGAAGAAGGACAAGGTAGCCAAGGTGATGGGCGAGTACAAGCGGGGGACACTCCAAAGCGGCAAGCCCGGACCAGGCAAGGGTCCAAAGGTAAAAAGCCGCAAGCAGGCAATAGCAATTGCCCTATCTGAAGCCGGCAAATCACGCAAAGGTAAGAAGTAATGGCTAAGAAACCCGGCCTCTACGCCAACATTGCCGCCAAGCGCAAGCGCATCGCAGCCGGCAGCAAGGAGCGCATGGCGCGCAAGGGTGAAGCCGGCAGGCCATCTGCTGCTGCGTTCAAGGCGGCCGCTAAGACCGCGAAGAAAAAGAAGTAATCAGCACGGCTAGAATGCGATTATGAATTCATAAAAGCCAATGGCCCGTACTTACAAACGTGACTCCAGAGGGCGCTTTGCCGGCGGCGGCGGCGGCGGGAGCAAATCCAAAGGCGGCTCTACGCGTTCCGCTAATACCGCTCGCTCTAAAGAATTACAAGCTAAAGGCACAACTGCCATCGGCGGTCGCGTCAAGGCGAAAGGCTTTTCTGGTCAAAAAGCCGCTCAGCAACGCGCTGGTGGACTTCGAGCTACGAATACGAAAGGCTTGAAAACAAAAGGCACCGGTGCAGGTGCAGGCACTCGTGCTGGCATGAAGGCCAGTGCTGCTCAGGCTGGAAAAGCACGCTCCAAGGCTGCCTCTAAGGGCGCCAAGAAAATGAGCAAGGCCCCAGTGAGTGCTGCTAAAACTCGCTACAAGGAACTGAGCGGCCGCGCTCGTCGGTCTTCCCCTCTCCGTTCTGCAGCGGACAACCGCAAAGCCGCTGGCGCTAAGCGCAGCCTCGCGACAATGATCAAAAAGCGCGGCGCTTGATTAACTTGCGAATTCATCCCAAGTCCCCAAGTTTTCCATAATCTCTTGGGCAAAATCGGTGATGAACACCAAATCGCCATCCTCATCTCGAGCGATGGCGATAATTCTTGATAGGTGCATGTTGCCAACGGTGGCAAATAAGCACACCTCACTGCCGTCTTCGTCGACATCAATGATCCGCTTTAACGCATTGCGAATAGCGCGTGATCCAAGGCCGTCTGGGTCTGATGCGATAATTTCCATGCGGCTAGCCTAGTCCAGCGACGGCCGATGGCGCCATGATCACATACCGCGGCGAGCAGTTTGACGGCTACAACAAGCCGAAGCGAACGCCGAAGCATCCGAACAAGTCGCACGCGGTGCTCGCCAAGGAAGGTGACAAGGTAAAGCTGATCCGCTTTGGGCAGCAAGGCGTCAGCGGCAGCCCATCACGAGAAGGTGAATCCGCCGCGGCCAAAGCACGCCGTGCATCCTTCAAGGCTCGACACGCCAGCAACATTGCCAAGGGCAAGATGTCCGCTGCGTATTGGGCTGACAAGGAAAAGTGGTAACGTAGAAGTGCAATTAAGCCTGCGGCTTATCCATGTCTGATGAACAACAAACCCAGGAGCCTGCGGCTACTACTGGGAATGCTGATGTACTGCAGCGCAGTATTGAAGCATTAGAACGCAAGAATCAAGAGTTGATTGCAGAGTTGCGTGCAGCAAAGAAATCCAAGGCGCCTGATGGGGTCAATGTCGATGAACTGCTGGAGTTCAAGCGCAACTATGAGCAGCAGCAGCTTGAATCCCAAGGCAAGTATCAAGAAGCCCGGCAAGCTTTGGAGCAGCAGTTCCGTGAGGCGACGGCGGAGAAGGACCAGCGCATTACAGAACTTGAGTCCCGCGTCCGCGAGCTAGAGCTGGTCACACCAGCAGTCACGGCATTGGCTGAGATCGTGCACGATCCTGATCTTGTGCTCAAGACCAAGTTGTCGCCTGATGCAATCCAGCGCGAAGCGGATGGCACTGTGGTCGTGGTCGATGGCTACCAGCGCACACCCGTCAGCGAATGGGCCAAGACGCTGCCCGCATGGATGCAGAAGCAACCCAAGCCGCAAGGCAGTGGCGCACCAACCGGCGGCAGCAATGGCGCCATCCCTGCCGGTATGGCTAATCCATTCAGCCGCGAAGGATTCAACCTCACTGAGCAGTCACGGCTATTCCGTACAGATCGTGACCTATACGACCGGATGAAAGCAGCAGCTAACCGTTAGTATTTGAGTGTCTGCTCGTGATGGCTGCGCCACATAGAGCCTGGGGCTGCGCCCACATCCGTAAACCCTTTTTGAGGATTAGTCATGGCGACCCTTCGCTCTGACATCATCATCCCCGAGGTATTTACGCCTTACGTCATTGAGCAAACCACTCAGCGTGATGCCTTCCTGGCTTCCGGTGTGGTGCAGCCTCTGGCGGAGCTAAATGCCACCGAGGGCGGTGATTTCATCAACGTTCCCTTCTGGAAAGCCAACCTTTCCGGTGACTTCGAGGTGCTGACCGACAGCGGCAGCCTCACCCCTGGCAAGATCCAAGCCGACAAGCAAGTCGGCGTGATCCTGCACCGTGGCCGCGCCTTTGAGGCTCGTGACCTGGCTGCTCTTGCTGCTGGTTCTGATCCCATGGCTGCCATCGGCGCCAAGATCGCTGATTACATCGCTAACCAGCGTCAAAAGGATCTGCTGTCCTGCCTTGCCGGCGTGTTCGGCACCCTGGGCACCACCTCTAGCTCGGCCGCCTTCTTCCCCCTGACCATTGACGGCGAATCGGGCGATACCCCGACTGTGCTGTCCCCCCGTCATGTGGCAGAAGCCAAGTCGCTGCTGGGCGACCAAGGCGATAAGTTGACCGCGATTGCTATGCATTCAAAGGTCTACTATGATTTAGTTGAGCGCAAGGCTATCGACTATGTGTCGACTGCTGAAGCCCGCGGCACCAGCACCACTCAGTCCGGCGGTTCTCTCGTTGCTGCTTATGGCGGCAACGTGGATGTGCCTACCTACTGCGGCCTGCGCGTTATCGTCTCCGACGATGTGCAAACCGAAGGCAGCGGCTCCACCACTGAGTACGCCACCTATTTCTTCACCCAAGGCGCTATTGCCTCCGGTGAGCAGATGGCAATGCAGACTGAAACCGACCGTGACATCCTCGCCAAGAGCGATGCCATGTCGATCGACCTGCACTACGTCTACCACCCGGTGGGCGCTAAGTGGGGCGTGACCACCACCAATCCCACTCGCGCCCAACTGGCGACCGTGGGCAACTGGTCGAAGGTGTACGAAACCAAGAACCTTGGCATCGTGCGCGCGACCAACACCTCTAACTTCGATTGAGGTAACTGACCATGGCATCCATCTTTGAGCTTGGCGACATCCCCGGCGGCCTTCTGCCCGGGCAAATGGGTCTGGCAGCTCCTACTGCCACTGCAACCCTGAGTGCAGCCAACAGCTACAACACCATCATCCGTGGCGTGCCTGCTGCTGCTGCCACCTACACCACTGCTACCGCTGCTGAGATTGTTGCTGCCATTGGCGGTGACTGCGCTGTGGGCACCACCTTCATGGTGGTTGTGCTCAACGCATCGGCTGGCGCCAACACCATCACCATTGCTGGTGGTACTGACGTGACCGTGAGCGGTGTAGCAACTGTTGCCCAGAATGCTTCCAAGGTATTTCTTGGCCGCGTGACTGCTGTTACCAGCGGATCTGAAGCGATCACCCTTTACGGCCTTGGCAGCACTGCTGCTGCTGTTGCCTGATGGGCATGTTCGCCTTCCGGCGACTGCGTGAACTGGAGGCTGCTGCTAACGCGGCGGCCTCTCTTTCTATTGCAGAGCTTGCACCTAAACTTGAAGTAACAGAGCCACCGGCTGATGGCAATAACAATCGTGGCCACGCCAGGCGCGGCAGACGCAAACTCCTACCTGACGCTGGCAGCAGCGGAGCTGATTATTGAAGGCTTCGTTCAGGATGATGACGTTGTAGCTTGGGCATCGGCTACAACAGATCAAAAGAACCGTGCGCTGTTTACAGCAACGCAACGGATCGACCGCGAGCGATTCCTTGGTGCTCGCGCTACTGATACGCAAGCCTTGCAGTGGCCGCGTACCGGCGTGCGCAAGCCCGACACCTATATCAACACCTACGCCGTAGGCTTCCCCTTCCGCATCACCACCGACTACTACACTGACAGCGAGATCCCTGACCGGATCGAGTTCGCTCAGTGCGTCCTTGCTGTTTACCTGAACAACAACAAGGACGGTATGGCGCTGAGCGGATTGGAGGATTACAAGTCCGTTAGCATCGGCAGCTTGAGCGTTACAACTGCCGGCGCTAGCTCCAGTGCTACAGGCGCTGATCGCGTACCGCCCTTATATGAGCGGTATTTGACAGGGATTAGAATCAGTGGACCAGGTAATTTTTCCATTCGCCGGAGCTGATCAATGGGCTACAAGTACCCCGGTGCCGAGTTCATCGACGACACCGCAGCGCATACCGGACGCTTCGGCAAGATTGTTGCCCTTGAGGATTCGGTGATTGCCAGCTTGACTGCAATAGATTGGACCGGCAACACGCTTAGTGCCATCCCATTCAAGGCAAGCACTGAGATCGAGGGCGTCTTCACTAGCATCACGCTGACCAGCGGCACCGTTGTTGCCTACCGCCTCTGATGTCTGTTCAACCCGGTCAACACAACATCACGGTGCAGCGGCGGGCAGATTATGGCCTGCAGCTGCAGTTCAAAGACTCTGCCGGTGTTGGAATCAACCTGACCGGGTGGACTGCCTACGCACAAGTGTGGAACGAAGGTCGCGTTACCAAATACGCAGACTTTGCCGTTACCTACACGGACCGCGCAACGGGGCAAATCAAGATTGCCCTGACCGATACGCAGACTGCTACGTTCCCGAACGAAGCGTTCTATGACGTGCTGCTACAGGATACGGCAGGCTTGCTGAACTATTACCTCGAAGGCATCGTCTACGTTTCCGAGGGCTATACAGCGCCGCCAGCATGACAGTTGTAACCGCCACCACAACGCAGGCAACCGTTGAAGTAACGGAAAACAGTGCTACGACCGTGGTGCCAACTGTTAGCACTACAGCGGTTGAGGTTAATCAAGCCGGTGTTCCGCCTGGCGGCAATCCTAAGGATCTGCTGGTTAAGTCCAGCGCAACGGATTATCACAGCGAATGGACAGCACGTCCTGAGGTAGACGCGCTGCATTTTGATTTAGCTGTTGGCATTGATCCGGGCACTGGTCAGCTTGCGTGGAATGCCGACGAGGGCACACTTGAGCTAGGCAAAGCCAACGGCATCAGCAACTACGTTGGCGCTGAAACGATGGTGTTGTGCCGCAATGCCAGCAACAGCGTCACGATCCCCAAAGGCGCTGCTGTTAGGTTTGCTGGCACGCTAGGCGCTAGCGGCAGGCTGAAGGTTGCGCCGATGATCGCAGACGGCAGCTTCCCTGGCTACGTCTTTTTCGGTGTGACCGATCAGGCCATTGCAGGCGCCAGTGATGGCTACGTCACGGTGTTCGGCAAGGTCCGTGGCGTCAATACCAGCGCCTACAACGAAGGCAGCATCCTATGGTGCGACCCTGCTGTTGCCGGTGGATTTACGACGACTGAACCGCAGGCGCCAAACCTGAAGCTTGCTGTCGCTGCTGTTGTCAGCTCAACCAATAACGGCACCATCTTTGTCCGCTGGACGACTGGATCACGCCTGCAGGATTTGCATGACGTAGAAGCGAACGGCGGCAAGTCTGACGGTGATGTTCTTGAGTACGACTCAACCGCTGGACGTTGGCAACCATCCGACAGGCTTACGCTATTAGAAGCACGCGTTACAGCCCTTGAAACCTGATGGCACTCGCTGGATCGCTACAAAAAATCGCCAGCAAGCTGATGAGCAAGTTTGGCGGCGTTGCCACCATCCGCCGTGTGACGACTGGCGCCTACAACCCAACCACTGGCACCGTCAGTGAGACCACGACCGATACTGCAGTGCGTGGCGTGCTGGAAGATGTCAGCCTGCGTGAGGTCAACGATTTAATCCAGGCCGGCGACAAGCGGCTGTTGATTGCTGCCGCTGATATTGCTAATGCGCCCACTACGGCCGATGAAGTGCTAATTGATGGCACTACTTATCAAGCCGTGCAGGTGCGTACGATTGAACAGGACAACACCCCGATCACCTACGAGCTGATCTTGAGGGCATAATGGCACGCGGCAAAATCAGGATTGATCAAATTGGTGATTACGTGCAAGACCGGATCGAGCAATTGATGCGAGTTACGGTTCTTGAAACTGACAATCGAGTCAAGATGCTCAGCCCGGTTGATCTTGGCCGCTTTCGCGCAAGTTGGCAGGTAGGAGAAAATGCAGCACCTGGCGGGCAAAAGCCTGAAGGCATATACCCAAGCCAATTGCCGATTGAGCGCCTTGGCTACAACCGCGAACGCATCGGCAATATCTACAGCGTTCACAACAACCTGCCATACGCTGAACAGCTGGCAACTGGCGCAGCAGGTTCAGGCAGTAAAACTGAAGTGCGATACAACCCGCGCCGCACGGTGACCAACTGGGCAAGCCCCGGCGGTGGCAGCAGCATCCAAACTGATGGGCCTGGCTGGGTGCAAGGCATTGCTAAAGACATGCAGCAATTTGTAGAGGTAAACGCCGCGCGAATTGGCAAAACTTACACCAGGAATAGATCATGAGCAGCACCTACAACGACGTTCGCGCCGCCATTGAAGGACGCATTGGCACGGAGATGGCGCTATCGCCTGCCTACCCCGTCAGCTATCAGAACGTACCGTTCACGCCGCCCAACAACACACCATGGGTGCAGGCGTTCATCCGCTTTGGCGATAACAACTACGCCACGTTGACTAGTTACAACCGCCAGACGGGCACGCTGGTGATCAATGTCTTTACCCCCCAAGGCCAAGGCACTGCCGCCAATTTCACAATCGCAGAGCGCATCAAGGATAAGTTTGACCGCTTGAACCTATCCGGTATCATCTTTGATGCAGCTTCCGGTCCTGCGCAGGTAACGCCCGCATCACCTGAGTCTTACTACCAAACTCAGGTTACGGTTACTTTTGAGGCCTACTTAGACTAGAGACAGCCACATACCGTTCACAACATGGCTACTGTTCTGTCCGGTACGTCCGGCGCCCTTTACTACAAACCCGCTGGCACCAAGGCCACGTTCGGCGAAGCCGCCGTGGATGCCACTGATGATGAAATCACAGTGGCTACCTACCTGAACTTCAAGGTGGGCGATCCCGTGGTGTTCAGCGTCGTCAACACTGAAACCGGAGCTAGCGGCACCGGCACCCTGCCTGGCGGCATCAGCGCAGCAACCACCTATTACGTGATCGCCTACACCGCCTCGACTGGCGTGCTGCAGGTATCCGCTACCGCCGGCGGCTCCAGCGTTGCAATCACAGACGATGGCACGGCTGTAACGCCTAACGCCTTCCAGGTGGATTACGCGGCCTATGCGGCAGTGGGCGACGTACGCGAGTGGTCTTTTGAGATCACCCGTGAAGAGATCGACGTCACCACCATCGGCCAGGCGCTTGGGCAGTATGCACCCTTCCGCCGTTACATCACCGGCTTTGCCGATGGCGAAGGCAGCTGCACCGTCTACACCACAGACGATGACAGCAACCTGTCTAACCGCATGATCCAAGACGTGCTTCAGCGCCAGCAAGCTGGCGCATCGTTCAAGCTCTACATCGACCGCGTTCTTAGCGCTGGCTCCCCAAGCGCAGCACTAAGCCGCAGTGTTGAGTTCGATGCGGTGCTGACTTCTGCCAGCCTCACCGTCAACCCTGACGATGCGCAGACGGTAGAGATCTCCTTCCGCCCTGCAGGCACTCCCACCTTTGACTTCAGCAAGAGCTGATAGATGTCAAAACCTGGCCCCGGCTTGCGCTGGGGCTTTTTTGCGTCTAAAGTTATTCCGTGACCACACAAAGAACATTCATGCGTGCGCTTGATAAGCTCAAAAAAGCTGCCCACCTGGTGCCGATTAAAAAGTGCGTCACCCTTAGTGATGGCACCGAGTTTGATTTTTACTGCACACCGCTGACCATGGCGGAACGCGAAAAGGCGCAAAAAGATGCTGGCAGCGAAGAGGCCACGGCATTTGCGCTGCAGTTACTGATCCAGAAGGCCAAGGATGATGCAGGACAGCCACTGTTTCGTCATGGCGAAGTAGCCGAGCTAAAAAATGAAGTGCGCGATGAAGATTTGCAAGCACTGATGCTTGCAGTTATCACCGACAAAAATGACGTGAAAGAGGAAGAAGCAAAAAAGAACTAAAGCGCGACATCTACATGCGGCTGATGATGCGATTGGCGCGTGACCTTGGCTATACAGTCCTGGAACTAAGCCAGCGCATCACGATCGAAGAGCTGCGGCTGTGGGCGATGCTGTACGAAATCGAAGGCAAAGAGCAAGAAGACGCTATGCGTAAAGCACGGCGGCGGTAGACTTAGGGCATAGGGGATGCCACCGTGTCTGTTGTCGCCAATGTAGCGATTAATATTGACGGCAAGCAGGCACAGTCACTGCTTAAGGCAATTCAAGGTGAAGTCGAAAAGCTAAACGGCTCCTTTGACCAGATCCCTAAAAAGACTGGCGGGATATTTGATAAGTTAAAAAGTGCGGCAACTTCCGTCGTTGGGCAACTTGCAGCAGTTGGTGGCGCTGCGTTTACGCTTCAACAGGCATTTACAACGCTTTCCAATCAGTCGAAAGCTGAAGCCGCACTACGCACGCTTGGCGTTGATGCTAGTGTCGCTAGCCAACAGTTTGCGCAACTGTCAAAAGAGCTGCAAGGGCAAGCTTCAACTGTTGAGCTGACGACTGCCGCATATGACGTTGCTTCAGCTGGATTTGCAAATGTTGCAGATCAAACAAACATCCTAGAAGCCGCAACTAAGGGTGCTGTTGGCGGCTTGAGTGACATTAACACCGTTGGAAATGCTGTTACAAGTGTTCTTAACGCCTATGGCATGTCTGCTGACCAAGCTGCCGGACTGGTAGATGGGTTCATTCAAACTCAGAATGATGGCAAGATTGTCTTGGGTGAATATGCGGCGTTAATTGGCAGCTTAGCGCCAACTGCTGCTGCTGCTGGCGTTGGGATTAAAGAATTAAACGCTGCGGTAGCAACAATTACAGCGCAAGGCGTGGCACCAGAAACCGCTGTTACCGGACTCAATCAAGCGCTAATTTCAATTCTTAAACCAACAGCTGAGGCTACAAATTTATCTCGCCAGCTTGGCATTGACTTCAATGAAGCCGGATTGCGCAGCAAGGGACTTGCTGGATTCTTGGAGCAAGTCGCAACAGCAACCGGGGGCAGTGCATCCAAGCTAACTACACTGTTTGGCTCTGTTGACGCATTGAAGTCAATTTTGCCGCTACTTAGCGGCGACATGCAAAAGTTTGTCGAAAATATCATTAAGCAGGACAAAGCGACTGGTGTTGCAACAAAAGCATTTAAGGATATGTCAGCCACTATCGAAGGCGCGCTAAAGGAGGTTGACACTGCATTTAAAAATCTCGTTGTCGCGTTTAAGCCTGTTATTCCTGCTATTATTGTGCCGTTTAAGGTGCTAGCAGGAGCGATAAATCTTGTTAGCGAGAACATTAAAGCGCTGGCAGTAACTGCAACGTTTATCGGCACGTTTGTCGGTGTTCTCCACGGCGCCGCACTTGCCACTAAAGCATGGGCACTTGCCACTGCCGGTTTAGCAGCTGCCAAGAAAGCGGCAGGCGTTGCTGCTGCGTTCCTTCAAGCGGTAATGAACCCGGCAACCTTGGCTACCACTGCATTAGCGCTCGGTGCCGCCACGGCCGCCGCCGTGACGCTTGGCAATGCTATGGGCGATGCTGGCGTCAAAGCAGAAGAAGCCAAGGGCAAGCAGGGTGGTGTTGCCGATGAAACCGCAAGAATCAACGGCGAAATCGATAAGCAAATTGAAGGCTTGGATCAAATCCCGCCTAAACAGCAAGCGCAGGTTGACAAAGCGCAAGAAGTTCTTGGCAAGTTTCAAGAGCAAAAAGCCGCAATCGACGGTCAAATTGCCAGCCTAGAACGCGGTGCATCCGTTAACTCTGCACGCTACGAAGCTGAAAAAGCCATCAATGATTTGCAAGGTCAACAACTTGAGCGGCAATATGGCTTAGCGCAAACTGCACAGCAGCGGCTTGATATTGCTGTTGCCATTTTTCGACAACAGGCACAAGCGGCGCAGATTGAATACAAGCAAGCACTAGAAAACATTGCTCTAGAGCAACGCAAGCAACAACTGCAAATTGAAGCAGCGCAGCTTAAGTACAAAGAAATTGAAGCCGAAGGTCAACTTCAAATCCTCAAGGCTGGCAGTGCCGAGGAAGAAGTCAAAAAGCGTGCTCAACTTAAAGCTTCTTTAAAAGCGCAAAATAGCGTCGTTGAAGCTGCTAATGAAAACGCAGTTGCTCAACAAGAAATTGCCAAATATCAAGAGCAAACGGCTGCTTTACAACTTGAATCGAAAACGCTAGCTGCACAGACTGCATTGGAGCAAAAGCTGGTTAGCGACAATATCGGCCTTAGCCAAGTCGAAGCCGTGCGATTATCTGATGGGCTTGCAAGAAGCCAAAGCAGTGCTCAAAAATTGGGATCGGCTACTGGCCAGGTAGCGAGCAATGCGCAACAAAGCGCTTATATGTTCATACAGGTTACAAGCAACGCCAACCAAGCCGCAGCAGCAATTAGCAATGTCGTTAATCAGCAAGCGCGACTTAATGCACTGCGACCCGCTGCCACTGGCGGTACTGCTGCCGGTGACGCTTCTGTTCAGCAAGCCGCACAAGGCGCCTACTGGCCTGGTGGCTTTAAAGCATTTGCGAAAGGCGGCATCGTCACTAAGCCAACCATGGGGCTGATCGGTGAAGGTGGCGAGGCTGAATATATTGTGCCGCAGTCAAAAGCGGCAGGGTTTGCTGCAAATTATCTATCAGGCGCCCGTGGTTCAGCTGCAATTCCAAGTGGTGGTGGTGGCGCAGCACCTGCAATCAACATTCAAACAGGCCCCGTGATGCAGCAAGGCGGCACCAACTACGTCACCGTCAAGGACTTTGAGCAAGGGCTTCAATCCGTCGCCGCTTCGCTGTTGGGTAACAACCGCTCCACAGGCGGCAGGCGTTACGCAGGAGTTCGATGATTACCAATCGCGGCCAATCGCAGTACTTGCGCATCTTTGATGAGGCAAGTACCTACTATCGCTGGCAGTCGTACTACGTCAATCAAACCGTTACATGGCAGTCAGCTAGCTGGTCTTATCAGCCGTTTGTAGTGAATGGCCTCGTGGCTGGCAGTGCCGGCAGCGGCGCTGGTATCACCGTCACTATTCCTGCAACCACGCTTGCTGTTGATGTATTCAGCCAAGCATTAACCGCAAACCGTCTATGCGAAGTGCGGGCCTATGAGTTTGACGCTCTGTTAACTCAATCGACGCCGCAATCTAGTCAATCGCTAATTGCTTCGTTTGTTGGTGAAATCATTGGCATCGGCGGCAGCTTTACAGAACTGACTATTGAACTTGGATCCAGCTTGGCGCCAGTCGGCGCGCAGGCGCCTCCTCGAAACTTCACCTCTATATTGATTGGAGCGCCGCTGCGGCTATGAGCATCCAAATCAGCGATCCGCTGCAGCTGCTGCCATATCAAATTGGACTACTGGCGCCACCGCTTGAGGATGGCGCTGCACAAGGCCAAAACCTGCTGACCACAGCGCAACGATCCATTGTGCTGGGCGAGCCAGTACCGATTGTCTTTTGCCGTCGAGTTAGCGGCAATGGCGGTGTCTTTGTAAGCCCTGGCGCGACCGAAGGACGCTACGCGAACGATCCGACAACCAACGCCCTAACTGTCAACCTGCAACTTGTGCTCAGTGAAGGCGAGTTGCCACAGCTGCAAGAACGCGATTTATATCAACGCAACTGCCGCGTCGGTACATGGGCACAAACCTACAATCGCCGCGCTGGCACGTGGACGCCGGGAAACTTTATCGTTGCGGTGGCCGGCAAGGATCCATGGGCTTGTCCGCAGTACTGCGGCACTAGTGGCAACTACGCCAATCTGACCACGCTCAGCTATACCAACACGCACCAAGATCGTGACGGCACATGGGATAAGCAGGTTCATGCTTTTGTGCGTCAAGGGATCAAAGTAACGCGCATCCTCGATAGCACGCTAGGGCCAAGCAATAATATTGTTGATCTAGCTCTTTATCTGATCAAGCAAAGCAGCAGGCTGCCAGATTCCATGCTGGATACAGCGGCATTTACCACTGCCGCCAACTTCACCAATGTAAACAGCTTTTTCTACAACGGTGAGTTTAAGCAATCTACCAACCTAGAGGATTGGCTGCAGGAAATCAGCAGCAAGTTTCTGCTGCGCGTTAGCGATAATCTCGGTAAAAAAGGAATGCGGCCATTGCTGCCGATCAATAATGACTACACAATTAAGACAACAGCAATTACGCCAGGTTTTACATTCACCGAAGAGCACGTGTTGCCTGATGGATTTCAAATTGAATACATTCCGCTCAGCGAGCGCAAGCCCATCTGCGCGTTGATCCTGTGGCGCCAGCAGCCGGATAGCGACGTCGGCATTGTCCGCACTGCTGAGGTGCGCTTTGCGGGAGAAGCCGTAACTGGTCCATATGAGCAGTACGATTTAAGCCAGTTCTGCACTACCGAAAATCACGCAATTAAGGTCGGCACGTATTACGTGGCACGCCGCAAATACATCACACATACGTTGCGATTAAAAGCCAGGCCCGATACGTACAACAGTACATTGGTGCTTGGCGATATCGTCCGCGTGCGACTGCAGCGCGAAACAGTAACAGGCTCTATTGCATCTCATGATTTCTACTACGAGGTTGAGCGCATCAACAAATCCATTAGCGGCATTGTTGAGCTGGACCTCATGCACTGTCCAGTGGACAGTCAAAACCGCAGCCTTGTTGCATTAGCCGTTGCCGCCGCAACAGGCGCTGGTTATGTGTTGCCTACCGGCCGCAATGACTTCAGCTGCAACATCAATAACGACACTGATCCAGTGCCCGATGAAGGCGGAAACCTGCCTGACCTGCCAGACCCGGGAGATCCGGACGATCCGGGACCAGGGCCAGATGGTGGCGGAGATTTTGGCTACAACATCCCGCCAGGCACAGAGACGAATCCATCAGGAACGGATCAAAATCCAGAATACCCGGAAAATTACGGCCAAGTTACCGGCTACACAGATAATCCACAAGCGGGCGACGTGCTCAGTTATGACCCGCAATGCCCTGGTGCGTACATTGAATGGCGACTGGTGGACAATGCAACAGGCTCATATCAAGTTGTTAGCGCTGGCGTTGCCGCCACTTACATGGTTGCCTTTAACGCAAACGCTGTAGGCAAAACAATCGTTGGCGTTGGCAGATGCCCGGATCCGTCTTCACCGGATGGATACGGAGCCGAGATAATTTCAGAACCAACACCGCCTGTTGTTTTACCGCCAGAAAATGATGTAACTCAGTTAGGCACAGTGACACGCCCACCCGGAGCAGGCACTTTCCTCTTCAGTTGGACATGTCCCCAGTTCTCTCCAAACACAAATTCGTTTGAGTTTAATGCAAATGTTGTAACTGTGTCTCCAAGGAGAGAGTACTTTAGCGATAATCCATGGCCTGGAGTTACGGGTTGGGCGTATATAGTGAGCGGCTTCAATAGCACTGGAGCATTGATTCAAGATTATGCAATCGTACAAGGTAGTGCTGCTGGCTATGCACTATTTGATGGCCCAGTCCCTTCGGGCGTAGTGCTAAATCTGTCTTCGGTTAACTACTATTTTATTCCAACGGGTGGATCCGCGCAGGAGGTACCCTTAATTCCACCATCATGACGACTTTTCCTTCGCTATCACCGCAAACCCGTACCTACATTCCAGGCGCAAATCCTGTCACGCCAATTGGCGTTTTGACTGGCGATGAGTTTGCGGTGCGTCACACCAACGCATCAGTGGGGCATGTGTTGCGCTTAGGCTTTCGCGGCTTGACACCAGCGCAACACGCATCGATTATTGGCCACTACAACATCCACGGAAGATTTCAGCCGTTTGATATTCCGGCTTTGCTGCTAACAAATTCAAACCTGACATTCCCTGCGAATTACCAATGGATCTATGCCAGCAGCCCTCAGACCATTTACACGCCAGGTGTTGTTGACGTCACAGTAGAGCTGCAACTGTTGCCGCCCTATACGATATAGCCATGGCAGATTTTCCCCGCATTGCGCCAAACGAGATCAACTTTGATGCTGGTGTGTCAAACATCAGCGAGGTATCTACGTTTGCGGGTCCAATACGGTTCCGTCATTCCAACCGCATTAATGGCCACACGCTGCAGCTGACATACCGTGGGTTGTCACAAACGCAAATCGAGGCAATCCGCAATCACTACGTTGCATCCGATGGTGTGCTGCGTCGCTTTGGCGTGCCGTCCGATCTGTGGGGCGGCCTTACTGTCGTGCCGGAAACCGCTGAGTACAGATATTTAGAGCCGCCACAAGAAGAACATTTAGGCTTGTACTACAACATTACGATCAGCCTAAAAATTCTTGAAGGTTCTGTTATTTACTTTATTCTGGATTGCGATGATGCAACATTGCCAGTGGCATTTGCGTTCTCGTCGATACCTTTTGTTGGTACAGCGCCGTTCATCTTAGACTGCGAGGACGCGGGCCCTGCTCCTGCACTGATACTTGAAGGCGGAGGCGCCAAGCTGTGACAACCCCGACTACTGTCAAGGTTCAACTCAAGCTGCGGCAAGACACATCTAGCGGATGGAGCGCCGTCAACCCAATCCTTTTAGTAGGAGAACTGGGAAGAGAATCCAATACCGGCAAAATCAAAATCGGCGATGGCAGCACGGCCTGGAACAGTCTTACCTACCAGCCGTTTGGTGCGCTGATCACCAATGACGACATCAGCGCCACGGCTGAAATTGCCGTCAGCAAGCTGGCTGATGGTGCAGCTAGGCAAATACTGCAGACCGACGCCGCCGGCACTGGCGTGGAGTGGGCTAGCAATATCGACATCCCTGGTACGCTCGACGTAACCGGGGCGGCAACATTTGATGCCACCGTAACGGTTACTGGCGATCTGACCGTCAACGGTACGACCACCACCATCAGCACTCAGAACCTGCTGGTGGAAGACAAGAACATCATCATCGGCGATGTTGCCACGCCGACTGATACAACCGCCGATGGTGGTGGCATCACGCTGAAAGGCGCCACCGACAAGACGATTAACTGGATAGACGCCACCGATGCGTGGACCAGTAGCGAACGATTCAGCATCCCCCTGGGTAGTGCTGCAGCGCCATCACTGACCATCAACGGGGACGCAAATTCTGGACTGTACTCCCCCGGCGCAGACCAAGTAGCCATCTCGACTAATGGCACGGGGCGGTTGTTTGTTGATGCGAATGGGAATGTTGGTGTAAACAATGCTAGCCCAGCTGCGGGGTTCGGGGCTGGCGTGGGAAGTCTTGATGTTAACGGGCCAATCTTTGCCCGTGGCCCAATTGGGTCGCATCAAACAGATGCTGGAGTGCTTCAATACAGTGCAAACGTAACAACAATTCGCAGCTACGGCAACACCTCAAACTCCGGAATCATTGCTTTTAATACCGGCGGTGGCGGAACTGCTGATACCGAGCGGATGCGCCTGGACTCCAGTGGCCGCTTAGGTCTGGGGACTAGTAGCCCTGGTTTTAAGTTAACTATTGAGGATGCTACGACACCCAGAATCCGCATCGGCGATGGTACCCGCCATTTGAATGTTGATG
>Ga0315899_10000831_pt1 | contig 36539 bp, 26 predicted proteins | sample LakEriMetagenome_2_FD_203518 | JGI IMG/M metagenome (GOLD analysis project Ga0315899, IMG submission 203518) | Freshwater fungal communities from buoy surface, Lake Erie, Ohio, United States - Buoy 4 MA112 | ecosystem: Environmental > Aquatic > Freshwater > Lake | place: USA: Lake Erie, Ohio...
GGCCCGTGCGGTTACCACCAGCGAGCGCGCGCAGATCGAGACCCGTGCCGCCGCGCCGCGCAGCAGCGCCGCGCCCGCACCCGGTGTCAGCGTCGAGATCGGCGATGCCGCCAGCGCCGCGAGCGCGCCGGTCGATGCCGAGCGGGTGCGGGAAATCCGCGCCGCGCTGAAGGATGGAACCTATCCATTGGTGCCGGCCAAGATCGTCGATGCCATGATCGCCGCGCAGGTCAGCTTCGCGCTGCCGGCCAAGGAGTAAGCCGATGGCCGCCAATACCATGAGCGAGGCTCCGATGGCCGCCAGCCTGCGGCAGATGATTGCCGTGCTGCAGGCCGAGCGGCAAGCGCTTGCCGCGCTTGATGCCGACGGGCTGATCGGCTCGGCTCGCGAAAAAGAGGCGCTGTGCGATAGGCTCGCCGGGTTGGGGCCGGAAGTGCTCGACGGCGAGACCCGCGTGCTGGCCGAAACCGCGCGCCAGTTGAACGAAGTCAATCGCCGGGTGCGCAACCTGCTCGCCGCCAATGTCGCGGCACGGATCGAAGCGCTGGGCGGCCCGCGCCGGATGCCCCGAGCCACTTACAGCACGGCGCGCATCTAGGTATTGACCCTAGCCTGCACTCTCGCGCCCATTCTGGCACACACCTTGCTTATTTCCGCCTGAAAGCGTTGCACCCCCTTGCGGCGCTGCCCGATCAGGCGGAGCTTGCGTGAGCCCATCATCATCGTCCTTCCTGCCCACAGGCTCGATCCGCGCCGGTTTCGAGGCCGCCGCGCGCGCGCATGAGGCGGCGCGCTCCGGCGGCGGTGGTGCGGCGCGCCAGATCAGCGCGCCTATCCCCGATACCCCGGTTGAAGCCGCCATCGCCCGCGCCGCCGAGGCCACCACGGTCGATTTCGGCTACCTGCTAGCGCAGGCCGAGGTGGAATCCTCGATGAACCCCGAGGCCCGCGCCAGCACTTCGAGCGCGACCGGGCTGTACCAGTTCATCGACAGCACCTGGCTCGACACCGTGAAAAGGCACGGCCACCGCTTCGGCCTCGGCGCGCTGGTCGCGCAGATCGACGTCTCCGCATCGGGCAATAGCTATGTCGCCGATCCGGCGCAGCGCGAGGCGATCCTTGCTTTGCGGTCCGACCCGCAGGTCGCCTCGCTGATGGCGGCGGGCCTGGCGGAGGATAACCGCGCGCACCTTTCCCCGATCCTTGGCCGCCAGCCCGAACATGCCGAACTTTACCTTGCGCATTTCCTCGGCGCAGGCGGCGCGGGGCGGTTTCTGTCAGCGATGCAGGAGGATCCCTCGCAAAGCGCCGCCGCGCTGTTTGCCCGTCCGGCGGCGGCCAACCGCGCGATCTTCTACGGCCCTGATGGCAGCCCGCGCAGCCTTGCGGGCGTGATGGAAGTGCTGGCGGGCAAGCTCGAACGCGCGCTCGACCGGGCGGGGAGCAGCCCGCCTATGCGCTTTGCCCGCGCCGACTACGCCGCCCCCGCCGCGTCCTCGCGCGCGGCCTCGCCCTATCTTGTCGCCGACGAGGCTGTGTTCGGCCCCGGCCCCGCGCCCACCTTCACGCTCGCTGCCGTCCCCGCGGTTTCGCTCCCCCCGCGGAACCCGATGTCGCAGGTGCTCGGCGCGGCCTTTGGCAGCGAAGTCAGCGCGGCGCCCGCACAGGTGCGCCGCGCCTATGACCAACTGCGGGCGTTCGGCCTGTGAGCGCGGTCATCCTGAACGCCCCGCCAACACCCTTTCAGCGGCTGCTTGCCCTGCCTGCAGCAATGGCGCTGCCGGTCGGCATCTTCGCGCTGCTGGCGCTGATGGTGCTGCCGATCCCGGCACTGCTGCTCGACATCTTCTTCGTGCTTAACATCGCGATCTCGATTGCGGTGCTGATGGTGGCGCTCAACGCCCGCCGTCCACTCGACTTCTCGTCCTTCCCCTCGGTGCTGCTGTTCGCGACACTGCTGCGGCTCGCATTGAACGTCGCATCGACCCGCGTGGTGCTGGTCCACGGCCACGAAGGCGGCGCGGCCGCCGGCCACGTGATCGAAAGCTTCGCGGCGTTTCTGGTGGGCGGCAATTTCGCGGTCGGGCTATTCGTTTTTGCAATTCTCATGATCATCAACATGATCGTGATCACCAAGGGCGCGGGCCGGGTGTCGGAAGTCTCGGCGCGGTTCGTGCTCGATGCGCTACCGGGCAAGCAGATGGCGATCGACGCCGATATTGCCGCAGGGCTGATCACCGCCGATGACGCGCGCGAGCGCCGCCGCGAAGTGACGGTCGAAGCCGATTTCTACGGCTCGATGGATGGCGCCTCCAAATTCGTGAAGGGTGATGCGATTGCCGCGCTGCTGATCCTCGGGGTCAATATCGTCGCGGGTTTCGCGCTCGGGATGATCAGCCACGGGTTGACCGCGGCCGAGGCGGGCGAGGCCTATGTCACGCTCGCGGTGGGCGATGCACTGGTGGCGCAGGTGCCGGCGCTGCTGCTGTCGATTGCCGCCGCCGCCATCGTTACCCGCGTCTCCGACCAGCGCGATCTGGCAGGACAAATCGGCGGCCAGTTCGCCGATCCGCGCGGGTGGCTGCCGGTGGCGCTCATCTTGGGCGCGGTGGGGATCGTCCCTGCCATGCCGCAAGCGATCTTCCTTCCCGCCGCCGCCATTGCGGGCGCGGTGTGGTGGCAATTGCGCCGTCATGCGGCCGCCCCGCCCCCGCTGCCCGCGCCCGCCGCCGAGCCCGCGCCCGATGCGATCGCGCTCGCCGATGTCTCGGACCAGACGCTGGTGACGATCGAGCTGGGTTACGGCCTTGTCGGCCTCGTCGACGAGGAAAAGGGTGCGGCATTGATCACCCGCATCACCGGCATCCGCAAGCAATTGTCACGCGATCTCGGCTTTGTGCTGCCGCAGTTCCGGATCCGCGATTCGCTCGATCTGCCCGCGCAGGACTATGCCGTGCTGCTGGGCGGGGTGAGCATCGCGCGCGGATCAGTGCGACCGGGCAAGCTGCTCGCGATCGACGCGGGCGAGGTGCGCGCCGGGCCCCACGCGCAGCTGGGTCTTACCGGCGAGGCCACCCGCGATCCTAGCTTCGATTGCCCCGCCTTGTGGATCGCGCCCTCGGCCCGCGATCACGCGATTGCCGAAGGGTTCCTGGTGGTCGATCCCGCCACGGTTATCGCCACCCACGCCAATCAGGCGCTGCTGGCCGAAGCCCACCAATTGCTCGGCCCGGACGAGGTGCGCGAATGGGTCGACGGCCTCAAGGCCCGCGCGCCCGCGCTGGTCGAGGCGGTCACCCCCGAGCCGCTCACCCTGCCCGCGCTGACCCGCACCCTGCGCGCGCTGGTGGCCGACGGAATCGGGCTGACACACCCCCAGCCGCTGTTCACTTCGCTGGCGTTGGGCTTGCAGAAAACCTCCGATTTCGATGCGGTGATCGATGCCGTGCGCGCAGACCTTGGCGCGCGGCTGATCGCCCGCATCGCCGCGCCGGGCGAGCCCTTGAAAGTCGTGACGCTCGATGCCGGCTTGGAAAGCGCGATCCTTGGCGGGATGACTGACCCCTCCACCGGCCAGCCGCTGATCGAGCCTGATTGCGGCGGCATGATCGTGCGCGAGGTCAACGCCATCGCAGACGCCGAGGGCGGCCCCCTTGCGCTGATCGTGCAGCCGCCTGCGCGCCGCGCGCTCGCCGCGTTGCTGCGTCAGCGGGCGCCGCGCTGCCTCGTGCTCTCGATTGCCGAACTGCCGCCGACCCAGCCGATCGCGGTGGTAGGCGTTGTGGGTGACGCGGCCCCGCCTGCGCCCCCCGCACCCGCGCCTGCCCTCGCCGCGCCGCTTGCGACGGAGCCTGCCTGATGAAGCACGATCACAAGGCGTTTGCGGCCCCGCAACCCTATGCCGCGCCCTATTCCCCTGGGCGCGCCGAGGTCGCCGACCGCGTGCGCCGCTTCCTGCCGCTGGTGCGCCGCGCCGCGTGGCATATCCACGGGAGTGGGCGGGAGGGGCTCGAGATCGAGGATCTGGTGCAGGCAGGCATTGTCGCGCTCACCGAATGCGCCCAGCGCCACGCCGGGCCGACCGAGGACGGCTTTGCTGCCTATGCCAAGATCCGGGTGCGCGGCGCGATGCTCGACGAGCTGCGCCGCGCCGCGCACGAAACCCGCACCATGCGCCGCAAGCGCAGCGCCTATGAGCGGGCCTGCGAGACCCTGCGCGGCCAACTCGGGCGCGAGCCGAGCCGCGCGGAAGTGGGGCGGTTGCTGGATGTGGACGACGCCGAACTGCTCAGCATCGAAAGCGCGGGCGTGACGCTCACTCCGATGGCCGAGGAGTATGACGAGACCTCCACCGCCTTCGCCAGCGACGATCCCGATCCCTTCGAGGCGCTTTGCGCGGCGGAAGATCGCGAACGCCTGCTGCGCGCGATGATCCGGCTGCCCGACCGGCTCAAGCTGGTGCTCCAGCTGTTCTTCGTCGAGGAATTGAACCTGACCGAAATCGCCGCGGTGTTCGAAGTCAGCATCCCCCGCGTCCACCAGCTGCGCGCAAAAGCCCTGACGGATCTGCGCCGGCTGATGGAGGGGGATGAAGCGGACTAGGTTCTAGCCCGCATCCCCGTCGGCATGGCCACGCCCCCCGGCGGTCGCCTCGGCCGAACCGCCCGCGCCTTTGCCGCCATTGGCTTCCCACCAATAGGGATGCCGCTTGGCGTCGCCGGTGCCGACCTCGTTCAAGGTCTTGGCGTCATAGAGCCGCCCGCCGAGCATCACCTGTTCAATATTGTCCGAGTTGGCGATGTCGACACTGGGATCGTCCGAGAGGATCACGAGGTCCGCCAGCTTGCCCACCTCGATACTGCCGATGTCCTTGGCCATGCCGAGCGACTGGGCCGAGGCGATGGTGCCCGCCTTCAACGCCTCGACCGGACTCATCCCGCCGCGCGCAAAGCTCCACAGCTCCCAATGCGCGCCTATGCCGGCCTGCTGACCATGCGCCCCGATGCTGACCTTGACGCCGCGCTGCGCCAGTTTGCGCGCCTCGCGGGCATTGTTGTCGTCGACAAAGGACCACTCGGGCGCCTTCACGCGGCGGCCGGTCTCCGCAAGCAGCGCCTTGGGCGGAGTGTGGACCATCAGCGGGTGATCGAACACGTCCATCGCCTGGCGCCAATAGGGATCGCCGGCGAGCCCGCCATAGGTCACCACCAGTGTGGGGGTATAGTTGCTGTTCGACTGGCCGAAGAACTGCAGCACGTCCTCGTAGAACACGTCGACCGGGACGTTGTGTTCGATGGTCGAATTGCCGTCGGCGACAAGGTTCATGTCCATCCCGAACAGCGATCCGCCCTCGGCCACCACCAGCATATTCTCGGCCGCCGCAGCCCGCGCGACCATCTGGCGCTGTTCGCGGCGCGGCTGGTTGTAGTTCTTGACCGAAATCCCGCCCTGCGCCTTGATCCGGCGGACATGCGCGAGCGCATCGTCATAGGTGTCGATCCGCGCGTAAACATCGGGCGCCTTGGCGCCGTAGATGATCTCGCCGGTCGAGAAGATGCGCGGGCCGAGCGTCAGCCCGGCGCGCTGGCGTTCGGCGGCCGCGAACACCGTGCTCGCCTGGCTCGACGGGTTGTGGACCGTGGTCACGCCCAACGCGAGGTCTTGCAGCAAAGCCCAGTTCTGCTCGGGAATCAGATCGCCGATCCCGTAGGCACCGTGGGCGTGGGCATCGACGAGGCCGGGCATGATCGTCTTGCCGCTGGCATCGATGAAGCGCGTGCCTTCGGCAAACTTGATGCGCACTGTAGTCGCATCGTGGACGCCGGTGATGCGGTCGCCCTCGATCACGATCATGCCGTTTGCGATCACGCCTGCATCATCCGCGCCGAGCCCTGCGCGCATCGTCAGCACCCGCGCGCCGGTGATCACCGTGGTGCCGACAGGCTTGGCCTTCTGCACCGTCACGCCCAAGGGAATGCCCATGGTCGGCGGGGTGTAGGCGGCGCTCTTGTCGGCTTCCGCCTTGGGGGCGGCGGGGAAGAGTCCGCTCACCTGTGCGCTCTGCAGGCTCGGGCCGATCGACCAGAACAGCGTCGCGCCACCATTGGCCCAGCCGAGATAATCCGCGCCCCCGGTGCTGACCTTGGTGACGGGGAGCGAGCCGCCCTTTTCGCTGACGTCGACCGGCTTGCCGCCGGGCACCACCGGCATGGCGAAGACCTCGTAGTTCTGGCGGAAGGCAATCGTGCGGCCATCGGGCGCGATGCGCAGATCATTGGCGAGATCGCCCTTGGCGTGGACGCGCTTTGCCTCGCCGCTCAAATCGGTCGAGACCAGCGCCAGCCCGCCACCTTCGCGGCCGAGCATGAACAGCCGGTCGGAGGCTGCACCCCATTGCGGGTTGGCCCCATCGCGGGTGACGAGGCGAGGCTCGCCGCCGCCGAGCGACATGACGTAAATCCCCGCCCCTTCCGAATAGTCGGCAGAGGTGAGGTATCCGCCCTCGCGCTTTTCGAAGGCGATCATCTTGCCATCGGGCGAGAAGGCGAGATTGCCGAAATGGCCCGGCCCGGTCAGCACGCGGCGGTTCTGGCCCATAGCACCGGCGATGATGATTTCGCCGAGCTTGGCGTCACTCCAGCGCACATAGGCGAGCTGGCTGCCGTCGCGGCTGAACGCGGGGAAGGCCTCGATCGCGCCGTCCGCATCACCGGTCAGCGGCGCGGGCGCATCCTTGCCGCGCGCGGATTTGCCGTGGAGCTTGCCGAGGCTTTCGAACACCACGCGGCTGCCATCGGGCGAGAGCGTGGCAAAGCGCGGCATCGAGGTGGTGAAAGTCTCGGGCGCGACGTCGATCACCGGATGCGGCGCGCTCGCCACCCCGCGGGTGTCGTTGACGCTGAAGGGGATCACCGAATGAGCGCTCCCGTCGCGGTTCACGCGGTTCAATTTCCCGCCCGCCCAGAACACGATGCCGCTGCTGTCGGGCAACCAATCGATATTGGGATAGACCCCGGTCACCGCCCAGGTCTCCTGCACATCGAGATCGAGCGCGCCGTAGATCATCTGCTCGCGCCCTTTGGCGAGGTCTTTCACCCATAGCTGGCTCTGGTCCTTGTCGCGGCGGACAAAGGCGAGCTGCTTGCCATCGGGCGAGGGCGCAGGCCGCACCGCGCCGCCATAGCCGCTGACCGCGGTCGAGACTTCGCCGGTCGCCAGATCCTTGCGCTCGATCGCGAAGATGCCTGCGTTGGAATCCTGCGCATATTCGAAAATCGGGCCTGAGGTGGTGTTGCGGGTGTAGTAGATCGCGGCGCCATCGGGCGCGAACACCGGTTCGCCGAGTTCCTTCTGCAAGCGCTCATTGGCGCGTTCGACCACCTGCACCCCGCCGCCGCCGCTGACATGGTAGAGCCAGATCTCGCCCGTCCCCGCGCTACGCTCGGTGGTAAAATGCTTCTTGGCGGCAATGAAGCGCCCGTCGGGCGACCAGGTGGGCTGGTTCAAGAGGCGGAAATCCTCCTTGGTGACCTGCCGCTTGTCGGTGCCATCAAGGTTCATTACCCAGATATTGTCCCCGCCGCCGCGGTCGGAGGTGAAGGCGATCCGCGTGCCATCGGGCGAGAAGCGCGGCTGCACCTCCCAGGCAAGGCCCTCGGCGATGCGCTTCGGCGTGCCGCCAGTGATGGGCATGGTGTAGATATCGCCGAGCAGCGTGAAGGCGAGCGTCTGCCCGTCGGGCGCAACATCGACATCCATCCACGTGCCTTCATCGGTCTTGATCGGCACCTGCTTGATCACCGCGCCATTGGGCGCCTCGACGCTCCAGCTTTCGTCAGCCTTGGCGGATTTGCCCTTCGATTGGGCAGCAAGCGGGCTGGAAATGCAGGCGGCCCCGGCGAGCAGGGCGGCGGCGAGATAGCGCATGGAAAGTCTCCCTCTTTTGGCGCAAGAGACTAGCGAGGCGCAAGAATATTGCCAGCGGTCACAAATGTCATTTGTCGAATAGGCTTTCCTTCCTGTTTGATCGACCGCATCATCAAAAGCGCATGGTTTCAAGTGCGTCACATGAGCGGGCGATAATGGGGGAGTGCCGGACTTGGACGAAATGCAAGGGCCACCACGCGTCGTAGGACCTCTTGGTGCAACGCTGATGAGCATCAACGGGATGATCGGCGCCGGGATCTTCGCCCTGCCTGCGTTGCTTTATGCCGAAGTCGGCAACTTTGCGCCGTGGATGTTCCTGATTTTCGGGCTGCTGTTCTCGTGCAGCATCCTGATTTCCGCCCGCCTGTCGATCATGTTCCGATCCTCGGGCGGACCGCAATTGTGGTCGCAAGCGGCATTCGGGCCGTTCGTCGGTTTTCAGGTAGGCTGGATCATGGTGATCGCGATGGCAGCGGGGCGCGGGGCGACGCTTTACGTGCTGGTGTCCTATCTCGCGGTCATCTTCCCGCTCTTCGACGGAGCCTTTGTGCGCGCAGCGGCGCTTGCGTTCATCCTGGCGGCGCTCACCGCGATCAACCTTACCGGAATCAGGAACAGCATCGGCGGGCTCGCCGTAGGCACAGTTCTCAAGCTTGTGCCGATCTTGCTCCTGTGTGCGCTAGCATTCGCATCGGGCGGGATTGCGACGACCTTCGCCTTGCCGCGTTTCGGTGCTTTCGAAAGCGTCGCGTTGCTGGTCTATTTCGCCTTTTCCGGCGCGAACAGTTCAGCCTTTGCGGCAGGCGAACTCAAGAACCCGCAACGCGACCTGCCGCTGACAATGCTCGGGTCGCTTGGCCTCATCATCATCTTCTACATGGCTGTCCAATGGGCTTACATGGCAGCTGGCGCGCCGCAGGGCGATGACAATGCGACCCCGTTGGCGATGGCTGCGCAAACGGTGATGGGCGATTATGGTGCGCTGCTCTTGAGCCTCGCTGCGATCTTCTCGATCGCCGCCAATGCCTTGTCTTACAGTATCGCTGGGCCGCGGGTGATCTTCGGCATGGCTGAGCGCGGCCTGTTGCCCACTCGCTTTGCGCTTGTCTCACGCCGGTTTGGTGCGCCCGATAACGCGATCTTGCTGTTCTCTGCGATCATCGCGCTGATGTTGGCGAGCGGGGCATTCACCTTTCTTGCGACCATGACATCGCTCGGCTCGCAACTGGTGGTGCTGTGCTACGTTGGCGCGTTCGCGGTGCTGATGCGCAGCACAACCGAAGAGCATAACAGAAATCTGCCACTTCTGTGGTGGCCGGCGATGCTGATAGCCGCCGGGTTTGCAGTGTTCACAATCGTGCAGGCTCCGGCAAGCGCCTTCGCGCTTCTGGCCGGACTGCTGCTGATCGGGACCGGGCTCTACTTCGTTGCAAGGCGGGGCGAGGTGACAGCCCCGGCCCCTGAACTCGATTAGCCGACGTCAGGAATACATCCCCCGCTTCGGCCCCAGATACCCGAACAGATAGGCTCCCACCTTGCGCATCTGGATTTCCTCAGAGCCCTCGGTGATTCGGTAGCGGCGATGGTGCCGGTAGATGTGTTCGAAGGGCTTGTGGCGCGAATAGCCGATTCCGCCGTGGACCTGCATCGCCCGGTCGGCTGCCTCGCACACCAGCCGGTTCGCCCAGTAATTGCACATCGAGACCTTGTCCGAGATTGTCCGCTCGATTTCCTCGTGGGGCATGTTGTCCATCTCCCACGCGGTCTTGAAGATCAGCAGCCGCAGCATTTCCGCCTGCGTAGCCAGCTCCACCAGCGGGAACTGGATGGCCTGATTGCGCGCCAATTCCTCGCCGAAGGGCTTGCGCTGGCGGGCGTACTTCACGCTTTCATCGATGCAATAGAGCGCCGCGCCGCAAGAGCTCGCCGCCTGCCGGATGCGGTTCTGGTGAACGAAGCTCTGCGCCAGCGCGAGGCCGCGGCCCTCCACACCGAGGATCGCGCTATCGGGCACCCACACGTTGGTCACCGATAGGCGCGGGTGATCGGTTGGCATGTTGAAGGTCCACATCCACTCCTCTATCTGGAGGCCGGGGGTCGGATTGGGGACGAGGAAGCAGGTGATCCCGCTCGCATCGCCCGCCTTGCCCGCGGTGCGCGCGAACATCGCGCAGTGGCTGGCGGTGTGCATCCCGGTGATCCACATCTTTGCGCCATCGATCCGCCAGCCATCGACCCCGTCGCGGGTCTCGCGTGACCCGACCGTTTCCATGTGCGTCGCGTCCGAGCCATGGTGCGGTTCAGTGAGGCCAAAGGCGACGCGCCGGGTGCGCTCGAACCCGCCGAGGATGAATTCCTGCTTCTGCTCTTCCGTGCCCCACTGGTCGAACATGGCGACGAAGGGGAAGTTGCCCACGATGCTGTGCTCGTTCTGCAAATCGTTGTGCAGGCCGAGGCCAGCCCGCGCGAAATGCTCGCGGATGACCGCCATCCAGAGGTTGCTGCCGTCCTTCCCGCCGTAGCGTTTGGGCGCGGAGAAGCGCCAATGGCCCGCGCGGTCGGAGCGGCGGGTTGCTTCCTTGAGCAGTTCCTCCCACTCATGCCGGGGCAGGCCCCCCGCCTCCCAATCGGTGCGCGCGTGTTCGCGGCGGTGATCGAAAAAGCGGATATTGTCGTCCTGCGCCTCGAGCGGCTTGATCTCGGCGGCGATGAAGGCATCGAGTTCGTTCAGATAAGCCTGAAGGTCAGCGGGGATGGCGAAGTCCATGCGGTTACTCCTCTCCGGTCCATTTTCGCCGCGCGACAGCGAGCGCGGGGTATTTCGGCACATCCTGCGCCACGGCGGCGAGAATACCGCCTCGCAATTCCGCCAGCACACCGGGCGTTGATAGGTTTGCGGTGCCGTCCAGCGACTGCGACGCGAGTTCGGGATTCGCGACCGCCGGGATCGAGGCGGAGGTGTAGCGCACAATCATCCCGAGTGCGTTGCGGGCGACCGCATACTGGAACCGGTCATGCCCCTCGAACCGGTCTTTCACCGTTCCCAACCAATCGGAAATCGCCTGCGCCAGCTCGCCGTCGGTCGCCTCGCCTTGCGGGTCGGACGGCACGCCAAGCGTGACGCGGCACCCCCGCTCCACCTCTGTCGCGTCCTCCTCGAGCAGCAGCAGCAGATCGAGTTCCTGCTCGCTTGTCCGGCGCGAGATCACGACACGCTCCAGCATCCGGTCCGCGCCCGAGCGCCATTGCGCCGCCATCTTGAGGCAGCCCATCGCCCACCATACGGTGCGGTAGATCGTCCAGAAGCGGAAGCGTGCCGGATCGACCTTGGTGCCGCTCTCGGCCTGATAGGCGGCGCAGTAGTCCTCGATTGACCCCAGCCCCAATGCCGGTCGGTCGTATCGGGCGAAGCGCCACACGGCCATGCAACCGAAGGCCAAGTCCTCGTGGGGGTCGCCGAAATGGGCGATCTCCCAGTCGAGCACGCCGGTGAGGTGTGAGCCCTCGACCAGCAGATTGCCCATGCGGTAGTCGCCGTGGTTGAGGACGGGCTGGACCTCCGGCGGGCAATTGTCCTCCAGCCACTTGAGGCCGAGCGCGATGATCGGCCGGTCGCCGCCTGCGTCGAGGAACTGCGCTTTCAAATCGGCAATCGCGGCGCGGTAGTCCATCACCGTCACGCCGTCCGGCACATCAGCCTGCCGCAGCGAGTGAATCCGCGCCAAATCCCGCGCTGCCTGCCGCAGCAAGCCCGCCGGATCGTCGCATTGGAGAATCACCTTGGGATCAGCCGTCCCCGGCAGCGCGCGCATCACGAAGCCCGAGCCGAGCCCGTCCGCTTCCTCCAGCACCGCCACCACTTCCGGCGCGGTCACGTCCGCTAAGCGCGCCGCCTCGATCAGCGCGGCTTCGACATGGTGCGCGTAAGGCCGCCCTTCCATGAAGGCGAGGCTTGGCGCGCGGCGCAGGACGTAGGTGCTTGTCCCGGCCGCAAACCGCCAGCTTTCCATCACCGCCCCGCCCGTAAGGCGTTGCGGCGCCAACGACAAAGCGCCGAGGCCGACGCGGGCAACCACCCGCGCCAGCCCGGCGCTCAGTTCGTCAGCGGTAATCCCCACGAGAGCTTACGCGGGGACATTGTCCTTCTTGACGGTGATCACCTGCGCATAGGTGAACTCCTTCAGGCCTTCCTTGCCATATTCGGCGCCGAAGCCAGACTGCTTGTGCCCGCCGAAAGGCGCAAAGGGCGAGAGGTGGAGGTATTCATTGACCCACACCGTGCCGGTTTCGAGCTGCTCGGCGATCTTCACGCCGTTGTCCGGATTGCCGGTCCACACTGCGCCCGCGAGTCCATATTCGGACGCATTGGCGCGCGCGATGACTTCCTCTTCGGTCGAGAACTTCATCAGCGGCATGACCGGGCCGAACTGCTCCTCGGCAACGATCCGCGCATCTTCGGGCGGGTTGTCGATGATCGTCAGCGGCACGAAATAGCCGGTGCCGGTCGGATCGACATTGCCGCCGAGCAGGAACTTGTAGCCATTGTCCTTGGCATCCTCGATCAGCTCGAGCACGCGGTCATACTGCTTCTTGTTCTGGATCGGGCCGACGCCGGTGCCCTGCTGCGCGCCGTCGCCGACCGTGACGGTCTTGGCATATTCGACGATCGCGGCAGACAGCTCGTCATAGATGTCTTCGTGGATATAAACGCGCTTGGCCGCGACGCAGATCTGCCCGGCGTTGGAGAAGCTCGACCAGAACAGCTGTTCGGCGACCTTCTTGGGATCGGCATCGGGCAGGACGATCGAGGCGTCGTTGCCGCCAAGTTCGAGCGTGATGCGCTTCAGGTCAGCCGAAGCGCCTTCCATGATCTTCTTGCCGGTCGCGGTCGATCCGGTGAAGGTGATCTTGTCGATATCGGGGTGGCTGGTGATCATCGGGCCGAGGTTGTCCTCGCCGGTGATGATGTTCACGACGCCGGCGGGCACCTTGTCCGAGATCAGCTCGGCAATCCGCAGCGTGGTCAGCGGGGTGAAGGGCGAGGGCTTCAGGACAATCGTGCAGCCCGAGAGCATCGCGGGCACGATCTTCTGGATCGCCATCATCACCGGGAAGTTCCACGGCACGATCCCGCCGACTACGCCGACCGGCACGCGGCGGGTGCGGCTCAAACGCATGTCGCTGTCCTCGTTGATCTCGTCCTCGAGGCTGAGGGTGGACTGCGCCGCGCTCATCCCGGCCGCGCCGTAGATTTCGCCCTTGGCCTGATCATGCGGCTTGCCCTGTTCGCTGGTGAGCAGGCGGTAGAGTTCCTCGGCATTGGCCTTGATCGCGCCCGATATTGCCATGATCGCGGCGCGGCGTTCCTCGATCGGGGTGTTCTTCCACGTCTTGAACGCGGCGCGCGCGGCGGCAACCGCCTTGTCGAGCTCGGCCTGGCCGCAAGCCGGCACCTGCCCGATCACCTGTTCGGTGGCCGGATTGACCACATCGAGCCAGCGGTCGGTGCCGATCATCTCGCCGCCGATAAGGTTCTTGTACTGGGTGACCATGTCTATTCCTCTCTAACGATGTGGGGAGTCGTCTCTCTCCCGGACAAATTGGCGCGTTGCATTCAAAAACGCAATCGCTGCTATAGCAACACGTGTACGCAGCGCGGCGGGCTTCATCGCCTAGCGATTGCGCTATTGGCGCGCGGCCCTATTGAGGCGGCCACGTTGCGTTTCGAGGAGTGTGTGCATGAGTGATTCCCGCCCCGATCTGGTCATCTATGGCAGCCCGGTCTCACCCTTCGTGCGCAAGGTCGCGGGCGTGTGCATCGCCAAGGGCGTGGATTACGAGATCGAGGCGGTGAACGTGTTCGATCCGCCCGCCGCCTTCCGGGAAATCTCGCCGATGAAGCGCATTCCGGTGCTGCGCGATCGCTCGGTGGCCGAGGAAGGCGTGGCCGGCACCATCCCCGATTCATCGGCGATCTGCGCCTTCATCGAGAAAAAGCACCCCGCGCCTGCGCTCTACCCCGATGATCCGATGGCGCTGGGCGAGGCGCTGTTCATAGAGGAATTTGCCGATACCTCGCTGGCGATGGCGGGCGGGCTGGGCATCTTCCGCCCGATCTTTTTCGCGGTGAGCAAGGGCGAAGCGCCCGATTTGGACAAGGCACGCAATGCCTGGGCCAACCAGCTGCCGCCGGTGTTCGATGTGCTCGAAGCGCGGCTTGGCGGGCGTGAATTCTTTGCCGGCGGCGCGCTCTCGATTGCCGATATCACCGTGGCCTGCGTGCTGATGCAGGTGTCGCTGGTGGCCGAGACGCCGCTCGGCCAATGGCCCGGCCTTGCCGCGCATTTTGCAGCGATGCAGGCGCATGAATTGATCGCGGTTCCCTATGCGGCGGCGGATAAGGTGATCCGCAAGGCCTTGCCGACCCGCTTCGACCTGACCTAAGCCTCCTGCACGCAGGAGCAAAGGACAAGGCAGCGCGCATGGCCAGCGAATGGTGCATCGGGATTATCGGCGGATCGGGCCTCTATGCCATGGACGGCATCGAGGAGGAGCAATGGATCGCGATCGATACGCCGTGGGGTGATCCCTCGGATGAAATCCTGTGCGGCCGCATCGGCGAGGTGAAGGTGCGCTTTCTGCCGCGCCACGGCCGCGGGCATCCGGTCTCGCCGACCGAGCTCAATTCGCGCGCCAATATAGACGCGCTGAAGCGCGCCGGCTGCACCGACATTCTGGCGATTTCGGCCGTGGGCAGCTTGCGCGAGGAGCTGGAACCGGGGCGCTTTGCTGTGGTCGAACAATTCATCGATCGCACCGTCCACCGTCCGTCCACCTTCTTCACCAGCGGGTTCGTCACCCATGTCTCGATGGCCGATCCGGTCTGCCCGCGCCTGTCGGAGATGGCCGCCAAGGCGGTCGCCAAGTCCAAGGGCAAGGTCGCGGTCGGCGCGACCTATCTGGCGATGGAAGGCCCGCAGTTTTCCACCCGCGCCGAAAGCCGGATGTACCGCCAATGGGGCGCCGACGTGATCGGCATGACCGCGATGCCCGAAGCCAAACTGGCGCGCGAGGCGGAGCTGCCCTATGCGCTCGTCGGCATGGTCACCGACTATGATTGCTGGCGTGTCGGCGAGGCAGTCGATGTGGCGCAGGTGGTCCAGCAGATGCAGGCCAATGGCGCGCTCGCGCGGGCGATGGTGGCCAACTTCATCGCCGCTCTGCCCAAGACCCGCGACCCCTCCCCGATCGATACCGCGCTCGACGATGCGGTGATCACCTCGGCTGAAGAACATGATACGGCGGTGATGGCGAAGCTCGGCGCGGTCGCCGGGCGCCTGTTCGGCTAGGCCGCAGACCGGCCGGAGCGAGCCATGGCACGGCGCACTGTCTGGAGCGATCTGAGAGACTATCTGGGCGATAGCGATAGCCGGCGCGGATGGGCACTGTGCGCGCAGGACGGGATCATCAGCACTGCGGGAATCCTGCTCGGCTTTGTCGGCGCCGGCGCGGATGAAGAGACGCTGCTGGTCGCCGGCCAGGCCGCGATTGTCGCCGGGATGTTGACGGCAGGCGGTGCCAAGTGGAGCGAGACGGCAACCCGCCGGGCGGTAGAGCTGAAGGCGATCGCGGACGAGCGCGCCAGCCAGCGGACCGATGGAGCGAGCGAGGCTGCGGCCGAACGCGCCGAACTGATTGCCTATTACATGAGGAAGGGGCTGGCGCCCGCGCTGGCAGCGGAAGTGGCCGACGAATTGCTGGTCCGGTCGCCGCTCAAGGCCGCCCTCGAAGCGGAGCACGGCATCGTCCGGCTCACGTCGGTCGGAGAAGTGCTGATAACGGGCGCCGGCGCCGCGCTCGCCTATGGCTTCGGCGCGGCGGTGCCACTTCTGATTGCCTGGTATGTGCCCTTGCGGATCGAGCTGATGCTGGTACTCTTCTCGGTGGTGGTGTCGCTTGTGATGGTGTCGGTGGCGGGCGCGCGAGCGGGCGGCATGGACATGTGGCGCACCATCCTGAGAACCTTGGTCGTGGCTGCGGTAACGATCAGCATGAGTTACACGGTCGGCACGATCGGCGAGGATATCTAGGGCCATCAGCAAGCGGCGCCGACCGCGCGAACCCGCGCCGATCGGCACCGCGCTCGACGAGGCCGTGATCACCGCACCCATGAAGCCATTGCAGGATCGCGGGGATGGGTGATAGTCCTTTCCGCGAGAAACGAGTCGGCAGGCGCGGATTGTGTAAAACGCGGCTTGAAGGAAGGAATGCGATGCGGATCACCAGACTGAAGTGTGCGGCGGCTGCGGTGGCTGTTGCGGCGATGGCGGCGCCGCCGATTGCAGCGAAGAAAGCCGAGACGCTGCGCGATCTGGTCGGTGTTTCGGGCGCAAACGCCGAGACCCAGCTCACCCAGCGCGGCTTCGAATACATCAGCGGCAACAAATACGATAACACCAGCGCCAGTTACTGGTGGGACAATAGCGGCAAGGATTGTGTGCTCGTCGAAGTCCGGCAGGGCCGGGTCGCGGCGATCAACAATGCCAAGGCCGAGGACTGCGGCAAGAAGTCCAGCAGCAATGATGCTGCGATTGCCGCGGCGGCGATTGGGGCTGTCGCGGTCGGGGCGCTCCTGATGTCGAGCAAGGACAAGGACAAGGACAAGCACCAGCAGCAATACCAGCAGGACTGGCAGCAGGTGCAGGTCCAGAACACCCAGTCGGGCAGTCTGCGTATCTTCCGCGACCCTGGCAAGAATTCGCAAGTGCGCGGCGAAGTGCGCGAAGGCGAGTTGCTGCGCAACTACGGCTGTGACAATTACAATGGCGAAAGCTGGTGCGAGGTCACCACGCTGAACGGCCGTACCAGAGGCTGGGCGCGCGACCGCTATCTGCGCGTGAGCTATAACCAGAACTACCCCGATTATGGATCGGGCGGCGGCTATCCCGGTGGCGGCTGGGGCGGCAACTCGGGCAATGGCCGGTATGACTACCTGACCGGCGCGCGGCCCGAACGCGCCGAGGACACTTTGCGCAAGGACGGGTTCAGGACTGTCGACAGCTCCAACTCTGGCCGGTCCTATTACTCGATCTGGTATCGCGGAGGCTCTCGCGAGTGCCTGCAGATGGCAGTGGCCGATAACCGGGTTTCGAGCGTGGTCGACATCCGGTCCCATCCGCGCTGCCGGTAAGGCGAGCAGGCCGGGCGCGAAAATAGGTATCGCTGCGCAGAATGTGCTATCTTGAGTCTACCTTGGGGAGGGAGAATCACTATGCGTCTGTCTGTGCCGGGTCTGATCCTGCTTGGCTCGATGGGAGCCGCCGCAGCGCTCCTGTCAGCCACGGCCCTGTCGCAATCCGCCGCGCCCGGACCGGTGCGCTATGCGATGGACGCGGCCACCATGAGCGGGATGGGTGCGATGATGGGCGGGAGCGGCGGCGGACTCGGCGCGATGATGGGGATGATGAGCGGCGGCCCGCCGAAGGCGGTGCGCATGCTCGAACTGCATCACGGCGCCGGCACCACCGCGCCCAAGCCCGAAGCGCTCCATGCGATGCCCAAGGGCGCCGGGCTCGGTGCTTCAGTTAAGCTGCTGCCACTGACCCGCGGCGAGGCCAGCGGCGAGGCCGGTTTCGAGCGGCCCAGCGGCCGTCTGCTGCTGTTCTGGGGCTGCGGCGAGCGCGCACCCAAGGGCCAGCCGGTGGTGATCGACTTCGCCAAACTCGCCGCGGGCCAGATCCCTCCGGGCCTGTTCATGGACGGGGTCGATCTGCCCGAGGACTGGAAGGTGAGCCTCGCCAACAGCCGCACCTACACCACCTGGCCCAATGATAGTGACAGCAAGTCAGTGCCGGCCAACGCCTCGCTGCTGGGCGCGCACAAGATCACCGCCAACTATTCCAAGGAAATCGCCTTCACGCTGGCTGAGGACTTCATGCCCGCGCTGCAGGCCAGCACCAGCGATACCGCCGCGGGCGGCAGCAAGCTCGCATGGACCGGCCTCGACAAGGCGACCGGCTATTACGCCTGGGCCATGGGCGCGAAAGACGCCGGCCGCGGCGGCACGCCGGTCGAGATGGTGTGGTGGGCCTCGTCCAAGAACCAGGCCTTTGGCGGGCCGCTGTGGGACTGGATCTCGCCCTCTGGGGTGCGCAAGCTGATCACCGCAGGCACGGTGATGCCGCCCGAACAGCGCGACTGCATCGTGCCGGCCGAGGTCATCAAGGCGAGCGGCGAGGGGCTGATGGTGAGCCTCCAAGCCTATGGCCCGCAAGCCGATTTCGCCTATCCGCCGCGCCCGGCCGACACCAAGAAGCCATGGAACCCCGAGTGGATCGCGCGGGTGCGCTTCCGCTCCTCGACCATGCTGATTCCGGGGATGGAAGGCATGGAGGGCATGAGCAGAAGCAATGCGCAATCGGGCGAGCAAGCCAAGCCGGCCAAGCCCAAGTGCAAGGGCCTCAAAGGCCTCGCCGAACGCGCCGCGGGGCTGTGCGAATAGGCGCTGGGTCCTAGCACTACTTTGGCAGAAGGTCATTTTCTGGATTGAACGAACCCGCTGACGCGGGAGAGGCGTGCGTAATGGCCGGAGTGGCCTCCTGATGAGTTGGTTTGGTTGCTTGACCAACCCTCAACCAGGAGACGACCCATGACTGATACCACAACATCGGTGAGCCCGCTGCGCCGCCGGATGATCGACGACATGATGTTGCGCAACTTGTCGCCGGCCACCCAGCGTTCCTACCTTCACGCCGTCACCAAGTTCAGTCGCCACTTCGGACGCTCACCGGATCGGCTTGGGCTCGAGGATGTGCGGGCATTTCAGGTCTATCTCGTGTCGCAGGGGATTTCCTGGCCATCGCTGAACCAGACCGTGTGCGCATTGCGCTTTTTCTATGGCGTGACGTTGAACCGGGACGAGATACCTGAGCGGATCGCCTATGCGCGCACGCCTCGCAAGCTGCCAGCGATCTTGAGCCCTGACGAGGTAGTACGCTTTCTTGAGGCGGTGCCGTCCTTGAAGTCGCGTGCCGCGCTGACCACTGCCTATGCCGCGGGACTGCGCGTATCGGAGGCGGTGAGCCTGAAGGTCGGCGATATCGACAGCGACCGGATGCTGTTGCAGGTTCGCCACGGCAAGGGCGCCAAGGATCGCACGGTGATGCTCTCGGCCCAGTTGCTCGATATCCTGAGGACGTATTGGCGCCTGACGCGCCCGGCCGACTGGTTATTCCCCGGTCGGGGCAAGAGGCCGATCGACGTGACTGTGCTCCATTCGGCTTGCCGGTCAGCCACCAAGGCGGCGGGATTGACCAAGAAGGTCAGCGTGCACACGCTGCGCCACAGCTTCGCCACCCATCTGCTCTAGAGCGGCGTCGATATCCGCATCATTCAGGTGCTGTTGGGACACAACAGTCTCTCGACGACGGCGCGCTATACCCAGGTCGCCACGACTACGATCGCTGCGGCGCAGAGCCCGCTCGACCGTTTGACCCTTGAGGTGGTGCCGCCCGCCTGAGCTGGGGCCATGCGTTCCGATCTGGAGGTGGCGGATATTTTCCGCCGCCATGGTCATGCCTATGCGCAAGCCCATGACGGCCATCTTGGCCGCGTCGAGCGGCGCGTCATGTCGGCGATCGAACTCTGCCGAACCGCTGCGCTTGGTGGGCATGGCGAGGCCTGCGAGGACTGTGCGCATGCGCGCGTCGCTTACAACTCTTGCCGCAACCGACATTGCCCGAAGTGCCAGAGCGCGGCGCGCGAACGGTGGCTCGCTGATCGTCAAGCCGACCTGTTGCCAGTGCCCTATTTCCATGTCGTGTTCACGGTGCCGAGCGGAGTCGCCGAGATCGCGTTCCACAACAAGGCGGTGGTCTATGCGATCTTGTTCGATGCGGTCTCGACGACGCTCAAGACCATCGCAGCCGATCCCAGGCACCTCGGCGGCGAGATCGGGTTTCTGGCCATTCTGCACACCTGGGGCCAGGCCCTAACTCATCATCCGCACATTCATTGCCTTGTCCCCGGCGGGGCGCTTTCTTCGGATGGACGGTGGCTCGGCTGCCGACCGAACTTCTTCCTGCCCGTCCATGTGCTCTCACGCCTGTTCCGGCGGCTATTCCTCGAGCGGCTTCAAGCGGCACATGCAGCCGGACGACTACGCTTCTCCGGCACGCTGGATGGGTTTGATAATGCCGATGTCTTCGCCGCAGTAATCGGCAAGCTGCGGCGCAAGAACTGGATCGTCTATGCCAAGCCGCCATTCGGATCGCCCGAACATGTCCTCGCCTATCTCGGCCGCTACACACACCGGGTCGCCATCGCCAACAGTCGCCTGGTCAGCGCTGACGAGACCAGCGTGACCTTCCGCTGGCGCGACTACCGTCATGGCAACGCGCCCAGGCTGATGTCGCTTCATCCGTACGAGTTCATTCGCCGCTTCCTCATCCACAGCCTGCCGGACGGTTTTCATCGCATTCGCCACTATGGTTTCCTTGCCAACGGCTGCCGCCGGGCACGGCTCGCCACCATCCGGCAGCTCTTGATCCAGACGGAACCGATTGCGACGGTCGCGGCCGAGGGCGATGCCACAAAGCGGCTCCCGCACTTTAATCCATCCCAGTGCCCATGCTGCGGTGGCATTCTGCGCGTCACCGCCACGCTGCCGCGATGGCGCACCGGGCCACCCCGACCTTGGCCCGATACGTCATGATCAGGGCCTCGACCAAGCGTAAGACGTGGCAGCGGCGCGGCATTTTCGCCGACGATCCCCCATGTCTGCTGTTCTGCAAATCCACTCGCAGGGCAGCAGTGCCACCCCGATGCTCGCGCAAATATCCGTTCGGCGCGTCGATTACATCGACCTATGCCGCCAATACGGCATCGTCCTCACCAGCATGGCGGCACCGGATCATCCAGGATCGGTCGTCAGCAACCAGCGGCGCGGCACTAATCCCATAGGTCGCGAGCGCGTCAGCGGGTTCGCTCAATCCGGCTTCAATGAGGTCGCGCACAGCGCCAGGACGCCCGCGTCCCACCGCGCGACCTCACAGAACCCTCCAGATTCCCAAGAGTCGCTTATGGTGATTCATATGGTGCCAGCTTTTGGAGGCTGGCTATGGCGGATGGTTGGCGCGATGATTTGGCAGAGTGGCTTGCGCCCTTTGTGGGGATGTTGGGCGATCGGCGCAGGGCGCGGATGTGCCCGGCCTATGTCGAGGGGTTGATCGGTCCCGGGGAACGCAAGAGCGTGCAGCCGATGGCGATGCGCTCGCCCGGGATCGGCTATGATCAGCTGCACCATTTTATTGGCGGTGCCTTGTGGGACAGCGCGCCATTGGAGGAGGAACTCTGTCGGCAGGCCGACGCGCTTGTGGGTGGCGACGACGCGTGGCTGATCATCGATGACACGGCTTTGCCCAAGAAGGGGCGTGCGTCGGTCGGCGTGGCGCCGCAATATGCCTCGGCGCTGGGCAAGAACGCCAACTGCCAGACCCTCGTGTCCCTGACGCTGGCATCGAGCGAAGTGCCGGTCATGGTCGGGCTCCGGCTGTTCCTGCCCGAGAGCTGGACCCGCGATGCGGCGCGGATGGACCGCGCCAAGGTTCCTGCAGAGGCGCGTGCCTACCGCACCAAGCCTGAGATCGCCTTGGCCGAGATCGACCGCGTGCGTGATGCCGGTGTGCGGTTCGGCGGGATCCTGGCCGACGCTTGCTACGGCCTGTCCGGCCCGTTCCGGCAGGCCCTCACCGAGCGTGGACTGATCTGGGCAGTGGGCATCCCTTACAAGCAGAAGGTCTATCCAGCCGATGTTGCCATGATCTTCCCGGTTGCTGGTCGCGGACGACCACGCAAGAACCATGTGCCCGATGTTCCCTCGCGTCCTGCCCAGAAAATGCTCGAGAGCGCAAAGTGGCAGACCGTGAGTTGGCGCCGTGGGACAAAGGGCAAGCTCTCGGCGCGCTTTGCTGCCATGCGCGTGCGGGTTGCTGACGGCCCGCCGCAGCGGATCGGTGATCTCGGACAACAGCATCTTCCCGGCGAAGAGGTATGGCTGGTTGGCGAGCATCGCTCCACCGGCGAGCGCAAATACTACCTCAGCAATCTGTCCGCCGACACCACGCTTAAGAAGTTGGCCGGCGCCATCAAGGCCCGTTAGGTATGCGAACAGGCCCATCAGCAGCTCAAGGAAGAGCTCGGCCTTGATCACTTCGAGGGACGATCATGGCAAGGTCTTCACCGCCATGCCCTCATGAGCATGATCGCGTTCGCCTTCCTCCAAGCCCGACGCCTCAAGGCAGCGGGACGGAAAAAAAGAAGCCCGAGCCCGCCGCCGCACCCGACCTTGCCGGCCATCAGGCAGGCGATCCTGATCCAGCTCAGCCAGCCTCCGCCGCCAACATGCCCACACTGCCGTAGACGATGGCGACGTATGATCCGCAAATATCTGCCAAAGTAGTGCTAGGCCCAGTCGCCTAGCAGCGGCGTGAACTCGTCGACCCGGATCGACTGCCACACGCCGCCGGTAAGGTAGGGATCGCCTGCAAGGATGGCGCGCGCCGCTGCCTCGTCCGCCGCCTTCACGATCAGCAGCGAGCCGATAATGAGCCCGTCCGCGCGTTTCAGCGGGCCGACGATCACGAAATGATCGGCATTGGCGTGGATGAAATCGAGATGCGCCGGGCGATGAATTCCGCGCAGGCGTCCGCCGTCCTCCCCGTCGCGGCAGTGGAAGCAGAACATGCGCATGCGATTGATCCCCCCTGAGGCGCGCAGGCTAACCGCCCGCCGCGCGCCAATCAAGGCACAGCGCAGCGCGGTGTTGCAAACAGCGCGCTAGAAGCGCAGCCTCATGGCGTTCAGAGGGCCGGGCATTGCCCCGAATCGTTTCAGGTGAAACCAGATGGCTGATGACTCCGCCGCTCCCAGCATCGACCGCGCTGACCTGCGCCGTGCCTATCGGCAGGAGGAAGAAGCCTGCATCGCCGAGCGGCTCGAACAGGCAGCTCCGGCCGCGCGGGTCCATGCCCAGGCGGCGGCGCTCGCGGTCGATCTGATCGAAGGCGCGCGCGGCAAGAAGGCCAGCGGTATCGACGCGTTCCTCCAGCAATACGGGCTCGACACCGACGAAGGCATCGCGCTGATGTGCCTCGCCGAAGCGCTGCTGCGCGTGCCCGATGCCGCCACCGCCGATGCGCTGATCCGCGACAAGATCGGCACGATCGACTGGGGCGAGCATCTGGGCGAAAGCGCCTCGACCTTTGTCAACGCGGCGACCTTCTCGCTGATGCTGACCGGCGAAGTGCTCGATCCGCCCGATGCCCGCCAGCGCGGCATGGGCTCGGTGCTGAAACGCGCGATGAACCGGCTCGGCGAGCCGGTGATCCGCACTGCGACCGGCCAGGCGATGAAGATCCTCGGCGGACAATTCGTGTTCGGCCGTGACATCGACGAGGCGCTGAAGCGCGCCGCTCCCGAACGCGCGCGCGGCATCACCCATAGCTTCGACATGCTCGGCGAGGCGGCGATGACCTTTGCCGATGCCGAGAAATATCGTCAGGCCTATGAGGCCGCGCTCACCCGTCTGGCGTGCGAGGCGGGTGCAGGCGTGGCCGGATCGCCAGGGATTTCGGTCAAGCTGTCCGCGCTCCACCCCAAATACAATTTCTTCAACGCCGCCGAAGCCAAGGCCGCGATGGTGCCGGTGATCAAGGCGCTGGCGTTGAAGGCGCGCGATGCCGACATCCACTTCACCATCGACGCCGAAGAGGCCGAGCGGCTCGAGCTCAGCTTGGACATCATCGAAGCGCTGGTGGCGGACGACGACCTGTTCCGCCGTCCCGATGGCAGCCGCTGGGAAGGCTTCGGCCTTGCGATCCAGGCCTACCAGAAGCGCGGGCTCGCTGTGTGCGACTGGGCGGGAAAGCTCGCCCGCAGGCACGGGCGCAAGCTGTTCGTGCGGCTGGTCAAGGGCGCCTACTGGGACAGCGAGGTGAAGCTCGCGCAGGTCGGCGGCTACAGCGATTATCCGGTGTTCACCCGCAAGGTCGCGACCGACGTCAGCTACCTCGCCTGCGCCGCGCGCCTGTTCGAGCATGCCGATGTGCTGCGTCCGGCCTTTGCCACCCACAACGCCTATACGATCGCCGCGATTAAGCAGCTCTCGACCAAATTTTTCACCTCAAGTAGCGAAACGGTAGGTGAAAAATATGAATTTCAAAGACTCCATGGCATGGGCGAGGAAGTCTATGACGCGCTCCACGCGCTTGAAGGCAACCGGCGCACTCCGGTCAGGATCTATGCGCCGGTGGGCGGGCACAAGGAGCTGCTCGCCTATCTGGTGCGCCGCCTGCTCGAGAACGGCGCGAACACCAGCTTTGTGAACCGCATGGGCGATGCCGGGATTCCGGCCATCGACCTCGTCGGCGATCCGGTGGCGGAACTCGCCGCGCTCGCGCCGCGCCGCAATCCGGCAATCCCGCTCCCGACCTCGCTCTTTGCAGACCGCCGGAACAGCGCGGGGATCGATCTGTCCGATCCACTGGTGCGCGAGCCGCTGCTGGAGCGGCTCAAGCTGCTCGAAGGTGTCCATTGGCACGCCGAGCCGACCTTCCCCGGTTCCGCGCCGGGCGAGACCGCGGCGGTCACATCGCCGCATGATCCTGCCGCGATTATCGGCACCCGCCGCGATGCCACACCTGCCGAGGTCGACGCCGCCTTTATCCGCGCCGCCGCGATCCAGCCGGGCTGGGACGACTTGGGCGGCGAAGCGCGCGCGCTGCTGCTTGAGGAAGCCGCCGATCTGTTCGAGCGTCACGCCGACGAATTCCTCAGCCTGTGCCAGCGCGAAGCGGGCAAGACGCTGCTCGATTCGGTGCTCGAACTGCGCGAAGCGGTCGATTTCCTGCGCTATTATGCGCAAGGCGCGCGCACGCAATTCGGTGCGCCGACCATCCTTCCCGGGCCGACGGGCGAGGAGAACGCGCTGTCGCTCCACGCACGCGGGGTGTTTGCCACGATCAGCCCGTGGAACTTCCCGCTGGCGATCTTCATCGGCATGGCTTCGGCTGCGCTGGCGGCAGGCAATTCGGTGATCGCCAAGCCGGCCGAGCAGACCCCGCTGATCGCTGCGTTGGCGGTCAAGCTGTGCCACGAAGCGGGCATCCCGCCCGAGGCGTTCCAGTTGCTCCCCGGCGCAGGCCAAGTCGGCCAGATGATCACCGCCGACCCGCGCCTCGCGGGCGTCGCCTTCACCGGATCGACCGAGACCGCGCGCGCGATCAACCGCGCGCTCGCGAACCGCGACGGGCCGATCGCCACGCTGATCGCCGAGACCGGCGGGCAGAACGCGATGATCGTCGATAGCTCGGCGCTGCCCGAACAGGTGGTGCGCGATGTGCTGGGCAGCGCCTTCCAGAGCGCGGGCCAGCGTTGCTCGGCTTTGCGGGTGCTCTACCTTCAGGAAGACATTGCGGGCACCGTGCTGGAGATGATCCACGGCGGGTTTGCCGCGCTCAAGGTCGGCGATCCGGCGGAGCTTGCCACCGATGTCGGCCCGGTGATCGACGCCGAGGCCAAGGGGCTGCTTGAGGCCCATATCGCCGAGAGCATCGCGCGAGGGTTTGCGGTCACACGCCTGCCCGGCACTCCGGCGGCCGGCCACTTCGTCGCCCCCACGATCATCGAAATCGGCAGCATCGGCGACCTCGCGCGCGAGAACTTCGGCCCGGTGCTGCACATCGCGCTGTTCAGCGCGGGCGAGCTTGAGCAGGTGGTGGATGCCATTAATGCGACCGGCTACGGTCTCACCCTCGGGCTCCACAGCCGCATCGCGGAGACGCGGCGTCTGGTGCAATCGCGCGCGCGGGTCGGCAATTTCTACGTCAACCGCAACCAGATCGGCGCGGTGGTGGAGAGCCAGCCCTTCGGCGGCGAGGGCCTGTCGGGCACCGGGCCCAAAGCCGGCGGACCGCACTACCTCGCGCGCTTTGCGACCGAACGGGTGATGACAGTCGACACCACCGCTGCGGGCGGCAATGCGAGCCTGCTGGCGGCGGGCTAGGTGCGCAAAGGGGGATTAATCCGCCCCCGCCCTTGCCCCGGCGCGCGCCATCGGGAATCCCTTTCCTATGGCGATTCTCTCCGACAAATGGATCCGCGCCCAGGCGCAGCAGCATGGCATGATCGAGCCCTTCGTCGAGGCCCAGCGGCGCGACGGGGTGATCTCCTATGGCCTCTCGTCCTACGGCTATGACGCGCGGGTCGCGCCCGAATTCAAGATCTTCACCAATGTCGATAGCTCGGTGGTCGATCCCAAACAGTTCGATCCCAGGAGCTTCGTCGACCGCGAGACCGATGTCTGCATCATCCCGCCCAACAGCTTCGCGCTCGCCCGCACGGTCGAATATTTCCGCGTGCCGGAAGACGTGCTGGTGATCTGTCTCGGCAAGAGCACCTATGCGCGCTGCGGGATCATCGTGAACGTCACGCCTTTGGAGCCGGGCTGGGAAGGCCACGTGACGCTGGAATTCTCGAACACCACACCGCTGCCCGCGAAGATCTACGCCAATGAAGGCGCGTGCCAGTTCCTGTTCCTCAAGGGCAACGAGCGCTGCGAGACCAGCTACAAGGACCGCGCGGGCAAATATATGGGCCAGCGCGGGGTCACGCTGCCGAAGCTCTAGACTCTGCAAGCTCTCTCGCGCATCACCCGGCGCGAAGGAGAGTGTCCATGACCACACCCCGCGAATTCGACATCATCATCTACGGCGCCACCGGCTACACCGGGCGGCTCGTCGCCGAATATCTCGCGCACCACTACGGCCCCCGCGCGGATGGCCCAAAATGGGCGATGGCGGGCCGCAACCTCGCCAAGCTCGAGGAAGTGCGCGACGCCATCGGCGCGCCCGCCACCACGCCCCTCGTTGTCGCCAATGCCGATGACAGCGCCGATCTCGAAGCCATGTGCAAGCGCACCCGCGTGGTGCTGACCACGGTTGGCCCGTACCAGCTTTACGGCGACAAGCTGGTTGCCGCCTGCGTTGCCACCGGCACCGACTATGCCGATCTGTGCGGCGAACCGGCGTGGATGGCCGAGAAGATCGCCGAGCATCAGGCCGCAGCCGAGGCCAGCGGCGCGCGCATATGCTTCTCCTCCGGGTTCGATTCGATCCCCTTCGATTTGGGCGTGATGATGACCCAGAAGGCCTGCGTCGCAAAGTTCGGCAAGCCTGCACCGCGCATCCGCGGCCGCGTGCGCGCTATGCAGGGCACCTTCTCGGGTGGCACCGCGGCGAGCCTTGGCGCGACCATGAAAGCGGCGGCGAAGGACATCTCGATCATAAACGTGCTGCGCAATCCCTTCGCGCTCACCCCGGGCTTCGAAGGGCCGGACCAGCCCTCGGGCATGATCCCCGGCCATGAGGACGATCTGGGCAAGTGGTCCGCGCCTTTCGTGATGGCGCCGATCAACACCAAGAACGTCCACCGCACCAACTTCCTGCTCGGCCATCCCTATGGCACCGACTTCAAGTATGACGAGATGATGCTGACCAGCCCAGGTGAGGCGGGCAAGGCGGCGGCCAATGCGGCGCTCGAATTCATGAAGAACCCGTTCGGCGCCAAGCCGCCCAAGCCCGGCGAAGGCCCGACCAAGGAGGAGCGCGAGAACGGCTTCTACGATGTCGTGTTTGTCGCCGACATGGCCGACGGGGGCCGCCTGCAATTCGGTGTGAAGGGCCGGTATGATCCGGGCTATGGCTCGACCTGCCGGATGCTCAGCGAGACCGGCATCGCGCTGCTCGCCTGCACCAAGCCCGGCGGGATCGGCACCCCGGGCAGCTTCCTCGGCGAGGATCTGGTCAAGCGGCTTGAAGAGCACGCCGAACTGACCTTTGCGGTCGAGACCTAAACCACGGGGATATGAAAAAGGGCAGCCGGTCGCGCGGCTGCCCTTCCTCTTCCAAACTGTTGCGCGGCTCAGAAGCTGAGGCGCACGCTCGCGCGGAAATTGCGGCCCAGTAGCGGCACGAAGTCCTTGGTGAAGCTGGCGTGGCGGCGACCGTTCACATCGAAGATGTTGTCCGCCGCAAGCTGCACGGTGACGTTCTGGTTGCTGGCAAGCGGCCGCCACGCGACCAGCGCGTTGACCAGCGTGAAGCTGTCGGTCGGCGTTTCGAAGGTGGTCACCGCATCCTGCTTGTCGAACCACTGCACCTCGCCGCGCAGGTCGAACGCGCCGGTCTGCGCTTCCAAGGCGCCGAGCAGGCTCAGCGGCGGGATGCGCGGCACGGCGGTGCCGTCAGCCAGTTCGGCCTCGATATAGGAGGCGCGCAGATCGGTCAGCAGGCGGAAGCCATCGGCGTCGATCACCGGGTAGGACAGCTCCGCCTCGATCCCGAAGAAGTCGGCATCCTGCTGGAGATACTGGAACACCGGCAGATCATCCGCCTCTGCGCCAGTTTCTTCGAGGAAGATGTAGTCGCTGAACCACTGCTTGAACACGGCGAGGCTGAACGTGCCTGCGCCGATGCTGCCGCGGGCATAAGCTTCAAGGCCCCAGGCGCTTTCGGTGTCGAGGTTCGGATCGCCGATCTCGAAGGCCTGCGTTGCAATGTGCGGGCCGTTGGAGAACAGCTCCTCGGCGCTCGGCGCACGTTCCACGCGCGAGCCGTTGATGCCCATGCGGATACCTTCAAGCCCTTCATAGACGAAGCCGAGCGCACCCGAGAGCGTATCGTAATCATTCTCGATCCCGAGCGTCTGGGCCTTAACCTTGGTGAATTCGGCGCGCGCGGCGGCTTCGATCTGGAACGGGCCGGTGCCGAATTCCTGGAGCGTGAAGATCGCCACCTGATCGGTGAGGTTGGGCGCGACATAGGCTTCCGCACCCACAGCGAAGAAGTCGCGATGGGTGTATTGCAGGCCGGTCGACCCGCGCAGCGCGCCATCGGCATTCTGCACCAGTTCGGCCCGCGCTTCGACGCTGATCGAATCGAAGGTCGTGCCGATCTCGTCGCCTTCGAATTCGGTATGGGTGTAGTCCGAATAGCCGACCCGCAGCTTCAGCCGCTCGAACGCGCCTTCGCCAAGGTAAATGTCGCCCTTGAAGTCGGCGCGCCATTGTTCGAGCCCGATGGTGACGAGCTCCTCGCCCTCTTCCACGCCGGCGGCTTCGGCTTCGCCTTCCTCGCCATGGTGGTGGCCCGCGCCCGGACGGGTGGGCACGCCGTAATTGGTATCATAATAGCCGAGCGACACGCCGAAGGTGCTTTCTCCGAGGATCAGGCCGAGGCCGGCGTTGATCGTCCAGCTTTCGGCTGCGCTATTGGGAACGGTGCCGCGCTGGTCCGCGGCTTCGCGCAGCTCGGCGGCTTCCTCCAGCTCGCCCTCGCCCTCTTCCTCGGCGGCATCGGCCAGCAAGTCGGCGCGCAACGCATCGGCGACCTGAAAACCCCCGATTTCAATATCGTCGGACTGGCGCCACGAGCCGTCGACATGGAGCACGAGGCTCTCGCCAATTCCGACATCGAGCGAGGCCGCGCCGGTGCGCATGTCGCTCGCGGTGTCGAGACCGCCGAAGGCATCGAGGTGGAATTTCTCGTCCGGCATGCGCACCGGGATGCGCTTGTCGATCACATTGACCGCCCCGCCGATCGCCTGGCTACCATAGAGCAGCACCGCAGGGCCGCGCAGCACTTCGATACGCTCGACCGTGATCGGCTCGATCGTGGTGGCGTGGTCAACCGAGGTGTTCGACACGTCCGCCGTGCCTACGCCATCAATCAACACGCGCACGCGCTCGCCCTGCTGGCCGCGCAACACGGGGCGCGAGGAGCCGGGGGCAAAGCTGGTGGCCGAAACGCCGGGAAGCTTGGCGAGCAGGTCGCCGATCTGGCCGTTCACGCCGTCGCGCTGGATCTCGCGCGCCTCGAGGACGCTGGTGCCGGCCAACACGTCGAGCTCCTTGAGGCCCGAGGCGCTGACGATGATATTGCCTTGATCATCGGCCTGACGGTTATGGAGGTCATCCTCGGCCGCAACCTCCGCCAACGGCTCTGACCGCTGTGCGGCTTCGGCGGTCTGTGCCAGTGCCGGCTGGGCGAGGCCGGCGAGACCCAGCGCAGTAGCGAGCGCGAGGCGAGAAGTAGCAAGGCGAGACTTGCGGCTGTTCATGTTCTATCCCTGAGCCTGTATGTGATAACGTATCACGCAATTAGCGCGATGCCCCGCGATTGCAAGCGGAAAGGCTCAGCGCAGCTGGGACGGCCGGTCAGCGTCCATCAGGCCCGGCAAACGTCATCGAAGCCAGACACAAGGAGGAGCGATCCTCAGGTTGCATCCAGCTATTATTAATTAAGTTCATTTTAACAGTGGTATGGAGGTCAAGGGGGCAATATTTCCCCACATTAAACCCCACAATGAGCTGCGGCTCTGGGCGGTTGGCGGCGAACGATTGCGGCAGGCCGCTCCACCAAGCGCTGTTTGGGCCAGAAGCGCCAGCACTATGATGCAGAGCGGTCGGGGGGAATGGCCGAACAGTCGCCCCCCGGTCGGGGCGCGGTCGGGGGCCTGTCGGGCCTCGTTCGGGCTGTTGAAGCGCCCAGGAATGGCGCAATCGTGCCGTTTATGCCTGCTGCTGCGATACCCACGCCGGAAAGCACGTCTCTGGACGGTGCTGGTCCGGCGCGGTCATACGCGTAGATGTCGCGTCGTAGCCTGCCGCCGCTGCCGGGCCGTCACGACCCTGACAGCATGGCGAACCACATGGAGCGGTTCCTTGGCGCTCTGGCCGTGCGCAACTACTCCGGTGCCACGATCACTGACCGGCGGCACGGCCTCTCCACGTTCATCCTGTGGTGCCATGAGCGGGGGCTGGAGCGCCCGCAGGAAGTGACCAAGCCGGTGCTGGAACGCTACCAGCGCCACCTCTACTATCACCGCAAGCCCAATGGTGAGCCGCTGTCGTTCCGCACGCAGGCGCAGCGCATGATCCCGATCCGCGCCTGGTTTAAATGGCTGGCGCGCGAAAATCACATCCTCTCGAACCCGGCCTCGGAACTCGAGCTGCCCCGCCCGGAAAAGCGCCTGCCCGCGCTGGTGCTCACGGCGGACGAGGCCGAGGCGATCATGGCGGTGCCCGATGTTGCCACGCCCTTGGGCCTGCGCGACCGGGCGATGCTGGAGGTGCTGTATGCCACTGCGATCCGGCGCAGCGAGCTGGTGGACTTGAAGCTCTACGACATGGACCAGTCCCGCGCGATGCTGATGGTGCGCAAGGGCAAGGGCAACAAGGACCGGGTGGTGCCGCTGGGCGCGCGGGCGACGGTATGGCTTGCCGCCTATCGTGACCGGGTGCGCCCCGGCCTGGTGGCAGGCCGCGATCCGGGTAACCTGTTCCTCAGCCGCGATGGCCGTGCGTTGGAGCCCAAACGCCTGTCCGAGAAGGTGCGCGGCTACGTCGAGGCCGCGAGCACCGCCAAGCCGGGATCGTGCCACCTGCTGCGGCACACCGCCGCCACGCTGATGCTCGAAGGCGGGGCCGACATCCGGTTCATCCAGGCCATGCTGGGCCATGAGAGTCTGGAAACCACCCAGATCTACACCCGCGTATCGGCGGCCAAGCTCGCCGAGATCCACGCCGCCACGCACCCCGGTGCCCGTCTCGCACGCGACCGGGCCGTGCTTGATACCGCGCTGGCCACCGAAGGCGAGGACGCCGAATAGAGCCTGCTATCCGCACGTGCCGAAAATGGTGGGGAGCCGCCGTGCACCCGTACGTGACATGGGTCTCTAAATTACGGGTCCGATGCGCAGCATCGCGGCCCTCATCCCTCTCGACAAATTATAATACAAGGGTTATATAGGGACATGCCATGGACTGTTGCCTTCCATCAAGCGTTCGAAGCCGAGTTCGGCCAGTTGCCGCTTGAGGTGCGCGAAGCCCTCGCTGCGACAGCCGGGCTTTTGCAGTTGCAGGGGCCGTTGCTGGGCAGACCCCATGCCGACACGCTGGCAGGCTCTGACTATGCCAACATGAAGGAACTGCGCTTCGATGCCGATGATGGGGTGTGGCGAGTGGCGTTCGCGTTCGATACCGCTCGGCAGGCGATCTTGCTGGTGGCCGGTGACAAGGCGGGGGTGGCGCAGAAACGGTTCTACAAGGCGCTAATCGCCAAGGCCGATGCCCGGTTCGCCGAGCATCTTGAGACGTTGAAAGGATAGGATCATGGTAGCCACGAAAAAGGCCAGTGTGCCGAAAGCCAGTGTTCTGGGCCGTACGCTCGATGAGGTGATCGCCGCCATGCCGCCTGAAAGCCAGGCGCGCATCGCCGAGCGGACGGCGCAGCTTCAGGCCGAGGTTGAAGGCCTCAAGGCGTTGCGCAAGCTCGCCCAGCGCAGCCAGGAGCAGATCGCCCAGAGTCTTGGTGTCAAGCAGCCCGCCATCGTCAAGATCGAGCGCCAGACCGACCTCTACCTCTCCACCCTGCGCCGGTTCGTGGAGGCTGCGGGCGGTACGCTGGAACTGCGCATCGACCTGCCCGGCACCGGCGCGTTCACGCTGACCGGCGTGGGCGAGATCGACGCCGCCAAGCACGCCGCCTAACACCGCTTCTCTCTCAGCCGCTTGCAGCGCCGCACCCGCGCGCGTAGGTATCTGAAAACGCTCTTTGACAGCCGCGCAGCTCGGCACTGAAAACCGCCTCAAGGGCAAAACCGCCCCGGACCTGATCCGCGCCTCCCGCGTGTGCGCCCAAACCGCTGCACCGCCTCAAGAATTACCTGCTGCTATGGCAGCGCCGCCTCAAGCGGATCAGTTGTCGCAAACGATCCGGTGAACCTCACAGATCCAACCGGGACCTGTGCGGGGCCAGCGATAGTGCCCTGCTTCATCGTCGCGGAAAAAGCGGGAGAGGTCATTGTGGTTGGTGCCGCGGCTGCTGCGGCATTGTGCGTGGCGTACTGTCCGAGCGCTGAGGACGTCGTAGACGGGGTGAGACGACTTGGTGACACTATCTTCACCAACGATAGGTCAGACTCTGGCTCGTCCCGACCAAGCTCATCCCAACAGCGCGGTAGTTCATCAAGGGCCTCATCGAGTTTCCCTGATCCTGACGATGATGGACGCGAAACACGCTCCGGGGGAGGACGCAATGCTCAAAAGGCCAATCAAGACCGAGTTGACGCAGCTCGTCGCGATCTATCGAGAGCGCAAGAAAATCTTCGTGGCTTGCGGTCCCAACCCAATAAGACGCCGGAAGTGAAAGACCAGATCGCGCGTGCTCAAAGGGAAGTTAACAGGGCTCAAACTAGGCTGCGAGAATCTGAAAACCATTCGATGCGAGGCAAGGGACAGTGACGACTTTCACGATAATTGCTGACTGTCTGGGCGGAACCTTTGTTTCTCAACACGAAGCTAGCGATCAGAATGCTGCTCTAAAGGAGTGGGCGGGAAATCCACCCCGTGAACTGCTAAGTTTTATCGAAAGCAAGTCGGAAACGGCGTCGCAAGTCTTGCCAGAAAGTGTGCCTCTCACCGGGATGCTGGACTTAGATGCCTTGGATACGCTTCAAGCAGTTTGGGGGGGATATGTTGAGTTACTTGGGAAGGGTGTCTTCTTAAATGTCGTGCGCACCCAAACCAAAGCATAGTTCAATCCTATTGAACGATCCGGCTCGTTTACCGGATCAGCCCTCGCAATGTGAGAAGCCTTGGGGCACGCACCGGACTCAGCGTTGCTAACGGCTCCGCCGCGCGGCGGCCCGCTCCCGGTGGAAAAACCAACCCTACTTCTCAGCGGCTCAAGCACCTCCGAACCAAGCTCTGCGAACAAGTCCTTTTCAGAAGCACACCCTACACCGCGAAGCGGTAGTCTGCTGCAGCGAGATTTGCTTTTTTTAACAGGTGGTTGGGTGGGCGCGGAGTGCGCTGCATCTGGCTGCAGTTTGTGCGCGGATGGGATGTTTGCGTGCCCGATCAGCGGGTTGGTGCTGCACCCGGCGTAAGCGTGGCGTTACAGCGTGGGAGCCGTCTTGTCAGCGGGCCTACGCCACCAACGGGCTCAACCAGTACCAGAGCGCTGGCCGCGCGGCGTTCGGCGGAGCTCGCCAAAAGTATCTCGCCATCGGCCCACGACGTTCGCCCCATGATTCGCCCCTCATCCGGTCAATCAATTCTGATTTGCCAGCCGAGCACGAAAATGCCTAGTTCATTCAAGGGGATCAGCGCGCCTCAATCAATTCTGATTGGCGAAATTCGGCCTATCCAGATGCGATTGGGAAGCTGCCATCTACGGAGATGCTGGTTATCTCGCTGTTCCGCATAGCATATTTGGGCGAATAGATGCTGCGATCTGTCGCGTAGGGTGTGCGCGCGGTTGTTCCCTATTTGGACCGATGTGATCGACCACTTCCCCGCCTCATATCCGATGGCAAAGGCCTTGGTTTCACGTGGATTTTGTAGCCATCTGGCGCTTGAAGGATAGGCTCGATCTGAGCCCTTATGAACGCTGAAATCGCCAATTTTGTAGCACTTGGCCATCGCATGAGGCGGATCACGTTCTCCAGTCGGCAGCACCTCTCGATGTGTTGGTTCTGCGCTTTCCGCAAACTAGTGGGAGCCGTCAGCGTTCAGATCGGTGCGCAGATGGCGGCTTTGCTTCTCTTCTGAAAAATTGCTGCCGTTCAGCAAGCGACCCCGGATCAGACACTGACAAACCGTTTTGCGCTTCCCAAATCCGGCCCCTCGCCATGATCCTACCGGCGTCAGCCGGTCGGTGGTTCAGATGGCGCCACCCAAATCAATTCTGATGACCGCCTTCGCTATTTTGCCTTGCAGCCTTCCACCTTGCGAAGACCACCAAAGCACTAGTTATAATAATAATCCCAATGAATGTGGGCCATGCGGGCAACCGGAGCGTATCAAGAATTGACCATCCCATTTTGTCGAAGATAAGTATCGCGATCATCGCTGATATACCACCCCAAATAGGTTGAGGTAAAGATTGCCAAATTTTTTTCAGCATAAGCGCCTCTATTTATTTTATAGATGAAACAGTATAGATGATTTGTGAATTTATTTATTACAAATGGTCTCCACTATCTCCGCAAATGTAATGCCAATAAGCCCGCTAAGGATTACGCCTCCGATGGGTCCGCCGGTTACCAACGTTGCGCCAGGTAGCGCGACGGCGCCCAAAACAACTCCAGTGGCTTGCCCAACCAACTCGCAATCGAAAATGGTATCGTCACTCGATGCTTGACTACCAGAATGGCCGCCGCCGCTGCCACTCCCGGCAAACAGGATCATGAAGTTCCCGCCGGCATCGCTTCCGATGGGCCGACGCGCGATCCTGATACCCGCCGGGCAACTTCGGTGGGTTTCTCGCTGAAAGCCGAAATTCTCGTTCCGACCCCATTTCGGCCGTTCACTCTTTAACTATCGGCGGCGCCCAATCAGTTGTGCCCGAGCCAGCAGCAAGTCATGTGGTGCCCGTCAGGGCGAGCAGGTGTCGTTACAATCCGATACCTTCTGATCGTACTCGATTTGGCATCGGAATGGATCAGCGCCCACCTTGGCGGTATTCCTCTTGCAGTTCTCAAGCTCGCTTTTCGCCGAGCCCATACAGCTTGTCATGCAGCCTCGGATGGGTTTGGGCAGCGGCGGGTCATCTTCCTTTTTTTCAATCGATGCTTTCGGCACTTCTGAATCTGTTGGTGCTTTCGGGTCCTCATGGCAGCCAGCCAGCAAGGCGGCAGCGCCTATCGCGAAGATGAGCTTCATGACAATGTCTCCCAAAGAGGAACTTAGGTCTATGTTGGATCCTTTCCGCCGCCAATCCCATTTTTGACCGGATCACAACCAAGGCGCTCAGAGAAGGTGATGGCAGCTAACCACCCAGAAATGGTCATCGGCGCAGCCGCGCCGCGATCCTGAAAGCGGAATGGTCGTTTTGACTGGTTCCTCGCCGGAAGCCGAATTTCTGAAACCGACCCCGGAGCGGTCGGGCTCTCAAAAAAATTGAATACAGCTCTGATCACGCTGACGAGTTGTTGCCTTTTCCCCGTTTGCGTAATCTCAGGGTCTCGAAGACCGAGAAGCTTTCCACCTCGGCCCAATTCTGACTTGACGGCCAAGCGCCTCGCCCGAACCAGCTTGCCTCGAAAAGTGCAACGTAGTCTTGGCGTTCGCCATCGAGGGTCAATAGACACTCAACACTGGCAATGCGCGACCGCAACTCGGCTGAAAGTATGCCATCCCCGAGAGGCGTGAGCCAGGGTTCGTCAAAGGATCGCTTAAAAACGAACCAGCCTCCTGTCTCGCGAACGACGTCGTCGTTGACCAACCATCGTTCCTGCGCCCAACCCCACCACGTGAAGGCGTTATCCACGATGACCTCGGCATTTCCGACACGGTAGAGCCAGCGCTGACCATGCAATTTCATACTGAATTTGTAGTGCCTTGAGCTGAAAGCGGCAAGGCAGGAAACCACCCATCATCGGTCATGAGCAGGGCTGATGCGCGGCACCAGAACCTGCCGGGCAGCTTCAACGAATTTCCAGACCTCGCGTTACACAATCATTTGACTCTCCCATAGGGTCTCCTGTCGTTTCA
>Ga0315899_10000833_pt1 | contig 36495 bp, 30 predicted proteins | sample LakEriMetagenome_2_FD_203518 | JGI IMG/M metagenome (GOLD analysis project Ga0315899, IMG submission 203518) | Freshwater fungal communities from buoy surface, Lake Erie, Ohio, United States - Buoy 4 MA112 | ecosystem: Environmental > Aquatic > Freshwater > Lake | place: USA: Lake Erie, Ohio...
ACTCCCCCCCTCTCCGCTTCAAGCAGCCCTTGCTCGCGCAAGGGCTGTCTTCGTTTTGTCTCACCGGGTGAGTCGGTGGGGCGTGACCTGCCGGATCAGCGAGACTAGTGCAAGTTATCGCCATTGAGAATCAGCCGAGCGAACGCAGCGATGTGCCGATCGCACCGCTGTCAAGCTGCGATAACTTCGTATGCAACGCCGCGAAACCGTCGCCGATGTGCAGCACGACGTGTGTCGACGCTGATTGCCGTCAAGTTTGACAAACCCTTAGCGCAACAAATCAGCTTGTACAACACTCTCGCAGCTAGTGTTCTCCCATCGACACGGAAGTACCCCGTGATCGCACGCAACGTGGGCGAAAGCCTGCAATGGAGAGAGAATCATGAAGACTGTTTTCGCATTGGCCGCCATCGCGGTCTCTGGTAGCGTTGCCTCTGCTGCCGTCGTCACCCAGTGGAACTTCAACAGCGTGATCAGTGACGGCAGCGCCGCCACCGGCACCACCCTGCCCTTCGTTGGCTCCGGCACCGCCAGCCTCGTCGGCGGCGTGACCAGCCCCAGCTTCAACGCGGCTGGCACCGGCACGACTGCACCGCTCAACAGCAGCGACCCCAACAACACCGACGACAGCGGCTGGCAGACCACCAACTATCCCGCCCAAGGCACTGGCAACAAGACTGCCGGCGTGCAGTTCGCCGTCAATACGACCAACTACGAAGACATCATCGTCACCTTCGATGTTCGCCACAGCAACACCTCCTCGAGCGTCCTTCGTCTCCAGTACACCATCGACGGCACTTCATTCATCGATGCCGACCAGTATGTCATCACCCCAACTGCGACCTCGGGCGATAGCTGGTACAACCGCAGCGCCGACCTCTCGGCCATCACGGGTGTTGACAACAACCCCAACTTCGCCATCCGCATCGTGACCGAGTTCGTGCCGGGCACGGGTGGCTATCTCGCTACCCGTTCCAACACGCCCACGGCCACCACGTACGCGGGGACGGGCACGCTCCGCTGGGACATGGTCACCATCAACGGCACGCTGATTCCCACCCCCGGCGCCATTGCTCTCGCCGGTATCGGCGGTCTAATGATCGCTCGCCGCCGCCGCGCTTGAGTTTCTCGCTTACTTCTTCATCACACACACACGAAGAGCACGACCCCGGGTGAAAACTCGGGGTCGTGCGTTTCTCGTTGCACCCGCTCGTACAGTGCCCCATGCTAGCGGGCGTCGCCGAATCCCCACCCAAGACACTCGACGACCTGCTGGGCCCTTCGCTCGCAGCGCAGCTTGATCGGCTGGACATTCTCAGTCGCAAGATGCTCGCTGGCAAGCTGCCCGGCGAGCGTCGCAGCAAGCGGCGCGGCCGCAGCGTCGAGTTTGATGACTTCCGTCAGTACGTGCCGGGCGATGACCTGCGCCACATTGATTGGAACATTCTTGGCCGCCTCGACAAGCTGTTTATCAAGCTCTTTCGCGAGGAAGAAGATCTCGCCCTGCACATCATTCTCGATGCAAGCCCGTCGATGGACGTGGGCAATCCCAGCAAGCTTGTCTACGCCGCGAGACTCGCCGCCGCGCTGGGATACATCGGCCTCGTGAACCAGAACCGCGTCAGCCTCGCGACCTTTGGCCTGCCGCGCGCAGATTCGTTGTCGCCTGTGCAGCAACTCGCGCCACTCCGAGGACGCACCAATGTTCGCCGGCTGGCCGACTTCGTGCTTGAGATGCTCTTGGCCAGTTCTCGCCGTACTGCCGCCTCGGCGACGCGCGTGCCCGCCGATGACTTCCTTGCCGCCATGCGCACGCTGGGCAAAGCATCCGCTGGGCGAGGCGTCATTGTTCTCATCAGCGACTTCTTGATTCCGGGCGACTTTCACCAGGGCCTGAGCTACCTCACGGGCTCTGCCTTGGGCACATTCGACACACTCGCGGTGCAAGTGCTTTCGCCCGGCGAGCTCGATCCCGCTCGCGAAGCGGAGGCAGGGTTGGTGGGGGACCTTCGCCTGACCGATGTCGAAACCGCACGTGGTGTGGAAGTAACGGTCAGTCCTGCATCGATTGCGATGTATAAAGCATCGCTCTCTCGTCACCAGCAACGTCTACGTGAAGAGTGTGCCCGCCGCGGCATTGCGCATTTCCTTGTGCCTACCGACACGCCCGTCGACAAACTGCTCACAACCACGTTGCGTCGTGGTGGGCTCTTGAAGTAGCCTGAGTCGGCCCGGGAGCAACCCGCCCGACCTTGCGCACACAGCAGCAGCCAGAGCAACAGGCCCCGGGCTCCCGCTTTTCACGGTATCGCTTTCCGCTTTATCGCTTTCCGTTTTGCCCCTACCCTCGCGTCCCTATGTCTACATCTGCCTCGCCGGTCATCTCGAACACGCGCAAGGGCGCAGTCGCCCGCTGGTCCAGCACCCTCATTCCCACCACGCGCGAAGCTCCCAAAGACGCGGAAGTGCCCAGCCACGTGCTTTTGCATCGTGCGGGCTTCATCCGTCCCGTCGGTGCCGGCATTTATGACTATCTCCCGCTCGCGCTCCGCGTCATTAACAAGGTCTCCGACATCGTGCGCGAAGAGATGAACGCCGCTGGCGCGAGCGAACTGCTCATGCCCGCGCTCGAGCCCTTCGAACTCTTCAAGGACACCAAGCGCGACGAGGCCTACGGCGACAACCTCTTCCGCGTGAAGGACCGCAAGGGCCGCATGAACGCCCTCGCGCCCACGCACGAAGAAGTCATCACCGATCTCATGATCGGCTGCGTGAACAGCTACAAGCAACTCCCGCTGAATCTCTATCAGGTCCAGACCAAGTTCCGCGACGAAGCCCGCCCCCGCGCCGGTCTCCTGCGCTGCCGCGAATTCATCATGAAGGATGCCTATTCCTTCCACGCCAGCATCGAAGGCCCGGGCGGCCTCAATGAAACCTACGACGCGATGTATCGCGCGTACACCAACATCTTCACACGCTGCCAGCTCGATTTCAGCGCTGTCGAAGCCGAGAGCGGCCCTATTGGCGGCAGCGCAAGCCACGAGTTCATGGTCAACTGTGCCAGCGGCGAAGACACCATCCTCAAGTGCCTCAAGAGCGGTTACGCGGCCAACGTGGAGAAGTGCGAAGTCGGCCCCCGTTCCGCGCCGAGCAAGGGCTACTTCGCGGGCGAACCCACTGGAACGCTCGAAGAGCATCACACGCCCGGTTTGCCCGGCATCGACGACGTCGCCAAGTTCATGAAGGTCAAGCCGGAGAACATGCTCAAGACCATCGTCTTCAAGGTGCAGAGCAGCGCCGAAGACCTCGCCAAGTACGGCGAAGAGTGGATCGTCGCCGTTGTGCGCGGCGATCACGATGTGAACGAAGGCAAAGTTCGCGACGTGAGCGGCTGCAAAATCGCCCTCGCCGACCCCAAGGAAGCCGAAGCCAAAGGTTTCGCCATCGGCTTTGTCTCGCCCCGCGCCTGCGTCGGCAAGACTGGCGTGCTCATGATCGTGGATCGCGACGCCGCCATCGGCTTCGACGACGCCAAAGGCAAGTCCATGTTCTGGGTCACCGGTGGCGACAAGAAGGACTACCACGTCAAGCACTTCAACTGGCAGCGCGATCTCGGCAAGGATCCGCTCGACGCCCAGAGCTTCGGTGCCGACAAAGGCTTCCCCGCCGGCGGCCTGCGCAGCGGCGACAAATACATGGTCGTCGCCGACATCCGCAACGCGATGGTCGGTGATCCCTCGCCCAAACTCCCGGGCGAGAAGCTCATCGCCAGCCGCGGTATCGAAGTCGGTCACATCTTCAAGCTCGGAACCAAGTACAGCCAAGCCATGGGCCTGCAGGTGCTCGACGACAAGCAGCAGAAGCACACCGTCATCATGGGTTGCTATGGCATTGGCGTCAGCCGCACCATGGCTGCATGCGTCGAGATGAGCCACGACGAAAATGGCATCGTGTGGCCGAACGCCATCGCGCCCTATCACGTGATTCTCTGCGTACTCCAGCCGGGCGATGCGAACCAGCAGCAACTCTGCAAGCAGCTTTCGGCGCAGCTCAGCGCAGCGGGTATCGATGTGCTTGTCGATGACCGCGACGAGCGGCCGGGTCCGAAGTTCAAGGATGCCGACCTCACCGGTATTCCTCTTCGACTCACGCTGGGCGACAAGGCCCTTGCCGCGGGCGGCGTCGAGTTCAAGCTCCGCAAGGACAAAACCGGCAAGGGCGAGATCGTGCCTGTTGGCGACGTCGTTGCCAAGTGCGTGACCACGTTGAACAGTTGATGCACGAAAACACTGCGGGCCTGCCGTCCGCAGTGTGCACGCGTGTCCAAAAGAACAATGAAGATGTGCGATGCGCCGCGATCAGCCAACTCGGTTGGCTGCGCCGCGCTTTGACTTTTGGTGACTCGTCGGCGTCAAGTGAAATGTCGCAGAGCAGCGACCGACTCGGCGTTCCTTTGCCGCCAGTTTCGCAAGCAGGCGATCATGCTTCTTGACCTTCGCGAGTGCTTCAGGCACCAACGCCTGCTGAATGACATCAAGCTCCAGCGTGATGTTGAACTCTTTGCCTGTTGCAATCAATGCAGGCAGATCTTCCTTCGGGGTGATCTTGTACAACGCCGGTCCGAAACATGGCCGCAGGAAGCGGTAGCTCAGCTCTTTGCACACGAGCGTGTAGTCGCCGCCCGTCAAGCCCATGATGTACATGCCGCCGGCGATCTCGCTGTTCGCCAGGAGACTCGCCCCCGCCATGGCGTTGTACCAGTTGCGATTGAATCGCTTGAAGGGCAGAACAGCCTGAAACGTCGTGCCGTCCACGCGCTTCATCTGAATGCCGCTCTTGAACGCGTAAGGCAGCCAGATCATCGAACACACGCGATGCCAGAAATTGTTCCGCGTACTCAACCGCGCCATGAACGCTTCAATGCGCTCGCGCAGGGTGAGTGCCACGGGCTGCGACTTCTCGGTGTTTGCCTGCATCACCGCCCGCTCGTCAGCCTCGTCCGCAGCCGCTGCGGCTTCAATCGCCTGCATGGCACGTGTATCGTCGTCCATCGGCTTCTGACCGCTGACGTTCGATGCTGAAGAGCCAGAGTTGGGTGGGGCCGCTTGCGTCAACGGAGTAGAGTAGTTATCCATGTGCGGGAGACACAACTGTTACCCCATAAATACGCCGCGTGTTGGGGTTTGGATCGGTCTTCTTGAAACCAGCAGGGCAAGAGCCTAAAGTCTCGACCCTGCCCACCGGGTTTTCCGGCGGGTGACCATGTTTTGACTGAGGCCTCCTATGCCCAAGAACAAGAGCCACAAGGGTCTGCTGAAGCGTATCCGCATCACCAAGACCGGCAAGATTCGCCACCGCACGGCCAACCGCAAGCACTTGCGCTCGGGCAAGGGCGGCAAGAAGCTGCGCCAGTATCGCAACGATCCGTTCATGAGCAGCGCCGACGCGAAGCGTCTGGAAAAGCTGCTGTTCCGCCGCATCCGCGGCCGTGAGCAGAGCCGTACCGCGATTCGTCGCAGCCCCAGCCCCGCGCAGCGCAAGGCTGCCAAGGAAGCCGCGGCCAAGGCCAAGAAGGATTAATTCGTTCGTGCTTGCCCGCGGACGCGTTCGCGTCGTTCGCTGTGGTGAGCCTGTTTCTCGCACGTGCTTGACGGGCCAGCAAGTCGCTGATCGCCAGCGCCCCGGTCAAGCCATGAAGGTTGGAGTTTCCCATGCCTCGCGTTCGTAAGGGTGCAGCCCGTACCCAAGCCCGTAATCGTGTTCTCCGCAAGGCCCGCGGTTACTACGGCAGCAACAGCACCAGCAAGTATCGTGCAGCCAATGCGGTGCTCCGCGCTGGCGTGTACGCCTTCCGCGACCGTCGCCGCCTCAAGCGCGACTACCGCAAGCTCTGGATCACGCGTATCACGGCTGCCTGCCGCATGCGTGGCACCCGCTACAGCCTGTTCATCAACGGGCTGAAGAACGCGGGCAACATCCTCAACCGCAAGATGCTGAGCGAAATCGCGATCAGCGATCCCAAGCTCTTCGACACGCTCGTCGCCAGTGCAACCAAGGCCAGCAAGGCCACGGCTGCCAAGGCGCCCCGCCACAAGGTTGCCTGAGCACGCACGCAACTGATTATCTGAAAACCAAAGCAAGCCCCGGCGTTTCGTCGGGGCTTGTTTGTTTCATTGCGTCGGTGCAGAAATCTCACTCGCGACTCAGATCGCCGCGTCGTCGCTGCTTGCGGTCGCTTTGGGCCGGTGGGCCTTCGCGGTAATGCCGCGCACGAGTCCCGGCTTGTTCTCAAAGCCGGGGTCTTCACGCGTGATCCCGTCAATCTCAGGCGTTCGCCACGTCAGCATCACAAAACCCACGATGGCGAGCATGAGGCTCAGCACGCCAAGACCGATCTGTGCGCCGAGTCCTTCCGCACTGGGGTTGCTGCTGCTCTTGCCCGCGACGTACTCGCCAATCGCGCCACCCAGCAGCGCGCCCAGCGGCATACACCCAAAGCTGACGGTATTGCCAATCGCCAGCACACGCCCTCGAATCCGGTCGGGGATCAGCAGTTGTAGCGCCGCGAACGCAGAATTGAACGCCCACATCCACACGATACCGACTAGGAAGATCGCGATGCCCGCAAAGTACAGCGATGTCACCGCGCTGAAGAAGCACAGAAACAAGCCGCACAGGGTGATCGACAGCGGCACGAAGTGGTGCTTGGGATACCAAAAAGGCACAAACCGAATCGTCAGCGCACCCATCACGGCGCCCATGCCCATTACACCCAGCAATGCCCCGTACCCGCGTTCCCGATCAACGTCACTCGCCTGAGGCATGTAGATCTGCTTCACCAGGATCGGCAGAAAGCGAATGAGCGGCGTCGCCAACGCGCTGAAGATCGTGATGCCCAGAATCAGATTCCGCGTGCCGCGATTGTGCCACGCGAAGTGCGCGGCTTCCTTGATCAATTGCCAAGGATGACCGCGCTGTTCCGTCGGCACAGCGGGTGACGCCGGCGTGCGTGCAACCGCGATCAGAACCGCAAGGTAGCTGATCGCATTCAACAGAAACAGCAGTGCGGTGCCCTTGATGTCGTAGCTGCTGTACGTGTGCAACCAATTCAAGAAGTTGGCTGAACCCGGCACCCAGTGCGCCACATGGTCAACCAGCGCAATGACGGAAAAGCCCAGCAAAATGCCGCCCAGCGCAGGCCCCAGCGCGCGAGCGAGATTGAACTGCAGCCCGTTCAGGGTGATCGCAGCCGTCAGGTCTTCGCGCGGCACCAGTCGAGGCGTGAGCACCTGCCACGCTGGAATGTTGAACGCCATGGCCACACCGTCGAGTGCGCCCAGCAGAATCAGCATGTAAGGCGAGATATTGCCCCGAAAGGCGACGATGAACAGACCGATGGCGATCAGCATCCGCGCGAACTGCGTCACCAGCAGCAGGCGCTTGCGATCCACCATGTCGGCGACAACGCCGCCGATCAGGCCGAAGACCAGCTGGGGAGCAAGCTGTGCGACAGCAAGGTACGCCATCATGATCGGCGCACCGGGTTTGTTCTGGCTGACCCACGATTGATCAAGCGTGGCCTGGGCCATCGCCCACTGCACGCCCACAACTTCCATCCAGCCGCCCATGCTCGATACAAACGCAGCCAGCCACACATTCCGAAAATGGCGGTGGCGAAGTGCGTTCCAGATGGAGTTTCCCGACGACATAGCGATTGGCCGCGTGATACGCCGCGCAAGCCGAAATGCTACATCGGCATCTGTATGGATTCGGCACGAAAACACAATCACCCCGGCTCGCGGGATGATCCCTGCGGATCGAGCGGGGTGACCTGTGCGTGTGTGGACGTGGCTGGAAAGCGCGGACGGGCAATTCTCTCGCACGTCCGCACGGGGAAGGGGGTCAGTACAAGGTCCCAGTTCGCTCGCTCGCCCCGTGAACGTCACGTTGCCTCTGCACAGGCGTGGGGAGAAGGAAGTGGGGTGGCGGTCGGTACTCAGCGGCGGCGACGCGTCGCGACCAGGGCACCCATGCCCAGCAGCGCAGCCGCGCCGGGCGAGGGAATCTGATCAATGAAGATCACGGCCTGCACGTTGCCCTGAGCCAGTGAACCCATCGCAAACACGGTGTACACCACGTTGTTCTGCAGCGTGATGCCAGGCAGAGGCAGCGCGAGGCCGTTGTTGCTGTCGAGGAACACGCCCAGGTCGTACGTGCCGCCGGGAACGTTGATGTAGCCTTCATCAGCCGCATTGCCAAAGGCGGTGTTGTCAAACAACACGCCACCGCTCAGCAGGCCGACGTCAACTGCGGGCACGTCAGGAGCAGCGTGCACGAACCGCACGCGGGCCGCATTGGGGTTCTGTGTGCGATTATCCACGAGCACGAGGGGGCGGATGTTGTTGAAGAAGTCGATCGCTGCGATCGTGTAATCGGTGTTGCCATCGATACCGACGCCCAGAGCGCTGATGGCGACAGGCGTCGTCGCGTTCGCGGGCGTCACGCGGAAGTCATACGTACCGGTCGGCAGCGGCACGTAGCCCGTGCCCTGCGTGAACGCCAGATCTTCGATCGCCGGGTTGCCGCTGCCTGGAACTGTGTTCACGTACACATCAACCGCAGGCGTGTTGGGCGAGGCGTGAATGACGCGGACGCCGGCAAGGGCGGCGGGTGCAACAGCAAGAGCCGTGACAATCCCCGGAACAAGAAGACGATTCTGCATATTTCCTCCGACATGCGTCTGGGAAGAGAGCGGCGCGACGCAACGCCGGCCCGTCGTTTCGCTCGTGGAGAGTGGGAGAGAGCTGCCGCGGATCACAAGACTCGCGGGACGAGAACGAACACAGGCGGACGCGGAGAGGTACGCACGTAGTACTGAGAGCGGATTCTCAACATTGCGCAAATCTGCGAAATGATTCTCGATTCTCAAAATCTGCTTTCGCGTTCAGAAATTCCCGCAATTTTGCTTGCGTAGGTCAGAATCGTGTTGCATATTCCTTGCCCTCGATGCGGGTTCAGCCGCATCGTTACCCGTCGGTCATGGCATGAATGAAAAAACGCACAGGCTTTGCAGCTTGTGCGTTTAGTGGGGCTCACTCTTCATCCGTCATCCGCGAGCTTCTTTGTCCTTGCCGCGGCTTGCCTTCATCACATCCAGCGTCCGCATCGCGTCCATCTTCGCCAGCGTCATCGGCTGAGGCTGATTCACTTGACCGCAGTTGGGACAGAAGGTGCCATGCTCACCACGGGGCTGGCCAGCGAGCGATTGCCCGCAGCCCAGACACGCATCCGCGTGCAGCTTGCTCGAAATCGTGTTGACCGCGAAGACAAGCGTTGCGACAGCAACGCCCACCACAGGCCATGCCGGCAACGTCGTCCATGCAATCACGCTCACCGCAGTTGCAGTGATCGCTACAACGACCCATAGAGCTCGAGTACGGATGCGGTCAAGCAGTCGCATAGACGCTCAGTGTAGCGAAAACAATCGCCCCCGCAACCTGCTTTGGCAGCAAGTTCTCGGTTTCGATAATCTTCGCCGCCAATTAGCGTGAGCGATCGCGCTGGCCGAACGGTGGCTTGCCCGCCTTCTTGAACGGACGCTTGCCGTTCTGGAACGGGCGTGCAGGTCGCGGGCCCAGGTCGTTGCGTGGCGCGTTCCGCGGCTGGCCGGAACGATCATCGCGCTGTACAGGCCGTTCGCCACGCGGTGCCGCTCGCTCGCCTCGAGGTGCCGGGCGGTCATCGCGCGGCATGGGCCGGTTGTCGCGAGGCGCCGGACGATCGTTGCGAGGACCGAACCCGTCGTTTCGCGGTCCTGAACGGTCGCCACGCGGCGGATTGTTCCCATACTTCTCGGCGAACTTTCCGCCGATCTTCCGCTCACCAGAGGGCCTGCCCTCCATGCGCGGACGATCACCCGACATCGGCCGTTGCGGCTTGGCTGTGCGAGCTTCCTGAGCCGCCCGCTTCGCGATCTCGTGCCGAGGTGTCCCGTGCCTTGGCTTGGGCGGCTGTTGATGCGGCCGCGGCGCAAACGCGGTGCCGTGGTCATCGCCGTGGTGGCCCGACGCATGCGCCGGGCTCGCTTCGCGATGCACATCAGGCATCCGACGTTCGCGATGGGGCACGATCGGATCAACCGGGTTGTCCGTCCGCTCATTGCGCGGGCCACGACGCGACTGATCGTTGCGCTCTTCATACAGACGAGAGTTTTCATCGCGTCCGGACCGGCGCATCTGGTCGCGAGGGACCGGCTGGCGGATCTCAACGCCAAGTTCAGGCAGCTGAGGTGTGGGCTTCAGCGGAATGCGCTTGCGCATCAGCTTCTCGATCTGATTCAGCAAAGCCTGCTCTTCACGGTCACAGAATGCAATCGCCACACCCGTCGCGCCTGCACGCCCCGTGCGACCGATGCGGTGCACGTATGCCTCGGGTTCCATGGGCAGGTCAAAGTTGATGACGTGCGTCACGCCATCCACATCCAGCCCGCGAGCAGCGACATCGGTCGCCACAAGCACGCGAGAACGCCCGGCGCGGAACAGATCAAGGGCGCGTTCGCGTTGGTTCTGGCTCTTGTTGCCGTGAATCGCAACCGCGTCGATCCCCGCCCGTTCCAGCGCCGTCGCGAGTTTGTTCGCGCCGTGCTTGGTGCGAATGAACACCACCACGCGCGACATGTCTTCGTTCTCGAGCAGCAACCGCAGCAGCGCGGGCTTGCTCTTCTGGTGCACCATGTACAGCGACTGCTCAATCAAGGGAGCCGCGCTCGCCACCGGCGTCACCGAAATCTTGACAGGATCACGCAGCAGCGAATCTGCCAGGTGCATGATCTCCTTCGGCATCGTCGCGCTGAACAGCAACGTCTGGCGCTGCTGAGGCACCGCCGCCGCGATGCGACGAATCGGTTGAATGAAGCCCATGTCCAGCATGCGGTCGGCTTCATCGAGAATGAATGTGTGGATGTCGCGGAAGTCGGTGAGCTTCTGCTCCATCAGGTCCATGAGGCGGCCGGGCGTCGCGACGAGCACGTCCACGCCGCGATGCAGCGCACGCACCTGGTGAAACTGGCTCACGCCGCCGAAAATCACCGTGTGATTCAGGCCGGTGTGCTTGCCATACGTCGCGAAGCTGTCGCCAATCTGCGTTGCCAGTTCGCGAGTGGGGCTCAGGACGAGTACGCGGGGCCGCGCGTTCCCCACGCGTGACTTGTCCCGTCCCTGCGTCAGCAACCGACTGAGCACGGGAAGCGCAAACGCGGCTGTTTTGCCCGTCCCCGTCTGAGCGCAGCCCAGAAGGTCACGGCCTTCGAGAATGACGGGAATCGCCTGCGCCTGAATGGGCGTAGGCGTGTGGTAGTTTTCATCGACAAGCGCGGCTTGGACGGGCGCTGCCAGTCCCAGCGACGCAAAGTTCACGCCGCTCGCCGGGGGCGTCGTGCGGCCAGCGTCAGCCGACGCTTCATCAGGCGTCAATACCCGAGGCTGCTTCTTCGCGTGCTCATGCGTGTTGCCGCGAGCGTGTGAGGTGGGATCGAGAACAGGTTGCAAGTACGGAGACATATCCAAACACGAAACTCCTGCAGTGACCGCGCAAAGGCGTTCACCGACCAAACGATCAGGCGCAGCGAGAACCGGTCTGCCGGTGCGCTTGCGTCCGAACAAGATGTGCGATGGATTGGGAGCATCCGTGTGTGAAAACACAACGGAAAGTCGGGCCCATCGGCTGGAACATCGTCGTGCACGGCTGGAACAGACCAGAACCGGAGAGGAGCGATGTCGCCGAAGAGTTCTCAAAAATCGCGGAAAAACGCGAAACGGAGGCCGACGGCGTAAGCGATTGTAGGCTCCGTTATTGACTCAGGTAGCAGTTCATCGCAGATTCGCACCACAGCTCGCGCACTGCACGTCCGCTATGCCTGCTCGTCGGAGGCAATAGCCGCATGTGCGATGGTCCGGGTGCACTGCGCCGTCATGATCGAGCGTGGTTTCAGTTCCGCGTTGCCAGGGCATGAACGCCAGAAACACAATCCACACGCCCAGTAACGCCACCCCAGCGAGCATCAGTCCGAACACGATGCCAAGAACGCCGCCGCTTGCGAAGAGGTTCAGTGAGAAGCGACTCATCGAAACGATGCATGCAAGCCCGCCCGCGAAGAGCATGAATCGCTGAACGAAGACAGTGAGAATGCCGCCCACATCCGTCGGCTCATCATTTCGATTGGACATCCGCTGCCCCATGTCGACTCTTTCGGCTTCTGCCCGCACCCGTTTCAGTCACGCGCAGGCCTCTGCTGTGCGGCAATCTTCTGCCACTCATCTTCCTCAAAACCCAGCAATCCCTTGGCCACGGCCAGCTTCACAACCGCCGCACGTGAGTCGATGCTGAGCTTCTGGTGAATCGCCTTGATGTGATCGTTGATGGTGTGTGTGCTGCGGAACAGCCGCTTCCCGATCTCCGGCGCGTCGTATCCCTTCGCCAGCAGATACAGCACTTCCAACTCTCGCCGCGAAAGCACGCCCAGTTCGCCGTACTCGGGGCTCACGACCATGGGCCGCGTATCCGTCTCATCCGGAGCAAGCTCAGGCGTCAAGCGAGCCAAGATGACAAACAAGCCTGGCGTACCAAACACAGTCGCATCAAGCGGAAAGCACCGGGTCAGCCATCGTGCCCCGCGCCACAACTGGTAGTATTCAGTCACCACGCCGCTATCTAGCGTGGGCTGCATCAGCTTTGCTCGTTCCTCCGCGTGCGCCTTGGGCAACACGTCGTACAGGCTCTTGCCCGTCATCTTCTCCGGCGTCGTGTTGTGCAAAGCCGCATACTCCTCGCTGCACCACAGTTGCACAAGCTTCGGGCAGCGAGCCAGCGCGCACAAACCCTCAATGCCTTCGAATGCGGCAAAGTCGTTTGGACCGAGCGGACGTGATGCAGGCGTGTGAAGCATGATCTCCCGTGATCTAGTGTATCAAAATTCCCGAACCTGCGGGAGCCGGGGGATCGCGACTTCTCCGGGAAAACAGAAAACGCGAGCCAGTACGGCTCGCGTATCAAGATCTGTTGCCATTCGATCCGGGGATGGGAGCCTGTCGTTGGATCAGGCGTTGTCCAGCAATTCGATGCTCTCAAACTGCTTGCCTTCGAGCAGTTCCAAGCTCGCGCCGCCGCCCGTGCTCACGTGGCTCATGCCGCCTGCCAAGTTGAACTTCTCAACCGCCGCCGCGCTGTCGCCGCCGCCCACGATGCTCGTTGCACCGCCCTTGGTGGCCTCGACAATCGCCTTCGCGACTTGCTGCGTGCCCGTGGCAAACGGAGCCCATTCAAACACGCCCATCGGTCCATTCCACACGATGGTCTTGGCTTTCCGCAGCGCAAGAGCGTACTTGGTCTGCGTCTTGGGGCCGATGTCCAGACCCATGAAGCCGTCCTTGATCTGATCATCGAACACCTCGATGTCGCCGGCGTCCTCGCGGAAGTCCGTCGAGCACACGTGATCGACGGGCAGCAGCAGTTCGCACTTGCTGCGAGCCGCGTGATCGATGATCTTCTTCGCATCGCCCAATCGATCCTGTTCGACACGGCTGTTGCCGACTTTCTTGCCCAGCGCCGCGAGGAACGTGTACGCCATCGCGCCGCCCACGATGATCATGTCGGCCTTCGGCATCAGATTCTCCACGCACGCGAGCTTGTCGCTCACTTTTGCGCCGCCCAGCACCACCACAAACGGCTTGGCGGGGTTCGCGATCGCGCCGTGCAGGAACTTCATTTCCTTCTCAACCAGGAAGCCCATCACGCGCGGCTTGCCGCTCATCTGCTTGGGAACGCCCACCATGCTGCCTTCCGCGCGGTGGCTCGTGCCGAACGCGTCGTTCAGGTACACATCGCCGTAACTGGCCAGACGCGTGCAGTAGCCGACTTCGCCCTTCTTCTCGCCCGCCTGGAAGCGAACGTTTTCGAGCAGAATCACGTCGCCGTCCTTCATGCTGGCGACCGCGCTCGACGACTTCTCGTCGGTGCAGTCGGTGCTCGGGAAGCCAACCGGCTTGCCCAGCAGTTGGCCGAGCTTGTCAGCAGCGATCTTGAGGCTGAACTCCGCCTGATAGCCCTTGCCTTCGGGCCGGCCCAGGTGACTCATCAGAATCACCTTGCCGCCGCGGTCCACGATGTTCTTGATGGTGGGCAACGCCTCACGAATCCGCCGATCATCCGTGATCTTCCCGTCCTCGATCGGCACATTGAAATCCACACGCATCAGCACGCGCTTGGAACGAACGTCAACCGCAGCAATAGTCTTCTTCGCCATAGTGGCCGAGGGTAGGAGCGTGACGCAGCAAAGCCAGTTCAGCCGTGCTTCCCGCCCCGTCCATACATAGAAACGGCGACACCCGCGAAGATCAGCAAAAACGCCGCCGCGTCCTGCCAACGAAGCTTCTCCTTGAGCACGAAGAACGAAATCCCCGTAAAGACAACAAGCGTGATCGCCTCCTGAATCACCTTCAGTTGCGGCGCGGTCAGCGTGCCGCCGTGGTCGATGTGTCCCAGCCGGTTCGCCGGCACCTGCAGCGCATACTCAGGCAGTGCAAGCAGCCAGGAGAACATGATGACCCCCGCGATCGCCACGAACGTGACCGTTGCGCCGGGCTTGTGCGGAAACCACTTGAGGTGTCCATACCACGCCAGGTTCATGAAGATGTTGGACAGAACGAGCAGACCGATGCAGGCAAGAGTGCGGGTCGACATATGACAAGATAGAACGCAACCCGCCCAAAGTCGTGGAGCGAACCTTTAGTGCGCGTTCATCCACCGCGTCCAGTCACGAATCTCCCGAGCTTCGGCAACGATCGGCGCGAGTTTCGTCTCCGCTAGCAGGTAGGTCTCAAGGTTTGAGCCGTAGATGATGATGTCGGTTTGATGAATAGAGAAGACCGGATTTCCGCTCATGCTTGGTTCTGCCGGCATGTACCGATGCCCGTAAATCTGAATAAGTCGTGGTGCTGCCGCCACAGCCTGCGTGACAACGCGGACGCGTTCCGTACGGTCAATGGGCCGCACGCCCCATGTGGTGTCCCAAAACATGTTCTCTTCGACATCGAACACCATGCCGTCAAGCGGCCACTTCAACATCTCGCGAATCCGCTCTGCCTCGATCGCGTTCGATAGCGCCTCGGTCCAGTTTGGCCACCTTTCGCCAGTCGGAAGTCCTGCCTGCAGGAACTGGCGCAAATCAGGCGGAAATGTAATGTCGAACATGTCTTGAACCGCCACGACTTCGGAATCGCTGAGCCCGCGCTTGATCGTCGCCCCGATGCGGCTCGCGAGATCATGCAGCGACATACCAGAGTGTGACGACATACTCACCTGTTCGCCGAAGGTCCGCTGCTCACGTTGTCGGGGCCTGTGCCGCCGCGGGCTCTTCCGATGGCGCCATACGCAGCAGAATCGATTCACTGCCCTTATCCTGCCGCACCTTCACCTTGCCGTTGCGAACAAGCTCAAGCAACGCAAGGAATAAGCCGACCATCTCGCCGCGTGTCTTCTTCGTCACGAACAGATCGCGCATGTCTAGTTCGCCCGCCTGATCCTGTGCGACTTTCGCGTGTTCATCGAGTCGCGTCAGAATGTCCGCCGCATGCAGCTCAATCGGCGTGTCGTCATACGTGACCTGGTGATCGCCCAGCCGCTCAAAGTTCACCGTCTCCGCGATCTTCTTGAATGCTTCCACCAGATCGATGATGTTCAGATCCTCGACCTCGACGTTCTCGTCGTCTTTCACCAGAGCTTCAAGGGCGGCGTTATCAATGCCCGCACGACCCGAGCCAAACCGCCGACCCCATTGCTCGCCCCGGTTCTCCAGCGCATCTGCGGCATCCCGGTATCGCTTGTACTCAAGCAACTGCCGCACCAGCTCCGCTCGCGGATCTTCCGCTGGCGTGAGCGTGGTCTCACCCGCATTCTGACTGACAGGCGGCTTGGGCAGCAGCATGCGACTCTTGATCTCCGTCAGAGTCGCCGCCATCACCAGAAACTCACCCGCTGCATCGATATCGATGCGGTTCGACGCCGAGGAGTGCAGCTGCGCAACAAACGACAGATACTGGTCGGTGATCTGCGCGATGGGAATGTCATGAATGTCCACCTCGTTCTTGCGAATGAGGAAGAGCAGCAAATCCATCGGGCCTTCGAACGAGTCAAGTTTGACGCGATAGTCGTCAGTCACGGTTGGAAGGTAGGAGCGAAGCAGCCGCTTCGCGAACGAAAGGCAGGACCATCCGATCACGCCGGCATCCAACTCTGCCACTCCGTGACCTCAAAAAAGAAACAGCCCCGATCCGTGTGGCAGATCGGGGCCTTGGTTGACGAGCGCGGTGTGTGGGCGCGCTCGCCAGAGAGTCGTCCCCGCTGATCGTTCCTTCCGCTCGCGAGCCGTAAAGGGTTCCGACCAACTGGGCGTGAGGCGAAAGGAAGACTTACTTGCGGCGGCGGCGAGCCACCATCAATCCAGCAACGCCAGCCAGGCCGAGAGCACCGGGCGTGGGGATCAGATCACCCGTGATCGTGATGTTGTCAAAGCGAGCATTGCCCGTGCCGGTGAAGCTGCGCATCGTGATCTTGACGAAAACCTGGTTGTCGTTGTTGAGCGTCGTGTTGCCCGTCAGATCGACGTTGCGCGTGCGGAAGGTCGAGTCGCGATCAACGCCAAACGCGCCGGCGTTGGTGTAGCTCACGCCGTCAGAGGACGTGAGCACGTCGATGATCTGCGGGCCAGTGCTGGTGTAGCGCTCATCGAAGATGAGGCGGAGATTCTGGAAGTTGCTGGCGTCGAAGGTGAGGATCACGGACTTACCTTCGGTGAGGTTCTGTGCGCCGCCCGAGATGTTCAGGTTGCGGAAGCTAAGCGCTGAGCCCGCGGCGAAGGTGGGCTGGGCGGAGAGCGTCGAGCCAACGAAGTACTGGCCAGCACCTTGCTGCACCGCAGTGGGAGCCGGCGAGCCGTCGTACTTGAGCGCATCGGTATCGAGGGTTGCGGCGCCCGAGTTCGCCTTCAGATCCGCAGCGATCGGCCAGCTGATCAGGTAGTTCGAGCTCGAAGAAGGAACGGTGCCGGGGAAGGCCCAGTAGGCGACCACATCGGCGTTCGCGGCGCCAGCAGCGCCAGCGAGAAGGGCCACGATCAGTGCACGTTGCATCACAAAAACCTCCTGCGTGGACACGTGCATGCCGCATTGCAGCGCACGCATCGCAGTCGGCGCTGAGCCGAGCGACATACGGGCGCAGGTTGCGACAGGAGGTGTCCTGTCTCTCTCCAAATCCCGCTCGCTCCATGCGCTTGCGGGGTCTCTCTGCCATCAGGATAGCCGGAACCACCCATCTTCACAACGGAAAAACCGCTGAAACTCGGTCCTAGAACGCCGAAATGCCTCCAAATTGCCCGTTCGAGGACGCACCGGCATACAAAACTCCCGTGATTTCCACTCGCTCCCAACTCGTTGCTGCTCGCAAAGTTGTGATCAAACTCGGCAGCGCGGTCATCGCGCCCGACGGCACGCTGTCACCCGCTCGCGTCGCCGCGATCGCTGCCGACGTCCAATCCGTGATGGCAGTTGATGTGCAGGTCATCATCGTCTCCTCTGGTGCCGTCGCTAGTGGATTCCGCGCGCTCGGGCTCGCGAACAAACCCAAAACGATCGTCCAGAAACAAGCCGCCGCGGCAGTGGGGCAGCAACGTCTCATGCGTGCGTGGGACGATGCCTTCGCCGCCGGTTCCAACCCGCATCCGGTCGCCCAAGTCCTGCTCACCGCCGACGACTTCGACCATCGGGCCCGCATGCTCAACGCCAAACGCACACTCGGCGAACTCGTCGCGCGCCGCGTGGTACCGATCATCAACGAGAATGACTCCGTAAGCTTTGACGAAATCAAGCTGGGTGATAACGACCGCCTCAGCGCTCTGGTCGCCGGGCTTATGCAGGTTGATGCTCTTGTCATCCTCTCCAGCGTCGATGGCCTCTTCGACAAGTGGCCCGCTGGCAAGCGCATCTCGGCGATCGCCGATGTCGCCGCCGCTATGCAGCATGTCAGCAGCGCAGTCTCGAACGTCGGCACGGGCGGCATGCAAACCAAGCTCGAAGCGGCAGGCGTCTGCGCCGATGCCGGCATCGCCACCGTCATGACCGCCGGCTCGCACGATCGTCCTGTCTCTCGCGTGCTCGCGGGCGAAGACCTCGGCACCTTCGTCGCCCCTGCAGGCGCAGCCCGCGTCCGCCGCTCACGACAGCGATGGATCGGCTACGCCACCCGCGTCCGCGGCACCATCATCGTCGATGATGGCGCCAAGCGAGCCATTCTCGATCGCGGCGCAAGTCTGCTTCCCAAGGGCATTCGCGACGTCATCGGCTCCTTCCCCGCGAACAGCCCCATCGAGATCGCCGGACTTGACAAGCAGCCCTTCGCTCGTGGCCTGACACCCTACGACGCAAACGAAGTTCGCGCCATCGCTGGAAAGGCCAGCGACGAGATCGAGAGCATCCTCGGCTCCTGCATCGCTGAAGAGGTCGTCCATCGCGACGACATGGCTGTGAAGTCACCCGCCAGACAATCTCCCAAAGCTGAACAGGGCGGTGAATCGTGACCGACATTCGCTCCGTTGCACAAGCAGCCAGCTCCGCATCGCGCCACCTCGCCGCGATGTCAACGCAGTCCAAGAACGCTCTGCTGCACGCGGTCGCTTCGCGAGTTGAGCAGCATCGCGATGCGATCCTTGCAGCAAACCAGCTCGACATGCAAGCCGCACGCGACGCTGGGCTTGCAAGTGCCAAGCTCCGTCGCCTCGAAGTCACTCCGCAGTCGCTCGCCCAAGCCATCGCGGGTATCCGCGAGATTGCTGCTCTACCCGACCCGGTCGGCCAAGTGACCAGCGACATCACGCGCCCCAACGGCCTGCACGTCCGCCGCGTGCGCACGCCCCTTGGTGTCATCGCGATGATCTTTGAAGCTCGCCCTCTCGTCACCCTCGATGCCTTCGCCCTGTGTTTCAAGAGTGGCAACGCCTGCATCCTCAAAGGCGGCAAAGAGGCGGCACGCACCGCCGAAGTCCTCGCCCAATGTGTGCGCGACACCCTCGACGCACATCACATGCCCATGGGTGCCATTGCTGCGGCGAATCACTGGACACGCGACCAGGTCGCTGAACTTGTCGCCCTCGAAGGCCTCGTCGATCTCGCCATCCCTCGCGGCGGACCCGAACTCATTTCCTTCGTTCGTCAACACGCCAAAGTCCCTTGCATCTTCCACGCTGCTGGCGTGTGCCACGTGTACATCGATGAATCCGCCGATGTCACAATGGCGACCGACATTGTGCTCAACGGCAAGACCAGCGCCCCCGCAACCTGCAACGCAACGGAGTGCGTGCTTGTTCACACCGCCGCAGCGTCGCGCATTCTCCCCGTTCTCGCCCAGCGCCTCACGCAGGCCACCGTCCGCGTCCACGCCGATGAGCGCGCCATGCACTTCATGCCCGGTGCCCACCCCGCGTCCTCCGCCGACTGGGGCCGCGAGTACCTCGATCTCGAACTCGCCGTGCGAGTGGTCGATTCACTCGAAGATGCCCTCGCCCACATCGCTCAGTACAGCAGCGACCATACCGAAGCAATCGTCACGCAAAATCCCGCCATCGCCGCCCAGTTCCAGCAGCGAGTGCGCAGTAGTTGCACCGTCGTGAATGCAAGCACACGCTTCAATGACGGTTTCCAATTGGGCCTCGGTGCCGAAGTCGGCATTTCCACCAGTCGCCTCCACGCATACGGCCCCATGGGCCTCGAAGAACTGACGACAACCCGCTTTCTCGTCGATGGGACCGGGCAAGTTCGTTCTTGAGTCTCAGCCAACTCTGAAACCGCGATACCATGACTCCGAACACCAGTTGCGCGCAGCCGGTTTTTCACGGCTCGCGGGAGGGTTGAAGCATGAGTATGTGGGACAGTATCAAGAGCCGCCTGAAGCACGAACTGATTGACATCGTCGAGTTCCTCGACGATTCAGGCGACACGCTCAGCTATCGCTTCGAGCGCTTCCAGAATGAAATCAAGAACGGCGCCAAGTGCATCGTGCGCGAAGGCCAGGCCGCAGTCTTCATCAATGAAGGCAAGCTCGCCGACGTGCTGCCGCCCGGTACCTACACGCTCGACACCAAGAACATCCCCATCCTCGCGACACTGCTGGGCTGGAAGTACGGCTTCGAGAGCCCGTTCAAGGCTGAAGTCTACTTCGTCAGCACGCGCACGTTCACCGATCAGAAGTGGGGCACCATGAACCCCGTGATCGTGCGCGATCCCGAGTTCGGTCCGGTGCGTCTGCGTGCCTTCGGCACCTATACGCTCCGCGTCAAGGATCCCGGCGCATTCATCAAGAACGCTGTCGGCACCGACAATCGCTTCACGCTCAGTGAAATCAACGTCCAGATGCGCAACGTCATCGTCAGCCACCTGGGCGATGCGCTGGGCGAAAGCAAGATTCCGCTCCTCGATATCAGCGGCCGCACGCTCGAACTCAGCAAGTTCCTCAGCGACAGCCTCGTCGAAGAGTTCAACAAGTTCGGCCTCGAAGTGCCGACCCTCCTGATCGAAAACGTCAGCCTGCCGCCCGAAGTCGAGCAAGCTCTCGACAAGCGCAGCAGCATGGGCATGCTTGGCAACCTCGACAACTACGCGAAGTACCAGGCCGCCGAGGCAATTCGCGATGCCGCCAAGAACCCCGGTACCGCCGGCACGTTCGTGGGCGTGGGCGTGGGACAGGTGTTTGGCAACATGATGGCGGGCACTGCGGCCGGCGCGGCCGCTGGCGCTGCGGGTGTCGCGCCGCCGCCGCTGCCTGCGTTCTTCCTCGTCATCAACGGCATCCAGGCCGGGCCGTTTGATCAGGGTGGTCTGGTCGCCAAAGCCCGTTCGGGCGAACTGACGACCAGCACGCTCGTTTGGCGTCAAGGCATGCAGCAGTGGTCTCCCGCCGGCAGCGTCGGCGAACTTGCTCAAGTGTTCGGCAGCGTTCCGCCGCCGATGCCGGGCGGTCCGCCGGCGATTCCGCTCTAATGCGCAAGTGTCTTTAGACCGTCCGTCCGTGGTATCACATGTTCCCAGCCGACAAAGCTCACCTCGCATCCCTGCGGACCCTGCATCCACACGGTGTCGGTGGGTTTGTCGAACTGCACATCGATGTACTCGGTCGACGGCTCTGGCTGCGGCGGCAGATGCCGCTCAATTCGTTGCCCGTTTGCGCATGTGAACGCGAGGTACTGATCGCCATTGCGCCGCTCCACCGCGAATATCGCTCGCGTCGTCGACCCAGGCAGTCGGCACGCCAGTACGGAGGTGTTCGCCTGAAAGATCAGCATGTCCCACTTCGAATAGCCCACCCCGTCACTGCAACTCGTGTCCCATACCCACGGCATGATGAATCGCCGATCCAGAAGCCCCGGTTGTTTTGTCATGATGCAGTCGATGTAGTACCGCATGAAGCAAGGCGGCAGGAACATTGGAAACTTGTCCGCATGCGCCTCGCAGTATCGCGCCAGGTGCAATTCATCTCGCTCCACATGCCGCGCGGGCAGCAGCAGCGGGTCATAATTCGTCGCAACAATGCTGTCAACCCCGCTGTCATGTTCGTTCGCCAACGCCAGCACGAACTCATGATGACTCACCCCGCGTCCGAGTCGCACAAGTGCGTCTTCCAACGCAGCTTCCCCTCGTTGCTTCGCGGCATCCATCGCCTGCACGTAAAACTCGCGCGGCGTTCGCGGGTAGTATCGCAGGGCCACGTCAGGCGGCAATTGCAGGTTAAACGGCATCTTGCTGGTGTGATGATCACCCCATGTGAGCCGGTTCGGGCTTTCGCAGACCACCAGCACGCCGTCTGGCTTCAAGTGCTCTCGCGCCACGCGAAGGACATCTATCCGCTCCTGTGTCGTCATGTGCTCCAGAACGGCGTACAGCATGAACACGTCGATGCCGTCGGGGAACTTCTCCACCGCGTGCAGTATCGACTCGCCGGGCATCGCTTCAAAGCGGGCGTTCGTGACGTCCTTGTGAACTTGTTTGTCGTTCGCGACCCTCACCGCCGCCTCGTCAACGTCCACGCCGTACACGCTTCGCGCTTTTTGCGCCAGCGCCAGCCCCACGCTGCCTGTGCCGCATCCGAACTCCAGCACCTCACACCCCGCGAGCGGCTTGGTCTGCTCGATCCACGGAATAAATCGGTCCAGCGTCACCCGGTATCGGTTTTCCCAGTCGTACATGCCGACGAGTATACCGGCCCGCGATTGACCCCAACACACACCTCCAACTCGGGAGGATCGCTTGAGCGCTGACAGTCCATCTCCCTCTGACATTCGAACGGCACAGTCCGCCGATCAACTGCGCTTCCCCTGCAAGCAATGCGGCGGGACATTGCAGTTTGAGCCCGGCACGACCAGCCTCAAGTGCCCGTATTGCAGCACGATCAATGAGATTGATACAAGCGACGCCGTGGTGCTGGAACTCGATTACGGCGAGTACATGCGTAAGTTGCAGTCCGCCGCTCCCGTTGACACCGTGCTCAGCGTCAAGTGCACCAGTTGCTCTGCCGACATTGATCCACCCAAGAACATCACGAGCTTCGCTTGCCCCTTCTGCGGCTCGAACATCGTCGCCAAAGCTCGCGAGTGCAGTGTCATCAAGCCCAACGCCGTCCTGCCATTCAAGATGACTCGCGACCAGGCGACGACCAGCTTCCGTCAGTGGATCCAATCACGCTGGTTCGCACCCAACGCCCTCAAGCGCCAAGCTCTCCTCGACGCCGCGCTCCATGGCATCTACCTCCCTGCATGGACGTACGACTCTTTTGTCACCACGCGATACTCGGGCCAGCGCGGCGAAGCCTATTACGTCACCGTTGGAAGTGGCAAGAACCGCCGCACAGAGCGCCGTGTGCGTTGGTACCCCGCCAGCGGCGTTGTCCAAAACAACTTCGACGATGTCCTGGTGCTCGCCAGTGAATCGCTGCCCCGCGAGAAGGTCGAAGACCTGACACCGTGGGACCTCAAAGACGTGGAGCCGTACAAAGAGGCATTCCTCGCCGGGTTCACCGCCGAACGTTACCAGTTGTCACTGCCCGACGGCTTCCAGCAGGCCCAGCAACTCATGCAGCCCACCATCGACGCGACCATTCGCCAAGACATCGGTGGCGATGAGCAGCGCATCACGGGCAAGCAAAGCAAGTACGACAACATCACGTTCAAGCACGTGCTGCTGCCCATCTGGTGCAGCGCCTATCGATACCGCGGCAAAGTCTACCGCTTTCTCGTCAACGCTCGCACAGGTGAGGTCCAGGGCGAACGTCCGTGGAGCCCATGGAAGATCGCTTTCGCCATTGTGCTCGGCTTGCTCGTCATCATTCCCATCATCTGGTTCATCGTCGTCAACAGGCAGTGACACGCCGCAGCGTCCGTACGCTCCGGCATGACCTCACCCCGCGTCGCGCTTATCACGGGAGCCGGTTCAGGCATAGGCCGTGCCATCGCTATCGCATTCTCACACGCCGGCTACGCCCTCACGCTCGTCGGTCGCCGCGAGGACAAGCTCCGTGAAACCGCCGCGCTCTGTCGCGGCACCACGCAATGTGTCGCTGCCGACATCACAACCGCCGACGCAGCGACTGGCGCAGTCCGTTCCTGCCTCGATCGACACACACGCCTCGACGTGCTCATCAACAACGCAGGCGTCGGCGTTGTCGCCCCCATCCCGCAAACCTCCGACGATCTGCTCGAACAAACCTATCGCCTCAACGCCTTCGCTCCCGCGTGGATGACGCGCGAGGCCTGGCCCGCCTTCGCCGCGCAATACGCCGGTGCAGGCATCGGCGGCTGCATCATCACCATCTCCAGCATGGCCAGCATCGATCCGTTTCCTGGTTTCTTCGCCTACGCAGGCAGCAAAGCGGCCGCGAGCATCATGGCCGCTAGTATCGCAAAGGAAGGCGCCGCCATCGCTGTCCGTGCCTTTGCACTTGCGCCCGGAGCCGTCGAAACATCCATGCTCCGCGCCGCCTTCGACGAATCCATGATCTCACGTGAGCAGACGCTCGATCCCGCTCAGATCGCAGAGATCACGCTTGCATGCGCCCAAGGCAGACACGATCACCTCAACGGTCGCAACATTCCCATCTTGCCTGAAGCGTTCAAGCCCTGGTTTCGCGATTATCAAGCCGCCAATCCCCCCGTCGACGCCATGTGAAACGCTTTCACAACTTCTCCGTCGCCGCCGCTCCCAGAATCATCGGTCGCAGTGCATCCTCACCTGCCACCATCTGCACTTCCAGCACGGGCCGCACAACCGCGCATGGCCACGTCGTCGCAGCAACGCGAGCAAGTTTGCTCCAGTCCTTTTGTGTGCACACGATCACTTGCGCCCCGCTTCGCTTGGCCACATCGATGATGCGCTGCACCGTCGCCGGTTCATACGGGTCATGATCTGGCAGCACCATCGCTTCCGCCAAACCGCCGGCATGCTGTCGCACGCTCTGTACAAACGCATCAGGGTTACCGATCGCGCACACAGCCAGAACCTTCTTGTCACGCAGCGACGTAACCGCAAGTTGCTCATCGGCCTGCCCACCCGCCACGCTGCGTTTGAGCCCGGCCCAGTGATGTCTGCAACTCGCAACGACAAGCCGCTTCGAAATCGCCTGGACGCGTGCGGCCAGCTTCGTCAGTTCGTGTGCCGCCACTGCTTCCGCATGCGTCAACACCACTGCATGCGCCCGCGCGAGCGATGCGGGTAACTCCCGCAGAAAGCCCGATGGCAGCAAGCGATCCGCAAACGGATCGCGCGTTGCGTCAATCAGCACAATGTCAAGCTGCCGCGCGATCTGGCGATGCTGAAACCCATCATCAAGCACAACAATGTCGCTGGCTCGCCGCTCGCCAACTGGCTCGTAACTGCTGTCACTCACCTGTCGCTGCTCAAATTCGTCACTGAACAGTTCAAGGAGTCCCTGCGTTCGGTCCGGCTGCGCCACAATCGGCAGATCGCTGAATGCGCTCAAGTACTCCCGCGCCTCATCGCTCTCAAGCCCGCGTCCCTTGGGCATGCCATAGCCCCGCATCGCCACGCAAGGCCAATATCCCTCGCGACGCAGTAGTTGCAGCAGCCACATCGTCACAGGCGTCTTGCCTGTGCCGCCCACCGACAGATTCCCGACGCTGATCACAGGCCGATCAAAAGTCACCACACCCTTGCCGCGGTCAAAGCTCGCGTTGCGATGGGCGATGACTTTGCCATACACCCAAGCCATCGCACGTCCCGCCGCACCCGCGACGGGCGGCTTGGCCTGCATCGCCATGGAGTCGTGCGTTGCCATCTTCACATGGTGGGGGACATCGTGGGGGCCGCTCATGAAGCGGAAGCGTTGGAGGCCTGCCGCGCGTGTTCCAGCAGCAATTGCCTCGTGCGTGCCGCATGTTTCAGGGCCTCACGTCGCACATGCCACAGTTGCACGCTCGACGCCAGCACATCAATCATCGCGAGCAGCATCACTAGCGAAACCAGCCCCGTCGCCAGCATCCAGGTCAGTACAAACTGCCGCGTGTTCTGCGGATCAATCAGGCCAAACCCTGCTGCCAGCACCGGAATCGCCAGCATCATCACAAGCCCATTGGCTGTTCGCAAATTCTTCCGCCAGCGAGGCATATCTGCCTGCGCGAGCGCCGTCCAATGCACCGCAACGACTACCAGTGTCGCAAACGCCAATGGCAGCACCGCCCACACCGGCGCAATGGGACCACTCTCAGGCTCTTGCGAAAGCCCGAGCGACATCGCCCCGGTCATGGAGAGAAACTGAATCATCTCTCGTGCATCGGCACGTTCACGTCGTCGTCGCCATTTCTTGCAGCAATCCGGTCAATCGCTGCATGGGCAGGCCCATGATCGTCGTTTGATCACCCTCAAACTCAAGCGGCCAACCAGCAGCCAGCCGCTCCGACAGGTTGTACCCGCCCGCCTTGCCCTGCCACTGTCCGCTTTTCACATAACTTGCGACTTCCGCGTCACTCAGCGTGCCCATGCGCACGCGAGCCGTATCCACCAGCACGCGCCGCCGCCGCTGCGGCACCGACGCAGGGTCACCGCTCCAGCCGCGTAAGTCGACGATCGCCACGCCCGTCAGCACATCATGCTGCACGCCCATGAACGACCGGATCATCGTTTCGGCTTCTTCGGCGGTGGTGGGGGTGCCAACCAGTTTGCCATCAAGCAGGCACGCCGTATCCGCACCCAGAACAACCCGCCCGCCCACTTCCCGCGCGCTGGGCAACGTCGCGCCCGCAAACGCCTTGAGCGAGGCTAACGCCGCAACCCATTGCCGAGGCGACACCTGCCCGGGCGTCAATATGCCATCTTCAAAGCCGGGATGCTCCGCCACATGTTCAAACCCCGCCTCCGTCAACAGCGCGCGCCGGCGTGGCGAGCGACTGGCGAGCAGCAAAGGCAACCCGCGATAGGGTCGTCCGCTGACTGGCGGAGTTGTTGTTGGCGAGAAGCTCACCATATTCGCACGCGTACTCGCATCATTCACCGGTTGCGCACCTGCGCACCCGAATCTTCCTGAATCTTCACGTCCCACATCCGCAGCACCCATGCTCTCAGACGTTGACGCGTCGTTACCCGTTCGCTCCGCAAGCACAATCACAGCAAATCCTTCCCGCATGCATCTTCACGAGCATCCATGCTCATGATGCCGCATCTCAATCAGCACACACGCCCCGCCTTTGTTCGGAGGCCGCGTCGCTCCGTTTCCGCAGTACCCTCTGTTTGACGCTGCGGATTTCGTCAGTTTCCGTCCGCGGCGAGCATTCTTTGTGTCAAATTCGTAAGTGTCTGCAATACAGTGAGTTCCAATGACGCCCTCCACGCCCGCTGCCGCTCAAACTCGCCTGCCTCACGCCCACCTTGTCCAGTTCGATATCACCTGGGAAGATGCCCCAGCCAACCACGAACAGGTACGCATGATGCTCGACAAGGCCGACGTGCACACGGGCGACTTCGTGCTCCTCCCAGAGATGTTCGACAGCGGCTTTTCCTTCAATGTCGAGAGAACAAACGACAAATCCGGACGCACACTGACATTTCTCCTCGAACTCGCCGACGATCTGGGCGTCACGGTTCAGGCTGGCCGCACTGTCGCCCCCTGCCACCGTTGTGCCGCCAAAAACGTCATGACCGCCGTCGCCCCAGGCCAGCGTCTCTTGGCTGAATACGCCAAGCAGCATCTCTTCTCACCGGGCGGCGAAAATCAGCACTTCGAAGCCGGTGATGACATCGCCACGTACACGTGGGATGCAACAGGCCTTCGCGTTATGCCGGCTGTCTGCTACGACCTCCGCTTTCCCGAGCTGTTCGGTCGAGGCCTCAAAGCGGGCGCACAAGTCATCGCGCTGGGCGCTTGTTGGCTCAGTGTCCGCGCGGCCCACTGGCGCGCTCTGCTGATCGCGCGAGCGATCGAGAACCAGGCCTACGTCATTGCGGTCAATCGCGTCGGTCAAGATCCCGTCAAGTCCGATGGGACCCCGGGAGCAAACTACTTGGGCGGAAGTCTTGTGATCTCCCCAACTGGTCAGATTCTTGCCGAAGCTGCTGACACGCCCTGCGTGATCAGTGCCCCGATCGACGCTGACGCATTGCACGCGTGGCGGAGCAAGTTCCCCGCCTGGCAGGAACGCATCAGCGCCATGCGGTAACTCGTGAGGCCACTGGCGATGGGCCGCCGCGCCTCTACCCTGCACCATGCTCTCTCGCGTTATGATCGCGCTCGCATTCCTGCTCGTCCTCGGCGTGCCGCTGGGCCTCAAGCTCGCGTCGCCCGCCGCGACCATTCCCGCTGACGCGCGCACGCTCGTCGTCGTGACGCCCCACGTCCCGCAGATTCGCGCCGAATTCGCCGAGGCCTTCGACCGCTGGCACCGCAAGCACCACGGCGCGCCCGCTCACATCGACTGGCGCACGCCCGGCGGCACCACCGAAATTCTCAAGGTCCTCGCAGCGCAGTATGCCGCCAAGGGCAAGGAAGTCATCGAAGAAATCCGCAAGACGGATCCGCAGCGACTGCTCGCCAAAGACCTCTCGCTCGACAACGACATTCCGCCGCGCAGTATGCCCTTCGACATGATGTTCGGCGGCGGCACGTTCGATCACGGTCGCCTCAAAGTCCCGTCCACCGCAGGCATCACTTTCGCGCCCTTCACCAACGCCGGCGTGAAGGAAGTACTCCTTTCACGCGTCAATCGGTCACAGACGGTCGCCGATTTGCTCGCCGCCCGTACGCTCGAACTCGCCCTGAGTGTCGATACCGTCGCCTTCACCGCTCGCATTCCCGCCGAAGCCTTCGTCGATGGTGTCGAAGTCCTGCGCGGTTTCGACGAAGGCAAGCAGACCATCACGACTCGCATCAACCTCGACAAAGTCCTGCGTGACGCTCCGCTGCGCATCAGCACACCAGCAGGCCTGAGCGACGAAGACCTCCGAACCAAGTGGTTCCCGCCCGATGCACAAGGCCGCCAGAACATCATCGGCGCCCAGCAGTTGTACGACCCCCAGCAGTACTGGATTGGCACCGCACTCTCCGCCTTCGGCATCGTCTACAACAAAGACATCTTCCGCGAACTCTCGCTGCCCGAGCCCAAGGGCTTCGTCGATTTGACCCATCCCAAACTCCAAGGCCTCATCATCCTTGCCGACCCGCGCCAATCCGGGTCCATCACCACCGCCATCGACGCCATTCTCAACGCCGAACTATGGAACACCGCCCAGCGCGAAGGCTGGTCCACTGAACTGACCGCCGCGTTTGACAAAGAAGCCAAAGAACGCGTGCCGTGGGAACGCAGCCTCACTGCTGAACGCATGCAAAGCGTCGATGCCGCCTTCGCCCGCGCATGGAAACTGCTCCGCGAGGTCGGCGCGAATGCCCGCACCTACACCGCCGCCGCCACCAAGCCGCCCGTCGATATCTCCGCAGGTGAAGGCGCCGCCGGCCTCGCCATCGACTTCTATGGCCGCGGCCAAGCCCAGTTCGTCCTCGCCGAAGGTCAAGACCCCGCCACCGCACGCGTTGGTTACGTCGATCCCGAAGGTGCTGCCTACATCGACGCCGACCCCGCCAGCGTCTTGCGCAGCGGCCCCGATCCCGAACTCGCCCGCCGATTCATCGAGTTCTGCCTGACCGATGAAGCCCAGGTTCTCTGGCAACTACCCAGCCAGCGCAATCCGCTGAGCAGCGCCAACCCCACAGGCGAAGACGGCCAGAAAATGGGCCCGCGCCGCTACGAACTGCGCCGCATGCCGGTGCGTGAGGCGATGTACCGCCACCCCGCCGCCGCCAACTTCATCGACAAGGTCAACCCCTTCGAGATCGCCGCCGCCCACCGCCCGGCCAACTGGCGTGCCGCCATCGGCGTCATGATGGGTGCATTCTCCATCGACGTGACCGACGCCCAGCGTGCCGCGTGGCGCGCTCTGTGCGAAGCCCGCGCCAACCCCAACTTCAATCCGCAAACCCTCGCCGCGATGGAAGCCGCCTTCTACGCCTTCCCGCCCACACCCACCAAAGACGGCGGCGAACTCACGTTCACCGCAAGCAACTTCCGCGCCATCCGCGAGACCTGGCGCAACCCCCAGACCCAATCGCGTCTCGAGATCGCCTACACCAACTTCTTCCGCGAGCAGTACCGCGAGGTGGTGCGGTTGGCCGCGGCCGGAGAGCAGTGAACGGAGAACGGAGAACGGAAAGCGGGAGCGGGGGATGTGCGGGCCGAGATGATCCAACAAACCGCGCGAATGGTCCAGCAAAGTGCGCAGTTGGTCCACCAAAGCTCGTCCTTGGTCCACCAAAGCCCACGATTGGTCCACCAAAGCTCGCCGTTGGTCCACCGAAGCTCGCCGTTGGTCCACTGAAACCCGCCGTTGGTCCACCAAAATGCGGCCGCGTCCACCGATCTGCCCGATCGCTTACCGAATTGCTGCTCTAGTCTGGCCGACAAATGCCCGATATACTTGCCTGCATGACACGTGCTTGTGCCATTGCCACGGCTTCTCGCCGAATTACCTGGCCCCTCTGAGGGCCCCGTCGCGGCATGGACGCCACCGCAGCATGACTCGCTGCGTCCGCCGCTTCCACCATCAACCCGCTTCGCCCACTTTTCCGGACGCCCCGCGTCCCCGCTTTCCTCTATCATCGCACCCGGCACCGCGAGCCTGTTCACCGCTCTCGTCTCCGCTCCCGGTTCCCCGCCCCCCGATCCTAAGTCCCGGACCTCCCCATGCTCACTCACCACCACCCCCTTCTCCTCTCCGACGCCGCCGGCACTACCGCAGGCAAACCCAGTTCTGAAAAGACTGGTCCAGACAAGGCCGCTGACAAAGCCAAGGACGAGAAGAGCAAGTACCGCTCCACCCTCAACCTCCCCCAAACGGCTTTCCCCATGAAGGCCAGCCTCGTGCAGAACGAGCCCGCTAGTCTCAAGCGCTGGCAGGCGATGAACCTCTATAGCAAGCTGCGCGAACAGCGCGCCGGCAAAGAGAAGTTCGTCTTCCACGATGGCCCGCCCTACGCCAACGGCAGCATCCACCTTGGGCACTTGATGAACAAGATGCTGAAGGACTTCGTTGTGCGCAGCAAGACCATGCAAGGTCTGGACGTTCCCTATGTGCCCGGCTGGGACTGCCACGGCCTGCCCATCGAGCACAAGGTGATGACGGAGATGCAGGAGAAGGGCAAGCTCGCCAAACTCAACACGCTGAGTGATGACCAGCGCAAGGTCGTCGTGCGCCGCGAGTGCCAGACCTACGCCGAGAAGTACGTCAAGCTGCACAAAGACCAGATGCAGCGGCTGCTCACGATGGCCGACTACGAGCATCCTTACCTCACGATGGTCCCCAGCTACGAAGGCGCCACGCTCGAAGTGCTCGCTGGCCTCATGGAGAAGGGCCTGGTCTACCGCCAGCTCAAGCCTGTCCACTGGAGCCCCACCAACGAAACCGCTCTCGCTGACGCGGAGCTCGAATACCACGACCGCGAAGACCCCAGCATCTACGTTGACTTCGAAGCCGCCGACACCGACGCGGTGTATGACGCGTTTGGATTGAACGCAGCCGCGGAGGACGATGAGGAGAGCGGAGATAACGCGGAGGATGAGGCAAGCGAGCCCGCAAGCGAGGGCAAACCCAAAGCCGACCCCTATGCCAAGAAGTCGCGTTCACCTGCCGCGGGCGTACGCCCGCACCAGCGTCCCACGTTCATGATCTGGACAACGACGCCCTGGACGCTCGCCGCCAACCTCGCCATCGCCGTCAATCCCAAGTACGAATACGCCCTCGTCTTCGTCGATGGCAACATCAGCGTCATGGCCAAGGACGCGATCGAGCGCGTGACGCAAAAGGGCCGCAGCGAAGAAGTCAGTGTGCTCGCAACCACGACCGGCGACAAACTCGTCGGCCTGCGCTATCGCCATCCCTTCGTCGCCACCACGCCCACCTTCCCCAAAGAAGCCGGCGGCAACCCCGCCAACTGCTACAAGATCGTCGCCGCTGACTACGTCACGCTCGAAGACGGCACGGGCCTCGTCCATACCGCGCCCGGCCACGGTGCCGAAGACTACCAAACGGGCCTGCGCGAGCAGATCCCCGTCTACTGCCCCGTCACCGCCAACGGCACCTACGACAACACCGTGCCCGAGTGGCTCCGTGGCAAACTCATCTGGGACGCCAACAAAGTCGTCATCGATCACCTCCGCGCCAGTGGCCACATGTTCCACGATCACATGTTCAGCCACAGCTATCCCCACGACTGGCGCAGCAAGACGCCCGTCATGTTCCGCGCCACCGAGCAGTGGTTCGTGGGCGTGAACAACGCCAACGTGCCCGTGGGCGGCCAGAAGATGTCCCTGCGCGAGATGGCCCTTGAAGCCGTGAGCACCGACGACACCACACGCACCAGCGGCGTGCCGGGCGTCAAGTTCGTCCCCGACTGGGGCCGCAACCGCATGCGCGGCATGCTCGAAAGCCGCCCCGACTGGTGCATCTCGCGCCAGCGCGCCTGGGGCCTGCCCATCCCCGCCTTCTTCACGCCTGAAGGTCACTGTCTCATGACAGCCGCGAGCGTGCGTGCCGTCGCCAAGCTCTTCCGCGAGCAAGGCAGCGACGCGTGGTTCACCAAGGACGCCACCGAACTGCTCAAGCACTACGACTGGAAGTCCGACAACGAACTTGCCAGCGACGTGCGTGCGCATTTCACGAATGCCAAATCACGAATGCCGAATGCCGTCTTCGCCTCCCTCCGCAAAGGCAACGACATCCTCGACGTCTGGTTCGAATCCGGTTCCTCTTGGAACGCCGTGATGCGCGAACGCAATCTTGGCTACCCCATCGACCTCTACCTCGAAGGCTCTGACCAGCATCGCGGCTGGTTCCAGCTTTCGCTCCTTCCTGCGCTGGGCGTCACCGGCCGCCCGCCCTTCAAGACGCTCCTCACGCACGGCTTCATGGTCGACCGTGACGGCAAGAAACTTAGCAAGAGCCGTCCCGACGCGCACCGCTACGAAGTCGACAGCCTCTGTACCGAATTCGGCATGGACGTCATGCGCTGGTGGGTCGCCAGCCTCGCCTACGAAAACGACGTCAAGGTCGACGTCGAACTCTTCGCCCTGGCTGGCGAAAGCTACCGCAAGGTGCGCAACACCCTGCGCTTCATGCTCAGCAACTTGTACGACTTCGACTGCTCCAAGCCCGGCGCAACGGGACACTGCGTTGATCTCAAGGCTCTGCCTGCCACCAGCATCGACCGCTGGATCCTCGCTGAGTTTGACCAACTCGCCGAGAAGGTCGTCGCCGCGTACAACAACTTCGACTTCCAGACGGCCCAGAAGGAACTCTTCAACTTCTGCAACGACCGCCTCAGCGCCACCTACCTCGCCGCGGTAAAGGACCGCCTCTACTGCGACAAGCCAGGCAGCGACCGCCGCCGCGCCACCCAGACCACACTCTGGGACCTGACCGACGGCCTCTGCAAGCTGCTCGCGCCCATCCTCCCCCACACCGCCGACGAAGCGTACCGCGCCCTGCTCAAGGTTGACGCCAAGGACACGTCAACCTGCGTCCACCTCGAGTCGGTCGCCACGACCAGCGGCAAGCCCGGCTTCGGCATCACCGCCGACCCGCGTTGGGCCAAGGTCATCGCCCTGCTCGAACCCGCCCAGCGGGCCCTGGAGCAAGCCAAGTCCCAAGGCATCGACAACCCCCTCGACGCTGGCCTCGCCCTCCCCGCTAGCGACGACCTCAAGGGCTTCGACCCCGTCGACATCGCCGACCTGCTGGGCGTCTCGCTCGTCAAGTTCGATGCTGGCGTGCAGGCTCCGGCCATCATCGACCTGCGCTCCCAGCCCCGCTGCGAACGCAGTTGGAAACGCGACGGCACCGTCAAGCAACGCAGCGACGGCGGCCTGCTGAGCGACCGCGACGCCCTCGCCGTCGGCGTCGCCTAATACCCTCACTCACCTTCACCCCAACCGATCCGCCCTCCGCGGATCGGTTGTCATTTTCCCTAATGCCCAGTGCCCAGTGCCTAGTGCCTGCTCCATACGCTGCGCAGCCCATGTTCCAAGCCCTCCTCGTCCGCAAGTACCTCTTCTCCAAGGTCATGCCGCTGCTCGCCTGCACGGGCGTGCTGTTGTGCGTCGCCATGGTCATCGTCATCTGGAGTGTGATGGGCGGCTTCCTTGATCTGCTCATCCGCAGCGGTCGCACAACCACAGGCGATGTCGCCATCTCCTGGCCCAACGTCGGCTTCGCTTACTACGACGATCTCATCCAGCGCCTCGAGAACGATCCGCTCATCGAAGCCGCGGCGCCCATCATCGAAACATACGGCCTCATTCAACTCCCCACGGGTCGCCAGGAAATGGTCTTGGTGCGAGGCGTCGATGGTCCCAGCTTCGCTCAAGTCACTGCGTACGACGACATCCTCTGGTGGCGCCCCACAACCCAGCCGCTTCGCAAAGACACCAACCGCGAGGACATCCGCCTGACGCCCGAGTACGCGCAGAACCTCGCGACGGTGTTGCAGCAAGGCCGCACACTCACTCGCAACGATCCGAGCACCGGTGAGCCGCTGCCCGCCATGGTCATGGGCATCGAAGTAAGTCGCATCAACGCGCGCGAGCCGCAAGGCTTCTACTCACCGCGCATGTACAGCGTGCGCCGGCCCGATGGCACTATCGAGTCTCGCGATGAGTTTTTGCCTTATACGGGCGAAGTTGTCTTGAGTCTGCTCGCGCTCGACAAAGACGGTGCAGTGGTGGAGCAGGCGACACGAAAAGTTCCGATTGCCAACGAGTTCAACAGCGGCTTGTTCGAAGCCGACAGCAAGATCGTCCTCGTCCGCCTCGATCTTGCCCAGCGCATGCTCCGCATGCATGCGCAGCAGCGTCGCGTGAAAGCCGACGGCACGCCTGCGGACACGAAGCCTGCGGGCGCTGACGAAGAGGACGAGGGCTTTATCGGCGGCGCCCAAACCAAGCTCATCGACGAACCCGCCCGCGTCACCAGCGTGCTCGTTCGCGGTAAAGGTGATCTTGGCGAGCTCGGTGCCTCCGATCCGCTCAAGGATCGCATCTTCGAGATCTATCGCGAATTCGCCGCCGCCCGCAAAGGCGACGTGCCCGACGAATTCACCATCAGCATCAACACGTGGGAAGATCAGAACCGCACCATGATCAACGCGGTGCAAAAGGAAACAGGCTTGTTGCTGTTTCTCTTCTCCTTCCTCTGTATCGTCGCCATCTTTCTCATCTTCGCCATCTTCTGGTCCATGATCGCAGAGAAGACCAAAGACATCGGCATCATGCGAGCCCTCGGTGCGAGCAAGCCCGGCGTCGCAGGCGTCTGGATCGGTTATGGTCTTGCCATCGGCATCGTCGGTAGTGCACTCGGCGCCACGCTCGCGATCCTCATCGTCAAAAACATCAACGCCATCCACGAGTTCCTCGGTCGCGCGTTCGGCCTCGAAATCTGGAACCCCGAGGTCTACTACTTCACCGAGATCCCCACTCGCCTCGACAACACCAAACTCATCGCCGTCATCATCGCCGGCATTCTTTGCAGCGTCATCGGCGCCGCCATTCCCGCCATTCGCGCCGCCCGCATGGATCCCGTCAAGGCCCTGCGCTTCGAGTGATCGTTAGGAACGCACCCCATGCTCCTCACCGCTTCCAACATCCACAAAACCTACACCCTCGGCAAAGTCCCCGTCCCCGTCCTCAAGGGTGTCTCCATCTCCGTCGCCGAGGGTGAATGCGTTGCCGTCCTGGGCAGCAGCGGCAGCGGCAAGAGCACGCTCCTCCACATCCTGGGCGGCCTCGATCGTGCTGATGCCAACCCCACGCCGCAGCTCTCCTTCGATGGCCGCGACGTGACGCGTTTCTCCGGTGCTGAGATCAACCACTATCGCAGCCACGACGTCGGATTCGTCTTCCAGTTCTACCACCTCTTGCCCGAACTCACCGTCCTCGAAAACGTGCTCATCGGCGCCATGATCCGCGACGGCGCAGGCTACACCACCAACGTGAGCGACCGTACCGCGTGGGCCAAACAACTCCTGGACCAAGTTGGCCTCTCGCACCGCCTCACGCACAAGCCCACCGAGCTCTCAGGGGGCGAACGCCAGCGCACTGCGATCGCTCGAGCCCTCATCAACAAGCCGCGATTGCTCCTCGCCGACGAACCCACCGGCAACCTCGACCGCAACACCGGCGCAACCATCCTCGACATGCTCGACAAGCTCCGCGCCGATCATCGCTACACCATGATCATCGTGACGCACGACACCGCGACCGCAAGTCGTGCCAACCGCGTCGTCCGCCTCGCCGATGGCTTTGTGGTGCAAGCCTTCGCCGAAGCCACCGCTTGACACGCCCGCTAACGCGCCCGCACCCGCCGAATCCCCACCCAATCGCGCGAAGTGCAAGCCGCCCGTTCTCAGCTTTAACGCAATCCGCTTGGCGCATCTCTCTCCGGCAAGTATGATGCTCGCACGAGGAGAGACTCATGCTTCGCACCACCATCGCCGCAATGGCGCTCTGCGCCCTTTCCGCCACCACGCTCGCCAACGTTGTTTACAGCGACGGCACATTCAACAACGCCGACTGGGGATTCGAAACCGTCATCGTCGGCACGGGTGGCAGTGCAAACGCCAGCCAGTCCGCCGCCTCCGGCAACCCCGGCTCAGCCCGTCGTGTCAGCATCACCACCGGCAATGCCGTGGGCGATGCCACCTACGCCATCCATCGCTTCGGCACGACCAACGCAACGCGATACGTCGCCAGCGCACAAGGCGCGGTCCAAAGCATCAACATCAGCATCGATGCTCGCTTCGTGACCGGCACCTTCACCGGCCAAGGCCAAGGCGTCTACGCCCAGGCCAAGCAAGGCA
>Ga0315899_10000834_pt1 | contig 36480 bp, 35 predicted proteins | sample LakEriMetagenome_2_FD_203518 | JGI IMG/M metagenome (GOLD analysis project Ga0315899, IMG submission 203518) | Freshwater fungal communities from buoy surface, Lake Erie, Ohio, United States - Buoy 4 MA112 | ecosystem: Environmental > Aquatic > Freshwater > Lake | place: USA: Lake Erie, Ohio...
TGCGGCTGATGCGCGGCAACCGCGACTTCCTGCTCGACGTCCCGCGCCCCGGCGCCTGGGACGTCCCCTATTCCGCGCGCTGCGGCGCGACGTTGCTCGACGACCCCTGCCCGCTCGAGCTGCACGGCGTGCCGGCGCTGCTCGCGCACGGCGACGCGCTGTGCACCGACGACCTCGTCTACCAGCAGTGGCGCGCGACCTGCCGCGAGCCGGCGTGGCAGGCGACGTTCCTCGCGCGGCCGCTCGCCGAGCGCTTCGCGATCGGGCGCGGCGCGCGCGAGACCAGCGAGGCCGGCAAGCGCGAGAAGCCGGGCGCGCTGATGGACGTCAACGCCGCCGCGGTCGACGCGGCGATGGACGCGGCCGACGCGACGCTGCTCGTCCACGGGCACACGCACCGTCCCGCGACCCACCGCTGGCGCGCGGGCGGCGCCGAGCGCACCCGCGTCGTGCTGACCGACTGGGACGCGCCCGCCGGGCGCGGCGCGCTGCTGCGCTGGGAAGACGGGCGCGCGGTGGCCTGAGGCCTGCGCCGGTCAGCGCGCAGGCGCCGCGGGGCGCAGGCCGCGCTCGACGAGCACCTCGCGCAGCAGGTCCGGCCGGTCGGTGATCAGGCCGTCGACACCCCAGTCGATCAGCCGACGCATCGTCGGCACGTCGTTGACGGTCCAGGGCACGACCTTCAGACCGAGCGCGCGCGCCTCGGCGACCGCAGCCGCGTCGAGGTCGCGTGCGTTCGGCGACCACGTCGAGCCGCCCGCGGCGCGCACCGCGCGCGCCACCGAGCCGTGCTCGGCGACGCGCAGGCCGTCGGTCCACGGCGAGCCGGCCGGGTCCGCGGCGCGCACCGTGTCGAAGCCGGGCTGAGCCGAGCTCAGGTAGACCGTCGCGATCTCGGGCGCGACGCGCTGCACGCGGCGCAGCGTGCGCCAGTCGAACGACTGGATCGTGGTGCGCGGCGCCACGCCGGCCTCGCGGATCGCGGCGACCAGCACGCGCACGAAGGTGTCCGGATCGGCCGCCTCGTCCGGCGCGAGCGGCGAGAGCTTGGTCTCGACGTTGAATCGCACCCGCTCGGCGCCGCGCCGGCGCGCGAGCGCGAACACCTCGGAGAGCGTCGGGATCCGCTCGCCGTCGACCGGGCGCTGGTCGGGGTACGCGTCGGCATACGCGCTGCCCGGCCGGATGCGGCCGACGTCGTAGCCGCGCAGCGTCGCCAGCTCGAGCGTGCGGATCGCCGGGCCGCGCGCGTCGATCCAGCGGCCCCGGGCGTCGCGCACCAGGTCCGGGTTCAGCGTGCGGTCGTGGAAGACGACCGCCACGTCGTCGCGGGTGATGCCGACATCGAGCTCGAGCGTGTCGACGCCGAGCGAGAGCGCGGCGTCGAATGCGGCGAGCGTGTTCTCCGGCGCGATCCCGCGCGCGCCGCGGTGGCCCTGCAGGTCGAAGGCGGCGGCCGCCGCGACGAGGCCGAACACGAGCGCGGCCCCGGCGGCGACGGCGCGCCCGACCCGCGACCCGGGCCGACCGACCCGCACGCCGTCGCTCAATCGACGAGCTTGTTCAGCCGCTCGGTGTCGAGCGAGGCCGGCTCGGTGCAGCCCTCGGGCACCGGCACGCCGCTGCGGCACAGCGCCTGGACGAGCTGCTCGATGCGACGGTCCTGCTCGGCGACGTGGTCGATCAGCTGGTGCAGCGCGACCGACAACGGGTCGTCGGCGCCCTGCGTGATCGCGTAGGCCGAGAAGCCCATCTTCGCTGCCTGGGCCTCGCGACGCGCGTCCACCTCGTTGCCGATGATCCGCGCCGGACTGCCGACCGCGGTCGCGCCCGGCGGCACGGTCTTGACCACCACCGAATTCGAGCCGACCCGCGCGCCCGCACCGACGGTGAAGCCGCCGAGCACCTTGGCCCCGGCGCCGATGACGACGCCCGCCTCGAGCGTAGGATGGCGCTTCGCGCCGCGGGTGAGCGAGGTGCCGCCGAGCGTGACCCCCTGGTAGATCGTGCAGTCGTCGCCCACCTCGGCCGTCTCGCCGATCACCACGCCCATGCCGTGGTCGACGAACACGCGCCGGCCGATCGTCGCGCCCGGATGGATCTCGATGCCGGTCAGGAAGCGCGACAGGTGCGACAGCAAACGCGCCGGCGTGGTCAGGCCCGAGCGCCACAGGCGGTTCGAGACGCGGTGCATCGCGAGCGCGTGGATCCCCGGATAACAGAGCAGCACCTCCAGGGACGAACGGGCGGCCGGATCGCGTTCGCGAACCGTGGCGATGTCTTCCCTGATGCGCTCGAACATGACGGACCCCGAGGATGTGACGGGCGATTCTATGCGCGATGCGCAGACCCTGCAGGCCGCCCGGTCGGGGCGTCCCGGGCGGTCTGGACGGGCCCGGGCACGAAGACTTCGCCCACCATGAGCCGGCGCGCGCCGCGCGACAGCACGCAGCGCTCGACCCGCCAGCCGGCACGCTCGCGCCAGGCGACCTCCGCGCCGACGGCCGCGGTGCCCCCCGCCGCGCCGATCCGCGTGGCCACGCCGGGCAGCGTGCGCGCGACGTCGGCGACGACCGTGCCGGGCACCGCCGCCGCGACCGCGACCGCGAGCGCGCCGTCGACGGGGTCGGCGCCGACCGCGGCCGGACCGCGCTCGCGCACCAGCAGGTCGATCGCATCGGCCGGCACGTCCGCGCCACCGCTCGCGCGGTAGGCCGCGGGCTTGGCGACCCACGCGACCCGCGGCACCTCCGGGCGCAGCCGCGCGGGCTCGCCGAGCCCGAGCCGCGCCGCCGCGGCGAGCCGGATCGCCTCGATCCGCTCGAGCGTCCGGCGCGCGCGCGCGACCTCCTCGGGCGGCTCGCGACCGGTCAGGCCCAGCGCGTCGGCCTTCACGAACACCGCCGGACCGCCGACGTCGATCAGCGTCGCCTCGACCTCGCCGAGGCCGGGCACGGCGAGCGCCTCGCGCGGCAGCCCGGTCGGAAACGGGTCGCCGGCCGGCGCGAGGTGCTCGAGCCGGATCTCCACGCCGGGGAACGGCACGCCCTCGCCGGCGAAGCCGCCCTCCTCGACGACCTCGCCGCGGCGCACCGGGACGAACGCGTCGATCCGCTCGCCGGTGGTCGCGTGCAGCAGCCGCAGGCGGGCCAGGCCGTCGTCGGCGGGGAACACGCGTTCGTGGACCGCGAACGGGCCGACCGCGGCCGCGAGCCCGCCGCAGGGCACCGTCCAGTCGAGCAGCGCGGCGTCGGCCGAGGCGGCGCCGACGAGGAACTCGAGGTCGCAGCCGGCGCGCTGCGAGCGCGCCACCACGACGATCCGCGCGCCGCCCGCGATCGCGCCGCCGACGCCGTCGACGAAGCGCCCGCGCGGATCGGGCCCGCCGAGCGCACGCAGCAGCAGCGCGTCGCGGGCGCGCGGCGAGGACGGCAGGTCGTGCGCGTGCACGAAGAGCGCCTGCGCGGGACCGCCGCGCATCAGCGTGATCCGGAGCCGCGCGGCGCTCATCGCGGCCCGCCCCGCTCCATCAGCTTGCACACGCCGCGCAGCAGGTCGACCTCCTCGGGGCGCAGGCGCGCGCGCAGCAGCAGCCGGCGCAGCCGCGGCATCAGCTTCTTCGGGTGGGCCGGGTCGAGGAAGCCGATCGCGAGGAGCGCGCGCTCGAGGTGCTCGAGCAGGCCGTGCACGGCGCGCTGCTCGGCGAGGCGCGGGCCGTCGTCGGCATCCGCGGCGTCGCCGACGCCTGCCTCGGCCGCGTCCGGCACGCCCCGCGGCGTGCGCGCCTCGGCCGCGTCCGCATCGAGCGCCGCGCGCCGCACGCAGTACGCGACCACCTGGATCGCCTGCGCGAGGTTCAGCGACGAGTAGCTCGGGCTCGCAGGGATCCCGACCAGCCGCCCGCAGGCCTGCACCTCCTCGATCGAGAGACCCGTGCGCTCGGCGCCGAACACGAACGCGACCCGGTGGGACGGGTCGCCGGCGAGCACCGCCATCGCGTCGGCCGCGCAGGCCTCGGGCGGCGCGGGCTCGGGGCCGAACTCGCGCGGCTCGGCGCTGACCGCGATCGCGAGCGCGGCATCGCCGATCGCGTCGGCGAGCGTGTCGAAGCGCCGCGCACGCTCGAGCACCTCGGTCGCGCCGCTCGCGAACGCGCGCGCCTCGGGGCGCTCGAGGACGTCGTCGTGGCGGGGTGCGACCAGCCGCAGGTCGGTGAGGCCCATCGTGCGCATCGCGCGCGCCGCGGCGCCGACGTTGCCCGGGTGGCTGGTGCCGACCAGCACGAACGCGACGCGTCCGAGCGCCGGCGGGTCGGCCGCGTGCAGCGGCCGCGGCACGGTCCGCTCGTGCGCGTCAGTGCGCGAGGACACGGCGGTCGTGGTGGTTGCGCAGTGCCTGCGGCCCGAACGACCCGATCAGCATGCCGAGCGCCGAGGCGAGCACGCCGGCGAGCTGCGCCGGGAACGCCTCGCCCGCCGGCGTCGCGAGGAACGAGCCCCAGGTGAGCAGGCCGAGCACGATCGAGAAGATCGCGCCCTGGGTCGTCGCGCGCGGCCAGTACAGCCCGGCGAGCAGCGGCACGAACGCGCCGACCAGCGTCACCTGGTACGCCGCCGAGACCAGCTCGTAGATCGGCGTGCCCTGCATCGCGATCGCGTAGGCACACACGCAGGCCGAGAACACCAGCACCGCGATCCGCATGTCGCGCAGCTCCTCGCGGTCGCCCATCCGCGGCTTGAACTGGCGCCAGATGTTCTCGACGAAGGTCACCGACGGCGCGAGCAGCGTCGCCGACGCGGTCGACTTCAGCGCCGACAGCAGTGCGCCGAAGAAGATCACCTGCATGACGAACGGCATGTGCTCCATCACCAGCGTCGGCAGCACCTTCTGGGGATCCTCCTCGAGGAGCGCCGCGGCCTGCTCGGGCATGATCAGGAGCGCGCTGGTCACGAGGAACATCGGCACGAAGGCGAAGAGGATGTAGCAGGCGCCGCCGATCACCGGGCCACGGGTCGCCGCCTTCACGTCCTTCGCCGACATCACCCGCTGGAACACGTCCTGCTGGGGGATCGAGCCCAGCATCATCGTGATCGCCGCGGCGACGAAGAACACGATGTCGTGGAAGCTCGGCTCGGGCAGGAAGCGGAACATGTCGCGGCTCGACGCGAGCGCGATGACCTTGTCGGCGCCGCCGGCGAGCTCCGCCGCGAAGAACGCGATGATCGCGAGACCGACCACCAGGATGATCATCTGCATGAAGTCGGTGACCGCGACCGACCACATGCCGCCGAAGAGCGTGTAGGCGAGGATCGACACCGTGCCGATCACCATGCCGACCGGCACCGCGATCGCGCCGCCCGACAGCAGGTGGAACACCAGCCCGAGCGCGGTCACCTGCGCCGACACCCAGCCGAGGTAGCTGACGATGATGATCAGCGAGCAGACCACCTCCACCGTGCGGCCGTAGCGCGCGCGGTAGTAGTCGCTGATCGTCAGCAGCGTCATCCGGTAGAGCTTCGCGGCGAAGAAGAGGCCGACGAGGATCAGGCAGGAGCCCGCGCCGAACGGGTCCTCGACGACCGCGCCCAATCCGCCCTGCACGAACTTCGCCGGGATGCCGAGCACCGTCTCGGAGCCGAACCAGGTCGCGAAGGTGGTCGTCACGATCATCACCATCGGCAGGTGCCGGCCCGCGATCGCGAAGTCCGCGGTGTTCTTCACCCGCTTGGCGGCCCACAGGCCGATGGCGATCGTGACCAGCAGGTAGGCGAAGACCAGGACCAGGAGCATGGCGGCGGGCGCGTCGGACGCGGGCTGCGGGAGGGGATCGGAGGCGGCCGGGAGCGGGGCCGCCACGTGATTATGACGCCTCGGGCCCGACCCGGGCGGCCGGGCCGGGCGGCCGTGTGGGCCCGCTGCCTTACAATGCCGGCCATGCATCCCATGATCAACGTCGCGGTCCGTGCCGCGCGCGCCGCGGGTCGGATCATCACCCGCGCCAGCCTCGATCTCGACGCCGTGAAGGTGGCCCGCAAGCAGCGCAACGACTTCGTCACCGAGGTCGACCGCGCGTCAGAGGCCGCCATCATCGGCACGCTGAAGCAGGCCTACCCCGACCACGCGTTCCTCGGCGAGGAGAGCGGCCACACGCAGGGCAAGGTCCAGGCGCCGCCTCACGAGGCCGAGAACGTCTGGATCATCGACCCGCTCGACGGCACCACCAACTTCATCCACGGGCTGCCCCAGTACTGCGTGTCGATCGCGCTGATGCAGAAGGGCGTGGTCACGCAGGCGGTGGTCTACGACCCGAACCGCGACGAGCTCTACACCGCGAGCAAGGGCCGTGGCGCGTTCCTCAACGACCGACGCATCCGCGTCGCGCAGCGCACGAAGCTCGACGAGGCGCTGGTCGGCACCGGCTTCCCGTTCCGCAGGCTCGACGACCTCGACCGCTACCTGGCGATGTTCAAGGCGGTGTCCGAGAAGGCCGCCGGGCTGCGCCGCCCGGGCGCGGCGGCGCTCGACCTCGCCTACGTCGCCGCCGGCCGCTACGACGCGTTCTTCGAGATCGGGCTGATGCCCTGGGACGTCGCCGCCGGCAGCCTGCTGGTCACCGAGGCGGGCGGCCTGGTCGGCAACCTGCAGGGCGACGGCGACTACCTGTTCTCCGAGCAGGTGCTGGCCGGCACCCCGAAGGTGTTCGGCCAGATGGTCGCGCTGTTCGGCCAGGTGCGCTGACGCGCTCGCGCGCCGCGGGGGCTCAGGCCCTCGGCGGCAGCGCCTTGCGGTACTGCACGAAGCCCGAGCGCTCGGCGATCCGGTCGTAGAGGCGCATCGCCACCTCGTTCGACTCGTGCGTGAGCCAGTAGACGCGCGAGCAGCCGGCCGCCTCGGCCTCGCGGTAGACGTGCTCGATCAGCGCGCGCCCGACGCCGCTGCCGCGCACGTCCGGCTCGGCGAACAGGTCGTTCAGGTAGCAGAAGTCGCCGCTCGACCAGCACGAGCGGTGAAGGATCCAGTGCACCAGGCCGACCGCGCGCTCGCCCTGCCACGCGAGCACCGCGTGCATCGGCTCGGCCGGATCGAGGAAGCGGCGCCAGGTCTCGGCGCTGGTCTGCGGTGCGATGTCGACCTTGTAGAACGCCTGGTAGCCGCGCCACAGCGGCATCCAGGCGTCGTGGTCCGCGTCGCGGACGGGGCGCAGCACGAGCTCGGTCATCGGGGGTCTCCTCGGCGGCGCGAACGCGCCGTCGCTCGCCCGATCGTATGCGACACGCACGCGGCGCGTCGACCGCGCGTGCCGTTCAGGGGGCGCCGGCGCCGCCCTCGCCCGCCCGCGCGGCGGGCGCGTGCGGCGCCGGCGACGGCCGCAGCAGCACCGCCGCCGCGGCCGCGAAGATCAGCGCGAAGCCGAGCGCGTCGGCCGCGGTCGGCCGTTCGCCGAGCAGCGCCACAGCGCCGAGCACCGCGACCACCGGCACCAGCAGCGTGCCGAGCGCCGCGGTCGAGGCCGGCAGCCGGCCGACGATCGCGAACCAGACGAGGTACGGCAGCGCCGTGCCGAGCAGCACGTGGTAGGCGATCGCCCACCACGTCGCCGCGTCGCGCGGCCAGCCGGCGGGCGCCCCCTCGGCGATCGCCGCACCCAGCGCGACCGCCGCGAAGCCCGCGGCCAGTTGCCACACGGCGATCGCGACCGGGTCGCCGGGGATGCGCGCGGCCTTCAGGTAGACGGTGCCCGCGGCCCAGGCGATCGCGGCGAGCAGCGCCCAGCCCATGCCGGCGGTCGAGCCGGCCGCCGCCGTGGGCCCGACGAGCACGCCCAGTCCGGCGACGGCGAGGCCGAGCGCCACGAGCCGGTTCGCGTCGAGCCGCTCGCCGAGCGCGACGCGCGCGAACAGCACGGACCAGATCGGCATCGTGAAGGTGACCATCGTGACCCGGGAGGTCGAGCCGGCGAGCTGCGCGAACGCGGTGAACACGCCGAACGCCGCGACGTTCAGCAGCCCGGCGAGCGCGAGCCGCGCGCGGTCGCGGCCCGGCGCGATCCGCAGCGGCCGGCCGCGCGCCCGCGCCCAGGCGAGCAGCGCCAGCGTCCCCAGGCCCATGCCGAGGCAGCGCAGGCTCCACGGCCGCACCTCGTGCAGCGCGACGCGTACCGCGATCCAGTTGAGCCCCCAGCACACGCCGAGCAGCACGACCAGCGCACGGGCGCGGGCGGAGGACGGCTCGAGGACGGGCATGCCGCCATCCTAAGCGAGCGCGCGCGCCGTCGTGGGACAATCGCCACCCGGCCGCGCCCCGCGCGCGGCGAGGAGCCGACCGATGGAACCGACCCGACGCCCGTTGCTGCGCGCGCTCGCCGCGCTGCCCGCCCTGCCTCGCGTGCACGCGCCCGCTGCGGCGCTCGCCGCCCTCGGCGCGCGCGCCGCGTCGGCCCAGCAGCACCCCGCCGAGCCCGACAGGCAGCCGGTCAACGCCGGCCCGTACGTGCCCTCGCCCGATGGCGTCGTCTCGAAGATGCTCGACATGGCCGGTGTCGGCCCGGACGACGTGCTGGTCGACATGGGCTCGGGCGACGGCCGCATCGTGCTGACCGCGGCGAAGCTGCGCGGCGCGCGCGGGCTCGGCATCGAGATCGACGAGAAGCTGGTCGCGCTGTCGGTCGAGGCGGCGCGCCGCGAGGGCGTCGCCGACCGCGCGCGCTTCGTGCGCCAGGACCTGTTCGCGACCGACGTGTCGGAGGCGACCGTCGTCACGCTCTACCTGCTGCCCGAGACGGTCAACATGCTGCGCGAGAAGCTGCGGCGCGAGCTGCGGCCCGGCGCGCGCGTGATCGTGCACGACTACCCGCTCGCCGGCTGGCTGCCGGAGTCCTGGCAGCGGCTCGACGAGCCCGAGAAGAAGAATGCGACCGGCGTGCCGACCGCGACCGTCTACCTGTACCGGATCCCGGCGAGCGTGCACGGTCGCTGGCAGGCGAGCGTGCCGCCGGAGCTCACCCGCCAGCGGGTCGCGCTGGACCTGCGCCAGCAGTGGCAGAAGCTCGACGGCATGGCGAGCGTGGGCGGGCGCGAGGTGCCGCTGGCCGACGTGGCGCTGCGCGGCGAGCGGGTCGCGTTCGCGCTGCCGATGGAGCGCGGCCGGATCGCGGCCTTCGCCGGCCGCGCGCAGGGCGATGCGATCGAGGGCACGGTGACGCTGGACGGCTCGGCGTTCCCGTGGAAGGCGGCGCGGGTGCGCTGAGCGCACCCCGCGCCCCGACCCCGCCCCCGCCCCTCAGGGCCCGACCGCCATCCTCGGGATCCAGGTCGTCAGCGCCGGCCAGTAGGTGATCGCGAGCAGCGTGCCCACCAGCGGCACGTAGAACGGCAGCATCTCGCGCAGCACCGACTTCATCGACACCTTCGCGATGTCGGAGACGAGGTAGAGGGCGAGCCCCATCGGCGGCGTCACCAGCCCGATCATCAGGTTGAAGACGACCACCATGCCGAGGTGCACCGGGTCGACGCCGGCGGCGACCAGGGGCTTCGCGATGATCGGCGCGATCACCAGGATCGCGGTCGTGCTGTCGAGGAACATGCCGACGACCAGCAGCATCACGTTGACGATCGCGAGCAGCACGAAGGGATCGGTCGAGACCGACAGCATCGCCGCCGCGATCCGCTGCGGCACCTGCTCGACCGACAGGATCCAGCCGAACAGCGCCGCGACCGAGACGATCAGCAGGATCCCGGAGGTCGCCTTGATCGTCTCGAAGGTCGCCTCCAGCAGGCCCGCCCAGGTGAGCTTGCGGTAGAAGAGCGCGCTGATCGCGATCGTGTAGGCGACCGTGACCGACGCGATCTCGGTCGGCGTGAAATAGCCGGCGAGCATGCCGACGATCAGGATCACCGGCGCGAGCAGCGCCGGGATGGCGGGCAGCATGTCGCGCACCACCTCGCCGCGCGTCGGCCAGCGCTCGGCGCGCGGATAGCCGCGGCGCTTCGCGAGCCACGCGGCCATCGCCATCAGCGCGAAGGTGCACAGCAGCCCCGGCAGGATGCCGCCCAGCAGGAGCTGCAGCACCGACGCGCCGGTGACCGTGCCGTAGATGATCAGCGGGATCGACGGCGGGAAGATCGGCCCGATGATCGCCGACGAGCAGGTGACCGCGCTCGCGAACGGCACCGAGAAGCCCTTCTGCTTCATCGCGTCGATCTCGATGCGACCGAGCCCGCCGATGTCGGCGAGCGCCGAGCCCGAGATGCCGGAGAACACCAGGCTGCCGAAGATGTTGACCTGCGCGAGCCCGCCGGGCAGCCGGCTCACCGCGGTGTCGGCGAAGCGGTAGATGTAGGCCGAGATGCCCGAGGCGTTCATCAGGCTGCCGACGAACAGGAACACCGGCACCGCGACCAGCGGGAACGAGTCCATCGCATAGACCGTGCGCTGCGCGATCATCATCAGCGGCAGGTCGTTCCACAGCAGGTAGGTCACCGACGGGATCGCGATCGCGAGCACCACCGGGAAGCCGAGGACGAAGAGCGCGAGGAACGACGCGACGACGAGCAAGCCGGCCATGGGGGTCAGGTGAGGGTCGTCTGCTTGTCGTCGGCCCGGCCGCGCGACAGCGTGCGGGCGAACGCGATGCCGGTCTCGAGCGCGAGCAGCGCCCCGCCGACCGCGAGCGGCCCCATGAAGAGCCACATCGGCATCTCGAGCGTCGCGGTGGTGGTGCCGATCTGCGAGCGGATCGAGGCGACGCAGGCGATGGCGAGCAGCGAGAACAGCGCCACGCCGCTCGCCTCGATCGCGAGCTGCAGCAGCCACCGGGGCTTCGGCGGCAGCATCGCCTGGATCTCCTCCATCCGCACCTGGCCGCCCTCGACCGTCACGTAGGACGCCGCGAGGAAACACAGGCAGATCAGGAACCAGCGGGTCAGCTCCTCGGCACCCGACATCGGCGCGCCGAAGACGCCGCGCATCACCACCTGCGCGAGCGGGGTGACGATCAGCAGCGCCAGCAGCGCGACCGAGACCCAGCGGACGGTCGCGCGGACCGCCGCCAGCAGCGAGACGGCGATGCTCAAGGCCGTGCCGTCATTTCACCGCGCGGATCTGCTCGATGTACGAGGTCCAGTCCGGGAAGTCCTTGTTGATCTGCGCGAGCACCGACTTGCGGAACGCCTCGACGTCGAGCCCGTCCTTCTGCTCGATGAAGGTCATGCCCTTGGCCTCGAGGTCCTTGCGGTACTTCGCCGAGGACTCGCGGTCCCATTCGAGCGAGCGCTGCCCGACCTCGCGCATCACGTCTTCCATGATCTTGCGATCGCCCGCGGGAATCGACTGCCAGATGCGCTCGTTGACGAAGACCGCCAGCACCGACTGCATGTGGTTGGTCATCATCACGAATTTCTGCACCTCGAAGAGCTTGAGGTTGAAGATGTTCGGCAGCGGGTTCTCCTGGCCGACGACCAGGCCGGTCGCGAGCGCGGTCGCGAGCTCGGAGACCTCGACCGGCGTCGCGGTCGCGCCCATGCCGGTGATCATCGAGGACCAGAGCTTGACCGGCACGCCGCGGTACTTCTTGCCCTGCATGTCCTTCGGCGACAGCACCTTCTCCTTCGAGGTGAGCTGGCGCGCGCCCTGGAACGCGTTGCCGACGATCCGCATGTTGCCGCGGGCGACCAGGTCGGCGTTGATCAGCTGCAGCGCGACCGAGGTGCGCGGGTCGGTCGCGCGCATCGAGTGCTCGGCGTCGCGGTAGACGAAGGGCGTGTTGAACACCGCGGTGCTCGGCACGATCCGCCCGAGCGACGCGAAGTCGTGGTGCCCCATCGCGATCGCGCCCGAGCGCACGCCGTCGACCATCTCGGCGACGCCGCCCAACTGCGAGTTGGCGAACACCTGGATCTCGACGCGCCCGCTGGTGCGCTCCTTCACCAGCTTCGCGACCTCGTCGGCGTACAGCGTCTGCGGCGCGTTGGCGACGCCGACGTGCGCGTAGCGCAGCTTGATCTGGGCGTGCGCGGCGGGCGCGGCGAGCGCGGCCGCGGCGGCGAGGGTCGCGGCGAAGGCGGCACGCCGGAGCGCGGTGCGCCGTGCGGTGGCGAGGGGGCTTCGGGTCATCGGGGGTCTCCTCCGTGTGTGCGTTCGTGTGTCAGCCCTTCGGGGGCTCGTAGAGCTTCAGCAGCGCCGAGGTGTCGAGCTCGGCGTGGCCGAGCCGGATCAGCATCCGGTAGAGCGACAGCGCCTGCCCGGCCATCGGGGCGGGCGACTTCAGCGCGCCGGCGAACTCGCTGACGAGTTCCAGGTCCTTCAGCAGCTGGCGCGCGTAGCCCTGCGGCGCGAAGTCGCGCGCGACCATCCGCGGGTAGAGCCGCTGCAGCAGCGAGCCGTCGGCGTGGCCGCCGGCGAGGCACTCGGGCAGGCGCGCGGCGTCGATGCCGGCGGCCTCCGCCATCACCACCGCCTCGGCGAGCACCGCGTGCGTGCAGCCGACGATCAGCTGGTTGATCATCTTCGCCGCGAGGCCCGCGCCGGGCGGGCCCATGTGCGTGACGCGCGCGGCGACGTCGGGCCACAGCGCGGCGGCCGCGGCGACGTCGTCCGGCTCGCCGCCAGCCATCACCGTCAGCGTGCCCGCGGCGCTCGCCGGCGGGCCGCCCGAGACCGGCGCGTCGACCCAGCCGCAGCCGGTGCGCTCGCGCAGCCGGGCGGCGAAGCCACGGCCGCGCTCGACCTCGACCGTCGAGAAGTCGACGACGCGCGCGGGCGGCGCGATGCCGCTCGCCACGCCGTCCTCGCCGAAGACCGCGTGCTCGACCGCGTCGGTGGTCGGCAGGTTGAGCAGCACGAGGCCGGCGCCGCGCGCGGCGTCGGCGGGCGACACCGCGGGCCGCGCACCCGCGGCCACCGCGGCGGCGAGGCGCTCGGGCACCACGTCGTACGCGCGGATCGCCCAGCCGCGCGACGCCAGGCGCGCGACCATCGGCCCGCCCATCAGGCCGACCCCGACGTAGCCGAGGACGGGCTTCGCGGATGCACTCATGACGGCAGCCCCATCGCGTAGACGCGGTTCGCGGTGTCGTGCAGCACCGCGCGGCGCTCGGCGGGCGACAGTGTCGACAGGATCTCCACGAAGCCTCCGAGGATCGTCCCGTAGGTCGCGCACAACGAGTCGACCGGGAAGTTGCTGCCGACCATGCAGCGCGCCGGGCCGAAGAGCCCGAGCAGCGTCTCGACGATCGGGCGGTTCGCGTCCACGGTCCACGCGCGCCCAGGCTGGCCGATGCCGGACAGCTTCACGTGCACGTTCGGGCACGCGGCCAGCCGCGCGCACGCATCGCGCCACGCGGCGAGCGCCTCGGGGCTGCGGTCGGACGGCAGCCCCGCATGGTTGACGACGATCGTCGTGCCCTCGAAGTCGGCGGCGAGCCGCGCGGCTTCGGCGAAGTGCCACCACGGGGTCTGCAGGTCGAAGCGCAGGCCGAGCGGCGCGAGCCGGGCGAAGCCGGCGCGCCACGCGGGGTCGGTGATGCCGCCGGGCGCGGCGTCGCCGGGTCGCGGGTTCGCGCGGGGCTTGTGGCGGATGCCACGGACGAAGGCGTGCGCGGCCAGGCCCTCGAGCACCGGCGCGCAGTCGGCGCGGTCCAGCCACGCCTGGCCGACCGCGACCGTCGGGAAGCCGGTGCGCGTGCGCAGCGCGGCGACCCAGGTCATCTCACCGAGCGGGTCGCGCGGATCCCACTCGGTCTCGACGTAGACCGTGCCGCGGACGTCGAAGCCCTCGGCATCGGCGAAGTAGTCGTCGGGCAGGTAGCGGCGGCGGATCGGGCGGTAGTCGCCGTAGCGGAACGGGATCGGCGGCTCGTCGCGCAGCCACGGGTGGTAGTTCGCCTGCGGATCCCAGAAGTGCTGGTGCGCGTCGACGATGGGCGGGCCCGCGGCCATGCGGCGATGTCTCCGTCTTTGTATTCCGTAATTATGGAGTTACAGTATGCCGATGGCCGTCCTGCGTCAAGCCGCCGCCCCGCTCGCCGACCGGCCGATCGCGCGGCCCTCGCTGCACGACGAGGTGACCGCGCGGCTGCGCGACCTGATCGTCGACGGCACCCTGCCCGCCGGCGAACGCATCGCCGAGCTCGACGTGGCGCGTTCGCTCGGCATCTCGCGCACGCCGCTGCGCGAAGCGCTGAAGGTGCTCGCGACCGAGGGGCTGGTCGACCTGCTCCCCGGGCGAGGCGCGGTCGTCAAGGTGGTCACGCCGCGCGACGCGCAGGACATGCTCGAGCTGACCGGCGTGCTCGAGGCGCATGCCGGACGCCTCGCCGCGCGCGCCGCGTCGGATGGCGAGATCGAGGCGATCGTCGAGCTGCACCGGCGCATGCGCGCGCATTTCCAGCGGCGCGAGCGGCCGCAGTACTTCGAGCTGAACCAGCAGGTGCACGACGCGATCGTGCGCGCCGCACACAACCCGACGCTCGCGTCGGTCCACGCGATGCTGCGCATGCGGATGCGCCGCATCCGCTACATCGGCAACCAGTCGCCGGCGAACTGGGCGGCCGCCATGGCCGAGCACGACGCGTTCGTCGCGGCGCTGGTCGCACGCGACGGCGAGCGGCTCGGCGCGCTGCTGCAGGCCCACATGGCCGCGACCTGGCCGCGCGTGTCGTCCTCGGTCGCCGTCGTCGGCGACGTCGTCTGAACGCCCCCACCCGAGAGCCCCGACCATGTCCAAGCCCCGCATCGCGCTGTTCACCGGCGACCCGGCCGGCATCGGCCCCGAGCTGTCCGCGCGGCTGCTCGCCGACCCGGCGACGAAGGCCGCGGCCGACCTGCTGGTGATCACCAGCCGCGCGGTGATGGCCGACGCGGTGTCGGTCACCGGCCGCCCCTTCGCGTTCGTCGGCGGCGATCCGTTCGCCGCACGCGGCCGGGCGCTGGAGGTGCCGATGCTCGTCGACTGGGAGGGCGCCTCGACCGAGGGATTCGAGCGCGGCGTCGCCGGCCCGCGCAACGGCGCGTGGATGCTCGACGGGCTGCGGCTCGCGCTGCGGCTGAGCCGCGAAGGCGCGGCCGATGCCATCTGCTTCGCGCCGCTCAACAAGGCGGCGCTGCGCGCGGGCGGCATGGCCCACCCCGACGAGCTGCACTTCTTCTGCGAGGTGCTCGACTTCCACGGGCCCTGCGTCGAGTTCAACGTGCTCGAGGGCCTGTGGACCTCGCGCGTGACCTCGCACGTGCCGCTGAAGGACGTGTCCTCGCTCATCACCGTCGAGCGCGTCGCCGAGGGCGTGGAGCTGCTGTACACGGGCCTGAAGCGCAGCGGCCTCGCGAGCCCGCGGCTCGCGGTCTGCGGGCTCAATCCGCACAACGGCGACGGCGGCGCGTTCGGGCGCGAGGAGATCGACACGATCGGCCCCGGCGTCGAGCTCGCGCGCTCGCGCGGCTTCCCGGCGGACGGCCCCTTCCCCGCCGACACCGCATTCGTGCGCGCGACGCGCAAGGAGGGCGGCTACGACGGCGTGCTGACCATGTACCACGACCAGGGCCAGATCGCGATGAAGCTGATGGGCTTCGAGCGCGGCGTCACCGTGCCCGGCGGGCTGCCGATGCCGATCGCGACGCCGGCGCACGGCACCGCCTACGACATCGCCGGGCGCGGCGTCGCCAACGACGGCGCGATGAGGAACGCCTTCGCGCTCGCGTGCCGGATGGCCGGGGCCGCGCGCGCCGCCTGAGGGCGCGCCTCGGGCCAGGTCGTCGGCGGGCACGCAGGTCCGGGGCGCGCGGCCGTTCGGGCCCGGAGCGCGCACGGCGCGGGCCGCGCGTGCGTGTGAGGTAGTCTCTCGCCTTGCCGAGCGGCCCGCGCCCGCCCCCGCGCCGCCCCCCCCCCCTTTCCCGATGACGCACGCCCCCTCCGCCGCATCCGACCTGTCCGGCCACACGCCGGTCATGCAGCAGTTCCTCCGGATCAAGGCCGAGCATCCTTCGGTGCTGCTGTTCTACCGGATGGGCGACTTCTACGAGCTCTTCTACGAGGACGCCGAGAAGGCCGCGCGGCTGCTCGGCATCACGCTCACCCGACGGGGCGCCTCGAACGGCCAGCCGATCCCGATGGCGGGCGTGCCGTTCCACGCGCTCGAGCAGTACCTCGCGCGCCTCGTGCGGATCGGCGAGTCGGTCGCGATCTGCGAGCAACTCGGCGACCCGGCAACCTCGAAGGGGCCGGTCGAGCGCAAGGTCGTGCGGGTGGTGACGCCCGGCACGCTGACCGACGCGTCGCTGCTGCCCGACCGCGAGGACCGGCCGCTGCTGGCGGTCGACGCGGCCGACGGCGGGCGGCGGCTCGCGCTCGCGTGGATGATCGTCGCGAGCGGCGAGTGCTGGCTCGCCGAGATCCCGCCGGCGACGCTCGCCGCCGAGCTCGACCGGCTGCGGCCCGGCGAGCTGCTGGTGCCCGAGGGGCCGGCGTTCGTGCCCGGCCGCAGCGGCGCGCCGCCCTCGCCCGCGCGCGCCGCGCTCGACGAGGTGCGGCGCATGGCCTGCGGCGTGCCGGTGAGCGTCTGCCCCGCGTGGCACTTCGACGCCGCCCGCGCACGTCGCGCGCTCGCCGAGACGCTCGGCGTCGCCTCGCTCGCCGGCTCCGACGCCGACGCGCTGCCCGCGGCGCTCGGCGCGGCGGGCGCGCTCATCGACTACGTCGCGCGCACGCAGGGCCGCGCGCCGACCCACCTGCAGTGGCTGCGGGTCCACCACGGCGACGCCTCGGTGGTGCTCGACCCGGTCGCGCGGCGCAACCTCGAGATCGTCGAGACGCTGCGCGGCGAGGCGTCGCCGACGCTGCTGTCTCGGATGGACCGCTGCGCGACCTCGGCCGGCAGCCGGTTGATGCGCCGCTGGCTGCTGCAGCCGCCGCGCGACGCGCGCGAGACCGGCCGGCGGCACCAGGCGATCGAGCTGCTCACCGACGCGCGCGCCGCGCTGCGCGCGGACCTCGGGCGCTGCGTCGACTTCGAGCGGATCGCGGCGCGGATCGCGCTCGCCTCGGCGCGTCCGCGCGAGCTCGCCGGGCTGCGCGACGGGCTCGCGGCGGTCGCGCCGATCGCGCGGCTGCTCGCCCGCGTGGAGACCGACGAGACCGCGCCGGTGCTCGGACGCTGCCGCGACGCGCTCGCGATCGACCCCGCCGTCGCCGAGCGGCTCGCGCGCACGCTGCTCGACGAGCCGGCGGCGATGGTGCGCGACGGCGGCGTGATCCGCGACGGGCACGACCCCGAGCTCGACGAACTGCGCGGCATCGACCGCGACTGCGACGCCCACCTCGCCGAGTTCGAGCGCGTCGAGCGCGCGCGCACCGGCATCGCGAACCTGCGCGTCGGCGCGAACAGCGTGCACGGCTTCTTCATCGAGGTGACGAACGGCCAGGCCGACAAGGTGCCGACCGAGTACCGCCGCCGCCAGACGCTGAAGAACGCAGAACGCTACATCACGCCGGAACTCAAGGCCTTCGAGGACAAGGCGCTGTCGGCCCGGGAACGCGCCCTCGCCCGCGAGAAGGCGCTCTACGAGGCGATGCTCGCCGCGCTGCAGCCGGCAGTGGCGGCGCTGCAGCGGCTCGGCCAGGCGATCGCCGAGCTCGACGTGCTCGCCGCGTTCGCCGACGTCGCCGCCGACGGCGGCTGGGTGCGCCCGCGGCTGCGGCCGGTGCCCGGCATCGAGATCCGCGCCGGGCGCCACCCGGTGGTCGAGGCGAACGTCGAGCGCTTCACGCCGAACGACTGCACGATCGCCCCCGAGCGCCGGCTGCTGCTGGTGACCGGCCCGAACATGGGCGGCAAGTCGACCTACATGCGGCAGGTCGCGCTGACCGCACTGCTCGCGCACGCGGGCAGCTTCGTGCCCGCCGCCGACTGCGAGATCGGCCCGGTCGACCGGATCTTCACGCGGATCGGCGCCTCCGACGACCTCGCGGGCGGACGCTCGACGTTCATGGTCGAGATGACCGAGGCCGCGACCGTGCTCGCGGCGGCAGGGCCGAGCTCGCTGGTGCTGATGGACGAGATCGGCCGCGGCACCTCGACCTTCGACGGGCTCGCGCTCGCGCACGCGATCGCCGAGCGGCTGCTGCAGCACAACCGCGCGATGACGCTGTTCGCGACGCACTACTTCGAGCTGGTGCAGCTCGCGCAGACCTCGCCGGCCGCGGTGAACCTGCACCTCGCGGCCGCCGAGCACCACGGCGGCATCGTGTTCCTGCACGAGGTGCGGCCGGGGCCCGCGAGCCGCAGCTACGGGCTGCAGGTCGCGCGGCTCGCGGGCCTGCCCGCGCCGGTCGTGCGCAAGGCGGGGGCGCTGCTCGAGCAGCTCGAGGCCCGGGCCCGCGCGCGCGACGACCAGCTCGACCTGTTCGCCCTCGCGGACGGGACCGACGCGGCGCCTGACGACCCCGAGCACGGCGCGCCCGGCGCGTCGCGCGAGGACCCCGCCGTCGCGGCCGCGCGCGTCGCCGAGGCGCTCGCGGCGATCGATCCGGACGCGCTCAACCCGCGACAGGCGCTCGACGCGCTGTACGCGCTGCGCGCGCTGCTCGGCGGCCGCGAGCCCGGCTCGGATGCGGCCTGAGCGCGGCGCGGCGCGCCGGCGCCTGCTGCGCGCGGCGCCCGCGCTCGCCGCGGGCACCTGGCTCGGGCCCGCGTCCGACGGCCGCGCCGCGGCGCCGCCGACACGCGGCTTCGCGTTCGCGCTGATCGGCGACCTGCCCTACACCGAGTCCGGCGAGGCCGACGCCGCGGCACTGCTCGCCGCGCTCGACGCCGAGCCGCTCGAGCTGGTGATCCACGTCGGCGACATCAAGGGCGGCGTCGAGCCCTGCTCCGACGCGCTGTTCGCGCGTCGCCACGCGCTGCTGGCGGGTGGCACGCACCCGCTGGTGCTGCTGCCAGGCGACAACGAGTGGACCGACTGCCACCGGATGCTCGCCGGCGGCTTCGAGCCGCTCGAGCGGCTCGCTGCATTGCGCGCGCTGATCTGGTCGGGCCCGTCGCCGATGGGCGCGCGCGGCGAGGCGGCGCGCGCGGCCTTCGCCTTCGAGCGCCAGCCGGGCCAGCCCGAGAACGTGCGCTGGCGTGTCGGCCCGGTGCGCTTCGTCGGCCTGCACGTGGTCGGCAGCGGCAACGGTCGCGACGGCTTCGACGGCAGCCGCGCCGCGTTCGCGCTGCGGCGCGACCGCAACCGCGCGTGGCTGCGCGAGACCGTGCGCCGCGCGCTGATCGAGCGCGCCGACGCGCTGGTGATCGCCTCGCACGCCAACCCCGACTTCGAGCGCACCACCCCGCGCGCCGGCTTCGCCGACTGGATCGAGGACCTGCGCGCGGCGGCCGACGCGTTCCCGCGGCCGATCCTGCTGCTGCACGGCGACACGCATCGCTTCCGCCTCGACCGTCCGCTCGCCGACCGCGACGGCCGGATCTATCCGCAGGTTACCCGCGTCGAGTGCTTCGGCTGGCCGTTCACCGCCTCGTGGGTACACATCGCCTACGACCCCGACGAGACGGTGCGGTTCCGCGTGACCACGCGCGATCTCGCCGCGCCCGGCCACGGCCGCGGGCCCTGACGGGACGGCCCGCGCGGGGGCGCGAGCACCGGCCTCAGGAGTCCGCGCGCTCCCGCTCGGCCGCGATCTCCTCCTCGGTCGCCTCGCGGACGTCCTCGACCTCGAGGTCGAAGCGCAGCGCCATGCCGGCGAGCGGGTGGTTGCCGTCGAGCACCACCGCGTCGTCCGTCAGGTCGGTCACGGTGTAGAGTTCGCCGTCGGGCGCCTCGCCCGGCACGCTCTCGAAGGTCATGCCGGCCTCGAGGCCCGCGGGGAACTTCTCGCGCGGCGCGATGCGCAGCAGCGACGCGTCGTAGTCGCCGAAGGTGTCCTCGGGCTCGAGGTACAGCGTCGTGGTGTGGCCGCGCTCGTGGCCCGCCAGCGCCACCTCGATCTTCGGGAAGATCGCGCCGTAGCCGCCGTGCAGGTAGGTCCACTCGCGTTCGCCCTCCTCCAGCGCCTCGCCCTGCGAGTCGTAGAGCCGGTAGCGGACGGTCACCCACGTGTTCTCGTCGATCCGCATGCCCGCTCCCTCCTCCACTGACGTCCTCGACACGATCGGCCCGCTGAGTGTAGACGACTTCATGCGCCGCCACTGGCAGCGCGCGCCGCTGCTCGCGCGCGGCGCATTCCCCGGCTTCGCGTCGCCGATCGAGCCGGCCGCCCTCTTCGGGCTCGCCGCGCGCGACGACGTCGAGTCGCGGCTGGTCGCGCGCGACGGCGGGCGCTGGACGCTGCGGCACGGCCCGTTCGAGCGGCTGCCCTCGCGCCGCCGGCCGGACTGGACGCTGCTCGTGCAGGGCACCGACCTGCACGACGACGCGATGCACGCGCTGATGTCGCGCTTTCGCTTCGTGCCGGACGCGCGCGTCGACGACCTGATGGTGAGCTTCGCGACCGACGGCGGCGGCGTCGGCCCGCACGTCGACCAGTACGACGTGTTCCTGCTGCAGGCGCGCGGCACGCGCCGCTGGCGCATCGCGCCCCCGGGCGACCCCACCCTCGTGCCGGGCGTGCCGCTCAAGCTGCTCTCGCGCTTCGAGCCGACCGAGGCGTGGGTCCTCGAGCCGGGCGACATGCTGTACCTGCCGCCCGGCTGGGGGCACGACGGCGTCGCGGTTGGCGAGTGCATGACGTTCTCGATCGGCTTTCGTGCACCGTCGCGGCTCGAGTTCCTGTCGGCCTTCCTCGCGGCCGCGGCCGATGCGCCCGGCGGCCCCGATCCGCGCTTCGGCGATCGCGGCCGGCGCGCCGGCGCGCACCCGGGCGCGCTGCCCGACGACCTCGCGCGACGGCTGCACGACTGGGCCGTCGGCTGGCGCCCCTCGGCCGCCGAGGTCGACCGGTTCGTCGGCTGCTGGCTCACCGAGCCCAAGGCCACCGTGTGGTTCGAGGGGCCGGAGCGCGGCCTCGATCCCGCCCGGTTCGCACGCGCCGCCGCGCGCGACGGCCTGCGCCTCGATCGCCGCAGCCGGATGGCCTGGCGCGGCGCCGGCGTCTTCGCGAACGGCGAGGCGCTCGAGGCGCCCGCCCCCGCCCGCCGCTGGCTGCGCCGGCTCGCCGACCGGCGGGCGCTGACCGCCGCCGAGTGCTCGCGCGCGCTCGCCGACGACGGCCTCGCGGCGATACTGCACGGGTGGTACGACGCGGGCTGGCTGCGCCTCGACGAGACGCCCGCGCCGCGCTGACGTCCCCTTCCGAGCCGGCCATGCGTCCCGAGTCCTCCGTGCTGTTCCGTTCCCGAGGCGAGTTCACCGAGGCGGTGCTCACCGCGATCACCGCCGCGCACCGCGAGCTGGTGCTGGTCGACCGCAGCTTCGCCGACTGGCCGCTCGAGACCCCGGTCGGCTGCGACGCGCTCGCCGCCTTCCTCGCCGGCGAGCATGCCCGGCTGCGGCTGATGGTCGCGGATCCCGACTGGCTGGAACGCCGCGCCGCGCGCTTCGTGCAGCTGCGCCGCCGCTTCGCGGCCGCGATCGAGTGCCGGCGGATGCCCGCGTCGCTGTTCAACGGCGAGGGTGTCGTGATCGGCGACCGGCGCCACCTGATGCGGCGCGCGCACGGCGACTTCTTCCGCGGGCGCCTGTCCCTCGGCGATCCGCAGGCCGCCGAGCCGGTGGCCGGCCGCTACGACGCGATGTGGGACGAGAGCACGCCCTGCCTGCCGGCGAACACGCTCGGCCTCTGACGCGTCGCACCGGGACGTTGCCGCCGATGCACCGCCGTCGGGCTTGGTAGAATCGAGGGCTCGCGACGTCGCCGTCGCGGGGTGCGCCCTGCGGTCCCGATCCCGGCGCCCCCGCACGCCCGTCCGATCCCCCGCTGCTCCGATCTCCATCTCTCCGAAGGACACCCCACCATGAACAAGAAGACCCTCGCGGTCGCCGCGCTGCTCGCCGTGTCGCTCGCCGCCTGCGGCAAGAAGGAAGAGCCGCCCGCGCCCGCGCCGGCGCCTGCCGCCGCCCCGGCTCCGGCGCCCACGCCGGCCGCCGACGCCGCCAAGGAAGCCGCCGACAAGGCCGTCGAGGCAGCCAAGGGCGCGGCCAGCGCCGCCGGCACCGCGGCGAGCGCGGCCGGCACCGCCGCGGCCGCAGCCGGCGACGCCGTGAAGGAGGCCGCGGGCAATGCCGCGTCGGCCGCCGGCGCCGCCGCGTCGAACGCCGCGGACGCCGCGAAGGACGCCGCGGGCAACGCCGCCGCCGCCGCGTCGTCGGCCGCCGACGCCGCCAAGGACGCGGCCGCGAAGGCCGTCGAGGCCGCCAAGGACGCCGCCGCGAAGAAGTGACCGCCGGCGGGCCGCGACGCGGCCCGTCGACCGGATCCGGGCCGGCCTCGCGCCGGCCTTCTTGCGTCTACGGCGCCTCCGGCGCGGTCAGCCGTCGACCCAGTGCAGCCCGTGGTCCTGATCGGCGACGTGGACGTCCTCGGCACGCCAGCCGAGCACCGGCGCGAGCGCCTCGCGCGCGAGGTCGGCGCGGTTGTTCTGACGGCTCAGGTGCGCGGCCACCACGCAGCGCAGCCGGCTGCGGTCGAGCGAGGCGAGCACGCGCGCCGAGTCGCCGTTCTCGAGGTGGCCGTAGCGGCCGGCGATCCGGCGCTTGAGCGCGGCCGGGTAGTCGCTGCCGGCGAGCAGCGCCGCGTCGTGGTTGGTCTCGAGCACCAGCGCGGTCAGCCGGGACAGCACGGCCGGCAGGTGCGCGGTCGGATGGCCGATGTCGGTCAGCACGCCGAGCCGCGCGTGGCCGTCGTCGAGCACGTACTGCACCGGCTCGCGCGCGTCGTGCGGCACCGGGAACGGCTCGACGCGCAATCCCGGCAGCTCGAAGCCGCGATGCGAGTCGATCTCGCGGACCAGCGACGCGCATCCCGCGGCCGAGGGTGTGGCACGCAGCGTGCCGCAGGTCAGGTAGACCGGGATGCCGTGCGCGCGCGCCAGGCGGAACACGCCGCCCACGTGGTCGCCGTGCTCGTGGGTGACCAGGATGCCGTCGAGCGAGGCCGGTTCGCAGCCGAGCCGCGCGAGCCGGCGTTCGGCCTCGCGCAGGCCGAAGCCGCAGTCGACCAGCACGCGGAAGGCTCGGCTGCCGGCGGCGCCGGCGGCCTCGACCAGCAGGCCGTTGCCCTCGCTGCCGCTGCCCAGGCTCGCGAACCGCACCGCGCCGACGCCCCGCTCAGCGGAGCTGGTCGCGCAGCAGGCCGACGATCTGCGTCGCGATGCGCCGATCGGTGTCGCTCGACGGCGGTGCGCCGTCCTCGCCGAGCACACCGACGCGGGTGCCCGGCTCCGACGGCTCGAGCACGATACGGTAGCGCCGGCCGGTGAGGTCCTTGCGCGAGCCGCCGCTGCCGAAGACGCGGTCGAGCACGCCGGTGGCCTTCGCCTCCTGCTCGGGATCGACGTAGCGCACGAAGAACGTGCCCTTCGAGCGGTCGCGGTCCTCGACGGTGAAGCCGCTGCGATCGAGCGCGAGGCCGACCTGCCGCCAGGAGCGGTCGAAGCCCTCCTGCAGCGCGACGTACGGACGGCCGTCGGCCTGGACGACGCGCGCGCGCTCGGGCGGCGGCGCGGCGGCCGGCGTCGTGGCCGGCGCACCCGAGCCGCCCGAGACCGCGGTCGAGGGCGCGGCCGACGCGACCTGCGGCGGCGAGAGCTTGAGCATCATCCGGCGCAGGAACTCGGCCTCGAGCTCCGGGTCCGAGCTGCGCGGCACCCAGACCGAGGTGTCCTTCTGCGGGCCGGTCAGCTCCTCGACCATGCCGCGGTGCGAGACGAAGACCTCGGTGACCTTGCCGTCGGTCTCGAGCCGCGTGCGGAACTTGTCGCGCTCGGCGGTCGAGTACAGGCTGTTCAGCGCCTTGGAGAGCGCGCTGCGGACCCAGGTGTCCGGCACCCGGACCCGCTTCTCGGCCCAGTCGGTCTCCATGATCCCGGTCTCGGGCGACTCGAGCCGAAGCGCGAAGCCCGCGTCGGTCCAGAAGTCGCGCACGACCGGCCAGACCTTGTCGGGCGGCGAATCGACGACCAGCCAGCGCTGCGAGCCCTGCCGCTCGATACGCACGCCCGGGCGGGCCGGCATCACGACCGGACCGGTCGCGCTCGCCGGCCGCTGCTCGACGCCGCGCGCGAACTGCGAGTAGGTCGTGCCCTGTCCCACGCGGTCGGGCACCGCGAACCGGTCGTCGCCGCGCGGCGTGACCAGGTCGGGCGGGATGTCGAGCGGCTCGCGCTTCTGCGCCGTCTTGTAGTCGACGCGGGTCAGGTCCTGGAAGGTCTCGGTCACCGAGCAGCCGGCGAGCGCGACCGCGAGCGACAGCGCACCCGCGAGGCGGGCCGGAGCAAGGCGCCCCGCGCTCATGCGAGCACCCCCGAGCGGCGCAGCGCCGCCTCGACGACCTCGTGGTTGCGCGGCTCGAGCGGCGTCATCGGCAGCCGGATGCCGCCGCCGATGCGGCCCATGCGCTGCAGCGCCCACTTGACCGGGATCGGGTTGGCCTCGACGAAGAGCTTGAAGTGCAGCGGCAGCAGCCGGTCGTTGATCGCGCGCGCGCCCTTCAGGTCGCCGGCGAGCGCGGCCGCACACAGCTGCGCCATCTCGCGCGGCGCGACGTTGGCGGTCACCGAGATCACGCCGTGCCCGCCGAGCGCCATCAGCGCGAGCGCCGAGTCGTCGTTGCCGCTGTAGACCGCGAAGGTCGGCGGCACGCGCGTCAGCAGGTCGGTCAGGCGCGGCATGTCGCCGGTCGCGTCCTTCAGGCCGACGATGCCCGGCACCTGCGACAGGCGCACGATCGTGTCGTTCGCCAGGTCCGCGACCGTGCGTCCGGGCACGTTGTAGAGCAGCTGCGGCAGGTCGACCGCCTCGGCCACCGCGCGGAAGTGCTGGTACAGGCCCTCCTGCCCGGGCTTGTTGTAGTAGGGCACGACCTGCAGCGTCGCGGCCGCGCCGACCTCGCGCGCCTGGCGGGTCAGCTCGATCGCCTCGCGGGTCGAGTTGCCGCCGGTGCCGGCGATGATCGGCACGCGCCCCGCCGCGTGCTCGACGGCCACGCGGATCAGCACGACGTGCTCCTCGACGTCGACCGTCGGGGACTCGCCGGTCGTGCCGACCGCGACGATCGCCGCGGTCCCGCTCGCGATGTGCCAGTCGATCAGCGCACGGTAGCGGTCCAGGTCGAGGCTGCCGTCCTCGTGCATCGGCGAGACGATGGCGACGATGCTGCCTGTGATCATGGTGGAGACGCCTGACGGAAAAGGCGGATTCTATCGCAGCACGAGGGGGTCGCCGGTCAGCCGAGCGGCCAGCGCTCGGGGTCGAACGGCGGCCGGATCGCGACCATGCGCTGGATGCGGGCGGGCTTCGGCCGCACGACGAAGCCGTCCTCGTAGGCGAGCAGCTGCAGCCCGTTGCGCTCGGCGGCGCGCGCGAGCTCGCCCGGGCGCAGCAGGAAGGCCGGATTGGACGGCCGGCCGTAGCGTGCGTTGCCCGCCGCGAAGGTCTCGTGCAGCCACGCGCCGCCGGGCGCGAGCAGCGCCGCCAGCAGGTCCAGGCGGGGCCGGAACAGGTAGTTCGTGCAGACGATCGCGTCGAACCGCTCGGCGCCGAAAGACCACCGTCCACCTTCGAGATCTTCCTGGAGGGTATGGATACCCGTACCCTTCAACGACCTCAGGGCGGTCGCGTCGCGGTCCACCGCGACCACCTCCAGGCCCGCCGCGCGGGCCAGGCGCGCGTGGCGTCCGGCGCCGCAGGCGAAGTCGAGCACCCGGCCCCCGGGACGCACGCCGGCCAGCCAGCGGGCGATCCAGGGCGAGGGCGTCGGGTCGCCGGCCGCGTGCGCCGGGGCACCGGCAGGCGGGGTCGGATCGGTCGTGACGGGCACGGTCGTCGTGTCGGGCAGCACGCAGGGAGTCGGGCCGGCGAGGCCGGCAACGGTCGGTGAAACGCGAAGCGCTGATGTCATTCTACGTACGTGCGAAGGCCCAGCGTCGCGGCTGGGTCGTCGTCGCGGTGACGCTCGCGCTCGCGGCCGCGCTGCACGTCGGCGCCCGGACCTTCCCCGAGACGATGGGCGGGGCCGCCGCGCTCGCGCTGCCGGTGGCGCTGCTGTCGCTCGGCGTCATCGCGTTCCTGCTGCTCGCGGTCGCCGAGCAGCTCGCCGACCAGCGCAGCGTGGTGCGCCGGCTCTCCGAGCTGCAGGGACAGTACGGCGTCGCCGAGAGCCTCGCGGTGCTCGGCTCCTGGGTCTACGACATCGCCGAGGACCGCTTCTTCTGGAGCGACGGCGCGTTCCGCGTGTTCGGCATCGACCCGAGCCAGGCGCCGCCGTCGCCGAAGGCGTTCTTCATCTGCGTGCACCCCGACGACCAGGCGCGCTGGCAGACCGCCCACCGCCGCGCGATCAAGCACGGGCGCGAGCTGCGCATCGAGTACCGGTTCGCGAAGCACGGCGCCGTGCAGATCTGGGTGCGCAGCGTCGCCCGCGCCGAGACCGACCGCAACGGCAAGGTCGTGCGCCTCGCCGGCATCGTGCAGGACATCACCGCGATGCGCGCGATGGCGCAGCAGCTCGCCGCGAGCGAGGCGAAGTTCCGCGACCTGACGCAGCTGTCGGCCGACTGGGTCTGGGAGAGCGACCCCGAGCACCGGGTGAGCTTCCTGTCCGACAGCGCGGTCGCCGCGCTGGCCGGCGACTGGATCAAGGCCTCGATCGGCAAGCCCCGCTGGGAGGGCCGGCTCACCGACTTCCCGAAGGTCGACTGGGACCGGCACCGGGCCGACCTCGCCGCGACGCGGCCGTTCGAGGGCTTCGAGTACGGGATGCTCGACCCCCAGGGCACCGTGCACCTGGTGTCGCTGTCGGGGCGGCCGATCTTCGACGAGGCCGGCAAGTTCCGCGGCTACCGGGGCGTCGGCCGCGCGGTCACGCAGGAGCGCCAGCAGCAGCTCCTGCTGCAGCTCGAGGGCGAGATGGCGCAGATCATGCGCGAGCAGACCGAGCCCGAGCGCGTGGTCACCTCGCTGATCATCACGCTGTGCGGGCTGATGGGCTGGTCGGGCGGCGCGCACCTCGTGCAGATCCCCGGCACGCGCGCGATGACCGTGCGCGAGCGCTGGGGCTCGCCCGCCCTCACCCGGATGCTCGCCGAGCTGCCCGCGCAGATCCCGATGAGCCCGGACAGCGTCGAGGGCCGCGCGTGGGCGACCGGCCAGGCGATCTGGCTGCCCGACCTGGCCGCCGAACCCGCTTTCGCCACGCGCTACGAAGCCACTGCGCTCGGCCAGAACGCCGCGTTCATCGCGCCGATCATGGACGAGCACCACAACGTGCTGTCGGCGCTGCTCTTCTTCGGCACGGTGGGCTTCCGGGCCGAGGGCCTGCTGCTGCAGCTCGCCGAGATCCTGTCGCGCACGCTGTCGCTCTACCTGCAGCGCAAGTCGGCCGAGAACCGGCTGATGCACGCCTCGCTGCACGACGCGCTGACCGGGCTGCCGAACCGCGTCTACCTGACCCACCAGCTCGAGGAGGCGTTGAAGCGCGAGCGCGCGGCCGCGGTGCTCTACGTCGACCTCGACCGCTACAAGCTGATCAACGACACGCTCGGCCACTCGGTCGGCGACCAGGTGCTGATCGAGGTCGCGCGCCGCTTCCGCGAGTCGATCCGCACGGGCGACGTCGCCGGGCGCATCGGCGGCGACGAGTTCATCCTGCTGCTCATCGACCTGCAGGACCGCGCCGAGATCGAGCGCATCGCACGCAAGGTGCTCGCCGCGATCGAGAAGCCGTTCGTGCTGATGAACCGCGCGTACTTCCTGTCGGCGTCGATCGGCGTCGCGGTCGCGCCCGACGACGGCCGTGACGCGCACGTGCTGATCAAGTGCGCCGACAGCGCGATGTACCGCGTGAAGTCCGAGGGGCGCAACGACGTGCGCTTCTTCGCCGGCGACCTGTCCGACGAGCGCAGCGACGCGCTGCAGCTCGGCGCCGAGTTCCCGCTCGCGCTGCAGCGCGGCGAGGTGGACCTCTACTACCAGCCTGTGCTCGCCGTCGGCGAGCGGCGCATCGTCGGCATCGAGGGGCTGATGCGCTGGCGCCATCCGGTGCGCGGCCTGCTGCTGCCGGAGAAGTTCCTGCCCGCCGCCGAGCAGAGCAACATGGTGCGCGAGATCGGCCTGTGGGCGATCCGCCGCGCGCTCGATGACCGCGTCGAGCTCGGTCTCGACAAGTTCGAGGGCGTCGCGATCTCGGTCAACATCTCGCCGCGCCAGCTCGCCGAGGACGGCTTCCTCGGGCAGCTGAACGCGCTGCTCGCCGAGCGCAACGTGCCGCCAAGCCTTCTGCGCCTGGAGCTCACCGAGAACGCCCTGATCGACAACAGCGACAAGACCGTGGCGCTGCTCGCCGAGCTGCGCCGCCTCGGAATCAAGGTCGTCATCGACAACTTCGGCACCGGCTACGCGTCGCTGTCGTACCTGAAGAACCTGCCGGTCGACGGCCTGAAGATCGACCGAACCTTCATCCGTGGCCTGCCCGAGGACCGCGGCAACGCGGCGATCATCCAGGCGATCACGACGCTTGCCGGAAAGCTCGGCCTGCAGGCGATGGCCGAGGGCGTCGAGACCGCGGCCGAGATGAAGGCGCTGCGCACCTACGACTGCGACCGCATGCAGGGCTCGTTCATCAGCGACCCGCTGCCGCTGTCGCAGCTCAAGGACTTCCTCGAGTCGCTGCCGCAGCTGCGGCAGATGCACCTGGTGAAGGGCGGCGGGGGCGAGTCGGCCTGGAGCTGAATCGGCGGACGTCCCGCCCACGGGGCCGCCCCACGACGCAGAGCCGTACGATGAACCGCCGCGGCCTCGTTGCCCTCGTGCTGTCGCTGCTCGCAGCGGGCTGCGCGACGCAGCGCGCGCCCTACTACCCGGACGTGCGCCCCTCGGCCGACGGCGAGCACCGCACGGTGTTCCTGTCCGACCGCACCCACGGCCACTGCCAGCGCGCGTTCGCGCAGGCGCGGGATTTCCGCGCCGACGTCCACGGCACGCGCGCGGTGGCGCTCGGCGACGGCAGCCGCTACGTCGGCTCGTTGCCCGAGTCGACCTACGTGGCGATGCAGACCGCGGCGGGCGTCGCGATCGGCGCCGGCGCCGCGGTGGGCGCACTCGGGAACAACAGCGGCACCCGGACGGCGGGTGCGGCGACCGCGGCCGCCGGCGGCCTCGCGAAGGGCGCGCTCGCGCCGGGGTACGAGCACACGCTGGCGTTCCGCTGCGAGTGAGCCCGCAGCTCGCCCTCAGACGTATCCGAGCCCCATCGCGTCCTTCACGTCCTTCATCGTCTCGCGCGCCACCGCGCGGGCCCGCTCGCAGCCCGCGTCCATGATGTCGCGCACCCGGCGCGGCTCCTCGACGTAGGGCTGCGCGCGCTCGATGAAGACCTTCTGCTCGGCGACGATCGCGTCGATCACCGGCTGCTTGCAGTCGAGGCAGCCGATGCCGGCGCTGCGGCAGCCCTGGTTCGCCCAGGCGCGGACCTCGTCGTTCGAATAGACCTGGTGCAGCTGCCAGACCGGGCAGTTGTCCGGGTTGCCCGGGTCGGTGCGGCGCACGCGCGCGGGGTCGGTCGGCATCTGGCGCAGCTTCTTCGTGACCGACGCCGGGTCCTCGCGCATCGCGACCGCGTTGCCGTAGCTCTTCGACATCTTCGCGCCGTCGAGGCCGGGCACCTTGGAGGTCTCGGTCAGCAGCGCCTGCGGCTCGACGAGGATGCGGCGGCGGCCGCCTTCGAGCCAGCCGAGCAGGCGCGCGCGGTCGTCGTCCGACAGGCTCTGCGTGCCGGCGACGAGCGAGCGGGCGCCTTCGAGCGCCTGCGCGTCGCCGCGCTCCTGGTAGGCGACGCGGTAGTCCTCGTAGGCCTGCGCGCGCTTGCCGCCGAGCTTCTTCTTCGCCGCGGCCGCCTTCTCCTCGAAGCCCGGCTCGCGGCCGAAGAGGTGGTTGAAGCGGCGCGCGACCTCGCGGGTGAGCTCGACGTGCGGCACCTGGTCCTCGCCGACCGGCACCCACGCGGCGCGGTACATCAGGATGTCCGCGGCCTGCAGCAGCGGGTAGCCGAGGAAGCCGTAGGTGGTGAGGTCCTTGTCGGAGAGCTTCTCCTGCTGGTCCTTGTAGGTCGGCACGCGCTCGAGCCAGCCGAGCGGCGTGCACATCGACAGCGCGAGGTGCAGCTCGGCGTGCTCGGGCAGCCGCGACTGCAGGAACAGCACTGCGCGCGAGGGGTCGATGCCGGCGGCGAGCCAGTCGATCACCATCTCCCAGACGTTCTGCCCGATGACCTCGGGCGAGTCGTAGTGGGTGGTGAGCGCGTGCCAGTCGGCGACGAAGAAGAAGCAGTCGTGCTCGGCCTGCAGCCGGACCCAGTTCTTCAGCGCGCCGTGGTAGTGGCCGAGGTGCAGCGCGCCGGTGGGGCGCATGCCGGAGAGGACGCGGTCGGATGCCATGGTGGCGGCGATTGTAGCAGCGGGGTCCGGGGGCTCCGGACGCGCGCCAGGGAGCCCCGCGGGCTCAGGTCATGCGGTCGATCGGCCCGCGCCCGACCCGCGTGACCTGTGGCGCATCGCCGGTCATGTCGATCACCGTCGTCGGCTCGAAGCCCTGCGCGCCGGCGTCGACGACCACGTCGACGCGCCGGGCGAGCTTCGCCATCGCGTCGTCCGGATCGGAGATCGGCTCGTCCTCGCCGGGCAGGATCAGGCTGGTGCCGAGCACCGGCTCGCCGTGCTCGGCGAGCAGCCCGAGGATCACCGGGTGGTCGGGCACGCGCAGGCCCACGGTCTTCCTCGACGGGTGCCACAGCCGGCGCGGCACTTCCTTGGTCGCGGGCAGGATGAAGGTGTAGGCGCCCGGGGTCCAGTCGCGCAGGAAGCGGTACTGGCGGTTGTCGACCTGCGCGTAGGTGGCGAGCTCCTTCAGGTCGCGGCACAGCAGCGTCAGCAGGTGCTTCTCGTCGAGGCCGCGCAGCGCGCGCATGCGGTCGACCGCGGCCTTGTCGTCGAGCCGACAGGCGAGCACGTAGCAGGCGTCGGTCGGCAGCGCGAGCAGGCCGCCCTCCTTCAGGACCGTCGCGGCCTGCTTGAGCAGCCGCGGCTGGGGATGCGTCGGATGGACCTCGAAGCGCTGGGTCACCGGCGTTCCAGCGCCGCGACCTCCGGCCAGTCGTGCCAGACCGGGGTCAGCGACTTCGGCAGCGGCGGCAGCGAGCCGAGGTCGTGGCGGCTCTCGCCGGGGCCGTGGAAGTCGGAGCCGCGCGAGGCCGCGAGCCCGAAGCGCTGCGCGACCGCCGCGTACTCGCAGTACTGGTCGGGCGTGTGGCTGCCGCTCACCACCTCGATGCCCTGCCCGCCCGCGTCGACGAACTCGCGCAGCATCTCGTCCATGCACAGGTCCGAGAGCCGGTAGCGGCCCGGGTGGGCCATCACCGCGACGCCGCCGGCCGCGCGGATCCAGCCGACCGCATCGGGCAGCTTCGCCCAGCGGTGCGGCACGAAGCCGGGCTTGCCTTCGACGAGGAAGCGGCGGAACACCTCGTCGACGGTCTCGCAGGTGCCGGTCTCGACGATGTAGCGCGCGAAGTGGCTGCGCGAGATCAGCTCGGGGTTGCCCGCGTAGCGCAGCGCGCCCTCGTAGGCGTCGGGGATGCCGGCCGCGGCGAGCGACGCGGCGATCTCCTGCGCGCGGCCGTCGCGTCCGGTACGGGTGCGCTCGAGGCCGGCGAGCAGCTCCGGGTCGCGGTAGTCGATCCGCAGGCCGACGATGTGGATCGTCTCGCCGCCCCAGGTCACCGACACCTCGACGCCCGGCACGAAGCGCAGGCCGATCGCCTCGGCGCGCGCCTGCGCGTCGGCGAGCCCGCCCACCTCGTCGTGGTCGGTCAGCGCGAGCACGTGCACGCCGTTGCGGTGGGCGCGCTCGACGATGTCGGTCGGGGCGAGGGTGCCGTCCGACACCACCGAGTGGCAGTGCAGGTCGACGTTCGGACCCTGCGACCTGAAGAGGCGATCAAGCATCGACGAACCCCTCGATCAGCGACGCCACCCGCTCGGGCTGGTCGTGGTGAAGCATGTGCCCCGCCTGCTCGACGGTCGCGCGCTCGAGGCGCGCGATCGCGCGCAGCCGTTCGCGGTAGGCGTCGGTGTTCACGAAGCGGTGCCAGTTGTCGGTCTCGGACGCGGCGACGAGCAGCACCGGCGCCTCGATCGCGCGCCACGAGGCGAGGATCTCGTCGACGCGGTACAGGTACGGGTTCACGCGCTTGTGCGCCGGGTCGCCGAGGAGCTCGAAACGGCCCGACGCGTTCGGCGCGGACCAGTGCCCGGCGAGCCAGCGCGCCTTGTCCAGCGGGAGCCTCGGGTTGGTCTTGACCAGGCGCTCGGCGACCTCGTCGCGCGTCGCGTAGTCGCGCATCAGCACGGGCGCCTTCAGCTCGTCGAGCCATTCGCGCAGCCGCTGTGGCGCCTGCGACGGCTCGGTCTCGCGCATGCCGAAGCCCTCGAGGTTCACCAGCCGACGCACGCGCGCCGGGCGCACCCCCGCGTAGACCATCGCGACGTTGCCGCCCATGCTGTGGCCGACCAGGTCGACCGCGCGATCGGGCAGCCACGCGTCGAGCAGCGCGTCGAGGTCGCCGAGGTAGTCGGGGAACCAGTAGGCGTCGGCCCCGGGCCGGGCGGTGAGTCCGAAGCCGCGCCAGTCGGGCGCGATCACGTGGCGCTCGCGCGAGAGCGCGTCGACGACGAACTGGAACGAGGCCGAGACGTCCATCCAGCCGTGCACCATGACCAGCGGCTGCGCCTCGGGGTCGCCCCAGGTGCGCACGTGGTGACGCAGGCCGCGCGCGTCCGTGAAGGACGACCGCGCGGCGCGTCGAGGTCGATAGGTGTCGGTCATCGGTGGAACGGACCCATGATGCGCCGCAAGCCCTTGATTATACGGGGTGGCCCGGCGGCACTTCGCGCAAGGCGTCACGCCGCCACGGGTTTCCGACGGCCGGCGCGCAACACGCGCCGGCCCGCGGGCTCGCCGGGGCCCGCATCCCGCTCCGCCCGCGTCGCCCGCGCGGTCCACCGCTTGGCCGTCGCCGCGCAGCCCGCGCTCGACGGCGTCGCCGATCACCGGGTCGTCCTCGAGCGGCAGCACGCGCACCGGCGCGCACCGCTTGTATCTCAGGCGTCCAGCCGCAGCGCGCCGGCCCGCAGTTCGAAGGTGCGCAGCGTGCGGCATCCGCTCGCCGCGTCGGCCGCGTCGTCGAGGCCGCGCATGGCGACCGTCGCGCGCTCGCGCGTCAGGTCGAGCCGCGCGTAGCCGCGCATGCCGCCCGCGCCCCAGCGCAGGTTCGGGTTCTCGGCCATCTCGGCGTCGAGGGTGCGCTGCGGCGGTCCCTGCGACGAGATCGAGCCGCCGACGAACTCGAGCATCGCGGGCGTCGACTCGGGCCGGTCGAAGTCGATGTGCAGCTCGCCCGCGTAGAACGCGTGGACGTCGCCGCCGAGCGCGAGCGGATTCGCGGCGCCCGAGGCGCGCACCGCCTCGAGCATCCGCCGCCGCGCCTCGGGATAACCGTCCCACCCGTCCGTCCACCACGCCTCGCCGGGCCCGGGTCGCCGGTCGCAGCGTCCGATCAGCGTCTGCTGCGCGAGCAGCGTCCAGCGCGCGCGCGACTCGCGCAGCGATCGCCCGAGCCACGCCTCCTGCTCGGCGCCGAGCAGCGTGCGCGCCGGATCGAGCCGCGCCGCGCACTCGGGGCCGACGGTCCGTGAGCCGCCGTGCCCGGGCGCGTTGCACGCCTGCGGCGAGCGGTACTGCCGGTCGTCGAGCACGTGCAGCCGCGCGAGGCCGCCCCAGTCGACGTGCCCGAAGATGCGCATCGAAGCGCCCCGCGGCGCCATCGACCACGGCAGCGGCATGTGCTCGAACCAGGCGCGGTACGCCGCGGCGCGCCGCTCGCGGAACACCACCGGTGGATCGCCGCGCGCGGACAGGTCGCCGGCGTAGTCGTTGTCCACCTCGTGATCGTCCCAGGTCGGCACCCACGCGCAGGCCGCGTGCGCCGCCTGCAGGTCGGCGTCCGACCGGTACAGGCCGTAGCGGCGACGGTAGCCGGCGAGCGTCGTCGGCGTGCCCGGGTCGTGCTTGCGCACGTGGTTGCGGCCCCAGGACGACTCGTAGACGTAGTCGCCGAGAAAGGCGACCAGGTCGGGCTCGTCGGCCGCGGCGTGCCGCCAGGCCGCATAGAAGCCCTGTTCGTACTGCTGGCACGACGCGAACACCAGCCGCAGCCGATCGCCCTCGCCCGCCGCCGGCGCGGTGCGCAAGCGTCCGAAGGCGGAGACCGCACCGCCGCTCGCGAAGCGGTACCGGTAGCGCCGGCCGGGCTCCAGGCCACGCAGTTCGACGCGCACCGAATGGCCCCAGGCCGGCTCGGCGGCGGCCGTGCCGGCGCGCAGCGGCGCGCCGCCCTCGTCGGGCCAGACCTCCCAGCGCACGCGGACCGCGCCGCCCTCCATGCCGCCGCCCTCGTCGAGCGGCCGAGGCGCGAGCCGCGTCCAGAGCGTCGCGCCGTCGGCGCGCGGCAGGCCGCTCGCGACGCCGAGCCGGAACGGATCGTCCGGGCCGCGCCACTCTTCGAGCGTCAGGGGATCGGCACCGCCGGGCGCGACGACGGTCTCGCCGAGCGACACGGCGCTGCCGGTCACGCGGCGCGGCGTGGTGCGCTTGCCGTCGGGCTGCGGCGCGACCGGCACGCCGCCACAGGCGGCGAGCCCCGCGGCCCCCGCCGCGAGTGCGCCGCGCAGCCAGCGCCGGCGCGCGCGCGCCGGTGCTTCGCCGTCGCTCAGGCCCACTTCGCGAGCTCCGCCTCGGTGAAGCCGGCGCGCAGCCGCGCGTCGCGGTTGAACGGCGGCCGCGGCGACGAGGCGCCGTGCCGGCGCGCGAGCGCGTCCCAGCCGCCGAGCGGGTCGACCCCCTCGCGCGCGCAGAGCCACGCGTACCAGCGGTTGCCGATCGCGACGTGGCCGACCTCGTCGTCGAGGATGCGCTGCAGGATCGCGCGGCCCGCCTCGTCGCCGGCCGATGCGAGCCGCGCCTGGATCTGCGGCGTCACGTCGAGGCCGCGTGCCTCCATCAGCCGCGGCACCAGCGCGACGCGCGCGAGCGCATCGCCGCGCGTGCGCAGCGCCATCGCCCACAGCCCGTCGTGCGCGTCGAAGTCGCCGTACGCGCGGCCGCGCCGCCCGAGCTCGTCGGCGAGCAGCCCGAAGTGCAGCGCCTCCTCGGCGGCGACGCCCGCCCAGTCGAGGTACCAGGCCTCGGGCAGGCCGCCGAAGCGCCATACCGCGTCGAGCGCGAGGTCGATCGCGTTGAACTCGATGTGCGCGATCGCGTGCAGCAACGCGGCGCGCCCCTCGTCCGAACCGACCCCGCGCTGCGGCACGTCGCGCGGATGGACGAGGCGCGGCGCGTCGGGGCGCCCCGGGCGCGTCGCGTCGTCGAACGCCGCGGACGGATCGGGCCGCAGCGCGGCGGCGGCGACGGCCTCGCCGATCGCACGCGCCGCCGCCGCCTTCGCGCGCGGCTCGGCGAAGTCCCACGCCGCCCGCGCGGCCGCGCGCAGTTCTCCGACGGGCACCGGCGGCGGCGCTGCGGACGACCCGGCAGGGCCGGCGGGCGGGATCGGGGGCTCGTTCATGGCGCGGTACACTGGAGCGGCCCGCGGGCCGGCCACGCGCACCGTGCGCGCCGCCGCCGGGCCGAGTTCCGCACAGTCTACAAGGACGACCATGGCCCTCTACGCGATCGACGACCGCCTCCCGCAGCTCGCCCCCACCGCCTGGGTCGCGCCGAGCGCGTCGGTGCTCGGTCGCGTCGTGCTCGCCGACGGCGTCGGCATCTGGTTCGGCGCGGTGCTGCGCGGCGACAACGAGCCGATCGTGATCGGCGAAGGCAGCAACGTGCAGGAGAACACGGTGATGCACACCGACATGGGCTTCCCGCTCACGGTCGGCCGGCACGTCACCATCGGCCACCAGGCGATGCTGCACGGCTGCACCGTCGGCGACGGCAGCCTGATCGGCATCCAGGCGGTCGTGATGAACGGCGCGCGGATCGGCGCCGGCTGCCTGATCGGCGCGGGCGCGCTGGTGCCCGAGGGCAAGGTCATCCCCCAGCGCAGCCTCGTGCTCGGCAGCCCGGGCAAGGTCGTGCGCGAGCTGACCGACGAGGACCTCGCGCGGATCCGCGCGGGCGCCGAGTCCTACGTCGCGCGCGCCGCGGCGTTCCGCACGGCGCTGCGCAGGCTCGACACGTGAGCGCCGCACGGCGGAGCCGGGGTTTCGCCGCGCATTGCGCGGCGCC
>Ga0315899_10000836_pt1 | contig 36434 bp, 34 predicted proteins | sample LakEriMetagenome_2_FD_203518 | JGI IMG/M metagenome (GOLD analysis project Ga0315899, IMG submission 203518) | Freshwater fungal communities from buoy surface, Lake Erie, Ohio, United States - Buoy 4 MA112 | ecosystem: Environmental > Aquatic > Freshwater > Lake | place: USA: Lake Erie, Ohio...
TAAGCCAGGCCCATCGAGCGGCTGGTTTCGTCGCCCAGATACACCCGGATGCTGATGAAATCTGTGGGGCAAGCGGTTTCACACCGCTTGCAACCGATGCAATCCTCAGTGCGCGGAGAAGAGGCGATCTGGCCGGCTTTGCAACCATCCCAGGGCACCATCTCCAGCACATCCAGGGGACAGGCCCGCACACACTGGGTGCAGCCAATGCAAGTGTCGTAGATCTTGACAGCGTGAGACATGGACCTCAGTGGGCGGGGTGGGCGCCGGCGGCGCAGTTAGGCGTGGTGCCCCTTGACGGGCGTGGTGCCAAGGTACCCAACGTGCACGGTGGCGGGGCCCTGGAGCCTTCCTGCCGTCACCCTTGTTCATACGCGCCGGGGGGCTGGCACCGGCGACCCCATAAGATGCTTCCTCCCACTCACTCTCCATGTCCCAGGACGAGATCTTCGAAAAAGTGCGCGCCATCGTCGCCGAGCAGCTCAGCGTGGAAGCGGCGGATGTGAAGCCCGAATCCAACTTTCAGAACGATCTGGGCGCCGACTCCCTCGACACCGTCGAGCTGGTGATGGCACTCGAAGAGCACTTCGACATCGAGATCCCCGATGAGGCGGCCGAAGGGATCACCACCGTTGGCGAAGCGGTGAAGTACATCCACGAGAAAACAGCCTGAGGCGCTCGATGGTGGAGGGACTCCGCCGCGTCGTCGTCACTGGCCTGGGGGCCGTCACGCCGATCGGCAATGACGTCAGGGAGTATTGGGAGGGCCTGAGGTCCGGTCGCAACGGAGTCGCTGGGATCACCCTGTTCGATGCCTCCCGTCATGCCTGCCGCTTCGCGGCAGAGGTGAAGAATTTCAACCCGGCCGGCTGGCTTGAGCCCAAGGAAGCCAAGCGGTGGGATCGCTTCTGCCAATTCGGGGTGGTTGCCGCCAAGCAGGCCGTGCGCCACGCCGGTCTGGTGATCGATGCCAGCAACGCCCAGCGGGTCGGCGTCGCCATCGGCTCGGGGGTGGGGGGGCTGTTGATGATGGAGAGTCAGGCCCACGTGCTGGCGGATCGGGGCCCCGATCGGGTGAGCCCGTTCTGCGTGCCGATGATGATCCCCAACATGGCCACCGGCCTGGCCGCCATCGCTCTGGGAGCGAAGGGTCCCAGCAGCGCCGTGGCCACCGCCTGCGCCGCTGGATCCAATGCGATCGGAGATGCTTTTCGGCTGATTCAGCTCGGCCTGGCTGATGCAATGGTCTGCGGCGGCGCCGAATCGGCCATCACGCCCCTGGGTGTGGCGGGATTTGCCAGTGCCAAGGCCCTCTCCTTCCGCAACGATGATCCGGCCACAGCCAGCCGCCCCTTCGATCTGGAGCGGGATGGCTTTGTGATCGGAGAGGGGGCGGGAGTGCTTGTGCTCGAAAGCCTCAGCCACGCCGAGGCGCGGGGCGCCACCGTGTTGGCTGAGATCGTGGGCTATGGCACCACCTGCGATGCCCATCACATCACCGCCCCTTCTCCAGGAGGGGTGGGCGGGGCCGAAGCCATGCGGCTGGCCCTGGCAGACGCCCGACTGGAGCCCGATGCCGTGGATTACGTGAATGCCCACGGCACGAGCACCCAGGCCAACGACAGCAACGAAACCGCTGCCATCAAGGCAGCTCTGGGGGAGAAGGCTTACCGCACCCCTGTGAGCTCCACCAAGTCGATGACCGGCCACCTCCTCGGTGGCAGTGGCGGCATCGAAGCGGTGGCGGCCATCCTGGCGATCGGCGACAATGTCATCCCTCCCACAATCAACTACTCCACCCCCGATCCAGCCTGCGATCTGGATGTCGTGCCCAACATCGCCCGCGAGCACCCCGTGAATGTGGTGCTGTCAAACTCCTTCGGGTTTGGCGGGCACAATGTCTGCCTGGCGTTCCGCCGGATGCCCTGAGACCCCCAGCCCCACCCCTGCCCTCCACCTCTGTGCCAGCCATGGTCGTCGCCCCCACCACCTCCATCGAAAGCCTCTGCATCAACAGCATCCGCTTTCTGGCGGTCGACGCGATCAACAAGTCCAACTCGGGGCACCCCGGCCTGCCAATGGGCTGTGCCCCCATGGCTTACGCCCTCTGGGACAAGGTGCTGAAGCACAACCCCAAGAATCCCCGCTGGTTCAACCGGGACCGCTTCGTGCTCTCCGCTGGCCATGGGTGCATGCTGCTCTACGCCTTGTTGCACCTCACCGGCTACGACTCGGTGACCATGGAGGACATCAAGCAATTCCGGCAGTGGGGATCGAAAACCCCCGGCCATCCGGAAACCTTTGAAACCCCCGGGGTGGAGGTCACCACCGGCCCGCTGGGCCAGGGCATCTCCAACGCCGTTGGCCTGGCGATTGCGGAAGCTCATCTGGCGGCGAAGTTCAACAAGCCCGGTGCCACCCTGGTGGACCACTACACGTATGTGCTGATGGGGGATGGCTGCAACCAGGAGGGCGTGGCTTCGGAAGCCGCCTCCCTGGCCGGCCACCTGGGGCTCGGCAAACTCATCGCCCTCTACGACGACAACCACATCACGATCGATGGCAACACGGCCGTCTCCTTCACCGAAGACGTGCTTAAGCGTTACGAGGCCTACGGCTGGCACGTGCAGCATGTCAGCGACGGCAACACCGATGTGGCCGCCATCGTGCGGGCTCTCGAGGCTGCCAAGGCGGTCACCGACAAACCCAGCTTGATCAAGATCACCACCACCATCGGCTACGGGTCGCCCAACAAGGCCAACACCGCTGGTGTGCACGGCGCGGCCCTCGGGGCCGACGAGGCCGAGCTCACACGTAAAGCCCTGGAGTGGACCTACGGCGACTTCGTGGTGCCCGAGGAGGCCTATGAACACTGGCGCCAGGCGATCCAGCGGGGAGCTGCCGCCGAGGGCGACTGGAACGCCACCCTTTCCGCATACCGCCAGGCCTACCCAGCGGAAGCCGCCGAATTCGAGCGCATGCTGCGAGGCGAGCTGCCCGAAGGCTGGGATTCTGCCCTGCCCACCTTCACCCCTGCAGACAAGGGCCTCGCCACCCGCCAACACTCCTACAACGCCCTCAATGCCTTCGGGCCCAAGCTGCCTGAGCTGATCGGCGGCTCTGCCGACCTCACCCACTCCAACCTCACGGACATCAAAGGGGAGGCCAGCTTCCAGAAGGGAGGAGAAGCCAACCGCTACCTCCATTTCGGCGTGCGGGAGCACGCCATGGCCGCCATCATGAACGGCATCGCCTATCACAACAGTGGTCTGATCCCCTATGGGGGCACCTTCCTGGTGTTCGCGGGCTACATGATCGGCGCCATGCGGCTCTCCGCCCTGAGTGAGCTTGGGGTGATCTACGTGCTCACCCACGATTCCATTGGTCTTGGCGAAGACGGCCCCACCCACCAGCCCGTGGAAACCCTGGCCAACCTCAGGGCCATCCCCAACCTGTTGGTGATCCGCCCTGGCGATGGCAATGAAACCATGGGCGCCTATCAAGTGGCCGTCACCAACCGCAAACGCCCCACCGTGTTAGCCCTCAGCCGGCAGGCCATGGCCAACCAGCCCGCTTCCAGCGCGGCCGCCGTCGCCAAGGGCGGCTACATCCTGGAGGACAGCAACGGCAGTCCGGATTTGATCCTGATCGGCACAGGCACAGAGCTCGAACTCTGCACCAAAGCCGCCGCCCTGCTGCGTTCTGAGGGCCGAAACGTGCGCGTCGTCTCCATGCCCTGTGTGGAGCTCTTTGAGGAGCAGGACGACGCCTACCGCGAAAGCGTGCTTCCCTCCGCTTGCCGCAAGAGGGTCGTGGTGGAGGCCTCCAGCTCTTTCGGCTGGCACAAGTTCGTCGGCTTTGACGGCGCCGTCGTTTCCATCGATCGCTTCGGGGCCTCCGCCCCTGGCCCAGTGTGCATGGAGAAGTTTGGCTTCACGGTTGACAATCTCGTGGCAACGGCAAAATCCCTCGGCTAATCAAGAAGATCACTGATAAAGTCGGCCAGTTTGGTCTTCATAATTCAGTGCCTGAATTCAGCCCCAAATCGGCCAACGAGTCATTTGTTGACTGGTTGGCCGATCTTGTCAAGAGAACTGGACTTACAGCAAACGCAGCGATCAGCCTGTTCATCTTTGCTGTGATCTCTATGGGTGGATTCATGTTCTTCCACAGCATCTCGATCGATGAAGAGCTGAGCTTTTTTCAAGAGGATCCTTGGAACCTCGCCTACCAAGGCCGTTTTTTGCTGGCCGCATATTTCGCAATTGCAAAAGGTATTCTCCCTTTATTTCCCTATCTAATACTGGCCGCATCCTATGTTGCCGCCTATATTTTGATCCTGGGCTTACATGGTCTACGCACCAGCTGGCGTACCCATTTAGCCTATTTGATCTTTATTCTTTTCCCTACTAATTGGCTCAGCCAGGAGTTTTCTGGCATCGCCGGAGTATTTGGAATTGGCCTGCTGGCGACCTGCCTTGCCGCCACACTAACGGATGCAAAGTTGCATGCGCCTCAGGCGATGCCTGCTTGGCGGAGAATCTCCCCTGCCGCCATCCTGCTCCTACTCATTGCCATTTCCGGCTTTCAATCGCTAATTACACCTTATCTCGCCATTGGTGCGGGCACAACTTTATTTAAACAACACCCAGAAGGCCAGCCTGCAATGAGGCAGAGGGTTTCCCTTCAAACCAAACTGATGGCTTGGCTGATCCCAGCCATTGCAGCCGCCGGCCTGCACACTCTGCTGTTTAAGTTGTTATTAAGGCTGCATCAAGTTGAACCTCGTCACATCGGGATCTACTTTAAAAGCCCATACTTTATGCTCAGAACTGAACCCGCGGCCTATATCTTTGGCAATATCGAGCAATTCCTGCGCACATACTTCACACCAGGCTTTTTCTATGGTCAAACTCTCTTTGCTCTGCCATTGCTCCTCGTCGGGGGTCTTTGTCTTGTGCTGTGGATGCGCAGGCAGCCTGCGAAGCGGGCAATCGCCGACGCTGTCCTCATGAAGGGCTGGCCAGCCGTGCTCACCACCCTGCTGCTTCTCTGCGCGCCTCTTCTCCTCAACATCATCTCCAAGCCCTACAGAATTCCGATGCGGGCCTTTATGGCCCTCCCCTACGTCGCTTGGCTGGCATCCATCCTTTGGATGGAGCTGGCCGCCAAAGCCAAATTGAGATCGTGGCTGTTCGCAGGCACCTTGCTCTCCGCACTCTTGGTCTGCCAATCCCTTCTCACCGTGTCTCAGTATTACGGTGCAAGAGCCTTCAATTTTCGAGCCGATCAGCTAGTTGCCAGCTCAATTGTCTCCAGCATGGTTCAACATCGATCCGTAGCCAAACCGGGGCCGGTGACCTATTTGGCCAGCCATGGCGAACTCAAACGAGTGGTTCCCTATGGCACAGGTTGGTATTCCGTAGCGGGGGGATCTTTCTTTAACTGGGACCATGGCAACGATGCCCGCATGGTTGCTTGGCTGCGGACCCTAGGTGTTGAAGGGTTAAAACCCCTCGAAGAGAAGCAGGTTGGAGCGTTGGAACCAGTTTTCAAAACCATGCAGGCATGGCCCTCACCCGATTCCATACGGGTGGAGGGCAACTCTGTTTTAGTCAAACTCAGCGAATAAGGATGATCTACTGCAGTTAGTGGACCTGCGGCACCTCGGACGCCATCTGCTTGCTCAACATATTTTCTAAGCCTTCTAAATCTTCATCCGTAATCTTGGTCTGCATTGGGCAGTGCTTAGGGCCGCACATGGAACAAAACTCTGCCTGCTTATAGATATCAGCCGGCAGAGTTTCATCATGGTATTCGCGTGCCCGCTCAGGATCCAGGCTCAATGCAAACTGCTGGTTCCAATCAAAGGCATAGCGCGCACGGCTCAGTTCGTCGTCGCGGTCCCGAGCGCCGGGGCGATGGCGAGCGATATCGGCGGCGTGGGCGGCAATCTTGTAAGCGATCAAGCCATTGCGCACATCTTCAGGGTTGGGCAAGCCAAGGTGTTCCTTTGGAGTCACATAGCAAAGCATCGCTGTGCCATACCACCCGGCCATGGCGGCACCAATGGCGCTGGTGATGTGGTCGTAACCGGGGGCGATGTCGGTGACCAACGGTCCCAACACATAGAAGGGAGCCTCCGCACACTCCTCCATTTGTTTGCGCACATTGAATTCGATTTGATCCATGGGCACGTGGCCCGGACCCTCCACCATCACCTGGACATCGTGGGCCCAGGCCCGTCGGGTTAATTCCCCAAGGGTTTTGAGCTCGGCGAGTTGGGCTTCATCGGAGGCATCGTGCAAGCAGCCGGGCCGGAGGGAATCCCCCAGGGAGAAGGTGCAGTCGTAGCGCTTGAAGATCTCGCAAATGTCGTCAAACCGGGTGTAGAGAGGATTTTGGCGGTGGTGATGGAGCATCCATTGGGCCAAGATGCCGCCCCCCCTGCTCACGATGCCCGTTAGCCTTCCCTTCACCTTGGGCAGATGCTCAATCAGGAGGCCGGCGTGGATGGTTTGATAATCCACTCCTTGCTGACAATGCTTCTCAATCACATGGAGGAAATCATCTTCGTCGAGGGATTCGATCCGTCCATGCACACTCTCTAGAGCTTGGTAGACGGGCACGGTGCCTATCGGCACGGGCGAGGCTTGAATGATCGCGGTGCGCACTTCATCGAGGTTCACCCCGCCGGTGGAAAGATCCATCACCGTGTCGGCCCCGTATTTCACCGCCAACTCAAGCTTTTTCAGCTCCTCAGCCACGTCGCTGGCATTGGGAGAGGCTCCAATGTTGGCATTGACCTTGCAGCGACTGGCGATGCCAATCGCCATCGGCTCCAGATTGGGATGGTTGATGTTGGCGGGGATGATCATTCGCCCCCGAGCCACCTCCTCCATCACCAGGCTCTCCGGAAGCTTTTCGCGCTGGGCCACATGGGCCATCTCTTCCGTCAGCACCCCAGTCCGTGCGTAGTGAAGCTGCGTGACGTTGGCAGCTCCACGACGTTTTTCAATCCAGGAACGGCGCATGACGGACAGGGGCAAAAAGGGATGCCGTCGGATGAGGTCTGCCGCACTTCCCTTCGCCGGCACGACCCGGATCAGGTTCGGAGGGTGTGATCTCAGCCCGCATTGGGCACCCCTAGTGAAAGTCAAATCTAGCAACTGGCTTCCTGGGGCAGCCGCACACCTGACCCCGCCGGCCGACCAGACCAGCAATGCAGCTGGCTTCCAATAAGGGAAGCAAACAAAAAACATGCTTAAACTTCAAAAACTTTAGGCTAAAAACAACAAATTTTGCATGAAAGCTGTAATTTTAGCCGGCGGTCTTGGGACGAGGATTTCCGAAGAAACTGGAACGCGCCCTAAACCGATGGTAGAAGTTGGCGGCAAACCAATCCTTTGGCACATCCTAAAACTCTACGGCGCCTACAACATTCATGATTTTATTATTTGCTGCGGATACAAGGGCTACGTGATAAAAGAGTATTTTGCAAACTACTTCTTGCATTCCAGTGATGTCACGATTGACATGAGCGAGAATTCCATGGCCGTTCATCAGCGCAACGCTGAGCCATGGAAAGTCACCTTGGTCGATACCGGAGAAACCACGCTCACGGGCGGCCGATTGGCCAGAGTGCAGGAGTACGTGGGCACAGAGACCTTCTCTCTCACCTATGGCGATGGCGTTTCAGATGTCAACATTCGTGAGCTCATCGACTTCCATGCCAAGGGCGGCAAACTCGCCACGGTCACTGCCGTGCAGCCACCAGGGCGCTTCGGCCTGCTCGACCTCGATGGTGAGAGCGAGGTGAAAGGCTTTCAAGAAAAACCGGAAGGGGATGGCGGCTGGATCAATGGAGGCTTTTTCATTCTCGAGCCAGGAGTGTTTTCCTATCTCCATGGCGACGAGACGGTGTGGGAGCAAACACCCCTGAAGGAGCTTGCCTCCTCCGGGCAACTCCAGGCCTACAAACACCAAGGCTTTTGGCAACCCATGGATACTTTGCGCGATCGCCAACTGCTGGAGGACCTCTGGAGGGCCGGCCGAGCCCCCTGGAAGGTGTGGTGATGGCGACCCCCTCCTTCTGGAAGGGCCGGAGGGTGCTGCTCACCGGCCACACAGGCTTCAAAGGCAGTTGGCTTCTGCTGTGGCTACTGGAGCTGGGGGCTGAGGTGTGGGGCTACGCCCTTGAACCGGAAACGGCCCCCAGCTTGTTTCATCAGCTTCAGGCCATCCTCTCCACCCACCCCTACGGCGATCGTTTCCACCACACCATCGCGGATCTGGCGGATCGACCCAGCCTTAATGCTGTCGTGGCTGAGGCCCAGCCCGAAGTGGTTTTGCATTTGGCGGCCCAGCCCCTGGTGCGGCTGAGTTATGTCGACCCCATTGGCACATGGAACACCAACGTGATGGGGTCTCTTCACGTGTTGGAAAGCCTGCGCCCTCTTCAGCAGTCTTGCGCAGTGGTGATGATCACCACCGACAAGGTGTATGCCAATCAAGAATGGGCCTTCGGCTATCGCGAGAACGACCCCCTCGGGGGGATTGATCCCTACAGCGCCAGCAAGGCCGGCGCCGAGATCGCCATCAACAGCTGGCGTGCCAGCTTTTGCGGCCCCGCCCGCCACCAGACCCCCCATTTGGCGATTGCCACGGCCCGGGCAGGCAATGTGATTGGGGGTGGAGACTGGGCGCTCGATCGCATCGTGCCCGATGCCATGCGAGCCCTGGCCCAAGGAGCCCCCATCTCCGTACGCAATCCCAAAGCCACCAGACCCTGGCAACACGTGTTGGAACCCTTGGGTGGCTATTTATCGCTGGCAGAGTGCCTCTCTCTGCGACAGCTTCCACCAACCGAAGCGTTTAACTTTGGCCCCAGCTTGCCAAGCAACCGGCCAGTGGCAGATCTCGTCGCCTCCATCTTGAGGCACTGGCCAGGAGATTGGCTGGATGGCAGCGATGCTCACAGTCCCCACGAAGCCAATCTGCTCCACTTGCAGATTGACAAGGCCCACCATCACCTTGGCTGGTGGCCGCAGTGGGATTTCGACACCACTGTGGAACGAACCGTGAGCTGGTATCGGGATGTGCACCATGGCGCCGACCCGCATCAGCGATGCTTGCAGGACATTGCCGCGTACACGACTTGCTTGGCGCGCAAGGAGCAGCTTCAGGCTGAAAGCTGGTAAGGCCTGGGATGAAAGAAGCGAAGTTCAAAAGCAATTTCCACCCTTTAGCCACCAAAAATAGCGAAAGCCAATCCCATCCACTTACCCAATTTAGCCCCCAAAACTGTCGCGCTTATCAAGCATGTTAAACTGGCAATAGGTTAAAAAATTGCCCTTCCCTCCCCCCATGTCTGAGCCAAGGGTTCTCAAGGAAGAAATCCTGCGTCTCACCCGCGAATACTCGCGGCTGGTGCACAACGGCTTCAGGCCTGCGGGCGACCCCTTGCGACCTGCCGACCCAGAGGGGGCACCCATCCCCTATGCGGGGCGCGTGTTCACGGAGGACGAGGTGGCTGCAGCCGTTTCCGCCACCCTTGATTTTTGGCTCACCCTTGGGCCGGAGGGCGAGGCTTTTCAGAGGGAGCTGGCGGATTTTCTCGGCGTGCGGGCCTGCCTGGCGGTGAATTCTGGATCATCGGCCAATCTGCTCGCCCTCTCGGCTCTCACCTCACCTCTCCTCCCAGCCGAGAAAAGGCTGCAGCCCGGCGATGAGGTGATCACCTGTGCAGCAGGTTTTCCCACCACAGTGACACCCATCCTGCAGAACGGATGCATCCCGGTTTTCATCGACAACGATCCCATCACGGGCAATTTGCGCGGCGATCAACTCGAACTCGCCTATGTCCCCGGAAAAACCAAGGCGGTGATGGCGGCCCATGCCCTGGGCAACCCTTTCGATCTAGGGGTCGTGCTGGCGTTTTGCCAACGGCACGACCTTTGGCTGATTGAAGACAACTGCGATGCCCTGGGCTGCTGTTATTCGATGCCCCGCTCCTTGGCTGAAAGCCTGGGTTTTACCAGCAACAGCCCCGGGCTGGATGAAGGGCCTGATCGGGTTGTGCGTTGGACCGGCACCTGGGGCGACCTCAGCACCCAGAGCTTCTACCCGCCCCACCACCTCACCATGGGGGAGGGAGGGTCGGTCAACATCGTGCGCAGTGCCTTGCTCAAACGAATCGTGGAGAGCTTCCGCGATTGGGGCCGCGACTGCTGGTGCCCGAGCGGCAAGGATGACACCTGCGGCAAGCGCTACGACTGGCAACTTGGCGAGTTGCCGAAGGGCTATGACCACAAATACATTTATTCTCATTTTGGATACAATCTCAAACCCCTTGATCCGCAGGCCGCCATTGGGAGGGTGCAGATCCGTCGGCTGCCGGAATTCATCGCTGCACGCAAGACCAATTGGCTGCGTTTGCGACGGGGACTGAACTCCCTATCCCACCAATTCTCCTTTTCCTTGCCGACCCACGCCACGGGATTCAACCCGGAGCAAGGCACCTTCAGCTGGGACGGCAGCGGCTGCCGGGTCGACTGCAGCTGGTTTGGCTTCCTGCTGCTCGTGCGCGAGGAAGCCCCTTTCGCCAGCCACGATCTGGGACGATCTCTTGCCGATCAGAAGGTGGGTACTCGCATGCTTTTCGGGGGCAATCTGCTGCGACAGCCAGCCTTCGTGCAGCTCCGCCAAGACCGGCCCGAAGCTCTCCGTTTAGCCGTTCCCGAGATGCCCGGCGCCGATCAACTGATGCGCCAAGCCATCTTTCTGGGCACCTATCCCGGACTCACAGAAACAATGATGGATCGGGAAATCCACCACATCCAAGCCTTCTCCAGGCTTCGTCAAGGGAGCCCTGTCCCCACCGAGTCTCCCCTTTGCCCATGAAGGCCTCAGACTTTGTCGCTCGTTATCTGGAGGCCCGGGGCGTGACACACGCCTTCGAACTGGTGGGGGGAATGATCACTCATCTGCTCGACTCGTTGAGCCGCCACTCCAAGGTCACCATCGTGTGCTGCCACCATGAGCAAGGGGCAGCCTTTGCCGCCGAGGGCCTGGCACGCATCACAGGGGTGCCTGGCGTGGCCTTGGCCACCAGCGGCCCGGGCGCGACCAACCTGCTCACCGGGATTGGCAGCTGTTTTTTTGATTCCACACCTGCCGTGTTCATCACCGGCCAAGTCAACACCCATGAGCTGAAGGGTGAACGGGGCATCAGACAACTTGGCTTTCAGGAGACAGACATCGTTTCCATGGCCCATCCCATCTGCAAACGGGCGATCCAGGTGGAGCGGGCTGAGGATCTCCCGCAAGTGCTGGACGAGATCTTTGCGCTTGCGCTGGAGGGCAGGCCAGGGCCCTGCCTGATTGATTTGCCGATGAATGTGCAAGCGGAATCCATCGATGATGGTGTGGCCATGGTCGCCCTCCAGCAAGCGGAGATCCTCGGCAGGTCAACCCAGTCGCCCGTCTGCTCGCCTGCGGCGCCCTCCTCCAGACAAAACGACGCTTTTCAACAGCTCGTTGCGGCGATCGACAAGGCACAGAGACCCCTGCTGCTCATGGGTGGCGGTTGTGCAGCATTCCCCAACCGATCCGCCTCACGCGCGGTGGCCGAAGCCCTCGGGATTCCAGTGGTGCTCTCACTCATGGGGGTGGATGTGCTTCCCGAGAGCCATCCCTTGCGGGTGGGTTTCATTGGTTCCTACGGCAACCGTTGGGCGAATAAAGCCCTGGGCGCTGCCGATCACCTGGTGGTGATGGGAAGCCGTCTCGACATCCGACAGACGGGGGCAGATCTCGAAAGCTTCTGCGCCGACAAGCAAATCTGGCAGATCGATATTGATCAGGCGGAACTGGGTGTGCGCATTCAGCCCACCTGGTCGCTCTGTTGCTCCATCCAGGCAGCCGCCGCCGAGCTCAGCGGCCTGGCAAGGCAACCTGGCTCGCGCCACCACTCCTGGGAGCAGGAGATCAAGACGTTGCGTGAGGCCTATCCCGCCGCGCTGGAATACCCCGCAGAGCCCGGAGAATTCAATCCCGTGGCCCTGCTGCAAAACCTCAGCCAATACGCACCAGATGGCTGCCAATACGTCACCGACGTGGGCCAGCACCAGATGTGGGCGGCCCAGAGCCTGCGCTTCCGCAGCCAAGACAGGTTTCTGACCTCTGGGGGCATGGGAGCCATGGGCTTCGGCCTTCCTGCAGCCATAGGAGCGGCCTTCGCCCATCGCGACCGCACCACAGTTCTGATCAGTGGGGATGGAAGCTTCCAGCTGAACATCCAAGAACTGGAAACGGTGCGGCGCAATCACCTGTCTCTAAAGATCCTGCTCTTCAACAACCGCTGTCATGGCATGGTGCGCCAATTCCAGGAAACCTATTTCCAGGGCAATCTGCAATCCACCGCCAAGGGCTACAGCGCTCCTGATTTCGTGGCCATCGGCCTGGCTTACGGCATCCCTAGCAGCCGGCTGCTCGAAGGAGAGGACACCGCCCATGCCCTGCAAGCGCTGTTGAATGCCGATGGGCCAATCCTGTTGGAAGTTCCGCTCTCCATGCAAAGCAAGGTCTATCCAAAACTGGCCTTCGGCAGGCGCTTCGGTGAGATGGAACCCGAGGCCACGCCCATTGCGATGGAATCCACCTGAGGCCGAGATTGAACTCCTTGGACAAGAGCGACGGCTCCATCGTGGTGACCGGGGCGACCGGCTGGGTGGGGCGCACCGTGATGGAGCACCTGTTTCAGACCTTTCCACCGCAGCGGTTGCGAGCCTTCGCGAGCCGGGCAGGGGCCTTCACGCTGCCCGATGGCCAGCAGGTACCACTGCACCCGCTGGGGGATCTGCCGAGTATGGCCACCTCCGAGCCCATCGCTGCCCTTCTGCATTGTGCGTTTCTCACACCCGATCGGGTTGCCGACCTAGGCGCGCACAGCTTTGCAGACACCAATCGCGCGATCAGCCAGCTGGTGGGTGCCGCCCTTGAGCGAAGTCCCAGCACGCGTGTGGTGTCGGTCTCCTCTGGGGCAGCTGCGCTACTGGAGACTGGGGGGTCGTCTCTCTCTGAGGCCACGGCTCTGTATGGGCAGCTCAAGCTGGAGGAGGAAAGCCTGCTGAGCTGCATCGCACCCACGCTTGTGCTCAGGATCTACGCCCTCAGCGGGCGCCACATGCGGGATCCACGACGCTATGCCTTGGGGGATTTCCTGCAGCAAGCCCTGTCGGGGCTACCGGTCACCATCCAGAGCACGAGACAAGTGATCCGAAGCTATGGCCATGCGGATGCCATCGCCGCACTCGCACTTCGCTGGCTTGGCGATCACAGGCCTCCGCCGAGCAGGCCGCTTGCCACCGTGAGCCACACCGTGGATCTGCTGACCCTTGCTGAGACCATCGCCGAGCTTTACGGTCAGCCATCACCGAAGGCACCTGTTGAATGGGAGGGGGTTCCTGACGCCTACATCGCCTCTGAAGATGGTTTCCGAGAAGCCCTAAGCTCCTATCAGCTCTCGACCTGCAGCTTGGCAGAGCAGATTCGTGATACGGCAAAGGCGATCAACCAATCAGATTAAGTGACTGATAATCCACAACAATCAAGCCTTATCGCCACCTCGAACGCAGCCGCGCCGAAAGATCGTAGCGGTAGCACAAGCGAGACCAGAAATATCCAATCGTGGCGCCCTGCACCCCAATCAGGAAAGCCAATTGCCAAAGCGGCAAGATGTCTTGCAAAAAGTAGACAAGCCCAAAATTCACCAAACTCATGGGAACCGCTGCCGTTAGATAGGTGCGGATCCCAGATCCCGCGGAAGCAAATACGAACATGTTGTACACCACGCATCGCAAAGAATGCATCGAAAGCTCTGTCAAAACTGAGGCCAGCAAGGGAGGCCATAGAAGAGCCAGCACAAAAAACAGCGCGGGCCCAGCCAACGTGAAAGCAGCTCCGGTCAGAAGAAAGCGGGCGTATTGGGGAGAAATTCGCTTGAGCTTGATCCGAATCACAGGTCGCGGAAGAGCACACTGGCCCGAGCAGGCTGATACAATCCGCTTTCGATTTGACGCGAAACCAGGGACAACATAATCACCTGGAACGCACTGGAAAGAAGGATCAAAAGCGCAAGCGTGGGCACGCCGGGCGCGTAGCCGCTGCGACCAGTTGCAAAATTGATGAGGATAAAGAATCCAAGCAGCACTGAAGCCACAAAAAATGCAAACCCAAGGCGCAAAGACAGGCGACTTGCGAGAGACTTCCCACTCATAATGCCCAACCCGGCCTCGGTGACATAGCCCATAAATTTGTAACTTGATCTTCCCGCAGCACGGTCGGGCTGTTCATAGTTGATCACGCCTGGATTGGATGAGGCGGAGCTCAGGCACTGACGCATATTCATCGGGGTTTGCTCCCAGTAGTCCAAAGCTCGTTGAATCACATGGCGTCGGTAGCAGCCAAAGCCATGGAACCCGGGAAACACGTTGGCATCCCGATCCGAAAAACTCAATAATCGATAATAAAGCTTCCTAAACGAACGCACCAGGGGTGAACCTGCGGAACGCTTCTTGCAGGCAAAGATGGCGTCACGGTCGGCGGGATCCTTGATGAGCTGCCGTAACATCTGACCTGCGATTTCTGGGGGATCCTGGAGATCAGCACACAGCAGCACAATCAAGTCCCCATCTGCCAACCGCAAGCCCTGAACGAAAGAGGGCTCTGGCCCATAATTCCTTAAATTCCGAATCCCCTTAACCCTGGGGTCATGACTGATCAACTGACGAATGACAACAGGCGTATTGTCCTGGCTACTGTTATCGACAAGTTGCAAGGAAAACTGGAGATCATATTCGGGAAGATCTAAGCAAAGCGCCTCAAAGGTTCTGAGGCAATGCTTGTAGAGCGCACTCAGATTATCCTCTTCGTTATAGGCGGAGCTAACAAAGGCGATTGAATACCTCTTATCGATTTCTGTTGCGCTTGGCATCGGCTCAAACCAAGGAATTCAACGCAACCGCCACAACCCTGTGGTCCGGGTCATTTTGAAGTGCTGTCATGGCCTCCCTGGCCTCCAGGGTAATGGGGTCGTTGGGATCGCTCGCCTCCTGGAGAATGCGCCCAAGAAGTTCCGCGCCCCCCACGCGCACCGTGCCATCCTCATCCATCAAGGCCTGGCGAGCCAGCGAGAGCAGCTGGGGGGGAGTCATCTCCGGCTGCTCTGCAAGGGCCGCCAGGATGCTGCAACGCACCAGCCACTGGCCATCTGCCGCAAACGCTTGGCTGAGGATTGGCCAAGCTTGCTGCACCCCATAGCTGGCCAAGGCGTTCGCCGCCTCCGCTCGCACATTGGCATCCCCATCTTCTCGAAGAACACGCTCGAGGGCTTGCTGCCCCTGAGGGCTCCGCTTCACTCCCAAACCAGCACAACTCATCGAGCGGATCACAAAGGGGCTCTGCTCCAGTGCGAGCAACAGCAACGGGGTCGCCTCCTCAACAGTGCACTCCCTCAAACCCACCAGGGCAGGCATCGCTCGCGCCGGATCGGCCGAGAGGATGGCCTGCATGATGGAGTCAAGATCGGGTGGCAAATGGCGGCAAACCTTGTGAGGACAAATGTTAGCAATCCGCCCGGGTGTCACTTCCCCCTTGCCGTCGTCATGACTGTCCTGGCCCAGGCTCTCGAAGCACACGCAACACCATCGAGCGGCGCCGTCGACGGCGCAACCAACAGAAGAGCAGCAGCCCACAGCCGATCAACAGGGCTGGCAGAGCCTGGATCCGAGACGAAGGGCTCCTGTGGAGCATCGACACCAGAGCCAGCAGGATCAACAGGGGAGACGAGAGGGCCAGCAGATCGGCTGGCCCTAGAGACAGGGGCCGCCGCTGCACCGGCTCCTTCCCGGAGGTGGGGGAGCGGTTCATCCCGGCGGCTCTGCGCTGAGGCCTTCCGCCGGGGCTGAGCATTGCTGGTGACCCCAGCGCAACAGGCTGAGCGTCAACACCTTGACCCCCACCGGCAAACAGGCCTCATCGGGAGCGAAGGTGTTGCTGTGCAGGGGGGTGCAACCCCCGGGCCCGGCCACTCCAAGACGGAACATGGTGCCCGGGGTGTCCTGCAACAACTCTGCAAAATCCTCTGCCCCAAGGGAGGGCTGCTCCAACCAAAGCACCCGTTGTCGGCCCAGGAGATCGGAGGCGGCATCCGCCACCAGCTGGGTGAGGGAGCCTTCATTGTGCACAGGTGGAGAGATGCAGCGGTAGTGCACGCGCGCCTCGCCGCCATGGCCGCGGCAGAGGGCGTGCACCGTCTCTTCAATCCAGCGGGGCAGCCGATCGTGCACCTCCAGATCCAGGCAGCGCACGGTGCCGAGCAGCCGGACATGGTCGGCGATCACGTTGAAGGCCTTGCCACCCTCGATCCGGCCGAAGCTCACCACCACCGGGTGCAGGGGATCGAGCCGGCGGCTGATCGCCTCCTGCAGGCCACTCACCACCCTTGCAGCGATCCAAATGGCATCAGTGCTCTGGTGAGGCCTGGCCCCATGGCCGCTCTCCCCCAGCACCTCAATCTCCAATTCACCGGCCGCAGCGGTGAGGCTGCCGCTGCGCACACCGATGCTCCCCACCGGCAAGCTTGGAAACACATGCACGCCAAACAGGGCACGCACGCCTTCCATGGCACCCGCCTCCCGCATCCAGCGTGCGCCCTCGGCCGTCTCCTCCGCCGGTTGAAAGAGCAAGCGCACGCGGCAGGGCAACAGATCCCGCTGGCTGGCCAGGAGCCTCGCCACCCCAAGTCCAACGGTGGTGTGGATGTCATGGCCGCAGGCGTGCATCAGGCCCTGCTGACTGGAGGCATAGGGAAGGCGGGTGCGCTCCTCGATGGGCAAGGCATCCATATCCGTGCGCAGGCCAACCAACGGCCCATCCTGCGGACCCAATTCCGCGGTCACGCCCGTGCGACCGACCCCTTCGCGCACCTCCCAGCCCCAACGACGAAGTTCGCCCGCCACAAGGGCGGCCGTCTGCTGTTCGTGGCCGCTCAGCTCGGGATGGCGATGGAGGTGACGCCGCAGCTGCACCAGCTCAGGCAGGGCCTCCTGGAGTGTGGCTTCCAACCCCAGATCAGCCCAGTCGGCTGGAGCGATCTGCACAGCAGCTGAAGGATGGGGAACCACCGGAAGTTTGGCGCTCTGCATCAGGCGGCGAGGGAGAGGAACTGACGCAAGGCGTGAACCGCCTCAGGCGGCCAGCGCCGTATCTGCAGCAGCCAATCTTCCTGACGATACCGGGGATCCAGGCCGGAGGCCGCGGCCCAATGGCTCTCCGCCTCCCCCCTGGCCCCCCGCTGCCAGAGCACCGCCGTGAGGGCCGCGCGCGCATCGGCAAAGAGGGGATGGCGGCGAATGAGCGAGCGCAATTCCTTCTCCGCCGCGGCCCCATCCCCCACTTGAAAGGCCGCCAGCGCAGCGCTGGAGCGAGCCATGGCCATGCCTGGCCGAGCCTCTGCAGCAGCGTTGAAACAGGCCCTGGCCTTCTCCCAGTCGCCCAGCGAACCCTGCACGTTGCCGAGGTTGTAAAGCGCAGCGGACTCCTGGGGGTTGCGCTCCAAAATCCAGCGGTAATCCTTGGCGGCTTCCTGCCAGCGGCCCAGGGCTTCTTCAGCGGTGCCGCGATTGAGGTGGGGATCCAGGTGACTGGGATCGATCGCCATGGCCCTGGTCTGATCGGCAATCGCTCCCTCCGCATCCCCCAGCATCAGGCGCACATTGCCGCGGTTGCTCCAAGCGGCGGCGTCCTTGGGGCTGTCCTCCACCAGCTCGGACCACAGGGCCAACGCTTCCTGCAGGCGACCCTCCTGGCTGGCGGTGAGGGCCTGGCCAAAGCGTTGCTGCAACCCTGGCGGCCCGCCCCCGGCTTGGGCGGGCTCGACGGGAGGGACCAACCACAAGCCAACCAGCAGCAACCCGATCAGAGCCCACTGAAGCCCCCGCCGCAGGATCATGAGAAGGGGCCTCCGCAGGCCGCCAGATAGGAGCGGCCCGCCTCTGTAAGAACACGGCCCCGGGGCGTGCGCTGCAGAAATCCCAATTGCAACAAAAACGGCTCCACAACGGTCTCCAGGGTGGTGGGGTCTTCCCCAAGGCCAGCGGCCAGGGTATCGAGTCCGGCCGGTCCACCGCCGTGGCTCTCCAGGAGTTGGCGCAACAGTTGCCGGTCACTGGCATCCAGCCCCTGGGCATCCACCCGGTGGAGTTGGAGAGCCGTGGCCACCAACTCCACCCCGATGCGCGGCGTCCCGTGGACGGTGGCGTAATCGCGCACGCGACGAAGCAAGCGATTGGCAATGCGCGGCGTGCCCCGACAACGCCTGGCCACTTCCCGCGCCGCCTCCTCGTCCAACTGCAAGGCCAACAGCCTGGCGGCGCGTTCAACGATCGCCTGCAGATCCTCCAGCCCGTAAAACTCGAGCCGTTGAATCAAGCCAAAGCGATCCCGCAACGGTGAACTGAGCGCACCGGCCCGGGTCGTTGCACCCACGAGGGTGAACGGGGAGAGCGGCAGGCTACGGGTGCGGGCGGTCGTGCCCTTGCCAACGGTGAGGTCGAGCCGGAAATCCTCCATCGCAGGGTAAAGAATCTCCTCGGCAACCCTGTTGAGGCGGTGGATCTCGTCGATGAACAGCAGGTCGTTGGCTTGCAGGTTGACCAGCAGGCCAACAATGTCGCGCGGGCGCTCCAGGGCCGGTGCGCTGGTGATGCGGCAACGCACCCCCAATTCCTCTGCCAAGACCAAGGCCATGGTGGTTTTGCCAAGCCCCGGTGGTCCGTGCAAGAGCACATGATCCAGGGCTTCCCCCCGGCCGCGGGTGGCGGCCACAGCGATCGCCAGCACCTGCTTGAGTTCGTCCTGGCCGATGTAGTCGACCAGGCGGCGTGGGCGCAGCCCGTCCTCGCGGCGAGGGCCGTCCCCATCGCCGTCTTGATCCTCCAAACGCGCTCCTGGATCCACCAACCGTGGGGGATCGGCAGGAGGACCATCGCGGTGGCCGCGACGGCTTCCGGTCGCAGAGGAGCGGCCAGGACCGGGCGACGGACTGGCTTGGGAGGAGACGATGGCCATGCAGGGAGGGTACCGGGCCCTGCCAGAGGGGGCTCAGTCTCGGGCGTGCCCGTGGCTCTCACCTAACGTCCATTCATCCAGGGAGGCACGATGGCCAAGGGGCCCGGCAGGGCGGGAGGCAAAGCCAAGGGAGATCCATCCCAGCGGCTGTTGGCCGACAACCGCTTTGCCCGCCATCAATACGAGATTCTCGAAACCCTTGAAACGGGCATCGAACTTCTCGGCACGGAAGTGAAGTCGATCCGGGCAGGGCACAGCAACCTGCGGGATGGATTTTGCCTGATTCGCAACGGGGAGCTGCAACTGCACAACGTGCACATCTCACCCCACAGCCACGCAGGCCGTTTTTTCAACCACGAGCCCCTGCGGGTGCGACGACTTCTGGCCCACCGTCGCGAGATCGAGAAACTGCGCATCGCCCTCGAGCAAAAAGGCTTGACGCTGATTCCGCTGAATTTTCATCTCAAAGGTTCCTGGATCAAAGTGACGCTGGGGCTGGGTCGTGGACGCAAACTGCATGACAAGCGCCACGAGGAAAAACGGCGGCAGGAAGCCAAGGAAACCCGGGCCGCGATTGCGCGGATCTGATCTCAGCGTGGTCGCGAAACCTCAGCAACCTGGATCGGCCTGCGCTGCAGGAGCCAGGTGTTGGCGAGCAGAAAGTAGAAAAGCGACCCTGCAAACAGTGGAATCAGAACAAATTCGGTTACGGGCTCTAATATTTTCACGGATTTCATGCCAAACTCCGTATACCCAGTCTGCAGCCAAGGAAAGAACAAAACAACCAAGATCATCAGGATCAGCGCACTCGGCCAAAGGGTTTGCAGCCCGGCACGCCCTGGGGCAGCGGCCAGTGCCGCAAGGTAGGCAATGAAGGGGAAAACATAGAGAAAGCGGTAGTCATAATTGATGGTGAAAATGTAACAGCCCAGCCAGACCGACGACGCCGTGAGGAGGGTGATCCACTGAAAACCAGACAATCTGCGGCCGAGGGAATTCGGCCTTGACCACACCCAGGACAAATTGGCCTTGTAGGCCAGCCAAAAACCGGCGAGCAACGCAGCCGCCTTCGAGACAAACAACACCCGAATCAGCAGCCGGGCAGTGTCAATGCCGAAGGAGTCAACAAGCGCAATATTCATATATCCAAAGGCGAGCAGGCCATGACTGCCAAGCCCTCCCTCCTTGATTAAATTTCCCACGCTTCGAAAATAGCCAAGCAACGGGAAAATGCCTGCCACCGCTGCAGCAAGGACCATCGCCTTTAACCTTGCAGAATCCCAGCAAATCTTGGTTGTAGCCAACCCCCCACCGCGGGCAGCTAGCAGCCCTACAAGGCCAAAGAGAGGATAGATTTTTAGTGAAACCGAGAAGAAAGTAAGCAGGCAAGCCAGGAGATTGCCAGGCAGAGCAGCCAGGAAGGACTTCAAAGGCCTGGACACGAGGAACGCAAACAGGAGCAACATCAAAAACAGCATGACATCGATATTTCCCCGTTCAAGAGCCTGATGGAGAGGGAAAGACATCAACATCGCCGAACCGAGAACGCGCCATTTCCAAGAGGAAGCCACCTGATCTCTCACCAGGCCAAGGATTGAAATCAGCAAAGCAAAGGCGGTCGTGATCGCAATCCACGGCGTATGGCTGCCACGCACACGCAGAAATCGTCCCAGCCAAATCGACATTGGCGGGTAATCAAATCGGTAGGTTCGACCCGCCGGATCACAACCAACAACCAAACCTTTGTAGTAATCATCCAGATTCACACCGCACTCCGAGTTGGCCGTCAGGTATCGCAGATCAGCGAAGGGCGGCTTCATCCGCATCGGATGAATAAATCCCAGGTTGGACAATGGTTCTCCCAACCCGTAAACGACCAGTGAGAACAGCAGAAAACAGCCGCTGGCCGCGAGCAACAACCAGGACAATCCCTCAAGCCAGGAAGGGCCGGTGGCAGCATGCCTTTGCGACGTCATAGAGCGTTTCCAACGGAGGACTAGGGATCCCGTCACCTCAGGGTTCTGGAGGCTGGGACGGGGTGGATGGCGTGGTGGCAGGCGGAGCAGGCGGAACCGGTGGAGGAGCTGGTGGTGTGGCTGCCGGTTCAGCGGGTGTGGCGGGAGCGGAGGGCGTCGCGGGCGGGGTGGGTGAGGTGAGCTCCCCCCCACCTGGAGGCGTGGGCTCCTGGGGAGCAGGGCCTGGCTCCCCAGGGGTTCCCGCAGCTGGGCGAGGAGGCTCAACCGCAGGAGGATCAGCTCTGAGGGACAGGCTGATGCGGGAGGGAGCCACCCCTTCGTTGGTGATCAGAAGCTGCACCGGCGAATTCTGCTGGATCCCCAAATTCACCACCCGCAGGGGGCCGCGGGGCGCCAGCGACCGGCCATCGGCCCCGAAGACGCTCATTTGCAGCAGAGGCGTGCCGTTGACACCGAGCACCAGGGCATGGCCCTGGGGAAGGCGAATCGGGAAGAGCCTGGCCCCGTTCGCCGGCACATCTGCAGCGAGCAGCTGGGTGATCTGGGGCCGAGCATCGATCGGCTCAATCGAAAGGTTTTCGAGGGTCTGCACAGCGGCGGCATACCAGAGCTGGCGAAAGGGCTCCGCCGGGATGCCGCCGCTGGCTCGGCCGGGCAGGAGGTTTTGGGCACTGCCGGAAACCAGCTGTTGCAACACCTCCGAGCTGAGGCCCCGCTGGGCCAAGCTCTCCTGGCGCTGATCCCAGTCCGCCGCAGAGAAACTGCCCAATCGGCGTCGAATGGCCAGGGGCAGCTGCTCCACCCGAGCCAACCAGTCTTCCGCCAGATCGTTCCACGCCTTGCGCAACGGGGCATCTTCCAGGGAATCGTTGGGCAGGCGCCCCCGGCGCTCCGGGTATTGGGCCAGCAAACTGGCATTCACCAGATCGAGAAACCAGCTCCGGTCGACCTGCATGGCCCGCAGGCGACTCACCAGCTGCTCCCGCTGATCCACTTCGCCGGGGGGGAGGGAGGGAGCGGCCTCTGGCGTTGAAGCCCCTCCCTTTTCCGTCGAGGGAGTCACCCCCCGACCAAGCCACCACCAGCCGATGGCCGTGCCCACCACAGCCGACACGACCAGGGCCAAGAACACGGGCCAAAGCCCTCCTTCAGCCTGCTCCTCCCGCTCCAGCTGTCGGGCACGGGCAGGGCTGGCCTGGCGCCGAGGGGCGGCGACTGGCGGCGGAGCCACTGGCCTCGGCTGCTCAGGCACGGCGTGCCCGGGCTGCGTGCCCGCCACTTCCTCAGCCTGGGTGTCCTGAAACGATGGGCCAGCGGCAGAGGCCTTGCCCGCCTCGGGATCGGCAGCTTTGGCCGCCAGCGGCTCTTCGCTTGTGGCAGTTGGAGATGGAGGAGAGGTGGTCGGCACAAGAACCAACGTGCGATCTGCCCTGGGCACGGGCCCCGTGCTCTCCGGCATGGGCACCCCCTGAAAGGCTGACAGCGCCTGGGCCGCCGTCTGAAAACGTCGGTCTGGCTCCCGTTGCACCAAGCGCTCCAACTGCTGGCGAAGGGCCGGTTCGCCATCCAGGACAGAGGGCCAGCGCCAATCCAACGTGTGGGCCTCCAGCAAGCGCTCCGGCCCATCGCCACTGAGGAGCACCAGGGCCATCACCCCTAGGGAATAAAGGTCCATCCAGGGCTGGGGGGGCGCGCCCTTGAGGAGTTCTGGCGGGGCGTAGCCTGGGGTCGCACCCACCACCCCCCCCTCGGGCCCCCTCATGAGCCCGAAATCCAGGAGCACAGGCAACCCGTCGCTATCGCGTCGGAGCACGTTGGCAGGGGTCAGATCACCATGCAGCAGCTCTTGGCTGTGGAGAGCCAAAAGCACAGGCAGGAGCTGGCGGAGCAGCAGCAGCACTTCTCCGGCGCCGAACACCAACTGGCGGTCCTGTCGGGCGGCGAGCAATTGCTGATAGGTGCGGCCCGCCTGCCACTCCCGCGCCAGCCAGAGTTCATCCCCTTCGCTGATCGCCGCTCCCACCCGGGGAACCTGGGGATGCAACACCCCTTGCAACCGCGCCCAGAGCTGCCGCGCCTGCCGCTGATCGCGATCTGGCCCCAGCCGCCTGAGAGCCGCAGGGGCCTCTGAGGCGAGGGTGTCCCTGGCGAGCCAGAGCTCCCCCTGGGCGGGCGACGCTGCACTGAGCGCACGCTCCAGCCGATACCGGCCACCAATCAGCTGGCCCGCCTCGGGCACGGGGCTCGTCACAGGGCCACCGGGATGGAGCTGCGCTGGGGTTGGCTCAACCCCCGGGAGGTCAGCCAATCGGCGTCGTAAAGGCGCGAGCGGTAGCGGTCTCCGCTGTCACAGAGCACGGTGACAATGCGGTGGCCAGGGCCCAAGCGGCGGGCGGTTTCCACGGCGGCAGCCACATTGATGCCGACCGAGCCACCCATGAATAGCCCTTCTTGCCAAAGCAGACGATAAATCGTCTGCAGGGCGTCCTGATCCTGGACGCGAACGGCATCATCGATGGGGGCACCTTGCAAATTGGCGGTGACGCGGCTGTTGCCGATGCCCTCGGTGATCGAGTTGCCCTCACTGCGCAGCTCCCCGGAGGTGGCCCAGTGGTAGAGCGCGCTACCGCAGGGATCTGCCAACACACAGCGCACCGCCGGGTCACGCTCTTTCAAAAACAGGGCCACCCCGGCATAAGTGCCACCGGTGCCGGTGGCTGCCACCCAGGCATCCACCCGCCCCTGGCACTGCTCCCAAATCTCTGGTCCTGTGGTGGCGTAGTGGGCCCGGCGATTGGCGAGATTGTCAAATTGGTTGGCCCAGAGGGCGCCTGGGATCTCCTCGGCCAGGCGGCCGGAGAGCTTCACGTAATTGTTGGGGTCGGCATAGGGCACCGCCGGCACCGTGCGCACTTCCGCCCCAAGGCTGCGCAACAGGCCGATCTTCTCCGCCGACTGGGTGTCAGGGATGACGATCAAGGCGCGGTAGCCCCGGGCATTACACAGATGGGTGAGACCGATGCCGGTGTTGCCAGCTGTGCCCTCCACCACCGTGCCCCCAGGCTGGAGAAGACCACTGGCCTCAGCCTCCTGCAAGATTCCCAAGGCCGCGCGGTCTTTGACCGAACCACCAGGGTTCATGAATTCGGCCTTGCCCAAGATCTCGCAGCCGGTGAGGTCACTGAGGGCCCGTAGGCGTATGAGCGGCGTCTGGCCGACAGCCCCCGAAAAACCTTCGGTGATCCCCCCCATGCTGTTGGCCTTGTCCTGCGTGTGCATGCCCAGGATCGTAGGCACCCCCCTTAGGCTCTCCTGCAGTAATGGTGCCAGCGATCGGCCCTGCCTCCCCGTCGACGGTTGCCTCCACCCGAGTGCCCTTTGGCAGCAACCTGGACGGTGCGGAACAGCTCCTCAATCGCCTCCTGGCCGTGCGCCAACACAGCGAGGCCCTGATTGCCCCTCTGGCTCCAGAGGATCTCTGTCTCCAGGGGATGGCCGATGCCAGCCCGCCCAAATGGCATCTGGGCCACACGACCTGGTTTTTCGACACCTTTGTGCTCTCTCCCCACTTGGTGGATTGGCCGCCGCTGGAGCAGCAGTGGGGTTTCCTCTTCAACTCCTATTACGACGCCCTCGGCGCTCGCCATCCGCGGCCCCAGCGAGGGCTGCTCACCCGCCCCCCCATCGAAGCGGTGCTGGCTTGGCGTGAGCGGGTGGATCGTGGGCTGGAGCAGTTGCTCGCCCAGCTGGCGCACCTCGCACCGGAGCAGGCGGCCCGGCCCTTCCAGTTGCTGGAGCTGGGGCTGCACCATGAGCAACAGCACCAAGAGCTCCTCCTGATGGATGTGCTGGATGGCTTCAGCCGCAACCCCTTGGAGCCTGCCTATCGGCTTGGTCTGGAAGCCAATCCACCCCCTGGGACCGGGGATGGCGCCAACTGGTACGCGCACCCCGGCGGGCTTGTGGAGATCGGCCATGGGGATCCCCAGACGTTTGCTTTTGACAATGAGGGGCCCCGTCATCGGGTGTGGCTGGAGCCCTTTGCCCTGGCCAGGCGATTAGTGAGCAACGCCGAGTACGCCGCCTTCATCGCCGACGGGGGCTATCGCCGTCCGGAGCTGTGGATGAGTGAGGGCTGGGCAGTCGTGCAGGCGCGAGGCTGGTGCGCCCCCAGATATTGGCGGGATGGGCAGTGGGAATTCACCCTGGCCGGCCGTCAACGGCTCCAGAGCGAAGCCCCGGTGCGTCACCTGAGCTGGTTTGAAGCGGATGCCTATGCCCGTTGGGCAGGAGCCCGGCTGCCCAGCGAAGCGGAATGGGAGGTTGGGGCCGAGACGGCTCAGCTGGAGGGAGCCTTTGCCAGCCTCTGGCAGTGGACAGGCAGCCCCTACCGGCCCTACCCAGGATTCCAAGCAGCTGCGGGGGCTGTCGGTGAGTACAACGGCAAGTTCATGAGCTCCCAATTCGTGCTCCGCGGCAGCTCCAACCTCACACCACCGGGACACGCGCGACTCACTTACCGCAACTTCTTCGGTCCCGCCAGCCGCTGGATGGCCAGCGGTCTGCGCCTGGCGAGGGATCCGGCATGAGCCCCTCCAATTCGGGCGAACTCGCCCCCCTTCCATCCGATCTGCTCGATCTGCACCCCCAGCCGGCAGACATGGCCAGGCTGGTGCGCGAGGGCATGGCGCGCACCCCGAAACAGCTGCCCGCCTGGTTTCTTTACGACGAGGAGGGATCCCAGCTGTTTGAGCGGATCTGCCAACAGCCGGAATACAGCCTCACCCGCACGGAAACCGAGCTGTTGCAGCGTCTGGGGCCCGAATTAGCGGCCGCTCTAGGGCCCGGCACCCTGGTGGAATTTGGCGCCGGGAGCGCCCGCAAGGTCAGCCCCTTGCTCGACGCCAGGCAGCAGAGCGCCTATGTCGCCCTCGACATCAGCAGCGAGCACCTCGCCGCGGCCTGTCAAAGGCTGCAGCAGCGCCACCCCTGGCTGCCGATCCTGGGCATCTGCTGCGACTACAGCTGCCTGGCGGGCCTGCCAGCCCATCCCCTGCTGCAGCCGCCCCTGATCGGGTTTTACCCCGGCAGTTCCCTCGGGAACTTCGACCCACCCGCAGCAGCCCGCCTCTTGCAGCAATTCGCCCACTTGCTGGGGGAGGGCAGCCGGCTGCTGGTGGGCCTCGACCAACCGAAGCCAGTGGAACGGCTGGAGGCGGCCTACAACGATGCGGCGGGCTGGTCGGCCGCCTTCGCCTTCAACCTCCTTGCGCGTCTCAATCGGGAACTGGCGGCCAACTTCGATCCCCGTGGCTTTGCCTATGAAGCCAGCTGGGAGGACGAGCAGAGCCGCATTGCCATGGCGCTGGTGAGCCTGAGCGCGCAAACGGTGGTGGTGGCTGGGGAGCAGGTGACCTTTGCTGCCGGAGAACCCTTAATCACCGAATACAGCGTGAAATACAGCCCCGAGCAATTCGGGGCCTTGGCCCAGGGAGCGGGTTGGCGGTCGTTGAAGCGTTGGAGCGACCCGGCCGGCGATGTCTGCCTTCATCTGCTGGAACGGGCAGACTGAGGCAGCTTAAGCAGAGTGCATCCCGAGGGGACCCGTCCATGAGTCGCGAGGAACAACGTCAAACGATGCGCCAGGTGCGGGAGGGGTTGATCGGGGATCTTGAAGCGGTTTACCGCCAGGCCTTTGAGCACCTCAGCGACCTGGAGCTGGGGGAGGGGGCCATTGCCCGCCTCACCCAGCTGCTGCTGCGCTCAAGAGAAGCGGCCATCACGGCATTGCAGGAAGAGATTGAGGCCCCCCTGATCACCTACCCCCCAGGCAGCCGGCCCCCCGACGGGGAGACCTCGTTCCCATCGGAACCGGCAGAGGAGAAAGCGTGATGGCTGGATCAGGAAACTGGCTCGATCAACTGGAGGCCCGCCTGGACCAGACGCTGGAGGGATTCCTGCGGGCCAATCCCCAGCAAGACACCCTCCTGGCCGAACAGGTGGCTCGGGACCGTCAGCAACAGCTGCGCCGCGACCGACTGGCCTTGAAAACGGAAGCCGAACTACAACGCCAGGGGCTCCTGCGTTTAGCGGAGGACATCCGCTGCTGGCAAGGCAGGGTCGATCGGGCCAAGGGGGCAGGAGCCTTGGATTTGGCTGGTCGGGCCGAAGCTCACATCGCCACCTTGATGGAGCAAGGCCGGGCCCGCTGGCAAACCTTGGGTGAACTCGGGGAACGGTTCGCTGCGGTGGAACAGGAGTTGCAACAGCTGGGGACGGCGTCCGGGAGCAGAGGCCAAGCTGCTGCAGCCAAGCCTGGAGTCCAGCCGAGTGAGCCACCCGGACCGGATCTGGAGGCCGATTGGGCCGCCTTCGAAACCCAGCAGGAGCTCGAGGACCTGCGTCGCAAGATGCGAGGTTGATGGAACAGCCGAGCTCTAGGCCTTCGGAGCGGGGGGCACCAAGCTGACCCCCTCAGGCGGGGGGGTGGGATCTGGATCGGCAATCAGCATGTGCTGAAGCACAATCTCGGGACGTTCACTGTCCCGCCAACGGATCCTGTAGGCGGGCATTTTGGTGCCACGGCTGGTGGTTTGTTCCACGGGCTCCATCACCCAGCCGCGACGGGATCGACCCTGGGGGTTGCGCTTCACAACCGCATCAGCATGTTTGAAGCGAAAACCGACCCGCTCGCCACTCATCCTGGGGGGGAGAACTTACTACAGGCATTATCCCATTGCGTCGGGCGCATCCAGCTGGTGGCTTTCGGGCCGCAGCAAAGGGAAGGCAATCACATCCCGAATCGAGGGGCTATCGGTGAGCAGCATCGCCAATCGATCGATGCCGATGCCCAATCCACCAGTGGGTGGCATGCCCACTTCTAGGGCAGCGAGAAAGTCTTCGTCCACACTTTGGGCCTCTAGATCGCCTGCATGGCGCCGCTGCTGTTGGAGTTCAAGGCGCTGGCGCTGATCGACAGGATCAATCAACTCCGAGAAGGCATTGGCCGTTTCGCGGCCGGCGATGAACAGTTCGAAACGCTCCACCAGGCCAGGCTTGGAGCGATGGGCGCGGGCCAAGGGCGAGGTTTCCACGGGGTAATCCAGCACGAAAGTGGGCTGGTCCAAGGAACTCTCCACAGCCTGCTCAAATGCTTCCACCAGCAAGCGGCCCACGCTGTCGGCCGCCTCGGGAGCGTCCAGCCCAGCCTTCTGGAGAGCCTCAGCCGCCTCCTGACGACTGGTGAAGGCATTGAAATCCAGACCGGTGGCCTGTTTCACCAGCCCATGCATGGTCTCCCTCCGCCAGGGCGGCGTGAGGTCAATGGTGCTGCCCTGATAAGTCAGGGAGGTGTTGCCACACACAGCCTGGGTGACAGCAGCAATCAGCTGTTCCGTGAGATCCATCATCGTGTGATAGTCGGCATAGGCCTGGTAGATCTCGACGGAGGTGAATTCCGGGTTGTGGCGTGTGCTGACCCCTTCATTGCGAAAGATCCGGCCCAACTCATACACCCGCTCAAAGCCGCCCACAACCAGACGCTTGAGATGGAGTTCGGTGGCAATGCGCAGCGTCAGCGGCAGATCCAGGGCGTTGTGATGGGTTTCAAAAGGCCGGGCATCTGCCCCTCCGGCCTGGGTTTGCAGCACGGGGGTCTCAATCTCCAAGAAGCCGCGTTCATCCAGCCAGCGGCGCAGGTGGCTCACCAGTAGTGCCCGCTTGCGGAAGGTGTCACGGGTGTGAGGAGAAACGATGAGATCCAGGTGGCGCTGGCGGTAGCGCTTTTCGACGTCTGCCAGACCATGCCACTTGTCGGGGAGGGGCTGGAGGGCCTTGCTGAGCATGCACCAATCACTCACTTTCACCGAGAGCTCGCCTCGATCGGTGCGCCGCAGGCACCCTTCCACTCCGATCCAGTCACCGATATCAGTGAGGGTTGTCAGGTGCAGAAACCCATCCGGCTGGTCGGGATGGGCCGCCATCAGGTGAGCCTTTTCGATGTAGAGCTGGATGGTGCCGCTCTCATCAGCCAGGGTGAAGAAGGCCAGCTTGCCCATCACCCGCCGAGCCAGGAGCCTGCCAGCCAGCACCACCCGTTCAGGCCGCTCCTCGCCGTTGGGAAGATCCGCGTGGGCTGTCTGCAGCTCAGCGGCCCGATGGCTCGGGGCGTAGGAGAAGGCGTAGGGAAGAAACCCGTGGGCCTCAAGGGCTCGGGCTTTCTCCAGGCGGGTCGCGCGCAGATCCGACAAGGCGAGCAAGTTGGTTTGGGGATGGCTGCCATCCTGAAGGACCGCCGCCCCCGCTCGGCTAACCGGCAGCGGCCAAGGGGCCATCGGCCATGCGTTGGGAGGCGTAACCCGTGCCGCGCACCGTGAGGATCAGCTCCGGATTGCGGGGATCGGGCTCAAGCTTGCCCCGCAACCGGGCCACATAGACATCCACCACCCGCAGATCGGCGGCCCGACGTGGGGGATAGCCCCAAAGCTGCTCGAGAATCTCCGCGCGGGGCACCACCCGTCCGGGGTCGCGGAACAGGAGTTCGAGCAGGCTGAACTCGGTGTAAGTGAGGGAGATCCGCTGGCCATCTCGGCTGACTTGGCGGCGATTGGTATCCACCACGAGGTCACCCAGGCGCATCACTCCATTGCCAGCCGGCACATCGCGTGGTTCAGCCGTGGCCGAACCACGCCCCACCCTGCGAAGAATCGTGGCGATGCGCACCTCCAATTCCTTGGGGCTGAAGGGCTTGGGCAGGTAATCATCCGCTCCGAGATCGAGACCAGCCACCCGCTCTGCAATGGCGTCCAGAGCCGAAAGGAAGATGATCGGGACGCAGGATTCAGCCCGCAGCCGCCGACACACTGCAAAGCCATCCAGCTTGGGGAGCATCACATCCAGGACCACCAGGTCGGGTTGTTCCCGATGAAACACCTCCAGCGCCTCCTCGCCGTCTTCCGCGCAAACCACGTGATACCCCGCCAACTGCAGCCGCATCACCAAGACCCGGCGCACGGCAGCCTCGTCGTCCACCACTAACAGGGTGGGCTTAGGGCTCCAGCCCGGATCCCCACCTGAGGGATCCTCTGGCAGATCTCCCTCAGAGGGATCCTGGGGAGCCTGTCGGGAGGAAGCCGTTGGGGAAGAGGACGGTGAGAAACAATCCTCCAGACTCATGGGCCGCGCGCCTGATGAAGAATCGCAACCATACCCTTGAGCCGTTCCTGGGGTCATCCCCTAAATCGAAAGCAGCCCGAGGCGAAGGCAGTTTTTAAGCATTTCTACCAAAACAGACACCATCGCAGAGGACTGCTAGAGGCCCTGCGACTGACCTAAACGCTCAGCCGCAGGCCAGCGCGCCGCGGCGTAGCGGTTCCATTCCCGAGCCGCCGCCTCCAAAGCCTTGTCGCTGGAGGTCTGCCCCAGCATCGCCTGCTGCAATTGGGTGTAAAGGATGGTTTGGAGGCGCTTGAGGCCTGGGGTGGGGGGCACAAGCACCCGCGCCGTTGCCAGAGACTGAACTGCGAGCAAACGGGCTCGCAGCACCAATTTCTCCGCGGGCGCATCAGGGGCCTGGGCCGCCAGCTTCCGCTCCAGCTGCGCCAGGGCCACCCTGGAGGAGGGGAGCACCCGTGCCTCTTCAGCAAAACGCAACTGGTTCGCAGCGTTGGTGAGGAATAGGGCCAGATCCACTGCCGCGGCAGGCACGCCAGTGCCCTTGGGCACCACGAGATTCATCACAGCCACATTGGTGTGGCCTGATGGCCCTGTCAGGGGAGGGTGGGGCGCGGTGACGGCAGCGATGCCCGGGGCGTTGGTCTGCAAGTTGCGCAGGAAATCGGGACCGCTCGCTACCTGGGCGAGGTCTCCAGCCTGATAGAGCTCAATCGCCCGGCGATAGCCCTGGCTCACCACCTCCCGGGGGAGCAGACCCTGGCGGTAGAGATCTGTCCAAAAAGCAAAGGCTTGCCTCCCGGCAGAGCTCAGAAAGGCCGCCTGGTGATCGCTATCGAGCAGTTGCACCCCCATCTGCACCATGGATTCCAGCAGCTCAGCCGAGTCTTCGGGCACCACGGTGACAAAGAGGGCATAGCGCCCCGTGCGCCGGCGAATCGCCTCCGCATAGGCCGGCACCTCCTGCCAACGGCGAGGAGGGCCATCGAGGCCCGCCTGGTCCAGGAGTCGGCGATTGGCCATCGTCAACCGGGTGGTGAGATACCAGGGGATGGCGAACTGCTGGCCGGCCAACTCCCCCGAAGCCCATACGCCTGGCAGATAGGCCTCAGAGGACCCTGGCGGGAGCGCTGAATGGAGGTTGAGCAGGCCGCCTCTGCTGGCCAGGCCTGTGGCGAAGAGGGGATTGAGGTTCACCAAGTCGGGCGCGGTGCGGGCATAGACCGAGGCCAGGAGCTTTCGCTCCACCGAACTCCAGGGCACGTCGGTCCAGCGCACAGCCATGGAACGTCCTGGAGGCCGCTGACGCTCCCACTCGGCCAACACGCCTTGCATGTAGGCCGTGAACTTCGGGGCTAGATCAAGGGTCCAAAGCTGCAGGGTGGAGGCGCGATGGGAAGGGCCCGAACGGCGAGCCGCCCCGCAGGCGGTTGCGCCGAGGGCCAGCCCGCCGAGGGCCAGGCGTCGCAAGAGCGCACGGCGGGGTAGCAGCAGAGAAGATCTAGCCACGCCAGCTGGGATGAGCCCGGCGCCACAGCTTCAGCAGGGGGGGGCAGATCAACGGGGCTAACAGGGCTGTCACCAAAGTCTGGGCCAGAAGCACATGGAGGCCTGTGGTGCTGAGATCCTGCCAGGCCCAGCCGGGTTGGGCCAGCTCGGCTGGATCCGGTCCGCCCATGGCCCGGCCGAAGGGGAATCGCCAGCCCCAGGCCAGCCACTGGAGCATCAGGCTGCCATTGGCCACAACGGTGCCTACCAGGGCCAGGAGGCCCAGGCTGAAGGGCCGCTCGATGGGAGGCCTACGGGAGCGGAGGGGCGCCCACCACCAAGCGAGCAGGAGCAGGCCTGGAATCCAGCTCACGGATGATGGATGCAGGGCATCCATCAAGATTCCAAGCACCGCAGCCAGCAACAGGGCCGAGCGGCGTCCATCCACCAAGGCCCAGGGCAACAGCCAGAGCACAGGCCAGCAGGGGGGCACCCCCGCCAGAGACAGCCAGGAGGGAGCGGCAAGGACAACAAGAGGCACAGCCAAAAAGCTGACTGCAAACCAGGGCTGGCGCTCAAGCAGCTCCATCAGGGTCGCAGCACCTGAACCCAATCCACTGCCTCAACGGGTGCGATCAACTGCACCACGGCCGTCGGGGCAGGATCGGCACTGGCATCCACAGTCTGGACCACCCCCACAGGCAGGTTGGGAGGCACCAGTGTGCTGGCTGGGGACGTGACAATCACGTCCCCTGGTCGGGCCTCGGGATCTTTGTCGAGAAAGCGCAACACTGGGCGGGCGGTGCCCACGCCGGTGAGCAGGCCATGGTGTTGGGTGCGACTCAGCCAGACCCCCACCCGGCTCGAGGGGTCGGTGAGCAGGGTGATGGTGGCAGTGGCAGGGGTGACGCTGGCCACCAAGCCAAGCAGGCCACCGGGGGCCAGCACCGGTTGGCCCACACGCACCCCTGCGATGGAACCTTTTCCAATCACCAACTGCTGCCACCATCCCCCGCTCTGGCGGGAAATCACAGGGGCTGACAGCAATTGATCGCCGCGGGCTTGCTGCAATCCGAGCAACTGTCGCAAGCGGGCATTGTCCTGGGCCAGGGCCTCTAGCCGGGCCTGATCCTCCACACTTCGGGCTGAGCGCAACCATTCCGACTGGGCTGGACCTGGCCAGAACGGGCGGCTCAGCAGGGCATAGGCATCCCTGAGAACCACCCCCTTGCTCAGACGCACCCCAACCAGGAGGAGGATCAGCAGAAGAAACAGGGGCCATGGCTTCAGCCTCGTCCGCAGAGCAGCGGGGCGTCGCCGAGAGGTAGGGGGCATGGATCAGGCTACTTGCCTGTTGTAGTCAGGGATTTCAAGCACCCATTCGTATTGCTTAAAATCATCGAGAATCATGCCACAGCCCCGCGCCACACAAAGCAAAGGATCTTCAGCCACATGACTGAGGATGCCGGTTTCTTGGCTCACTAAATCACACATTCCCTTCACCAGAGCTCCGCCTCCCGCAATCATGATGCCGCGGTCCACGATGTCCGCGGCCAGCTCAGCTGGGGTGCGCTCCAACGTGCGTCGAACAGCCTCCACAATCACATTGGCTGACTCAGCCATGGCCTCACGAATTTCGCCAGCCCGCACGTTCACCGTGCGCGGCAAGCCTGAGAGGAGGTGCAATCCCCTCACATCCATGGTGAGCTGGTCGTGGGCCTCATCGGGGAAGACAGAGCCAAGGCGGATCTTGATGTCCTCGGCGGTCTGTTCGCCCACCACGAGGTTATGCACTTTCTTGAGGTGCATGCTGATGGCATCGGTGAGCTCATCCCCTGCCACACGAATGGATTCACTCAGCACCGTGCGCCCGAGACTGAGCACGGCCACTTCGGTGGTGCCCCCACCGATGTCCACAATCATGGTTCCCACAGGATCCATCACAGGCATTCCGGCCCCGAGGGCTGAGGCCACAGATTCATCCACCAGAAACACCTGCCGGGCGTGGGTCTCTCCGGCCGCCCTGAGTTCTCTGCGTTCACTTCCGGTCACTCCGCCAGGCACGGCGATCACCATGCGTGGTGCGATGACATCCCTTCCCTCATTAACTTTCTGAAGGAAAGCCTTAAGCATGCGCGCCGCCGCCTCCGAATCGGAAATCACCCCATCACTGAGGGGGCGGACGGCCGAGATGTCGCCGGGGGTGCGTCCAAGCATGGGCTTGGCCTTCTCACCCACCGCCAGGGTGCTGGCGTTATGCCTCAAGTCAACAGCCACCACGGAGGGTTCTTGAAGAACAATCCCCTTACCCGACATCCAGATCAGGGTGTTGGCGGTTCCCAGATCGATACCGATATCTCGAGAGAACTGAAGGCGACTGAGAAACACGCGACCAGGAGGCTTCAGGAGGGATCATAAGGTTGGCTGCCTAGAAAGCCAGAGCCCTTCAGGACCAGTTGTGTGACAACAGGGATCTGGGGTGGAACTGGAGGTGCAAGCCACCCAAAGCGGGGTGGCCCATCATTGATCCATTCATCCACAGGAGACTCCGCCATGGGCGTCAACTCCATCACCCTCGTGGGCCGCGCTGGCCGAGACCCGGAGGTTCGCTACTTCGAATCCGGAAGCGTGGTGGCGAATCTCACCCTTGCCGTCAACCGACGCAGCCGGGACGACGAACCCGACTGGTTCAATCTGGAGATCTGGGGAAAGCAGGCCCAGGTCGCCGCGGACTATGTCCGCAAAGGCTCTCTGTTGGGGGTGATCGGCTCCTTCAAGCTGGATCGCTGGACAGATCGCACCAGCGGGGAGGAGCGGAGCAAGCCAGTCATTCGGGTGGATCGGCTGGAGCTACTGGGAAGCAAGCGCGACGCTGAAACCGCTGGTGGCGGCTTCGGAGGCGGTGAACCCAGCGACGAGGAAGTGCCGTTCTGAGCTGAGGGCGGTCTTCCGGCCAGCGCCAAACCACTACAGAAGCGCCCGTCCGGGCGCTTCACGAGCAGGTGTTGCTCAGTGGGTGTCAGCTCGCTTCTTCCAAATGCGAAGCCCAAGCCAGGACACTGACGCTAGGGCCGCCACGACTAACAGCACTTTCACCACTTTGGCCACTGGCTCGATCCAGAGCTCCACCCGGCTGTAGCCCTCGCCCAGGAGCAAGCCCGCCAGAGTGAGCAACAGGGTCCAGATCAGGCTGCCGGCCGTGGTCCAAACAAAGAATGGGGCCAGAGGCATCATTTCGATGCCCGCAGGCACGGAGATCAGGGTGCGGATGCCGGGAATCAGCCGTCCCCAGAACACCAGCGCCATGCCGTGGCGGTTGAACCAATTCCTGGTTCGATGCAGTTCCTGCGGGCTGATGCCGAGCCAGCGGCCGTGGCGAGAGAGCCAATGCTCAAGCCGCTCCTCATTCACAAGACGGCCGATGCCATACCAGGGCAAGGCGCCAAGGACCGTGCCAAGCAAACCCGCCAGTACAACAGGAATCAGGTCCAGCTTTCCCTGCTGCACATAGAAGCCACCGAGGGGCATGATCACCTCGGAAGGGATCGGGGGGAAAAGGTTTTCGAGGAACATGGCCGCAAAAATGGCCCCGTACCCGGCGAGGGGGTTGGCCTGGACAGCCTCGCCGATCAGATCGGGCAACTTCTGCACCAGTTCAATCGCCACAGATCACCAATCAGCAAGTGGTGATTTTTTCACGCACCGCGCTGCGGTCCGGCACACTTCATCCAGCCAGCCATCTGGTAACAACCCTCCAGCCGCGGCAAAAGAGTTGGCCAAGTCCGCCCCCACTCGCGTCATGAATGCTCCCTTGAGGAGCGGCTCGCCTATAATGGAGTCCTGAATGAGTCATCTCAAACAACCTTACTCGCGGCACTTTTCAAGAAGGAATGATGCTCCCTTTTGTATCCATAGTCATCTGTTCACGCAATCGGCTGAAAGCGCTCAAGCGATATGCGCTCCCTTCGCTTGAGACTATGGATTACCCCTCCTTTGAGGTGGTGGTTATTGATGATGCCTCCACCGATGGCACGCATCAGTTTTTACAGGACTATCGCCTGGATCACCCCTACATCAACGTGGTCAGGAATGAGCAAGCCAAAGGCCTATGCAACGCCCGCAATGTAGGTGTCGCCAATTGCAGAGGAGACATCATTGCCTTCATCGACGACGATTGCGCCGTCTCCACCACCTGGATCCATGAGCTTGTAAACGCCTACACCCGTGACAGCATCGCTGTGGTTGGAGGCATCAGCTACAAAGGAGACAGCAATGATATCTACATCAATGACAGACATGTATGGGGGTGCAATATGTCGTTCAGGGCCTCCATCTTTCAGCAGTTTAGGTTTGACACTGGCCTTAAGTATTCTCACTACGCTGATGAAACTGATCTGATCGGCAGGATCATCTCCCATGGCTATGAGCGCGTGGTTGCCCCCAAGGCTGTCGCCAAACATTACGTGGAAGACGCAGCCTATCGAAAGCAGATTCCTCTGAGCGCCTACCTGAACTACCACTACCTAAATGCCAAGAAGGAGACCTGGTGGGGGTACTACAAATACGTGCTCACCCACTCCCTCAAGCACGTGGCAATCGTGGAATACGGATTGAATTTTAAAGGCCAGCGCAGGGCTCCTCTTTCCACAATACTCCTGATCATGAGGA
>Ga0315899_10000839_pt1 | contig 36369 bp, 29 predicted proteins | sample LakEriMetagenome_2_FD_203518 | JGI IMG/M metagenome (GOLD analysis project Ga0315899, IMG submission 203518) | Freshwater fungal communities from buoy surface, Lake Erie, Ohio, United States - Buoy 4 MA112 | ecosystem: Environmental > Aquatic > Freshwater > Lake | place: USA: Lake Erie, Ohio...
CAGGTGCTGCGCCTGTGGGGTTCATAACAGCGGCGAATTCATCCGTGGCAGTGAGTTTGGAAGAGTAAGTTGTAGTCATCAGAAAGCTCCTAGTTCATGATTTAGTGAACACCGCAAGAGGCTCTTGCAGCGATTGCAGCAACGTTTGTTGTTTGTTGCAGCAATGGGTCGTTTTTATTACTAGGTGCCACCTCAAGTCCTTGTTTAAAATAGACACGTGGGCATTTCAAACAAGGTTTTTTTTGCAAAAACTAATCAAAAGTGGCAAAAATATAGGTGAGCAGCATCGTCTTGAGCATGGACTGCCAAACGATGAGCACGAGTTTTTCTATGAGTACCTTCAAATCAGCCCTAGCTATCAACGAGCGCATAAGCTGAAAACTGGTCAATTAGTACCAAATCAAGAAAGCTCTCAAATATCCGATTGGGATCAAGTATTGAGAACCTACTCCATTGCCGGAGATGTATTTTCTTTAACTTTTCTGCAATGGTGGGATGCGGTTGGTAGAAATGTGTTTTATACCCAGCAACCTGATGGTAGTTATTTGCCCGAAGGACAGATTAGCCTAAAGAACAATAAGCTGAATATTATGACTTTGATCAAAGGTCCAGTTTTAGTGTGTTTCAAGGCAATAGATGAACGGTCAACAGTTGTGGAAAGCAACCGAGTGGAAAACTGGCGCCTGGGAGTGGAATGCAACATTCCAAGCAAATGGACAAAAGTGCTGAAGAAAAACAGCAAAAAAACTCTGGATAATTTAGAAGCAAGAACTGCACTTGGCGTTTTAGTAAGCAAGAAGCTGAAAGAAGCGCTTTACATTGCAGAAAACGCAGCTAGAGGAATTTATCCTTCAAACGCAAAAATTAGAACTGGACTGGAATTTGATGGTGATGAAATTTATCAAATTGAAAAAAATAATACAACTTTATTCTTTTCAGAAATGAAGAATCGAAACAAAGTTGGACTTGGATATCACTTCACTGCAGTAGCAAAAAAATTCAACCGCAAGCAAGATGCCAAGAAAAAATTAGAAAGTGAAATTGAACGTCAAGTTCAGCTACGACTCAAGGATTTATGATTCTTAAGTAATAGCTTTAAAAAACTATTGAACGCACTTTGATTGGCTACTACCACGGGGTAGTTATTGAGTTTTACGGTACTACGCTTAATCGCTGGCACTTGATAATAGGCTAGGCCACAATGCAATTTTTCCGTAGCTGCTTGAGCTTCAAACACGAAATTAAAGGTCCTATACGACTCACGCCCAGTAGCCCTGATCTGACTTGGCTGCACCTCGGACTCCACTTTGATAACGGAGCAACTTTTACTTTCAATACTCACTGGGCAGCATGATCACCCAGTGCTCTGTGTCCCAGCATGCATACAAATCAATGTGCGCCAAAGGCAAGTCGGTGTAAGGTATTGCCTGCCGAGCCAGCTCCTTGCCGTTGCCATCTTCATACACCATCACTGCACTTGTTCGTTTCACCGTGGTCTTGATCACCACAAACCACTCTGCAGTTACTATCTCTGAAAGATGACTGGCAATGGCATCCATCAGCCAAAAACAAGCGGCTTGCTCTGCCAAATAACGTGTGCCATCAGTTAGCAAATGTCGGCGGCTGATTCTGTAATACTGGCCAGTGCCAGTGAATTGGCCAAGTTGGTGGCTGTCAAATTGCTTCATCTGTAGTTTCTTTTGCATGACTACAGTGTGTTTTCAGATCATGATTTGGGCGACCTGAAACCCGATGAGTTGACGGGTTATATCTAGGCTAAAAAGCTCGTTGCGCAGATCCCACACCGTCGCTAGCACCGCCCTGCTCTAGCGGGCACAAAGCGTCCAGATTCTGGACGTTTGCTCCATGCTTTACGGCGCATAAAACAGCTTGTGCGCAGAGATCTAGAGGCCCTGCTACTTGGACTGCTGATCAGTGTGATCTGCGCTTGTAGGGCTTTTGCAGGACCGTGACCGCTGTTATCCACAGCCCTGCTCCGTTATCCACAAAAAATCTATGAAAACTGTGCTTTTCCATGATTTCGCTGTTTGAGCGTTGAAATCATTGCAGATTTTTTTCACTAAAAAGTTATCCACAGAGTGTTCTATCAAGCTTGATTTACCCACCGAAACCCGCCGATCTGGCGGGTTTCAGGTCGACCAAATTAATCTATGAAAACACAATAGAACTAACGAAATTACACGATTTGGAGAATACAAAATGTCACAAGCAAAAACACTCACCACAACAGAAATTGAACAATTGCTCAGCTACATCAATTCACGCAAGTACTCAGCTCGTAACAGATCAATGATGCTGCTCACACACTGGGCAGGTTTGCGAATCGGTGAAGTAGCCTGCTTACGCTGGAGCGATGTCACTACCACAGACGGAGAAATTAAAGATGAGATACGCTTGCTGCCCGCTATGACAAAGGGCCGTCATGCTCGTACTGTGTTTGTCAGCGCCAAGCTAAAAGCAGAATTGCAGGTATTCGCAACACAAGCCAAGTGCGTGGATCGCAGCTATCCATTCTTTGCTAGTCAGAAAAGTATCAAGGCCGGTTTCAACGCAAACAGTTTGGCACAGACTTTTGCTCTGCTCTACGAGGGCGCTGGACTCGAAGGTGCTAGCAGTCACAGCGGACGTAGAACGTTTTTAACAAATTTAGCCAATAAGGGCACTGCCATCCATATTTTGAAAACGCTTGCTGGTCATCGCAGCATCAGCACTACCGCTGCATACCTGTACAGCAGCCCTAGTCAATTAAAGGCAGCTGTGGAGTTGGTTTGAATTAGTTATAGAAAACTTATTGGCTTAAGTTTCATCAAAAAAATTTATGGTGCAGTTAGCAGCAGGCAATTCAAAATTGTGAGCACTGCAGTGTGAAGGGAGCGCATGCAACAGTACCGCTGCAACGGTATCGCAATGATACTGCAATCTTTGTAGATAAGGCCAACTGAAGCTAAGTCAGCATTAATGAACAAACATAGAGTCTTGGGCGATTGACGTGATCAGCAAATTGTGAAATGTAGCTACTTTCCTAGAAGTGCAACTAATGAATTCACAAAGTTTCTCCGAGATAACGTTTGTAGAGGTGACGCTTAAAATATCTCAGGTCTAGTTCGCTACCGCTGGCTTGCTGGGCAAGTTCATCAGTTGGCCAAAAGCTGGCTTTTTGCCATATGTTTTCATTCAGCCATTCCCAGATGGGTTGGAGATTGCCATTGTGAATGTCATTGTGTACGTTGGGTATCGCTTTTTCGATACTTGCAAACCACTGAGCAGCGTACATAGCCCCCATGCTGTAGCAAGGGAAGTAGCCAAAGAGGCCCATTGGCCAGTGCACGTCCTGCAATGGCCCATCCTTGAAATTGCCCCGTGTGTCTAAATCGAGCAAAGAACTCATCTGTGCATCCCACAACGAAGGAATATCTGCCGCTTCAATGTCGCCTTCAATAAGTCGACGCTCAATGTCATAGCGCAACATGATGTGTGCGGGGTAAGTCACTTCATCGGCATCGACTCGGATGAGGCCCGGTTTTACACGGGTTAATAAGTGCGCCAAAGCTTGGGGTTCAAAGGCATTTTGATGCCCGAATGCCTCTATGATCAATGGTGATAAATTGGCTAAAAATCCGGGGTGACATCCCAATTGCATTTCAAAAAATAAAGACTGACTCTCATGAATGGCCATGGAGCGTGCATTTGAAGCCGGTTGTCCTAGCCACTCACGAGGGCGGTTTTGTTCGTAACGACCATGGCCGGTTTCATGGATTGTCCCAAACAAGCTGGTAATGAATTCATCATTCTTAAACCGTGTGGTCATGCGGACATCTTCAGGTACACCCCCGCAAAAAGGATGGGTACTGACATCCAATCGACCGGCTTCAAAATCGAATCCCAGTATGCGCATGACTTTCTCGCACAAAACTTTCTGTCTTAGCTGTTCAAAGGGCCCTTGGGGTTGAATAGTGACTTCTTGACTTTGCCTTTTTCTCACCTCTTGAATTAAGCCAGGCAACCAGGTTTTCAATTCACCAAACAAACGGTCAACGGTTACCGTGGTCAAACCGGGTTCGTACTTATTCATCATGGCGTCGTACTTGGGAACCCCCAAAGCCTGAGAAAGTCTATCGGCCTCTTCACGTGCGCAACTCAAGACCTCTTCGAAATTTACCAAGAAGCCTTGCCAGTCGTTGGCGGGTCGTTGTGTGCGCCAGGCATGCTCGCATCGAGATTCGGCCAAATCCTTTCGACGCACCAAACTGGCAGGCAATGCATTCCGTATTTGCCAGACCCGCTTCATTTCTCGCAGGTTGCCTTTTTGCGAGGGTACCAATGTTTCTTGGGTTGCTTGTGTAAGAAGGGTCTCGACGGCGGGTGCTGTCAACAATTCATGAACGTAGGTGGATATTTCTGCCAATGCAGCCGCTCTGGCTTCATTGCCCTTGATTGGCATGTTTGCAGCTTGATCCCAGGATGCGATGGATTGAAGGTGGTTCAAATGATGAATTCGACGCCACAATTTTTCAAGAGTTTCGTAATGTGTTTGAGTTGAAGCGTTCATATTTAATGGAATGAAGATCTAGATGAGAAAAAATGAACTTAGCATGCCACATATCGCCTAATCTGAACCGAGGCCACACATAGGGGCAAAGGGTCTTTAGGCGCAGGTCGTTCAACTGTGTCCGGAACCAATCCACTGTGCAATGACCGACACACTCTACTTGTGAGATTATGATAGTTTTTTTGTCATCGCTTCACCCTTCTGCATAAGGATCGTGGCTTCAAGTCCAAAGCGTCGGTGAAGCGGCGCTGGTTCGGGGTCATGACCCGCAAATTCGCGAAACGCCTCTTTCGCGGGCACACTGTGACCAACGCTCAGGATCTTGTCGATCCAGGCACTTGATGTCTGCGCGTCGTAGATACCCCCGGTCGATTGCTCGAAGGTCTGCACTGCATCGGCCGCCATGACATCGGCCCAAAGATACGAATAAATACCTGCGGCATACGCACCGATAAAGATATGGAAATTGTGCGTGACTCGCATGATCAGGTCCCATTCATAGGGCATGCCAAACTCGGCAATCGTGTCGTTCTCGACTTGGACCACATCGATGGGCTTGCCACTGCCATCGGCCATCAGGTGCAGTCGCAAGTCGACGATGGCTGGCAGCAAGTAGTCAGGATTGAGACTAAAGATGCGTTCGTACTGAAGGGCTTCTTCAATTCGGTCCATCAGCTTGGGGGACATCGGTGCATTGGTCAAATGATGACGGGCAAAGCGGGCCAGCAACTCCGGGTCACGCAGCCAGCGTTCATTGATCAATGCCGGCAACTCGACAAAGTCCCAGGCAACATGCTGGCTTCCAAGTGAGCGGTAAGAAGCTTTGTAATGCAGCATGTGAAGCGCATGACCAAATTCGTGAAAAAAGACGTTGGCGTATTCCCAAGGTAGCAAGACAGGTTGGCCATCAGGCGGCTGAGGAAAAGTGGAAAAGACACAAGAGATTGGCAGCACTCTGCCTTGGACGTTTTCGGCTTCCCGAAATTGCATCTGGTACGAGCCATGCGCTTTGCCCGGTCGGTTGAACAAGTCGAAATAGATGACGCCAACTGTCTCAGCGCTTGCAGCTCTGCTCACTTCATAGACCATCACCGTAGGGTGTATGACAGGCGCGTCGCTGATTTGTTTAAATACCAATCCGTGGACGCGCCCTGCGGCCCAGAACATGGCTTGCAAGATGCCTTCAAGTGGTAAATGCGCCTTGACTTCATCGCTGTCCAGATTGAAGCGTTCGCGCCGCAGTTTTTCTGCATAAAACTGGCGGTCCCAGGGTGCCAGACGAATGCCATGACCTTCGCGGTCGGCGATGGCCTGGTAGTCGGCGATCTGCATCAGCGCCCTTGCTTTGACGCTTTGCCAAGTGCGCTCGAGCAAGTCTAGCGCTGTATCTGGCTTGCCTGCCATACGGTCGGCCATCGCAAAATGCGCGTAACTTGCAAAACCAAGAAGGCGTGCCAGTTCGCCCCGCAGTTGCAAGATTTCGTTGGCGATAGGTTTGTTGTCGTGTGGGCCCGCGTTGTCGCCGCGATTTGTCCACATGCGCCAGACCTTTTCACGCAGATCACGCCTTGTGGCTAGCGTGAGGAAAGGCCATACTGCTCCGCGTGCGTTGGGAACGGCCCAGATGCCGGGGCGACCTTTCTCACTTGCGGCAGTGGCCGCTGCGTGGCGCAATGCAATGGGTAGACCCTCTAGGCCTGCTTCATCTTCAATATAGACCGCTTGGGCGCCAGACTCCTGAATCAGATTTTGGTTGTAGCAGGACGACAAGGCAGCCAACCGAGCATTGATCTCGGCCAAGCGTGCCTTGGCCGCAGGCGCCAGCCCTGCTCCACGGCGCTGCATGCGGTTAAGCAAGACCTCCACCAGTCTTTGCTGCTCGGTCGACAGGTCTGATTGATGGCGGCTGTCCCACACTGCGTTCAGCCTAGAGAACAAATTTTCGTTGTGCGCAATCTCGTCATCCAATGCTGAAAGAAGAGATCCGATGCGCTGCGCGACTGCTGGCATGTCACCAAGACTCAGGCTGTTGGCATACACCTGGAAGACGCATTGAAAGCTGCGCAGGGCACCACCGCAATCTTCTAGAGCTTCTGCCGTATTTTTAAAAGTTGGTGGTTCGCTGACAGATGCAATGCTTTGCACTTCGAGACGCTTCAACTCGATGGCCATACGCATGGCGTCTTCGATGGCGGCAGAACTGATGCCCGTCAATGGCGGCAATCCGCCATAGGGCCCATTCCAAGGTGCTAACAGAGCAACGACGTCTGGTTGAGTATTCGGTTTCATTGCGATCTAGATGGCGAGCAAATCCAGAAAATCTCTCACTGGCGGTACGACCAGATCGGGTGCCATGCACACACCATGACCTTGGTCTGGTATCTCATGGACGGTCCAATTCATCTGTTCAAGTGTCGGGCGATGTTCGCGGATAATTGACGCGATTCGGATCGGAATGCCAGCCTCAACCAGGTCGCCATCTGCGCCAAAGTAAACCATCTTTTGGCAGGCAATCTGCGCCAATGACTCAGCTTCTGACCAACCCAACATGCTGCTGTAGTAGGTTTCCCATTGGCGGTACTGATCCTTAGAGCGCAGCACTTTCAACGAAGAGGGTTCAGGATTGGGTTGCTTCAAACGAGTGGCCTGCAAAATTCCGGCGTAAGGCGCACCAAGCGGCGGCCAGCCGCCAATCACAAGTGCCGTGAGCCGGTCAGTGCGGGCTGCCAATTGAAGTCCGACGGCTGCGCTCCATGAATAGCCCCAATAGGCGAAGTGGTCGAAGCCAGCCGCGCTAGCCACACCCAACAGATCGGCGCAAACACGATCTGCCGTGAGCAACTCCGGCGCGATATCCAGGCTCCCTCCGATGCTGGGGTAATCCACGCACAGCACGCGATAGCGGTCTGTCAGCTTGCTGAGATAGCCATCCAAAACCGGCTCAAGCTCGGATCCGAAGATCGCACCGAACGAGGCCATCAACGGCAGGGTCACCATCACAGGACGGCCCGCAGACGGCCCGTGCACCTCGAAGAAAACGCCCGTATTGACGTCAAGTGGCATGGCCATCCAGCCAAGTGTCGATGATCTCTTCCAGAACCGGCAGAGTGACCGCGCCAGCCGCCATCAGTTGGTCGTGATAGTTACGCAGGTTGAACCGCTCACCCAATCGTGACTGAGCGCGGGTTCGCAATTCGCGAAACTTGAGTCCGCCTAGATGATAGGCAAGCGCTTGAGCTGGCATGGCAATGTAGCGGTCGACCTCAGCCTCGATCGCGTTACGCGAAAGGCTCAAGCGCTCGACCATGTATTGCACGGCCTCTTCGCGAGTCCAACCCTTCGTATGCAGGCCAGTATCTACCACCAAGCGGCAGGCGCGCCACATCTCCATGTCCAATTGTCCGAAGTGCTGATGCGGCGTTTCATAAAGCCCCAATTCATGACCCAGCGTTTCGCAGTACATTGCCCAACCTTCCAAACAGGCCCCGTACTTGGTGAAGTTGGCCCGACGAAACATGGGCAAGGCTGTCATCTCTTGCATCAAAGCGATGTGCATCAAGTGGCCTGGCCAAGCTTCATGCAAGGTGACGCTGACCAACGAGTAGGTAGGGACTCGGTCGGGCAGACCGCTGATCCAGAATGTTCCTGGGGCTGACCCGTCGGCTGGATTGGGTTGGGCATAGGCCATGGGCAATTTTTCGGAGGCAGCTGCTGGAATGGATTGAACTCCATAGGTAGATCGGGGCAGATGCCCAAGAATCGAGGGAATCTTGCCGTCAATGCGCTTAGCCAGCGCTTCCACCCGTTCGCGCAATCGCTCTGCTGAAATTTCGCGGAAGCTAGGATCTTCCGCCAGAAACCGTCTGTAATTGTTCAAGTCGCCACCAACGCCCGACCGCACGGCCACCTCGGTCATTTCTTTTTCCAGCCTGCTCACCTGCTCGAGCCCGATGGTGTGAACGGCGTCTGGGGTCATTGGCAAATTGGTGAAGTGCCGCACCCAAAAAGCATAGAACTCGAGACCCAGAGGTCCTTCAGTGCATGCCACGCTTTCCCGAGCGTTGGGCAGAAGGCGTTGCTCTATGTGATCGGCCAAGTTATGCAATGCTGGTTGGATTTGCTCTGACACGATACGTGCCGCATCTTGAGCGAGACCCATCATCGTTGCCTGCGAAGCCATCGGAGAGCGCCCAAAGGGAGCACACCATGCTGTGCGTGATGCATCTCCTTGAGCAGACTGCCTCAGATTTACTGCTGCTGCTGCGAGCACTACTTTGGGTGCTCGGATGCCACGCGCCACACCCTCATCGAGGCAAGCCTGCACATCGCGAAAATAGTCTGACAGTGTTGCTAGGCGAGCCAAGTAAAGCTTCGCCTGAGCCACGTCACCAAGGTGTGACAGGTTTGCAAAGTATTGCGTGTTGAACTCCGGACCTGCAGGTAGCAACCAAGGGCGTAGGTGAGAGTCGGTGGCGAACAGGTCCTGCAGGTCGGTGAGTTCTCGCTCCAGCAGTCGATAAGTAATGCGGTCTTTCTGTGAAAGACTCGCTAATGAAATGTTTCCAAGTTCAGCATGAAATATTCGCGCAACATCGGCTCTGCGCGCAAAGTCACTTGGAGCCTCTCTAAAAAGAGTGGGCTCATCAAGTGGTTCCCCAGCTGTCAAAGCGTTAAAAGGGAATTCGTAACGCAGAAACTGCCAGTAGCGTGATGACAATTTATTCAGCGCCAGGCCCGCCTCACCAATTGCTTCAGTGGCAGTGACTTCTTCAGCCATGATTTGGCGCCTTCCAAACTTGCTTTGCGAGACGCAAGAGGTTGCCACCAAGCAATGCCGTCAGGTCGGTATCCGAATAGCCCCAGCCTTGCAATGTGACCACGATTTCTTCCAGTTGCTCGGGGGGTACAAATCGGGCCCCCAATTCATAACCAAGCCCTGGCGGGAAAGTGCCCTTCATCTTTTCGACATGCTCTTCTAGTTCACTCAAGTCAAAAACATAGTCCAATGCGATGGATACGTGGGCTGACCCCACCAACTGCACCACGTGATCTACGTGCCGCGAATAAGTTTCGCTTGAAATATCGTTTTTACCAAGAAAGATTCCCACGCCGTTAATGCCAACGACCCCCCCTGTGGCTGCACAGGCTCGGATCAATTCGTCGGGGATGTTGCGGGGATGTGCGTGCAGCGCAGCGCAATTGCTGTGCGAGAAAATCAAGGGTTGTGTCGCCATGGCAAGAACCTCGCGCACCGTGCGGTGGCCAGTGTGGCTGAGGCACAAAAGCATTCCCACCCTTTCCATTTCTTGCACCATCGCGCGCCCGAAGTTCGTCAGACCACCATCCTCATCTTGGCAACCACCGCCCGCTCGGTTGGAGGTGTTGTAGGCCATGAGCATCCAGCGTACACCCAAGTCGTAGTAGAGCTGTATGAGGCTGAGTTGGTCGCCCACAGCATTGGCGCCCTCAATGTCGAAACCCACTGCAAGGCGTCCAGTGGCGCGAGCGCGCTCGACGTCACCAGCTTGCTGCAAAAGAAGGTACTCCTGCGGTCTGGCCAGAAGCCAATGACGCAGCGCAGCGATCATTCGCAAGTGCTCTTCGGGACCCTGTTCCCCGAAGCCAATGTTCACAGTGATGGCGTCAAAGCCTGCCGCCTTGTGCCGAGAAAGTTGGGGCAGAAAGGATGGGTCGTTCGGTCGCAGTGGCAAGCAGGCATGGTGATCCCAAACGGGCACAGCGTCGATCAGCTTTCGAGCAGAGGAAAGAGTGGCTTCAGTCATGAGCAGGTTGATATCAAGTGTTCGACCTTACGACAAGTGGGAAGCGATCTGTTAGGCTTCGGAAAAGAATTTTTAGGAGACTCGACCGTATGCAGCAAAAACGAGAAGGACCGTCAGTTCTGCCTTCGGCCCTCGATTTTGACAGCGAATGGCACCGCGCCGCTCAGGAAGATGGTCTTTCCCAGCGCATCTCTCGCAACGTGGTCCGCACCATTTATGAGCCACCCTACGGGAGCGGTATAACAGACACCGTGCGACTTGAGCCTGACGCTCTGGTCAATGTGATCAATTGTGTGGTGCCGCGTGCAGCTCACTGGACTTATGTTGACTCAGAGCCTCTGATCACGCTGCGTGCGTCATTGGCCTGTGATGTTGAATTTCGTTATGGCGCAGGTCCGGGATTGGTCTTCAACAGGCCTGAATTGACCTTGACTTGTATTCCACCCCATTTACCTCTAAGCGCTCACATTGTTGCAGGCGCAAGGCAACAAGGCATCGTGGCAGTGTTCAAGGCGCACAGCTTCGCCTCGAGATTCGGCTTGCTACCAGAGGACCTTCCGCCGGAATTGAGTGCCGCAGTCAATGGTGAATTTGAAATGGGGCGCATCGCCTCGTTTCCCATTGACCATCGGGTGGCTGCGTTGGTGGGAGACACGATCGACAGTCGCTTGCACGGTGAACTGCGAACAGTTCAGCTGGCTGGTCGAATTGCTGAACTGGTTGCCTACGCATTGGAGGCCATGCTGCATCAGCACGAGGTTCGTTCTGTGACCCTGCCGCGTCGTCGTGACCTGGACTTAGCTCGAGCGGCGCAAGCCCTTTTGGACCGCGAATATCGACGGCCTCCCAACTTCGCCGATCTGGCGCGCGAGATTGGCACCAGCCAGAACAAATTGAAGTCGGTCTTTAAACAGACTTTCGGGCTAACCATGGCCGACTACTGCCTTGAACGGCGTGTGCGTGAGGCTCAGCTATTGCTAATGGAAGCCACTCTCACGATAGCCCAGGTGGCCGAACGGGTAGGCTATGAACACCAGAGCAGCTTCGCTGCGGCTTTCAGAAACCAGGTGGGCATGTCGCCACGCGAGTATCGTTGTCACCGCGCCCCCTTTAGCCTAGAATTTCCTGCATAGTCTCAAAACTTTCGGATGGTCGGATCGCCTAAATTTTTGGTGCAAGGGCTCACACATCCTGTTCAGGACAGACTTATCTTCTCCATAACCCTACTCATGGAGCCTTCAAGATGCCCAAGTCCTTTCGCCTTAGTGTAATGATGTTGTCCCTTTCTGCAGCATGGCCAGTGATGGCCCAGCAGGCACCTGCAACCCCAGCATCAGAAGATGAGTCGCAGCGCATCGTCGTCACAGCCAACAAGCGCTTGGAGAAGCAGCGCGAGGTAGCAGGAACAGTGTCCGTGCTCTCTGGCGGTGACCTGGAGCGTATCGGAGCGCGTGATCAAGAAGACTTTCTGAAACTGACTCCTGGCGTTCAACTCAATCGGGGCGACCCTAACAACAACGGCATCACCATTCGCGGGCTGAGCAGTCAGGCGTCTCCAGAGAGCGGTGGTGCACAACAAAATCCCAGCGGTCGCTACCTAGAGGACGTGCCCTTGGCTTCTCCAATTGGCAAGGGACTGGTGGCAGACATTCTGCCCTTCGACCTAGACCGCATTGAAGTGTTGCGCGGGCCACAGGGAGCGTTGTTCGGATCTGGCTCGCTCGGCGGCGCTTTACGTTATGTGCTGGCCAAGCCCGATATGAAGTCGTTCGGAGCTACAGCGCAGATGGGGCTTAGCAGTGTGTCTCAAGGCAAGACGGCTCCTTCTTTGTACGGCATGGTCAACGTGCCTTTAAATGAAACTGCTGCATTGCGTGTGGTGGCCTTTGACAGAACTTCCCCCGGCTTCATCGACAACACGGGAACCAAGACTCAAGATGCCAATAAAGTGCTTCAGACCGGCGGGCGAATTTTGCTGACCGTGAAGCCCATGAAAGAATTGACGGCCACCCTTGTGACCAGCACACAAAAGACAAAGCAGGATGACTTCAGCTATGTCTATGGTGATCCCAAAAAGTTGGAGCACAACAACCCCACATTGGGCCGCGGCACCTCACAGTTTGACTTTTCCAGCCTCTCGGTGGATTACGACTTGGGCAGCACGACACTGACCTCCATCACCGGCAATTGGAAGACAAAGTCCAATGGCGTTGGGGATGACACCCGCTTGTTCGGAACGCTCGGAATGGCACTGCCACTGGTGGCTCGGGTTAGCTCGGGCACCAGCGAATCACAATCTCAGGAATTGCGCATTGCAAGCAAGCCCGGGGGTAACTTCAGTTGGGTGACTGGTATTTTCTATCAAACGAACAAGGGTACTGGCGGCGGCAAGCAAAGCGATCCCTCAGGTGCATTTGGTGTGGTGGACTTGGTCGACTTGAATACCAAGCAAAACGCCAGTGAAAGCGCAGTTTTCTTTGACGGTGAATACAGCCTTGGCGGCGGCTGGAGTGCTGGTTTGGGCGGACGCAGTTACAAGACCAAGACATCGTTTCAGCAAACTGGCACTGTCTTTGGCGGCCCTAGCAATTCCCCAGTATTGGCTGGCGGCGACGACGGCACAACGCCCAAGGCAAGCGTCAAGTACCGTTTCAACAGCAACATGTGGTACGCCTTAGCTTCCAAAGGTTACCGCTATGGTGGTGTCAATGAGGGCCCACCTCCCACGCCGTTCAAGTCAGACAGTCTGTGGAACTATGAGACCGGCGTGAGGCTGGTTCCAGCGCCTGGGGTTCAGCTGGACCTCTCAGCCTACAAGTTGGACTGGACCAATGCACAATTCACCTACTTCGCAATGAATGGGGCACTGCCTTTCTCTGGTATCGGTAACGTCGGTAAGGCGAGCAGCACCGGCCTGGAAGCTGCTTTGCGTTGGAAAGTTAGCCCCGTGTTCGATGTGGCAGCCTCACTGGCCAGTATCGACGCCAAGACCACGCAGGACGTCAAGACTTTGGCAGGCCGCGCACCCGTTACTATCGCTTCAGGTGCACAACTTCCTGGTACCGCCAAATTGCAAACAGCACTGCAGGGTAACTACCGTTTCAGCGGCCCGTTAGGCTCAGCTGGCCGCTTTAACGTCACCCACACCAATGTGGGAGATCGAGTGATTGATCTCACGGGTTTCTACAAGGCGCCTGGTTATGAGTCTTTGGATTTCGGCGTGAATTTCAGCAAAGGCAACTGGATACTGGCTGCAGCTTTGACCAACGCTACTGATCAGCGCGGTATCATGAACATCCAAGGCACGCCGGATGGCAACAAGAATTTCCAACAGTACTATCTGCAGCGGCCACGTACTCTGGATCTGTCGGTTCGCTACGACTTTTAACGATAAATGAACACGAGCGCTGAGCAAAACTCCAATCCAGTTCCGGCGCCTGACACCTCAGCCAGTTGGCGTACGTTGGCTGGCGCTGGGGTGCTCGCTTTGTTCGGTGTATCTGCCTTGTATGGCAGCACTTTTGGGCTTTTCCTAATTCCGCTGCAGCAGAGCCTGGGTTGGAGCCGAGGCGAGATTGCCTTTTCCCTCACTTTGTCAACCTTGTTCACACCGCTTGTGGCACCGCTGACAGGATGGGTGATTGACAAATTTCCTTTGCGCCCGCTTATCTTGACAGGCATCGTTCTGCAATCGGCCAACTTCGCAGCGTTTTCCTTCATGGAAGGAAGCGTGGCGGTGTACTACGGTCTGTGCCTGCTGTTGATGGTCACTGCAGCTGGTGCATCGCTGTTAAGTCTGGCGAAACTTGTACAAGGTTGGTTTGACAAGTCGATGGGACGAGCCCTTGGTATTTTGTTTGCGTGTGGGGCCGTTGGTGCCATCATTCACCCCTTGTGGACGCAAGCGGTCATCACCCAATTTGGTTGGCGACAGGCCTTTCTTGTGATGGGTACCCTCAGCCTTTTGATGTGCGGTTTGGCCGCCTTCATGTTGGTGCGCGAGCGAGTCCCTCGAAGCCCAAGTTCTGTTACAAATGAGCAACTCAAACGCATTGGTGACGCTACGCTTACCTCGCCAGTTGCCAGCGCTCCGCAGTCAATGGCCGCTTTTCTGCGAGACGCCATCTGGTGGAAGCTAGCCCTTTTCAACATGTTATTTGCACTAGGCGTAGGCGCCATTTTTATGCACTTCGCTGCCTTGTTACAAGACCGCGGTGCTTCGCCCAGTCAGGCCGCGTTAGCAATGAGCCTGGTAGGACTGGGAAGCCTCTTGGGCAATGTTTTGGCAGGCTGGATGGTTGACCGCATGCCAGCAGCCCGCCTAGCCGTGATCGTGATGGTCGCGCCAATGCTAGCTACCTTGATCATCTATGCTGGCGGTGGGCTATGGGTCAGCATCGCTGCAGCGGGTTTGTTGGGCCTGTGTTCGGGTGGTGACAACAGCGTGAGCATCCTTCTGGCGCGGCGTTATTTCAGTGCCGAGACTTTTGGCCGAGCAAGCGCTACACAAATGGTGGCGGTGGCAGCGGGGGGCGGTGTCTCGCCATGGTTAGCGGGACTGGTACATGACCGCACCGGCAATTACGACTTTGCCCTCTTGATGGCTGCTGCCTGCATGGGAGGAGCTGCTCTTGCGGCTGCTTGGTTGCCTGAATTTCGCCCATGCGAAGCAACTACCGACAAGCCCGTCGGTGTAAAGGGCTGATGCCGTGCGTCGATTACGTGATGCCCTTTTAACCTTGCTGAGCTACGATGCTGCAGGCTTGCTGATTGCGGCTGCAGTAACTGGTTTGTTCTGGGTCGTGAGCTGTGTCTTGTCCAATAACTTCAGCGGTTTCTTCATAGCCTTGGGCTGCACCTTGGGACTGCTGCTGGCTGTTGCGTCTCTCAGTCACCTCTGGACTCTGACCAAGTTTCGAAGATCTGTGCCACCGCCTGGCCAAATGGTGGACATCGGTGGCTACCGCGTACACATGCTTGCCGAAGGTCAGGCGCGTGACGGTCGACCACCAGTCGTATGGTTTGCTGGTGGCCATGCCAGCGGTTACGCCATGCATCATCTTCACCGTGCGTTTCGCGACAAGACTCGTTCCATCCTCATCGACCGGCCAGGAACTGGCTGGAGCGATGCGGGTCCATTTCCGCGCACCACGGCTCGCGAGGCGCAAGAGATGGTGATAGCGCTAGAGCGCGCTGGCGAAAAGGGCCCCTTTGTGTTCGCCGGTCACTCTTTTGGTGGGCTGTTATCTGCCAACATTGCGCGACGCCGGCCAGATCTTGTTCACACCTTGGTACTGCTGGACCCCACACCTTTAGAGACCATCGTCTTCGGCCCGCGCCTAGGCGCATTGGCGGAGATGAGGCGTACGGCTTGGCTAGGCGGCTTCATGCAGCTGTTCGGACTGAACATGGCCCTGCGCGCCGAGGCGAAGGCGCGGAAAATTCCGGCTTACGCCAAGGCTATGGATGCCGCACGAACTGTACTTGGCCCCGAAGTTGCAGCCGTTCGAGCATTAGAGTTCAATGCCGCTGCTTACTTCACTCAGGCATCCATCTACAGCGAGCTCAGTCCCGAGGGCGTTGCCGCAGTGGCATGGGACACGGTGGTTTATGACCGAGATCTGGGTGACATGCCCGTGTGGTTGGTAGGTCCTCGCGACGACAACGACAGTGACATCGCACTGCTACCGGAGGCACAGCAAGGCGGTGATGCCAACGCGCGACGGATGTTCCGCTTCTTTGCTGCCACACGCGAGCGCTACTTAGCCACATCCACTCGCTCGCGTCGCGTTGTCGCGCCTGCGGGATCAGGTCACAACTTCATCTATGAAGAGTCGGAATGGACAATTGGTGTAATGCGAGAACTGATCTGCAGCAGTTGAACCGCACAACGAACCTCATCACCTAAGTTTCTAAGGTGGCGCCAACGTGGTTAAGCCAATTCATGAGGTAATGCGCTTGGGGGCGTTCGGCCAGCATCCAAAGCCGATCTGATTCGTGGCGAACAAGCGTGATCGTGATGTCGGCCAACCGCGCTCTAGAAGCTGTGCCCGGCGAACGAGGTAGCGAGCGACTGTCGACCAATCGCAACAAAAGATCATCCAGTTGCGGCCCTTGTAACTCTAAGGCGAAAACACCATTCGACTGATCTACTGCGCATGCTACCCTCGTGTCTATCATCGCAGCCACTGCCGAGTCAGCATGTTCTCGGTGCGTGGCTAGCAAAATGACCTCGCTGGGACTTCGCCAGATTGCCCAAGGGTTATGCCCAAGCACCTGTCCTGGGTCTGGTGCAGCAGAAATTCCAACGGCTTGCAAAGCTATCACCAGTGCAGCGTCGGCCTCAGGTAAATGTCGCAATGCGATCACCACCAGTGTCTCAATTTCTCGCACGGACACGGGGCCCGCATTGAAGTCAGTCGCGGCCATTTAGGCGCTCTCCTTGCGGGTCGAAAAAGGGTGTGACAACCACCTGAGCATCGATGGCCTTACCCAGATGATGCACGGTGATGATCTCACCTAAACGGGCGCGCCCACTTTGCAGCATGCCCAGCGCCACGGGGTGTCCAAGGTTTGGGCTAGGGTGACTGCTGGTCACGAAGCCATCGATAAGACCCGGCGGGCCCGGTGGTGCCACGACATGCGCTCCGACTGGCAACCGCGTTTTCCGGTCTACTGGTATCAGGCCGACCAACTGCATGCGTGTGTTGTCCAGCGATGCCGGCCTTCGCAGCGAGCGGCGTCCCACAAAGTTGGCGGCTTTCTTTGCGATGCCACGGTCCATGCCGATATCTCCTGGCAATGTCGTGCCGTCAGTGTCGCCGCCCACGTGCAGAAAACCTTTTTCGGTGCGCATCACCATCAAGGCTTCAATGCCGTATGGCACCACGCCAAGGTCATGCCCGAAATCCCATAGACGATTGATGAGCGACGAGGTTTCTTGTGCAGGCAGATTGATCTCGTAGCCAAGCTCACCGTTGAAGCTGGCGCGCAAGACACGCATGCGGATACCAGCGTGATCGATATCGCGAAGCGTCATGTGTTTCATTGTCCCGGGTGCGAGCGTTGCGTCGAAGCCCGCCTTCTCAAGCAGCGCCCATGCCTTTGGGCCGCTCACAGTGACATTACCCCAAGCAGAAGTGACTGGCGTAACCAGCACGCGGTGGTTAACGTACTCACACTGCAGCCACTCCTCGAAGGCCAGCGCCACGCGATCTACACCGCCCGATGTGGTGTTAACCCAGAAGTGGTCCGGTGCCAGTCGCGCAACGATGCCATCATCGAACACCACGCCGTTTTCGTTGATCAAGATACCGTAGCGCGCGCCACCCACTGGCAGGGTCGACATGGTGCCAACGTACATCAAATCTAAGAAGTCAGCAGCATCTGGTCCGAAGACTTCAATTTTGCCAAGCGGCGAGCCTTCAAAAAGCCCCACTGTTTGTCGCACCTGAAAGGCTTCGCGCTGCGCCGCTTGCTCTAGGCTTTCACATTGGCGTGGATAGGCCGCTGGGCGGAGCCAACCACCAAAGTCTTCGAACAAACCTCCCCGCTCGGTATGCCAGTCATGTCCTGGCATGCGCTTGAGCGGCTTGATACGCTCGCCGCTTCGCCCCCCAGCAATGGTGTTGATCGTCACTGGCTTAAACGGTGGGCGAAACTTGGTCGTGCCTACTTGAGGCGGCGTGCGCTGCGTGAATGTGCCCATCAGAGCGATGGCATTGACATTGCTTGTCTTGCCCTGGTCGGTGGCCATGCCCATGGTGGTGTAGCGCTTTAGGTGTTCAACCGAGCGAAAATTCTCTTGCGCAGCCAATGCCACGTCGCTGGCGGCGACATCGTTTTGCAAATCGACGAAGATCTTTCCGGGAGTTTGATTCAGAGCTGAAAGAGCAACTGACGTAGGACGGTTGTCGGCAGGTACGCAACCAACATCGAGCTTACCAGCACAAGCGCCGACCACGGTGATGCCAGGCAAGTCTGTGCTCGGCACGAACATGGAGGACCTCTCGTCCCATCGCAAACTTCCGCCGGCCATTGAATAAAGATTCACGGCTGGTGTCCAGCCACCGGCAACCGCGATGCAATCGCCCAGGATCTCGTGGCGTTGACGGCCGTCATGGCTGATCACCGTAACGCCTGTTACCTCTCGCCCTCCTTGTACCGAAACGATAGCGCTTGAGCGATAAACCGGCACACCCGTTGGTGCTTGTGCAGCAGTTTTATCACGATGATCGATGATGGCGACCACTTCAATACCGGCCGCCATTAAAGAATGAGCTACCTCATAGGCGCTGTCACATGCTGCAGCCAACAGCACCCGCCGCCCGCATGCGACGCCGAACAGCTCGGCATAGCGCTGTACGGCACTGGCCAACATCACGCCCGGTCGATCGTTGTCTGGGAACAGCATGGGCCGTTCAAAAGCGCCGCAAGCCAGAACAATGTGTTCAGCACGTATCTTCCAAAGACGCTCGCGGGTTTGGCCGTTTTCGTCCAAGACCTGAACTGCAGCAACGAATTGATGGTCATAAAGACCAACGACTGTGCAAGTTGTCACCACACGCACACCAGCCTTCTCAATCTGCCCCGCGAGTGTCGCTATTTGAGTACGAGCTGCTGAACCCTGCGCGGCGGTCCAACCACCAAGTTGTGACTGCCCTTCCATCAGCAATACTTCGTGGCCAGCATGTGCAGCTTGGAGGGCCGCCTGCATGCCCGCTACGCCGCCACCGACCACCAGAGTGTGGACGTGCACCGAGAGTTCGTCATAGCTATCGGGATCGGGACCGGTATGCGGGTCAGCGGCATGACCGAGGCCGGCCGCGCGGCGAATGGCCGGCTCGAACAAACGCCAAGCTGGCCACATAAAAGTCTTGTAATAAAAACCTGCCGGCAACAACGCTGCGAAGTAGTTATTGATCGACAAAAGATCAAACTTCAAACTCGGCCAGACATTGCCAGGACGCGCTACCAGCCCCTCGTACAAGTTGATGTCAGTGGCTCGCGTATTGGGTGTACGCCGAGCGTCGTCGCCAATTTCAAATAAGCCGTTAGGCTCCTCAATGCCGCAAGAAACAATACCACGGGGTCTGTGCAACTTGAAGCTGCGGGCCACATGCATCGAACCGCTTGCCAACAGCGCTGAGGCTAGCGAATCGCCAGAGTAGCCTTGGAGAGCTCGTCCGTCAAAGTTGAAGTTCAACTTTTGCGAACGGTCAATCCAAGTGCCAGCCAGGCCGGGCAAGCGATAAGCGCTCATGGCTCACTCCTCGGTGCCGGCTCGGTGATGCCATAGACCGCATCCACTTCGTGGCTCACGGTGTTGCGACGAACATTGAACCACTGGCCGCAACCGAAGGTGTGACGCCATCGCTCGGCATGCGCACCCTTAGGATTCTCGCGAAAGAAAAGATAGCGACCCCAAGTGGCATCGTCGCAGTCAAGTTGGGGGCGCGAAATAGCGGTGGTGCCACCACAGTGGAACTCATTGGCAGCACGCGGGCCACACCAGGGACATTGAATTTGCATCATGGATAAATTTTCCTGAGCCTCAGTGAGCAATACCTGCAGCGGCAGCTTCATCAATCAGCCTGCCGGAGTGAAAGCGATCTAATTGGAAAGGCTCGGCCAATGCGTGATGCCGTCCAGTGGCCAACCAATGCGCGAGAGTCCAGCCGCCCACTGGAATGGCCTTGAAACCTCCTGTGCCCCAGCCGCAATTGATTGCCAGACCAGGAACCGACGTCGGGCCGATGATAGGGCTAGAGTCGGCCACGACGTCGACAATGCCCGCCCATTGCCGCAACAGGCGAAGCCTTCCTAAGCTTGGAAACATCTCGGCTGTGGCCGCCACGACTTGCTGCATCACATCGAAGCTGCCACGCTGTGCATACGATGGGAAGTGGTCGAGTCCACCGCCAATCACCACCTCGCCTTTGTCACTCTGACTCCAGTATGCCGCCAGTGATGGCGACATCGTCACCGTGTTGAGCACCGGCTTCACTGGCTCACTTACCATCGCCTGTAGCGCATAACTTGTGACCGGCAGTTCAGCGCCAGCCATACCCGCTAGAACCGATGAATGCCCCGCCACAGCCAGCGCCACTTGTTCTGCGCGGATTGGACCTCGGGGCGTCTGAACGCCCACCACTCTATCGCCCTGTTTGAGAAAACCCGATACTGGACAGTTTTGCACGATATCAACGCCCAGCGCAGAGGCGGCGCGCGCATAACCCCAAGCAACGGCATCGTGACGTGCCGATCCGCCACGGCGCTGAATGAAGCCACCCAAGATGGGGAAGCGCGCACTGGCGCTGAAATTCAGTCGCGGCTCTAGCGACTGCACCTCGTGAACATCCAGCAAGTCCGCGTCAATTCCGTTGCAGCGCATCGCATTGGCCCAGCGGCTTTGTGCGTCAAGATCGTGCCGCGAATGTGCAAGCGTCAGCACACCGCGCTGACTCAGCATGATGTTGTAGTTGAGCTCTTGCGACAATCCCTCATAGAGTTTCAGAGAGAAGTCGTACAGCCGCGCGCTTTCGGGGTAGAGGTAGTTGGAACGTACGATGGTGGTGTTGCGGCCGGTATTGCCACCGCCTATCCAGCCAGCCTCCAGAACCGCTACGTTTGTGATGCCGTGATTCTTTGCCAGATAGTAGGCAGTAGCAAGACCATGACCACCGCCTCCCACAATCAACACGTCGTAAGCCGGCTTAGGCTCAGCCTCGATCCACGCGGGTGCCCAGTCAGCATACCCGCGGCGTGCAGCATTTAACAGGTTCCAAAGTGAGTAACTTGTGCGCAGTTTCATGCTCTGTACATTAAGGCTTGTTCGTCAATTTGTCTTCGGCTGGTCGCCCACAAACTTAGGAGCGACGCACTTCATGAGTCATCTGCAAGCCTCAATTAACTTGCATCGATTTCGGCTTTTCGTGCTGCTTCCACAGTTCGTAGATATTGTCGTTGCAGCGGCAAGAGAAGCAGCGTTGAAACAATCATTGCAAGGCAGCTGACGCATACCACCGCAATCATCAGGCCGTTCGCCTGGTCTTTAAGCTGATCAGAAACCGCGCCAACCACAACTGGCCCGAGAGAGCCCAGAACGATATTGAAAGTGACAGATATGGACACCATCCTGCCTCTGATCGGCGAAGGCGTCAGGTCCTGGAGTGCTAACGGAAAAAGCATTGTTCCGGCCATCACAATCGTCAGAAAGCAGCCAACGCCGAAGAACAGTTGCATAGGCGTTTCAGCTAAAAGCAGCGCTGCAGCAACCATGCCGCTGAATGCGGCGGACCCTAACAAGCAAATGGCAGGCAGACGAGGGCCGATGCTCGGCTGCAGCTTGCGGTACCCAACCTGGGCTATCAGGAAGCCCAAAATCGTTGCCACAAGCGTAGCCGCTCCAAAGGTATTGCCAATCATCAGTGGTGTGGCGGCCATCTGCCGCATGGCAATGACAGGTGCAAAGTTCATGACACAACCGACGCCGAAGACCTGCACTGCGATTCCAAAATAAAAACTAGCAAAAGCCAACCTATGACTTCGTAAGAACGGCATCACCGAGGTGTTATGGCCAGCCTCTGCCCTTCGGCCATCATTAGGGGATTCAACTTTACTGTCAAATTTCTGGGCCGGTTGAGAGCGAAGTCTAGGTAGAGTCAAGATCAATGGCAACAGAAGCAAGCCAGGCACCGCGGCAGCCAGCAAAGTTAAACGCCAATTTGAAAGTGACTGCAGCACGTCTGGCAGAAACTCACGCCAGCTGTCTACTGCAACAATCAACCACCCGCACATTGCCACGACAAGCCCCGAGCCCAAGCGACCAGTCAACAACATAAAGGAATTGGCAAGGTGGCGTTGTTGACCTCGAAACAATTCAGGAATTACAGCCAAAGCAATTGGTACTAAGCCTGCCTCACCAACACTGACAAAGGCACTGGCAATGAACATCTCTTCGAAGGATCTTGACAAGCCCAGAAGGCCCAAGGATGTACTCCATATGCCAATCGAAGCGAACAACACGAAGCGCCGATCGTAACGATCGGCCAGCCAGGCAATGGGATAGCCCACAAAAGCTGTGAACAGCGCCACGCTTAAGCCTTGCACCAAACCGATTTGGAAGTCACTCAGCAAAAGCTCTTTGCGAATCGGTTCGACCAGCATATTGAATAAAGGCCGATCCGCAATTGTATAAAGGGATAAAAGCATCAATACAATGATCGTCCACCAAGCCGACAAAGGTGCTGAAATTCGATCTTGCGAATCTATTTGCATGGAGTTCCTTGGTTTGGTTTGGTGGCGTTAGCCCCAAAGTTGAGATGAAGGTGGCTCGACGACACCTTGCTCATAATGCATTGCAAAGGGACGATCCTCTTGCTGTAACAGCGGGCCGTCAAGATCGACCCAACGTGCTTTCTGTGCAACCAAAAAAGCTGACGCCATACCGAGTGAGGTGCCGCACATGTTGCCCACCATGATGTCAAAGCCGAGGATGCGCGCCTCGTGAGCAAGCGCCAAAGCCTCAGTGAGTCCACCGGTTTTGTCGAGCTTGATGTTCACGCCCTGATAGCGGTTCACCAATAATGGCAAGGAATGACGGTCGGTGCAAGATTCGTCGGCAACGATAGGTATGGGTGAGTTCAAGCCATCCAATTCGGCATCACTTCCTCGGGGTATGGGTTGCTCGATGCACTCAACGCCTAAGTCCAGCAAGTCTGGCAAAAGTTTTTGAATCAGCCCGACATTCCATGATTGATTCGCATCAATAACCAATCTGGCCATTGGTGCTTCCTCGCGCACGGCCCTGATTGAATCTACATGACGAACACCATCGACCTTAATTTTGATCAACGGCGTGGCTGCTAGTTTTCTAGCATGACGACGGGTATCTTCTATGCTTCCAAGGCCAATGGTGCAGGCAGTGGTGAGGGATCGCATGGGCTCTAATCCAGCGGTGGTCCATGCGGGTTTGCAAGAGCGCTTGGCCTGCAGATCCCAGAGAGCGCAGTCTAGCGCGTTGCGCGCGCCGCCCCGCGGCAACCAAGCTTGCACATCCATTGGCGTCGTTGTAGAACGAAGCTTTGTCAGGATTGAATTGAGTTGATCGCTCATAGATTGAGGCGTTTCCCCGTCATAGTCAACGCCTGCCGCCTCTGCGCGACCAATGTGTCCGTTTTCGTCAATCAACTCAAGCATCAAAAGCGGGAGATTAATCATCACCTGCCCCGCAATTTCAAAAGCTTCGTTGAGAGGCCAGCACTCTTGTGTGATGCGAACCTGAAGGCTCATGCCAATAGCGCCAGTGCAATGGGATCAACGCCACCCCGCATCGGGTCACAAACAGGAAGATTTAAACGAGACTGAAGCCCATTGCGGTAGTCAAGCCACTGCGTATCTGAAAGGGTGGACGAATTGATCGCGATGCCGACACAACGAATTTCTTTGTTGGTAAGTTGACCCGCTTCAATATATCGACGAATAGCCTCCTCCAAAGTGGGTAAGGCAATATGAGGGTGGTCCTCAATCGTCTCTCTTGATGGGTCGTGGCATAGCACGATGGCATCGGGTTGCGTGCCATGGAGCAAAGCCAATGTGACGCCCGCATAGGCTGGGTGAAAAAGAGCTCCCTGGCCTTCGACGACATCCCAATGATCTGCGTCATTGGCCGGCGAAATGCTTTCAGCGACACCCGACATGAAGTCAGCAATGACGGCATCAATGGCAACACCTTCACCCGCTATCAAAATGCCAGTTTGCCCAGTGGCACGAAAGCTGGCCTTAACGCCATGTGTTTTCAAAGCACGAGTGATGGCCAAAGCCGTGTACTTCTTGCCAAGGGCGCAATCTGTTCCCACCGTGAGTACACGACGCCCCGAGCGCTTGATACCAGTGCCGATAGGCCAGTCTCGGTCAGCGTGTCGCACGTTAATCAGCCTGACTTGGCTCTGCCTTGCAGCCTCAACCAGTTGCGGGTATCGCTCCAGCCGAGTATGCATGCCACTGACCACATCCAATCCTGCACGCAGTGCATCAACCAGAGTTGGAATCCAATCATCAGGGATCTGACCGCCTGGCGAAGCTACACCGATAACGATCGATCCAGCACCGCGTGCTGCCGCCTCATTCGGAGTCACCTTAGGCAGGTCAAGACTTATTGTTGCCGATGGCAATGCGCACTCACCAATGACGTCCTCTGGGCACCAGTCGCGCAGGCCAAAGCCAGTTTTGGCATCCGAGAGCAATGAAACGCCCCCAAGAAACAAGAGATAAGGTTTACGAAGTTGATGCATATTTGGATTGTATTTCATCCAAAATACACATGCAACTTAAGACGACTTCATCGGTAGTCGCCAGTAAAAACCAATCAGACGGGTGGCGTGTTGGCGCTAACGACGATCGCCTCTACATCACCAACATTGCGGAATTTATGCGGTAGCCGGCTTGAGAACAGATAGCCGTCACCTGGCCCTAGCACTCGAACGGAACCGCCAACCGTCACCTCAACCTTACCCTGAATTACAACACCCCCTTCGTCACCCGAGTGACTGTAAGGCGCCTTGGCGGTTTCCGCACCAAGCACATAGCGTTCTAGCAAAACCTGCAGCGGCCTATCTTTGAGGTTGCGCCCCACCTGCTTCAATGAGATGCCTTCACCGCCTACTTCTAGCAACTCCTCGCTACCAAAGAACACCTGGGTTTCAAGGCTTGTATCAAGCGCAAAGAAATCTGACAGCGTCATGGGCAGGCAATCCAGAATTTTACGCAACGAGCCTACAGAGGGGGAGATGACCTCTCGCTCGATCGCACCAACGGTTGCGTGAGTGAGGCCCGCACGGCGAGCTAACTCACGCTGAGAGAGGCCGTGCATATCGCGTAGAAAGCGCAGTCTGGCACCAATGCCAGTTGATGGATCGTCCGCAGAAACCTCGGCAGCCTCAACAACATCAATTTTCCGACTTCGCCTCGGCGTTTTCGATGCTTTAGTGACTTTCGCGGGCTGGGTCTCTTTGGCTTTTATTCGGCTGCTGTTTTTGATCATGTCGGAGGTGTAAGAATAATGAAGCAGTCTGGTGAATAATTATAGTAAGCTTTCAAAAAACATCGCGCGCCAAAAATTGGATAATATAAAGTCCAAATACAGACACCCAAGATGCGCATCAACACCCCCTTTTCCGCAAAACAGGCTCATGCATTGGCGCAGTCCGCCAAGGACTTCAACATGCCTGGTCTGGCCATCGCGGTTATTGCCCCTGGCAAGAAGGCCCTCATGCTTCACGGCGTTACCTCGAATGCAGGGCGCGCTGTCAACGAGCGCTCTTGGTTTTCGATAGCTTCTGTCGGCAAACACTTCACAGCCACCGCCTTGCTTGAACTGGCAATGCGTCAACGAGTCGACCTTAGCAAGCCAATTGGCCATTACCTGACCGATGTCCCTAGCGGGTGGGCAAATCGCTCCATCCTCTCGCTCTTGAGGCACAGCAGCGGTTTGGCAGAATACCTGTCTGCAGCCCCTGAGGAGCCCATCCCGGCAGATCGTTCGAGCTTTATGGCTCGATATTCGAGCCTGTCACCCGCCTTCAATGAAGGCACAGGTTGGATGTACACCAACACAAATTACATTCTTCTTGGGATGCTGATTGCGCAACTCCACGGCAGCAACTATGCAGACGCCCTTCACAATTTGTTTGAAAAAATTCACTGCGGCGGCGCCACAGTAGCCAGCCCATCATGGGCACGTGAGGCCAACGAAAATGATTTATCAGCGGCATCAATAGACTTAGAAAGCGCCAAACGTGAAGTCATTGGAGATGGTGATGTATGCCTCACACCAAATGGCGCACTCATTTGGCTTGAACAGCTGGTCGATGGTGGCCTGCTTGATTCACAGCACCATTCACTAATGTTCACCGCAGGCCCCATAGCGACCGGCAGGCCCTCTGGCTATGGCTGCGGCTGGTTCATTGAACCAATGGACGGAGAAACGATTGCTCATCATGGCGGTCACTTTGACGGCTGGACGGCGATGACCATCCTTAATCGGTCAAAAGGTAGCGGTGTGATTGCAATGTGCAACCTAGCGCCCGGCAACACACGCGCCATCCGCCACATAGCGCAGACAGCACTTGAAAGCTTTGCGCCTGGATCTACGGCACTTTCTTTGAACGCTATGTCAGACACAGCGCCTGAGTTGACGCAACGCATCCGCACACAACTGCTGCGTGAGCCTAACTCAGCACCCAATTCGGAGTACCTGGCTGATGAACTGCGCCTTGTAGCAGAGCATGGCAGCCCTGTGCGATCAGTTCCAAACCTGTTCGCCGGTGAGCAGCCGATGGGGTTCGATCTGGTACAGCGGCAGTCGCACGAAACTCATACTTGGCACCGTTACCGCCTGACCTACCCGAATCGAATTGAGCATGTGCTCGTAGGCACATCGCCAGAAGGAAGGATTTTTTGGGCGTGGCCTCTCTAACGCCTCTCATACTCAGTCTTTGGATTTAAAACCATCCATCACCAAAATGCATTTCTAAGGGAAATTACCAACCTAAAGGGATTATTCCATCATTGACGGATGAAATAATGTCCATTAAAGTGTTGACAACAGTCCCTTCCAGAAAGACACCGATGAACCATCTAAGTGCTCGCTCCCTGCTTATTTCACCAATCGCGATTGCCATCCTGGCTGCATTTCCTGCCGTGGCTCAGACCACTGGTGGAACTGACCCACAAGTGATCACTGTCACAGCCAACAAGCGTGACGCACGCATCACGAATGTGCCGCTTGCTGTTTCTGCCATCGGCGAATCCGAAATCCGAGACAGGGGTGCGGTTGACCTGCGCGATCTTCAGTATTCTGTTCCCGGACTAAACATTCAAGAATTAACCCCTGGTGCAAGTCGTATTCAACTTCGCGGTGTGAATGCTGGTTCGGGAACTGGCCTGCCAATCGTAGGAACATATATCGACGAGATGGGTGTCTCGATTGATCAACAGCAACGCGATACTTTCTTTCCATTAGTAGATATTTCTCGCATAGAGGTACTTCGTGGACCGCAAGGAACGCTCTATGGTGAAGGCTCGCTAGCCGGAACAGTCCGCTACTTAACACGCAACCCAAGCCTCACTAAAACCGACGGCTTCGTGGAGTCAAACCTTTACCGCCAAGCTGAAGGCGGTATGGGCCATCGCATCAGCGGCGCATTTGGTACACCGCTGGCTGATGGCAAGGTAGGACTTCGCATCGCAGCCGGTAGCGACAAGCTACCAGGCTGGATTGACAATCCACAAATGGGCCTCAAAGATACAAACGAGGGGAAACGCTTTTTTATCCGACCCAAACTGCTCATCAAGCCTGACGAAAAACTGAGCATTTCACTGCTGGCCATGCACGCACGCTACGAATTCGACAGCGATAATTTTGCAAGCGCAGCCGATGCAAATGTGAGGAAAAAAACCACACTTTTCCCAGGCAAAGACAACACTGACCTGGCCAACGCGGTCATTACGTATGACTTTGGCCCAGTCACTCTGACCTCATCCACTGGCTACCTTCAGCGAGATTTGCTGTTCACACCCTCAGTTGCCGGCGGCGCTATACGTGCCACCTTTGACACCAACTTTAAGCAATGGAACCAGGAAGTGCGGCTGAGCTCCAACGGCAATGGACCGGTTCAGTACACAGTGGGTGCATGGGCGCGCGACTTTGAGTCACTCATCGATCGCAGCGGAACACTGAATGGCAACCCATTTAGTGCTCTAAGACGAGTAGGCACCGACCCAGTCAACTCGAAATCATCCGCCATTTTCGGCGATACAACTTGGAAGTTCAGCGAAAGAGTCGAACTTAGCGGTGGCGGTCGTTACTATAACGACGAGCGTAGTTTTAGTTCATCGATCCCAGCTAGCCCATCCGGCCCGACTGTGGCAAAGTTCAACGCTTTCAGTCCACGCCTGTCAGGCCGTTATGAATGGGACCGTAACGCTTCAACATATGCCACGATTTCCAAAGGCTTTCGCTCCGGCGGGTTCAATGGAAATGGCAGTACTTACGATCCAGAAACTTTAGTGAATATGGAGATTGGTCACAAAGCTCAGATGAGTAGCGGCCTCTTCTTTGACGGAGCCATTTACTTTGCAGATTACAAAGACCGTCAAGCCCAGGCCGGGACCGAGATCAGCCCTGGGGTTTTTCAGACGACTACAAAGAATGTTGGTAAAGCCTCTGGGCCAGGCGTAGAGGCAGCCGTCACAGCCAAGCTGGTTGCCGGTCTTGATTTAACCGCCACTTTAGGCTGGAATGACATCAAGGCAAAAACCTCGAACGCCGAAGTGCTCAAGGGTGAAGCTTTTGATGGTGTTTCCAAGTTCACTGGCTCCCTGTCTCTGAGTCAACGTATGGCGCTGAGCTCAGGTCTCAAGGGCATGTGGCGCTTGGACTACCAGCACGCAGACCCCTATAACTTCATAGCGCGTCGGGGACTACCTGACGGTACTGTTTCGACCGATCAGAACTTCCGCAGTGCAAACCAAGACATCTTTAATGTGCGCGCTGGTGTTGAAGGCTCTGACTGGAGTGCTACGTTAGAAGTGAAAAATCTGACCAACAAACAACCCATGTTGATACCGAGCACGCCCATTGCTCAGTCGGGAGAAGGCGTCTATGCCGCGCCACGCACAGTTGGCATCACACTTCGAAAGTCATTCAGCCAATAATCTGAGAAGTCAGCTTTCCGATCCAATGCCCGTGATACTGCATCACGGGCATTTTGATTTGGCGCCACCTTACACAGCCCGAAGGCTCGGCGCGATAAAACCTAGGTAGATCGACTTAAAAAATGTTTGATTTTTTTGAAGAACTTTCCAGCGCTGGAGCGCATCGAATTCTGGCTTTACAAGACAAGGCTTCTGGCTTGCGAGCCTTCATTGCTCTAGATGACACGACCCTCGGGCCAGCTTGCGGCGGGATCAGAACACTTGCCTACAACTCTACTGCTGAAGCTTTAACCGATGTCGCAAAACTTGCAAGCGCCATGACGCTCAAGTGTGCGATTGCTGGGCTTGATGCCGGCGGAGGAAAAGCAGTGGTAATGCTACAACCAGAAATGGACCGAGCCGCTGCTTTCAGCCGCCTAGGAGATTTCATCGAAGATCTGGGCGGCCTATTTCGAACAGCCGGCGATTTAGGCACCACTCACGAAGACCTGCTGCAAATTGCCGATCGCACTTCTCACGTCAATACAAGCAGCAATCAATTGAGCACAGCCACGGGTCAGGGCATTGTCAATTGCATCCGCGCCTGTGCCAGCGATCGAGGTCTCACGGGACTCGCTGGTCTCCAGATAGCGATTCAAGGCTGTGGTCTTATTGGCACCGGAGTCGCACGCTCCTTGGTTGCGCAAGGCGCGAAAGTTACCGTAGCAGATGTGGATGAGAACAAGGCCAAAATTCTCGCAAATGAAATCGGTGGGAACTGGATCACAGCGGACAAAATATTAACTACAGATGTAGATATTATTTCTCCTTGTGCCGTTGGCGGCGTAGTCACACCGCAAATAGTTAATGACATTCGTGCTTGGGCCATCTGCGGAGGTGCCAACAATCAGTTGTCGGATCCAAGTGTGGATGCACTGCTTGCTGCACGTGAAATCGCTTATATACCGGACTTCCTCGCATCTTCTGGCGCTGTGATTGAGGGAATCGCAAAAACCGTCATGAATACTGATCCAGATCCGTTCATTGCAAGGCTTGAGGCAACTGCGGTTTTGATCCTGCAACAAGCTCGCAAAGAAAAATGTGGCACGGATGCAATTGGGCGAACGATCGCTCTCTCGCGCATTCAAAAGGCCAATCGCAGCGCTGCGTAAACTAACACTGCAGCCTATCGCAAGGTTTCCATTAAGCGCATCAGTAACTTAGTGCGCGGCAAAACTGAACTGATGTAAAGCCGCTCCTCATGTGTGTGTGCGCCGTCGCCGTCAACGCCCATGCCGTCAAGCGTCGGTGCGTAGGAAGCCGTGAAGTTACCGTCGCTTCCGCCGCCAGTCTTCAAATCAATCAGATCAAAACCGATCTCGGCTGCTAAATTTCGAGCATGTTCGTAAAGCGCTGCGATGGCTGGCGTCTTCTCGTATCCAGGTCGGTTAATACCGCCTTCTACAATGAGAGAAACATCTGGATCAATCGGCTTTAGGGCGCGGATGCGCTGCACAATCTCCTCCCCAATGGCTGGGCTGGGCATTCGCACATCAACCTCGACTGTGGCACTCTCTGGCACGACGTTGGACCGAGTGCCGCCACTTACCAACCCCACATTGACAGTCAGTTCACGCGCATAGTCTGTCATGGCCTCTAGTGCAATGATCTGGTGCGCAATCTCACGGATTGCGCTTCGGCCTAAGTGATGCTCAACGCCAGCATGCGCTGGCAGTCCATGTGCGGTGATGGTGAAAACAGCCACACCTTTGCGAGCTGTGACAATCTTGCCACCAGACCGAGCCGGCTCGGTAACAAGCACGAACTTGGCACGCTGGGCCTCGCGTTCTATCAATTCTCGCGATGTGAGACTGCCCATCTCTTCGTCACTGACCAGCAGGTGACGGATCGGCAGATGCGTCTGCCGACCTTCGAGCGCGATCTGGCGAAGTGCGGCCATGGCAATGTAGGTGCCGCCCTTCATGTCCTCTGCACCCGGGCCATACAACCGATCGCCCTCGATGCGGATCGGATTAGTACTCGCCAGAGTCCCGATTGGATGAACCGTATCAATGTGACTCAAAAGAAGGATCCCAGAACCAGAGGCAGCCTCAGGTGGACAATGGCGATCGTCTGTAACCAGCACGTGATCACCAAAGCCGTCGCGACCTGGGATGCGTTCTACCCGAGCGCCGAATGACTCATAGTCGCTTTGCACCTGCGAGGCCATGCGGGCCATACCTTCGGGGCTATCCGTAGGGCTTTCAATAGCAATCCACCGCTGCATGCCTGCAAGCATTTCGTCAAGGTCAAGCTTTGTATTCATCATTTCTCCGATGTTCAACACCATTAATTAAAAAGGCGCAACAAATTGCCCCCCATCAGTAACGCCAAACTCTCCTCGTCGTAACCCCAAGCTTGAAGGATGGCCAGCACCTCAATCAGTTGTTCAGGTGCGAGCATAGCGACAGGCGTTTGATAACCCAATTCTGGCGGGAACATGTGCGCCATGGCGGCCAGTCCGGCATTCATTTCATCAACATCGAAAACATGGTCCAGGGCTAAGCTCACGTGGGACGGGCCAACCAACTGCACGACATGGTCAACGTGCCGCGCATACAGCTCTGGCGTAGCAAGGTTATCGCCAAGAAACGCGCCGAAGCCGTTGATGCCCACGACACCCCCGGTCTGCGCGCATGCTCTGATAAGTTCATTAGGAATGTTGCGCGGGTGTGGGCGCAACGCGCTGGGGTTACTGTGCGAGAAGATGACTGGTCGCTGCGCCATCGCCAATACGTCGCGCGCGGTGCGGTGGCCAGTGTGGCTAAGGCAAACCCAAAGCCCCAAACGCTCCATCTCCCGTACCACTTCGCGACCGAAGCCAGTGAGTCCAGCATCCTCCTGTTGACATCCACCACCGACACGATTGCCAATGTTATAGGCCAATAACATCCATCGCACACCAAGTTTTTGGTATGTTTCTAACAAACTGATCTGATCGCCAATAGCGTTTGAGCCTTCAATGTCGAAGGCGACTGCCAGCCGACCGCTGGCGCGCGCAATGGTCAAGTCTTCTGGTTTGTTTAGCAACAAGTACTGATCTGGTCGGTCAAGCAGCCAACGCCTGAAGCTTGCAATCGTCCGCAAGTGGTCCTCTACGCCTTGATCGCCAAAGCCGATGTTCAGCGTTACCGCGTTCACACCGGCTTCTCGATAGCGCTGCAACTGCGGCAGGAAGGACGTGTCGTGTGGCCGCGCTACCGGCATGCAGCCGTGGTTATCCCAAACCAAGTGTCTGGCCATCAACGCGCGTGCCGCATCCAATTCAGTGGCGTTGGGCTCAAAATGTTGAGTTGAGTCAGGCATCAAATTTCCCCCAGACACTTAGCTGTAGACGCAGCGCGTCCTCGGAAAGCGGCCCTCCTGTTGCATAGTGCAGCGCTTCATCCAAGTCACGGCGTGCGCCCTGCTCCCAAACGCGTGGGCGTAGCCAGTCGGCAACACAATGCCAGTTGCCGCTACGCACAAGTTCTTCTAAATCAGGCGTGTCGCGCTTCACGGCTTGCATCAGTTGCGCAGCAGCCATTGCACCTAGCAGATAGGATGGAAAATATCCAAACATACCTTGTACCCAATGCATGTCCTGCAACGGGCCTTCTATAAAAGTTTCGCTTGGATTGAGTCCCAATAATTGCTTGACTTGCTCAGCCCAAAGCACAGGTACGTCTTCCACCTCGATATCACCATTGACCAGCGCACACTCAATGCGATGTCGCAAAACGATATGCAGTGGGTAGCTGAGTGCATCAGCCTGCACGCGGACAAGTCCAGGACGTACGCGATGTATAAGCCGCCACAGGTTGATTGGATCGAAGGCGGGTTGGTTGCCGAATCGCTTGCGCAACATCGGTGACATAGCCTGCCAGAAAGCGGGCATTGAAGCTAGCTGACGCTCGAATGTCAGTGCCTGCGCTTCGTGCAAAGAAGCCGAGTGCGGTCCAGCCAATGGCTGGCCCAACCAGTGTCGCGGTAAATGCTGTTGATAACCCGCGTGTCCTGCCTCGTGCAACACGCCCATGAGTGCGGGCAGCAGACTTGTCGTGACAAAACGTGTGGCCAGCCGAACATCCTCTGGCACACCGCCAGTGAATGGGTGTTGGCAAGTATCTAGTCGGCCCCGAGCAAAGTCAAAGCCGAGGCGGGAAAGCAGGTCTTGGCAAAAAGCCTGTTGCTCGACGGCCCCGAATGGACCGGTGGGAACCAGCGGTTCGGCATCATCAGTCTGGCGGGCTTTCGCCACCAGAGGCGGCAACCACAATGTCACTTGTTCGATCAAAGGTTCTAACCTCGCCTGTCGAAGACCTGGCTCCACTCCCTCATACAACGCATCCATCGCTGAAAGACCAAGGTGTTGACCAATGCGCTCGGCCTGTTCTCGGACAACGCTCACTAAGGGTCGCCATGCATTTGCAAAAGTTGTCCAGTTATTGTCCTCACGCGCAAGACACCAAGCCTGAGCTGCGGCACCCCTGTTCACTTCAAAGCGGCCAGCCAATGAAGGCGGAACCGCCTCCTTTAAGGTTAATGCGCGCTGCATAAGCGCGACGTTTAAACGCGCATCGTCATTCAGCGGTTCACTGTTTGCAGCGAGAAGAAAATCTTTTAGATTCGCATTTTCCTGCTGTTGGCGAAGCAACACCGCCAACGCACCCTGCGCCCTGGCCCGAGCTGCAGCTGCTTGAGTCGGCATGCCAGTTAAGCGATCCCAAGTTGCCAGTGCCTGCAGATGCTCCAGATCGTGCTGAGTCTGGTGGTGCGCAACCAGAGCGTCGTAAGCTGGCGTATCCGACATTGTCGTCACCCGTTGCGAAGTGCAAAACGGATCCCGCGGGCAATACCGGCGGGTGGCACCATATTGTGATCATCGTCTGCGTGCACCACAGTCTGCACCACAAAACCGGGCCGTTGTTCTGCTTCAAGACGCGCGCCCAGCTCTTCAACATTTGGGACCATCCGGCAGTAATCGGTCATCTCCTGGAAAGACTCACGGCTGGCGGGAAGCTTATCGGAACCAACGGCGGCAACGCGCAAAGTCGACTCAAGCCCCCCCACTGACACCAACACACGCGCATTGACAGCACCGGCGCGTACTTTTTCGATAAAGGCTGATTCGTATGACAGCACTTCACGGTCGTTGAACCAGATCGAGGGAGCGATTGCCACAAAATGCTGAAACGAATCAGTTCGTCGAAACAACGCATACAATGTCGTGAGCCCGCCAAGAGAGTGACCCATAAGGGTCTGGTCTTGCAGGTCTGTCGCAACGACCTCAGCAACACGTGGTTTGATCTCTTCGTCGATCATTCGCAAGTAGTCATCCAACTTACCGTAGCCATTGACCGCAGGTGGCATCTTGCTGAACCAAGGTGTATTTGCCATGGACTCAGACAGCGGCAAGGTCAGGTCATCCATCCTCAAAGTCAGCGCCTCTGAAATAAGATCAGTCTGGTAGCCGATGCCAACGATCACCGCATCTCGCACGTCTGGCCAACAAGCCTGAATACGCATCGTGTCAACAGTGATGCCAAAGTGCAGATTGCCGTCGATCAGGTAGACCACAGGGTAGCCTTGTGGCGGAGCTGGCTTGCCCGGCACAGACACCAACAAGCGATAGTTACGGTCGCGAATGGTCGAGCGAAAATCAATGCGCAGCGCGTTCAAAGCCATTTCACGAGATGTTGGATTCGTTAACTTATTTGACATGGCCATGTTCTAAATTCAAAGTGACGCAGTTAGATATCAATATTTTGGAAATTATATTATCCATTTAAGGTTTAAATTAACCAAATAAAAAGGAAATCACTTATTTTTTGGACATTATTCTATTCTCGTGTCGATCAAGATAAAACGATCATTTAACCCCATATGGCCGTCTGCCACCCCTATCCGTCTAGACTTGGTCAACTCATAAGGAGACAAGGTTTACAGCTTTTGGGTTAGCGCATCTGATCCCTGCATCAAGTGTGCAATAGACGAGCAATCAAAAAAAGAATTGAACGAAATCAGTGACTTTCAATTTAGATTTCAGATGGCATACCCCAAGCCAAAACCATTGATGGCATATAAGCCATCCAAAAGCAGAAAGAAAGAATTAGGTTTATGGGCTTAATTTCATCCAGTGGTATTGGTATTTGAAAAAGCTCGCAGCCGCCGAGTTGCTTTCTTTTTCTCGCGCCGCCCAAAAGCTTCACATCACCCAGTCAGCGTTCTCGCAGCTGATACGTGAGATTGAGGCCTCACTCAATGTTCGCCTTTTTGATCGCACTACTCGCAGTGTGATCCTTACTAAGGCAGGCGCTGAACTAGTTGTGAAAATGCGTAATGTCATTATTGCTATTGAATCCGCTTGCCAAGCAGCGCAGTCAATGAGTCAAATGGACAGCGGGCACGTATCGCTCGCAACGCTTCCATCACTAGCAGGTGGATTTGTTACTCAGGCTCTTGGTGACCTTAGACGAGAGTACCCCGGCATTTCAATCAGCCTTAATGAAACAGACAACACCGAATTGTTGAAAATGGTGATTCGCGGCGATGTTGAATTTGCAATATGTGCGCAAGTACCTACGGTGCCAGAAGTCAACTTTGAGTTGCTCTACACCGAAGAACTTGTACTGCTCGTCCCCGAAGAGCACCCGCTTTCTAAAAGAAAAAAGCATCAATGGAGCGCACTCAAAGGCATGCCACTCATCTTCCCTGCATTGCACACTAGCACACGCAAAAGCATTACGGAAGCGATGGAAATAAATGGTGTTGAACTAAATCCAATGTTTGAGGTTGCAGGCCTCACTACCTCGGTGAGCATGGTTCGAGCCGGTCTGGGTGTCACCGTCATGCCCCTCACTGCGATGGTCGAGATGAACCTTGAGGGTGTATGCACCTGCCAACTAATCAAACCTACTGTGCATCGTCGAATTGCTATTTGCATTCGCAACGACCGAACCCTTTCACCGGCAGCAATGCAAATCGTTCAGCTGTTGCAGGCTCGAGTTGGACTAGCGGCGCAGGCCAAGTTGACCAAGACCGCGATACCCTCGCAAGCCACTTTTCAATGAACTTGTCGCACTTGCATCACAAAACTATTTGCGTGCAATGTACCAATGTCTGGAACAAGCACGACAAGTCTGTCATTCCCTATCTGCTTCGCTCTGATTTCACGTTCAGAGGTTCCCTCGGTCCAACTAAGACTGGACATGCCGAGTTTGCGGAGTACGTTGATTTTGTCCATCAGGCCCTCGGTGCATACCAATGCGACATTCTTGA
>Ga0315899_10000841_pt1 | contig 36355 bp, 26 predicted proteins | sample LakEriMetagenome_2_FD_203518 | JGI IMG/M metagenome (GOLD analysis project Ga0315899, IMG submission 203518) | Freshwater fungal communities from buoy surface, Lake Erie, Ohio, United States - Buoy 4 MA112 | ecosystem: Environmental > Aquatic > Freshwater > Lake | place: USA: Lake Erie, Ohio...
ATATCTTCAGATAACTTTGGTTTTCACTAAAGTATGGTGGGTTGAGCTGGCAACGAAGGCGTTCTTTTTCTAAGAACAGACCACTGTGAGTTGTTTCGTTAGGAAGCGAGTTCTGTTGCGAAGGCAGGTGTCACATGAAATCGGGAATGAGGGGAATCTCAAGACTAGTCGGTTTAATTCTCTGCACGGGTTGCATGGGTGCTCCGATGGCAGCCCCGAAACTAGAGCGTTGGGGTGGGGGATTTTACGGCCAAGGGGACCAGGAACGCCAAAAAGCGCGCGCGGTCTATTTTGACCCTTACCCTCAAAACGACATTGGCCCTCCTGTGGTAGGTGGAAGACCACCTGGGTTTGGAAGCCCGTTACCAGAAGCAAAGCGAAACAAACTCGACCCAAAAGACCGTTTCAATTTCTAGTCACTTCGCTCATTGAAGAGCTAACATCGAAATCAAATCGAATCCTAAAGTTCGACCTTTCTCTTTTTGCGCGGATTTGCTAAAGTCCGAATGGTGAGGCGAGGTTTGGGTCTCGCGATATTCTGCGGCGTTTTACGTTCCCGAGATAATTGCATGGAGGCGTTATCAAAATGAGAGACTGGCTCACGCGATTTATTGCTTGTTCTGTCCTTTCCTCAACACCATTGCTCGCACAAGAAGCGGACACGAATAGTGACCAGAATTCTGCGGGCAATAAAAAGATTGTGGAGTCACATTCTATTGACTGCGATTGTGGCGGAACGGAATCCACCGCAATAAGCAGCACCTCAACCGACTGCGTTTGTGCAACGAGCAACACGGACTCGGAGGGCAATGCGTCTAGAACGGTTCATAGTCTATATATTGGCGAGCCGGAATCTCTGCCAAACCAAGGCGAGTGGCTAATCTCGAATATGCTAGGTAGTTGGCTTAAGTCTCCCGTTCGTTTCAGAACTGAAGTGGCTGTTCATTTCTCAGATGAAGCAGGCTCGCGAGACAACCCAAATGTCATAGCGACTATTTGCCTGGAAAATGCTAAGCAGGACAGCAAAGCTGCGGGGGTCGTCAGCCCCGCCAACTCGGAAAGCGGCCCCCATTTAGCCTCAAAGCCGCTGGAGTTTTCAACTGGCTTTGAAAAGCTCGTCGAAGAAGTTATCGCATGCGGACATCGCATCTGCACCGGCAACAAGTGCTACGAAGTCAAAGATGAACCCGTGGTAGGAGACGACTGCTCAACCCCGGAAAGCAAAGAGGACGAGGAACCAATCATGGTCGTGCCCGCTGCCCCACCAGCGCCGCCTCCCATGTATTTCACTGAAAACGAAGTTGGTCGATCTTCGAAAAACAGCTTGGTTGACGAAACAGTACTAAAGGAGCTAGATATCAATGGCCCTGCGAAAGTTGTCATGAATCTCCTCGTGGACAACGCCCGACTCTCAGCTCGACTTGAGCTCACTGAAACGTTGATGGCCGAACGACAATCAGCCATGGAACAAATCTACTCACTGGCAGAAAAAAACGCTCGATTGCAAACCCAAATTGCTGTTAACGAAGCCAGACAACACGCTACCGAACAACTCACGGCTAGCCTGATTGATCGTACAGAAGTAGCCATGAAATTGGTTGCAACAAGAACAGATTCCAACGCAGAAAACTGTGAATCAAACGAATCAACTGTAACGCTAAAAGCAATCCAGGAAGATTTGTCAAACATACGCAAGCAGATCGCGTTGATGAAACGGCAAGCTCCAGTTCCATTTGCTCCGAGCTCCGTGGGACGCCCATCAGTCCAACCATATGTTCCATCTCTTCAGCATCACATGCCACTCGATTCTGCAGACCCCGCGATCGCCTGCGACCCACACGGCACACCTAAGTACTAACGAGCACAAACAAACCTGCTCGACATCAGTCAAAAAACAAAACCTCTAGTAATCGAAATAACTATGATGACTCGTCCGTTCCTACCTTTCTTATGCGCGATATCATTTGCATTCACGTCTGTAGCAACACAGATTGGGCATTCACAGGATGCGGCCAAATCTAAAGGTCGCTCATTGCTTGTCAAAGACGACAAAGAGATAGCCAAAACGGAAGAAGGTAGCGACCAATCCAGTACCAAAACTGGCAAGAAGACAGCTGCGAAACCCGCTTCTGCAAAAGTTGGTGGCGACGAACAAAGCGTGATGAGGCCCGTTGCGAAAAAGGAACTCACCGAGACGCCATCCCCTATGGGTGGCGAAACGTACTTGCTCCGATACAAATTCGCTCCAGGTCTTCGAATAGTCTGCGAGGTAACTCACATGGCAAAGACCGACACCAAAATTGACTCTACAGCACAAGACTCAGACTCCCGAACGGTTTCTCACAAAACATGGGATGTCACCAAGGTCGAAAATGGAAACATGACCTTTGAGTATGCCATAACGGACATCGATATGTCTCAACGTATTGGAACGGGCAACGAAGTTCGTTACTCATCCCAATCTGAAGAACCACCACCGTTTCAATTCCAGGGAGCTGCGGATTCCGTTGGGAAGATCATTTCCACTGTAACGATTGACCAGCAAGGATTGATTGTTGCTCGTAGTGATGAAACGAATCCACCACACCTAGGAATGGGGGACATAACACTACCGGTTCCCGAAAATGCGGTGGCAATAGGCGCAACATGGGAGATACCTCGAGAGCTTAACATTCGACGAGAAGATGGATCCTTGAAGCGAGTTCGGTTCAGGGAGTTGTTTAAATTAGAAAAGGTAAGTGCCGGGGTCGCGACGGTCTCTGTGGCAAGTGAAATGATTACCATCATTTCCGAACCAAAAGAAGAGGCACAGGTCGTCCAACAACTAAGCAACGGATCGATTAAGTTCGATATTGATGCTGGTCGAATGATCTCAAAGGAACTCGGCTGGGATAAGAAAGTCGTTGGATTCTCCGGTGCTGGCAGCACAATGGAATACTCCGCCCGACTGGATGAACGAGTGGTATCAGCTGAAACCACCCAGCCTGCTGCAAGATCCGCAAAGAAGTAGCTTTTTTGAAGGCAAAGACTCGGCTTATCTTACACTTCCTACAAAACGGGTTTCAAACTCGTTTCTCAAGGTCAATGTTGTCTGTAACTTGAACCTTCTCCAGCGGAGCTTAGAAATAGACTCCAATCGGTCAAGGTAGAGGCTGGTTCAAAATGCTTTCGAGATTCTTATTGGAATCTCAATCTGGTGAATCAGATCGCTAGAGAAAGAATCAACCGTAAGCAGCCATTCTCGACGCTGAACTCGTTGATTAGTCACTTGTTCCAGCCTTCCATCGACCATGTCGCCTCCCTCATCAGCCAGGCGATCAACGTCATCAACATGATGGTGAGAACGAAAAAGGATGTGGCCTATGGTGGCGAATTCTCTGCATTTACTTATTGTGTAAAGTCAAATGGCTCCCCCGTCAACTCTTTCCACTTCGCTTTTTGATTATCGTTCAGAATCGCGATCAAGCTATCCAAAAGGGCCATGTCGCGGATGGGGCCCTTTCTTCCGTCCCGAGATCGGGGACCTCCAAATTCACGGCCAGGTCCGCCTGGCTCTCCCCCCGGGTCTCCTTTAGGCCGGCCACGGTCACCATTGGATCTCCAGGAATCCATTCTTTTCGGCCCACCCGGCCCACCCGGGCCGCCCGGGCCGCCCTGACCAACTGGCTCACCGAAGGGAGGTGGCATTTGCCCAGGCATGGGGGGCCCCATCCTCATGCCTCGCGATGCGAAGTATTGTTCCGTTTCTTGTTGAATACGCTGCTTTTGACTTCGCTCCAAATTAAGTTCACTGGTAACGGCAAGATCCAAAAATGCCATGTGTCCTAGAAACTGAATCGACAATTGTTTGATTCGGGTTCTTTGCTCCGAAGTGAGAATGGTTTCAAGTTGGGAATTGCTCCATTTGGCTTGCTCCAAAATTTCAATATCACCCGGACGAAATACGGGCCCCCATGATCGACGCCGCTCGCTGTATTCCGCGATGAACTTAAGCACCTCGGCTTCTTGCTGCTCATAGACTTTAAGATCTCTTCGAACCCCTGCAATTCCGAGCAGCATTGTATCACGATCAGCATGAATCAAAGTGAGGTCTGCAATGACCTTCGAAAGCCGTTCCGTTGTTTCACGCAGATCGGATTGAGCTTCTGGGTTCTCTCGTTGTTCATCGACAAAAGACTGATAATATCTTAAAGCAGACGTTAGTAGCCTCATGCGTAATCCTTCTTCAAACGGATTATCCGAAAGCTCATCTTCGGCGAGTCTTATCATTTCGTCGGCGGCTTGTTGAGCCAGTCCAAGCCTCTTTTCTGCTTGTAAAGATCGATCCGTTTCTCGTTTTAAAGATTCGAGCGTCAATGTGCGTTGGTTCTCAACCAATGCTATTGTGATTCCCATCGCAATAACGCTAACTAACAATGCAAACATGGCACTCGCAACGGCAGCAGGATGGCGACGAGCCCATTTTCGTGCCACATCGACCATGGAAGGCTTGCGAGCTTGAATAGGTCGTTCATCTAGAAAGCACCGAAGATCACTCGCAAATGCTTCTGCGGACTGATAACGATCAGAAGGGTTGTGCTGTGTCGCCTTTTGAACAATAGTTTCGAGTTCAACAGGAATAGAGCGTTCGATTTGCCTCAACGGTTTGGGGTCAGCGTAAAGAATTTGATGCAGCAATGACGGTCGATCCGCAGCATCCATCATAGGCCGATCCACCAATAACTCGTACAGTGTAGCGCCGAGAGCGTAGATATCCGCGCGGTGGTCGACAATCCCCTTCTGTCCACTGGCCTGTTCGGGGCTCATATATCGTAGAGTCCCAACGAAATCCCCTGTCTGGGTTAACTGGTTGTTAGCTGCGACCATTGCTAAGCCGAAGTCGGTAACCCAAATCTTACCGCGAGCGTCCAGCATCAAATTACCTGGCTTGACATCACGATGCACGACCCCACAACTATGCGCGTACTCCAAAGCATCAGCGACATTCGACACCAGCTTCACAATCCGTCGAAAGCGATCTTTGCTAAGGGGAGAGTTCTGCCTTGACGTGCTTGTGCTCCCTCCTTGAGTTATATCGCGGTGAGTCGTTCGGGTTGAGGGCTTGCTAACCGACTTGGAATCGGTGTCTTGAGGTGTCAGCCCCAAAAAGGATTTGCTAGATACTGGGGCTCCGTTAATCAATTGCATCGCATAGTAGTGCATTCCTCGCTCACAACCGACCGCATAGACTGGTACGATGTGGTTGTGATGCAACTGCGCAGCCGCTTGAGCTTCCATCTTGAATCGTTGCAAGTATCGATCGTCGAGAGATGCTGCCATCGGCAAGACTTTTAACGCGACGTGACGTCCCAGCGATAGCTGTATCGCTTCGTAGACGATTCCCATTCCACCGCGGCCTATCTCGCGAAGAATTTTAAAATCACCGAGTGGTTGAGGCGAAACAATGGGATCATTGACTCCAATTCCGGGTAGATGCGGAGACGTCTTTTGCATACCAAACGCCAGATCGATTCCATCCAAACAGTCTTCAATAACCTCTCGCAATTCAGGGTGTCGATCGACCAATGCTTGTCTATCTGGCTTTAGATTTTGCTCGAGTTGAGAATAGTACTCTCGAGAAATCTCGATCACCCGTGGATCATCAAATGGATCGGATAGTTGTTTTTCGTCCACTTTTGCTGCAGAATTATTGGAAACGGGATTCATCATCTCTCACGATTAAAAATTCTTTCTTGAGTTTACTTAGTCCACGAACCCAAAGCTTCTCAACACTATCAACACTTCGGTTCAGAAGAGTTGCGATCTCCGAAAAGGTTTTCCCTTCTAAATGCCTCAACACCAAAACATTTTGATAATCGGGACTCAGCTTTGATAAGCATTCAACGACAAGACGGGATTGCTCTTCTTGCGACACAAGCTGACTTGGAGAATCACCGGGGTCAACAAACATTCCCCCCAAGGACATTGCCGATTGGTCCAAGTCGTTTTGGATCTGTTGTTCCAATCGAACGTCTCTGGCTTGTGTGCCCAAGTACCGCCTAACATTATTAGAGAGTCGGCTCGCGAGAATCGTTCTTAGCCAAGCTATAAACTGATCGCGAGTGTCTCCATCAAAGCGAGTTATAGCGCGATGGGCTTCCAAAAATGTCTCTTGAACGACATCGGATGCGTCAAGCTTTACCTGCAATTGCCGTCCGATTTGAAGCTTAGCGAGAAGCTTTAAGTAGCTCTGGACTGTGAGCAGAAGCTCCCCGAGCGCTTGCTCGTCTCCCTGCTTAGCTCGAGCCAAGCGATCCTTTTCTATCAATTTTTGACCACGTTGTTCAGGAATGTTAAGAAAACTTTTAAATGCAGTGGCGGTATTGGAGCGGAAGCGTGTTCTAGTGAGTAGGGCCGTTAAGGGCTTTCTTTTCTTCACCGGAGTCACAACCCATGTTCCACAAGCTATCCAGAGCTGCGTTTGTCACAGCTCTCCTATTATCGACCGCCACCGGTCCTTTGTCATCAGCGCAACCGCCTGATGGAGGCCAACCACCCGGTTTCGGCCCAGGAGGCTTTGGGCCTCCTGGATTTGGGCCTCCTGGATTTGGACCTCCTGGATTTGGACCTCCTGGATTTGGACCTCCTGGATTTGGTCCGATGGGAGGTGGTCCGATGGGAGGTGTCACTCTTGAGATTCTTGAGAAGTTCGACGGTAACGAAGATGGCTGGCTTAACTTGGAAGAACGACAAAAAGCCAAAGAGTTCTTGAACTCCGAAGAAGGCCAAAACTCGCGTCGTCGTGGAGGTGGTCAGCAAAGAAACGGGGGGCCCGGCGGAGGCCCAGGCGGATTCGGCGGACCAGGTGGCGGACCAGGTGGCGGACCAGGTGGCGGACCAGGTGGCGGACCAGGTGGCGGACCAGGTGGCGGACCAGGTGGCGGACCAGGTGGCGGACCAGGTGGCGGACCAGGTGGCGGACCAGGTGGACGCAACAGAGTAGCGGCAACTCCTGGATCAAAAGTCGCCCCCTCAGACGTTAAACCAGTTGAGGGAGAACTCTATGATCCGTCTATTCTACGAACAGTCTTCCTAACCTTTGAACAATCCGATTGGGAAAAGGAACTTGAGGTATTTCACGATACCGATGTAGACGTTCCTGCCACGATGATGGTTGATGGCAAAGAATATCCTGGCGTAGGTATCCGATTTCGAGGAATGTCCTCCTATCGAATGGTTCCTTCAGGCAGCAAACGCTCCCTCAATGTCGCTCTCGATCTCGTAGACTCCGAGCAAAGATTACAAGGATACAAGACATTGAATTTGCTGAATGCCCATGAAGACGAATCGATGATGGGATCAGCTCTTTACTCACATATCGCACGCAAGTACCTACCTGCCCCTAAAGCTAACTTGATCCGACTCGTTGTTAATGGAGAGAACTGGGGCATCTATAATAATGTTCAACAGTTCAACAAGGAGTTTATGCAGGAGAACTTTAACTCAACGAAAGGTGCGCGTTGGAAAGTCTCGGGCTCACCCATGGGCGGCGGTGGTATGGCTTATCTCGGTGATGATCCAAAACTCTACGAAGCTCGTTATGAAATGAAATCAGGCAAGACAAAAGATTGGGAAGCGTTCATTGAACTCTGCAAAGTCCTAAACGAGACACCGATGAACAATTTGGAATCGGAGCTGAGACAGCGAATGGACGTCGATGGGCTTCTTTGGTTCCTCGCTTTGGACAATGCGTTGATCAATTGCGACGGATACTGGATAAGAGCCAGCGACTATTCCGTTTGCCGCGATAGTGACGGAATGTTTCACATCCTACCGCACGATATGAACGAAGCATTTCGTAAGCCGATGGGACCCGGCATGGGTGGTGGCCGGCCAGGCATGGGTGGTGGACCACAACAAGGGGGAAGAGGTGGTCGTGGTGAACGAAACCGCCGCGATCAAGCCGCCGAAAACGGTAGAAATAGCAACAACGAACAACCCGGCGGTCCCCCACCAGGATTTGGACCAGGCCCTGAAGGACCTCCTCCTCCTGGATTTGGACCGGGTTTTGGACCACCTGGCGGCCCTGGTGGATTCGGACCTCCAGGAGGTATGGCCATGAATGGAGTAGAACTAGATCCTTTGGTTGGTATCGATGACCCGAACAAGCCACTGCGAAGTAAAGTTTTAAATGTTCCCTCACTTCGAAAACAATATCTTGAGAACATACGAAAGATTGCGGAGGAGTCATTGAACTGGGACTCACTCGGAGCGGTTGTAGAATCGTATCGCGAGCTAATCGATAACGAAGTAAAGTCTGATACCAAAAAGCTAAGTACTTACGAAGATTTTGTTCATGCAACATCTACAAAGTCAAACGAATCTGTTAACGTGGAGCATGCCAGACAGGGACCTCGCGGCGGCCCAGCCTTATCCCTCAAAGAATTTGCAGACCAAAGAAGAGCTTACCTACTCAAGTATGTGGACGAACTTAAATGAGCGTTGAATCAGTCGCTTCGAACGATGACGATTTATTTTCCAAGCGATATGAGCTCAAGTTTACCGTTGCACAGAACTTGGCAGCCGAGATCCAGGATTGGGCCCTTGAAAACATGGGGCCCGATCCCTTTCTCGCAGGTCGCGAGGTGGATTCTTACCAAGTGACATCACTTTATCTCGACACTCCTCAGTTCGGGATTTTTCACCGCCAACCTGAATCAGAAAATCGAAAGTATCGTGTAAGAAGATACGGAGATAGCTCAATGGTCTGGCTGGAGGTAAAGCGAAAAAAAGGTGACTTGGTCCGCAAAAAGAGAACTTGGATCGACGAAACCACACTGTCTGGTCTAACGCAATCGGTCGACTCAATCGAAGAACAGGAAATAGAAAACTCAGATCGCTGGTTCCGCGAGCGCATCAATCGATACGAATTGCAGCCCTGCACATGGATCGAGTATCGTCGGTTCGCTCGAGTCCACGAATCCACAAGTCTTGGGGCTCGACTAACAATCGACCGCGACATTCGCTGCCTTACAGCCCGGGATTGGAGTGTACCGAATGGACTCGGAGCAGCAGCCTCATGCATAACTCCCCATTGCCAACTCGAACTGAAGTTCTGCAATACGCTGCCAGTGCTCTTCAAGAGTTTGATGAATACGTTTTCGCTCGCTCGAAGCGTGTTATCCAAATACCGAACTAGCGTTAATGTTTGCTACCTGATCGTTCCGAAATCCGCTGCGTCTTAGTTTCCAGATGTTGTTGATACATTACCGTTTCTTTTCATAGAAAGACAGGTGTTCCGTTGGATCTATTTCAATGGGAAGAACTCAAAGAAATCCAGCTCACCGATGTCATCCTACGCTTCATCCTGGCTGGGGTTGGCGGACGATTCATCGCGATCATTGCATCGATGAAATCGGACCGAAACACGGATAAAACCATATCCACAACGTTTGTCTTGATGTGCGTTCTGATTGCTATGGCAACCCAAATCATAGGAAGCAATGTGGCGAGAGCTTTCAGCTTGGTTGGTGCTCTCTCCATCGTTCGATTTCGTACCGCGATTACGTCCTCGCAAGACGTCGCCTTTGTGCTGGCTTCCGTTGTTGTCGGAATGGCGATTGGCGCAGGACAATACATGATTGCGTTACTCGGATTGGTAACGTTAACATGCGTTATGTGGTATATGCGTTACGAGCACCGAACCACCGACGTTAAACCAGGTACGACATGGCGAATTCATATTCGTTCCACATTGGGTGGAGAGGTATCTTGCCTTTCAATTCTTGAGGGTTTGTTTGGCCAAACAGAATTGATGTCAGCTCAGACGGCGAGAAAGGGAAGTGCCGTCGAATACGAATACCGAGTATCGCCACATCAAGAGAAGAATGCAGCGGAAGTTCTTGCGATGCTCGGAGAGATCCCACAGATCGAAAGCGTATCGATACGATGCGATACGCAGGATTAGCCTAAGGTTTAGGAGTCGCCACAAAAACGCTAACGTTCGAGACTGAAGCGGGAAAACCCATGCCATCCCGCCTTGCAAGCAACCAACTAGTTCCTGCCGATTGCATTCACGAGAGCATCGGTCAAACCTGTTGCGATCCCGTTCTGGCCATCGTAACCCCAAAGGTTCCTAGCCAAATCGGAAACAAGTACTCCGCAGATGCACATGATCGTCAGAATGCAAAGCAACAGAGCGATATCAAAACCGCTGTAGGGAGTTTCGGGAACAGCTCGGTAACCTGCAGCGGCACCTGTTGTAACCATCGCCTCATCATCTAACCCACCTGCACTTGCACCGGCTTCCATGACGGCTTCGTTTCCGAAACCACCTGCAGCAGGCAGCCCACCGAACTCGGTCGAGTCTTCCAACTCGATCACTTGGGAACCACTGTCGTCGTCGGCTTCAATTCCGCCGGACGGTGTCAATTGAAACTCTTCCCCATCAGAGAAGTCAACTAAAGCACCACTTCCAAGTCCACTAATCCCACTACCTACACCAGATTGCGAACCGGAACCACCCGCGATCTCCGCTCCTAAATCCAATCCGGAGATGCCTGTACCAGCTAAATCAAGAGGCTCTTCTTCGAGGGACAGTCCGCTATCAGATGGACTCATCAGGTTGATGCCACTTTCTGCAGCGAGCCCAACCCCAGAATCCGACCCTAAAACCAATTCATCTTCGTCATCATCGGCTAGCTCTAGTTCGGAACCGAGCCCTTTGCCAGAACCGACTCCAGATGAGCCAGGCTTGACATCCGATCCAGAAACAACCCCCGAATCTGCCATCAGATTAAAACCACTGTCTCCCGTACCACCTTCCAATTGAAGATCGGAACCGAGATCAACCTCCGAGCCCTTGCCAGATCCAGAACCACCCGACAAGTTTAGGTCGGACACCGACCCAAGGTTTATCTTGCTATCCTCATTCGACGCGACGAGACGAATCCCGCTACCACTAGCTGGATCCGCGACCAGTTTTACGTCACTGCCTGCTCGGCTGTCATCGGCCAGCAACTTTAGATCGCTTCCGAGACCAATATCGCTGGTTCCAGCGCTGGGTTTCGAGCCTGATTTCTCTGGCTGGCGTTCTGAGATCAAAATTGATGATCCGCCGGCGTCTTCATCCACAACATCACCCGCAAGCTCGGCACGAACTCGTTCAATTTCTTCTTCCTTAAACTTCCAGGAGGTACCGTCGCGGTATCCGAAAATCTCTCCACGAGACCTCATATCTACGAGTTCCTCAGCGGAAACTCCTAGGGTTTTTGCAGCATCATCAAGCGGTACGTAGTTAGCCATGCCAAGTTCACTTCTTGGGGAAAACGTGCGAAAAGGTTCCTATAAGACTAGTTGCCCAGACCCCTCTATTCTAGAGATTTCTGGACTACAAATGCCAGGAAATTTCGCTGATTGTACCGATTGTAGAGCTGTATTCGCTTTCGCGATTCCCAATTTCTACGCCCGACTTACGAATCTTTGAGGCCGCTGAGCTATGTCCGACTACAAATAAGCCTACAATTCGCAGTCGAACTACCTCACTCCCATCTGTTTTCCATTTCAACTCGTTTTTCAGATATCAAATCCATGCCGACTGCGATCCATGTCGATCAGCTTACAAAAACTTATTCGGAAGGAGTGGTTTTTCGCAAGCGTCACCACGCACTCCGGGGGGTGTCACTAGAGGTTAAGCCAGGGGAAGTCTTCGGTTTGCTCGGTCCAAACGGAGCCGGAAAAACCACCCTGATCAAGATTTTGCTTGGAATCCTTCATGCAAACCGCGGATCAGCTACCGTTTTGGACCTCAGCGCGGGAAGCAAAGCGGCACGTCGAAAGATAGGGTACCTCCCCGAAAATCTTATTTTTCCCCGCCACCACACCGGCCGGAGTGCTCTGTATTTCTACGGGCGGCTAAGCGGCTTAGGTGAAGCGGAAATAAGAAGCAAAGAGAACGAACTTTTTCAGCTAGTCGATCTTACCGGCCGCCAAAATGAACCTGTCAGACGATACTCGAAGGGAATGAGGCAACGACTCGGGCTGGCTCAAGCAATGTTGCACGATCCCGATCTGCTGATCTTGGACGAACCAACCGACGGCTTAGATCCGATGGGGAGATCTCAAATTCGTGACCTTCTCGCTCAGCTTAAGTCTCGCGGCAAAACAGTCTTTCTGAACAGCCACATCCTACAAGAGGTGGAGTTAATCTGTGACCGAGTTGCCATTATGGCCCTCGGCGAAATTCGAGGTGTCGGAACAATTGACGAGCTGATCATGCAAAACCCGCTCGCCCAACAAGGAACGGTGAATCTGACACTTCGCTGCACCCAAGAAACGATCGATGCGCTGTCTCAACGTTGGACATGCTCGTCTGTTCGCCGAGTCTCCTCAACAGAGGAGGAATACCGAGTTGATCTTGCAGCACCCCATCAATCCGATGTGGACCAAGTCGTAGACTGGTTGCGATCTCAGAAAATTAGTGTCGTCGGTCTGGAACGATATCGCCCCAGCTTGGAACAAGTCTTTATGAGCATCGTTGGATCCGTCCCCAGCCATTTGAAGACTTAGCCCTCGGGACTCTACCCGAATCTGATTCCTGGAAAACTAGCCCGAAACCTAGCTCACACGTTTTAAACAACAAACGATCATATACACATGAAACCTTATCTTGCGGTCCTATTCGATAGCTTTCTGGAATCGACTCGGTCCTATGTATTATGGATTTTGCTGGCGGCATGGACTCTGCTTCTAGCGCTGCTTTTCCCTCTGCATTTTACGTCTGCTGAAAGCTATCAAATCCTGGGAAACAGCTTTCGATCGGATTCGAGCGCCGGGACGATCATGGACGCTCTCGCTGAAGTCTCTGCAGGTAAAGGCTCGCGTGCGCAAAAAGCCGTCTACGCAAAGCTATCGGAATCCTTTCAAAAAATAATGAAAGACCGAAAGGAAACACAACGACGCGTCGCAATAGGCGTACTGATCGATGAGCTCAATCGAATTTTAACGGTCCCTGATCTTTACTCCGAAGAAGCTTGGCCAAATGTAAAGAAATCGGACAAGTATAACGATTTGATTGACAAGCAAAACCTTTCGAAAATCGAACTGGAAAAGCTAAATCGCAAACTCTTGGATTCCGCGTTTCCATCTACGCTGAACTCCCCTGAAGGTCGGGCGACATGGGTTGCATACGCTGGAATCAAGCTAGGTAATCCACTTCCTTTCACCAAAGAGATGGCAAAACCTTTTATCGAACAAGCCTTTTACCCAATCATCATGTGGGTGGGGCTAAGTGTGGTGATGCTCTTTATCTCGATCATCATTACCAGTTCGCTTATTCCGGATCTTTTCCAGCCCGGTTCATTGCATTTGCTTCTGAGTAAACCAATCTCGCGAAGCCTGTTGTTTTTAACAAAGTATGTCGGTGGCTGTATCTTTGTAGGCCTGAATGTTACCTTCGTTCTTGTCGGACTGTACCTGTATTCTGGATTGCAATTGGACATTTGGAACGATGGAATACTCAAGTGCATCCCATTGTTTATATTCTCATTTTTGGTTTATTATGCCATCTCCTGCTTGGCAGGTTTGATTTGGCGAAATGCAATCATAAGCGTCGTCGTTACCGCCCTCTTCTGGGCATTGTGCTTTGTACTTGGGATGGTCTATTCCTATTTCCAAAACGCCGTAGAAATGAAACCGTCCATTCGCGGGATCCAAATAGTGAACGAATCGATTTGGGGCCGATCGATGAGCGGACGATTGCTATTTTGGGACAAGTCGACCAATCGCTGGCAAACGGCTTTTGGCGAGCGAGATGACCAACGCCTGCTCGGCCCTGTAGCGATTGCATCACAGAAATCGCTCTATTTTGCAAGGACAGAAAATCTCCCGTTCGGACTGGGCGGTCGAGAAAACATGAAAATGGACATCGCCAAAATTCCCGATGCTTACGATCCCGCAGATCAGACGTTTACCTCTCCACAGTGGGCTGACAGTCGCTTAGATAGTGGGTCTAATTTACCAAAGTCCGCTGAGTTCATGATCCCATGGGGAGATTCGCTTGCAGTCATGACTCCGAACGGTTTGTTCATCTTTGACCCTAGCAAAGATCGTCCCGTTGAAAATCGTTTCGAGGGAATCACTAATGTCTTTCAGAGCTTTGGAGTCAAACCACAAAAAGAAGACGCCTTTAAACAGGTTATCAAAGACGTCGACCTGACTCGCCCATTCGACTGGGCTGTTTCACAAACTCGCAATACTGTAATCGCTTACAGTAAAGGAGACGCGATTCTTTGGAAACTCAACCCTGAAACTGGTGAATACTCCGAAGCATGGCGTAAAACGTTCGATTTTGACAAAGAACTTCTAACAACCATCGGTTGCAATGACTCACTCCTGTTCATTTGCCCCGAAGGTTTAGCTCCCATGGTCGTCGACCAAAAACAATCCGACTCGGTCAGGAAACTCGATCAAATTGGCGAAACTCGCGTTCGCCAAATCCTAAACGGTCCCACAAACGAAATTGTCCTTCTTGATTACGAGAGAAATGTTTGGCTCCTTAACGAATCCGCAACGGAAATCCAACGTCCAAACCTAACGGGGCAAGGCGAAGCATTGTCAGCGACTTTTGCTGACGACGGAAAGCTATGGGTGGCCTATCGAGTCAGCAATGTTGCAGCATGGGATCTAAAGGAAAACGCTGTAACCAAAGTCCTAAGTCCACGCTCATCGGTGCGAGATTTGATTTTCCAATGGATTTTGAAGCCAATGTACATGATCGCCCAAAGACCTGCAGAAATGGAGGATCTACAAGAAGTACTAGTTACAAACGCATCCAAATCAATAGCCGTTACGCGCAATGACATGGACATGATCGATCAAGAAAAGGAAACAGGCACTTCAATTCTCAGTAACCTGATTTTCGTTTCCGTAATTCTGACCATCTGTTGCCTATATCTCTACCGACAAGATTTGTAATGACAACTTCTCTTTACGCGGGCTTATTTGTGCTTGTGAGGAGACGGTTCCCAACCGCTTAGTGCATTGCACTCACCAACATCGAGCCTCAAATGTTTCGTAAGGTGAAACATTGAGGTCAAGCTCTCCGTAGATGTAGGATTCTCTTCTACTCGTACTGAAGCGCAGAAGACACATTGATCCGTGCAGCCCTCTCCGCGGGTATCATAGATGCAACAACGATCACAAGGAGCTCAAATACCACACCACCAATCAATAGCCATGGATAGATGCGAAACTCAATGTCCCTTCCGATGACTTGATAGGACGGAAGATTGATCAAATACGCGATCCATATCGCCATCAAAGCGCCCGGCAACAATCCGATCAGTCCGATAATCAATGCTTGCGAGACGATCATCTTGCGAACCTGATTACGAGTCATTGCGACAACTCGCAACATTCCGATCTCGCGAGTTTGCTCAAGAATATTCATGGCTAAAGTGTTGACCAAACCGAAAGCGGCGATCACAAAACATAACGCTAAAACAGCCCACAATCCCCCCGTTACGCCATCACGCGTTCCCTTTATGATCGATACCAAATCGGAGTAAGATTGAAACATCAACGAATTCTCGGCACATATCTCCTTGAGCTTTCTCTCAAGCTCGGCATGCTGACTTGAGTCAGCTCGAACCACAATCGCATCTAGGCCTTGAGCATTCAAAAGCTCCTTCGCGACACTCTCCTCTAAGTACATCGTTAGACCACCCGCGATGTATTCGTTTGTAACACCGATAACAGGGATATCTTTGATACCCGATACCGTTTCGAGTGGAATGCTATCTCCGACGTGGATTCCCATTCGATGGGATAGCACGGACCCTAAAACAGTCCCCCCTTTTTTGATCCCATCCAAAACTTCAGAGGACACCCCCTCGGTCAAATCAAAAAAGTCTTGCTTCGGTGAATTGAACTTTCTGATCACAACCAATACCGTTCGATCACCTACTTTGGAATTAACAAAATCCAAAGTATCGACCAATGATACCCCAGGCATCTTGGCAATCTGTTCGGGCAAATCGAGTGGCATATCTGCTGTCGCACCGGTATTCATGTCGGGCATAGCCGCCCGAATGAAAAAATCTCCAACAATCGCCCGCTGATACCATTGCTCGACGTTTCCAACGTTGTCCAGAATAGTACTTGCCAAACCGAGGACGGTTGATATGGCTATAAAGACAGTGCCGATGGTCAGCGAACTGCGGCCACGATGACGAAGAATCTGCTTGCGTGCGAGCAATGCTTCAACCCCAATGAGCGGCGTCAACAGTTTGGCCACCACGGCCGTCAACTCTTCAATGATCCCCGGTAACAAAAAGACGATTCCTACCAACATAATCAATGCGCCAGCAATCGCATGACTGTAATCGATGATTCCGCTCACGGACAATATCTGGACGACAACTCCTACAATAATTGTGACGCTACCGAATAGCAACCATCCTGCGCGACTGGTTCCGAACTCACCCGCGGCTACTACTCTCATCGCTTCCGCCGGAGATAGCCGTGAAGCTCGCAAGGCAGGGAAAAACGCGCCTAGAGTGGCGACTACGATTCCCGCTAAAAAAGCCCCTACATACGGCCAGACGGTAAACGGACTTTGAGGAATGTTAATCTGCAATAACTTAGAGGTCGATTCATTGAGGATACTCGCTCCAAAGTACCCAGCAATGCTACCAAGCACGCCACCAATAACTCCCAGCCACAAACCTTCACGCACTATCATCCACAAGAGTTGTCGTCTTAATGCCCCCATCGACCGCAGTATACCTAATTGACGGCGTCGTTCACCAACGTTCATTTGAAACGTGTTGTAGATGATGAACGCCGAGATGATGAGAGAAAATGCAATGGCCAATCTTAACCCCGACTCTGGAGCCTTAGTAATCTCCTCGGTCAATTGACTTCTAGCTGTCGGTAACCTTATCTCAAGCCTATCTAGCAACTTGGCTTTACCGACTGTATTTTTGCTTTTCGCGTCAGCTTCTGCCCCTGCTTCTGATTCGTCGTCTGAATTGGATGCGACCGGCTCGGTGGCAGCACGCTCCAACTCCGCTTCGATGGCACTGGTCAATTTGGAGAGCGGATACTTGGCATCCGCAACGATTTGTAATACCCCTACTTTTCCATTAGCCCTCGACCATCTTTGAGCCGATCGCAATTGTACTTGAATCGGTCCAGATTGAATCGCTGCGCTCGCATCGAGCGCTTTGGAAATTCCAACGACCGTCACTTCCTGAGAGCGGCTCAAGGTCTGTATCAAGAATTTTGAACCGATCCTTAGTCCCGCAGATTGAGCCAACTGCTCATCGATGACCACCGAGTTGCGATCTTCTTGTTCATAGTTTAACTCGCGCCCCTCAAGAATTTTAAAGTCGCGAACTTGTTTATCCAATTCGGGAATAACGCCTAGAATTTGAAGCCGGAACGTCTTGTTAGGGAGTTGTTCTTCGGATTCCGAATCCTCATCTTTGGCAATGCTACTGCCAGACTCCTTCTCACTCGATCTTTGGACAGCGGAATGGTTGGGTACAGAGATTTGAACAAATCGTCGGATTATCGGAGAGGCAACCTTTACTCCTTCCAACTTGGCGATAGGCTCAAGCGGCTTTCCATCGAACCAACCGTCGGTAACAGAAACGATCTCGACAGATGCATTTCCGGTGACAGTCTTGATCATCGCCTCTTGAGCAAGGCGAGCTGACTCGGTCGAAATCGACGTCGAAACGATTGCTCCTACACCAATCACGATGCTAATCAACGTCAACAAACTGCGAAGCGGTCTGCTTTGGATCTCTCGTCGCGAGAGTTTACCGAGCGGCATTAGCGATTTCCCTCAGCAGCAAATTCACCACCGTGTTGTTCATAATTGGGACGCAAGAACGTACCGGAATCTCCAGTCGGAAATCCGTGCTCGAAATCACTCTGGTTCAAATCCCTTTCAATCATGCCATCGCGAAAAAGGAGCAATCTGAATGCCGAACGCGCCACCTTTGCATCATGCGTTACCATCACAATCGTGTGTTTATGATCTGCGGCTAGACTGCGCAGCAATTCTGTGACTCGCTCACTTTGACGCGAATCCAAGTTACCAGTTGGTTCGTCAGCCAACAAAATGGCAGGCTCAATGACGATAGCCCTGGCAACAGCCACCCGCTGCTGCTCTCCACCTGATAGCTTCGATGGAATATGGTTGGCCCGATGAGATAACTCCACTCGCTCCAACGCTTTGGCTGCACGCTCTCTGGCGATTCGGCTCGGCACCCCATCCAATTCGAGAGGTAGGGACACATTCTCTAGCGCCGATAATGTTGGGATAAGATTAAAGGCCTGAAAAATGAAGCCGATACGACGACGCCTCAATAAAGTCCGTTGATCATCCGTGAGATGGGAAATGTTGACTCCCTCAAGCATCACGTCGCCGGTCGTGGGGGGCTCGATCCCACCGACGATACTCATAAGCGTACTTTTTCCGGAACCTGACGGCCCCATAAGTGCTACAAACTCACCTGCCTCAATGGACAGGTTCACTCCTCGCAAAACCTCGACTGCGACATCACCAACTCCGAATTGCTTACGAAGGTCTCGCGTCTCGATAATCGGCATATTGTTGGTTGGATGAGTGGATAAGGGTTGCAAGAACGCCCACGAGTAAATCTCGGCGTCCCTGGTTTCGATTCGATCGAAAAATAAATGCCAATGAACAAACCGGCGTTTTCAATCGCGAATTCAGTTGCCAACCGTGGCAAAGTTGCCGCAACATTGTAACCGAATCCATTCAAAGGCGGGAGCACCCGCCTCGAGGTGCACATTCGCTGGAAACTTGAGGCCGGTTTTCCCAAACCAACAGCCATGCCCGCAAGGCAACTAAAAGCAAAAGCTTGTCGGCAAGAAAAATTCGACGACTACAAAAGACTATCCAGCAACAATCGCAGCTTTCGCAACTCCTGCCGCATATCCATATCCTCCATCGGAGTCATGTCTACGCATAACGCTCGGTCGTATCCGACGGTTTGAAGCTGGGTAATCAATCGACCATATTCGATTTCCCCCTGCCCAACACGGACCTGGAGCTTATCCTTTTTCGAATCTCGCAAATGGGTGTGGTATACGTACTTGAGAAGCTTCTCGTAGTTCTTATTGCGGTGATTACTGCACAAATAATGGCTTGGGTCCAACGTCAAACCTAATCCAGGAACGTAATCGCAAAGCGTCTTTACCGTATCAGGATCTTCACTAAGGCACCCAATTTGCCCCTTAATAGCCACTCTAGCCCCTCGGCCTTCCGCTACGCTAACAACTCGCTGAAGATGCTCTACCTCTTGATTAAACGGTGTTCCGTGCTCTCCACTCGGAATGGTAAGCGTCACGACCTTAGTCGCCTTTGCAAGATCACAGATCTTTTCAAAGCGTCGGTAGTACTCCTCACCTTCGGCTCGAATCTTCACGTCATAGCTACAAATATCTAATCGGTGTGTGTCTCGAACGATTCGAAGAGACTCATCAAAATCATCCACCAAGCGAGAAGGTGGCATTTGGATACCATTGTCATCCAATACAATCTCCACCGCAGTGAACTCAAGATCCGCAAGAATCTCGATAACGTCGGGAAGAGGGGTTTCTGGAAAACAACCTGTCGATGCTGCTACAATCACTTGATCAATCACTCCTTTGAGTCGAAAAAACGGCAGCCGGTATTATCCAAGGGATTGTAGAACTGACAACCACGCTTTGCATTATGTTTTTTAAAAGCTCCCCATGACTTTCCCCAAACCCATTCCTTTATCCACGTAAGTCCCCTAAAACACGCTATGGAACCCTTTGTCCCCATTACGTCGGCCAACGAAAACTTGCCGGCGAAAAAGATTGAAAGAAGCACTCCTCTTCAATTTATTCCTGGCATCGGGCCTCATCGCGTAGAACTTTTCCATAGAATCGGAGTGCACAAAGCGGCTGATTTGCTATTCCTCTTTCCCCGTACTTACCAGGATGTCGCCCCCTACCAAGACATCCTCAACCTCACGGAAGGGGAAAGAGCTACCGTCGTGGGGCAAATCGTTGACACAGATTCTCGTTATAGCTTCTCCGGCCGGGGTTGTTTCGGGATCTTGCTTTCGCTTCAAGGTGGCGGATTCGTAAGATGCGTTTGGTACAACCAGATGTTTCGGCAAGAAAAACTCAAACGAGGAATGAACGTCGTCGCCACGGGGACCCCAAAATCGACAGGTATCTCTTTTGAGATGCGTCACCCCGAAGTCTTGCTCCTGGCTCCCGGTGAACAGCCACCCGCACAACGACCGATCCCCATCTATCCATTAACCGAAGGTCTTCTCCAAAAACACGTTCACACAGCTGTTAATGCCGCTATGGAATCCCTGGCCCCCACTCTGGAAGAGGCTCTCCCTCAGTCTTTGCGTCAACTCGCAGCCAAAAAACTCAAAATCTTTTCGAATGACCATCCGGCAATACACCATCCTCTACTACCAGATTCAAAGTCAACTCAACCAAAAGTGCATTCTACCAACACCGATACTCCCCCGTTCGACGAATTGCTCTGCATTCAAGAAGCTCTTCGCAAGATTCACACCCCAGATACCTTACTGGATGCGCATCTAGCCCGCCAGCGATTTATCTTCCAAGAATTGCTCGTATATCAAATGGCTATCGCGTTACAGCGGAGCCGATTTGATGCCACAAAATCAGCCCCCTGTATCGAAGCGTCTCCAATCATTCACTCCCGTATCCTCAAACGATTTCCCTTTCAGCTTACCAATGATCAGTTAAAAGCGATCGAAGATGTTCGCCGTGATATGAAACGTGACGTTCCCATGAACAGGCTCGTCCAAGGAGACGTAGGAAGCGGCAAGACGGCAATCGCTCAGTACGCATTGCTTAATACGGTTGCGAACAAATACCAAGCCGCATTGATGGTCCCCACCGAACTACTTGCTCGGCAACACTTTGAAAGACTGTCGAAACAATTATCTAACAGCCAGGTTTTAGTAGAACTGCTAGTCGGCTCCCTTACACAGCGTGAACAAAACGAACTACAACAACGCATCGCAATCGGGACTGTGGATATCGTTATCGGGACTCAAGCGTTGCTAAGCAATAAAATCGAATTCCACAATCTTGGGCTGGTGGTTATCGATGAACAACACAAATTTGGCGTGGCTCAACGAGCTGCACTCAAAGAATCCCGCATCGTTCCTCATTACCTCGTTCTGTCCGCAACCCCTATTCCTCGAAGCATAGCGATGACGCAATTTGGTGATCTCGATGTTTCGATCATCAAAGATAAGCCACCTGGCCGCGCTCCCGTACATACCTACCTGGGCTCAACCGAACAACAAACTAGCTGGTGGGAGTTCGTGCGTAAACAACTTACCGCCGGCAGACAAGCGTACGTGATCCTGCCTCGCGTCGAACAAGATTCCGAATCGGACTCGCTGGGTGCAGAACAAGTTTTCAAGCAATTGACTGAAAACGAATTTACAAACTTCAGAGTCGGTCTGCTACACGGCCGCATGGATGGAGAAGAAAAACAACGTCGCCTGAATGAGTTCAACACCGGCGAGATTCAACTGCTTGTCGCGACCACCGTAGTGGAAGTAGGTATCGACGTGCCCAACGCGACCATCATGACCATTCTTGACGCCGATCGATTGGGGCTCGCACAACTTCACCAACTTCGGGGCCGCGTTAGCCGTGGCGGCACTCCTGGCTACGTGTGCGTTTTTCCTCGAACCGGAGTCGACGCAAACGAAAACGAACGACTAAAAGTTTTCGTATCAACTGAAGATGGATTTCAGTTGGCAGAAGAAGATCTGAAATTGCGAGGCTGGGGCGACCTATTGGGACTAAAACAAGTTGGCTCGGCTTCACTCCGTATCGCCGATCTGTCAAGAGATGCTGACGTGCTCGTCATTGCACGCGACGTCGCTCGATCCATAATTGCAAGCGACCCGGGACTCGAAAACCCATCATTTGAGAGACTGCGCAAACAAATTGCAGGCCGTCATGGGTCTGTTGCATCATTTGGCGATGTTGGGTAGGAATGTTTTGTTTATCACGATTTGTTCCCGACCTAGTTTTCGTTACCGACGGCAAATCAAACCGTTGAGATCAACAGGGCACCTACTAGCCTTGTGAGGCAACATTACTTCACGCCCAATATTCACGCCCAATAGCTGTGTAGCGGTGAACTACACAATTCTGAATGAAAAAGCCTATAAGGGCCGACTACTGTGCCGGTCTCGATTCACCATTTCACAAGTTTCACCGAAACTGTCAAACGCTTATCGTTGCTAAAAAGGGTCTAGAGCCATGTGCGTGTTGTAATATGCCGTTTGTATATGGGAGTCCGCCCGCCAGTGAAGCTTCGACAAGACATCGTAGGCCTGTCGAATAGCAGCCGAAGCTTTTAGTAAATCGCGGTCAGATTTCCAGTCCTGCCCTAGCGTCTTGCTACCTCCCTCGGTATGCCTTGAAAAAAAACTGCAATAAGCCATGAGGCACTCTGCAAGCAGTTCGGAGTGATCCTCAAGACCGGTTGGTACATCGAGAGAATTGAGACTGCTAACGAGATTTTCGCCCGCCGCCACAGTACCTTCCTCTGAAGGGTTGCCAATCTCGATCGCCTGACAACCTGAAACTCGCCAAACTACAGCTTGATCCATTATTGCCAAACATTGCGTTAGATACTCCCGATGTGAAGGCAGAACTGTTGGATTGGTCGGATCGAATCTAACGCGGTTCATTCCGGCTAGTGCATACGCACTGCCAATCACATCAAGTTCCGAGAAGTCGGGTTCGTCATATTTAATCTTCGGTTGTGCCGAGATCAAATGCAACTCAGAGGCGGAGCCCTCAGAGCTTACTGGCAAGCTTTCGGAAGAACAACCAACGAAAAGAAAACCTAATGACGATAAAAACAGATTGGAGAATATCTTACTTAAAGACAAGGGAGTTCTCCTTTGCATTAGTGATCGCATTTGTATTCCTTATCGTTGAAATCATTTATTACATCCTCGGCGGCGGTGGCGGAGGAGGTGGTGGAGGTGCAGGTTTAGGCGGTGCAGGTGGTGCAGGTGCAGGTGGTGCAGGTTTAGGTGGTGCAGGTGCAGGTGGTGCAGGTGCAGGTGGTGCAGGTGGCGGTGGTGCAGGTTTAGGTGGTGCAGGTGCAGGTGGTGCAGGTGCAGGTGGTGCAGGTTTAGGTGGTGCAGGTGCAGGTGGTGGTGGTGGCGGTGGAGCAGGTTTAGGTGGTGGTGGCGGTGGGGGTGGGGGCGGTGGGGGTGGTGGTGGAACAGGAACAGCAGCCGCGATCAGCGACGGGCTTCTCTCGGTCAAAAGAGTTGTTGAAGCATTAAAACTAAGATTCTTGGTGAACGCAGAAAACGACCAAGCGTTTGAACTAAGTCCAGCCTTGATTCGAACAGTAACCTCGCTTGTATTTTCAAGAATCACGCTTGGCGTAACTTGGAGCTCTTGAACTTTCAGTCCGTGTCGCGAGAGTACTTGGTTAGCCCGGGCCGTTGCCTCGCTAACTTTGGCGCCAGGTACAATGACAGTGCGGGTTGCTTCGTAAGAAGCAGTATCGAGTGCGTGTCGCACGTTAGCTAACCGCGAAAATTCTATGGTAGCGAATGTAAACATTAGAATTAGCGGTAGAACGATCGCAAACTCGACCGTAGTCGCGCCTGATTTTCTCTTGATCCGATTGCTCGGTGTAACTTTTTTTCCTTTCGTTACACAGCGATGGAAATTTGTCATCTGATTTTGCTCGTGATGGTTAGGTTGCGATCCGTAATTCATGTCGGGTAGAAGTCACACGTGACCTAGGGGCGTTAGAGGGTGATCAACGTGGGCAACTGTTTTACGATCTCTTTGAAGACGTTCTCAAGCGACGCCGCCGTTGTGGCATGAAAGCTTTGACCGTTTCCTTTTTCAGCGACAGACTGCATTGTCTTTATGTCAGCTTCTGAGGAAAAGGTAATCGTAAAGATCAAAGCACCATCTTTTGCAAGGGTCTGGGCAATTGGAACTGGATCCGAACCGGCGGTTCTGATTCCGTCAGTCATCAGTAAAATGACCTTGACTGCACCGGTTCGGCTTCCAGGAGCTCCCGCCTTTAGTGCATTCCCGCCTGCTTGCAAGCCTGCGCCGATGTTAGTCGCTCCCGAATGAAATGCCGCCTTGTACTTAGCCAAGCTCTTTGGAGCATCAATAATCTTGTCTGTTAGACTTGTTTCAAGTGCAGCGCTATCTGAGTAGCTCACTATAGCCAAGCGAGTATCGATAGGTGTGGCACTGAGCTCCTTGGCAAATGTGTTCACTGCACCATCCAGATCGAGCCAACGACTTCCTGGTGGTACAGCCATTCCAAAGTTCCATCCTGGCGGAGAACTTTTGGGAAAAGGAGGAAAGGCAGCTTTTTCGTTTGCTGCGTAGGCCATGGATCCCGAGCGGTCGACAACTAGAGCGATATCAACGTCAACCTGCGACGAAATCGATCTCCGTTGCATAGTAACTTCGTCGAGCGAAAAGATACCAGGTAAAGGTAATCTCAGAGAACTGTTACCATTCCCGGAAACTCGACGAGCGGTAACTTGTACCGCGTTTGGTTGGCTGTTTTCGGAAAAACTGTACCGACTTGTAGAGCTTTCTCGAACAGATTTACCAAAGACAATGTCTTCGCTATTTATTACCAGAGGATTTTGCGCCACTCGGTTGAGTTGCCCGATTTTTTTTGCAGCTTCAATCGCTTTTCCCTTGTCTCCAGTCACGATGAACGTTCTGCCGGCTGCTCTCGCTACTGCATCAGACGAAACGTGAAGCTGGGTAGTTGCCATCTCCATGTACGCCATATTGATAGCCAATGCACCAAATACGGCGAGCAAGAATATGAGTCCAGTAGCAAGGACTAATGCCGATCCACGTCGAGACGAGATTCGCCGTTTGGAATACTTGAGGTGATTCATTTTCTATTACTCTGTTGGTGCTATCGTCAAGCAAAATCGATCGAAATCTTCCAGATCAACGCAATTTGTTAAGTCATTCAAAATTCCTTCATCATTGCGACCGACGTAGTAAAGGACTGTTTGATGGAAAAGAACCGGTAGAAAAACCCGTTCTTTTCTAGAGGAGCTTTGACCTCAACCTGGATTGGGTCACCGAACTTGGCAGTTTGAAAATTACTGGGGAGCACACTAACCGTTGCGCCTTTGATTCGTCGTGAATCGAGTATACGATTACTTGCCGCAATCACGTTGCTGACGCTCGATTTCGGTAGCAACGCTACGCGTGCACCTTCATAGGCAGCGATCGTCAAAGACTGTCGCATATATATTGCACTAGTAATTTCTATGATTGCTGTGACGATCAATACGATTAGTGGCGCAATTACTGCAAACTCAACGGCCGCAGCACCTTTGCGGAATCTACGATCAAGGGAGTTTTTTTTAAATATCGGACGCATAGCGCGGAATCTCGTGTACCTTTCGCGACATAACCGTAAACCGTTCTGGTCACTACCTGAACGAAAATCTAGTAAATTGATGAGCGTGAACACTAATAAAAATTTTCGTGAAGCAGTATGTGGTGGAACCAAAATAAGAGAATCAGTCGTGATGATTGACTCATGTCATATTTAGAAAAAACATGTAGCTTTCACTCATACGAACCAACTCTACTGAGACTCTACGACACTTTAAAAGTATTTCAAATTTAAATCAGTAATCTTTCCCTGAAAAACACTGCTTTATGATAAAAATTAAAAAATCCTGTCAAAAAATTTGACATAACATGGCTCATGTACTACGACGATGTGTCGCCAAAAAAACTACTGCAACGAGCTGTTAGGAGCGGCCATAACCACAGGGGAATCAGAAGATATTTCGCCACAGCTGCTGCGAAGAAAACAGGGCCATTTAAGCATTGCCCTCCAATGGGAACTTTTGCTGAAACACAGCCCAATGTCTTGCCATTCCGGTTACTTCGCGACTTAACTCAACGGTGTCCTCTTTATCGGGTTGGGGTGTTAGAATGGTAATTGTCCAATTTGTCTTTTATCTAACTTTGGCTACATCATGCAACTCTTTTCCTCTCTAGTCAGTACTATTACTCGCCTCGCTATTCGCCGCGGACTGGAATTTGTGTTTGTATCGTGCTTGTTATCGTGCGTGGTTATGGGGCAGCAACCAGGTTTGAGCGATGAAGAACTCCTAACCGAAACCCAACGAAAAACGTTCGATTACTTTTGGAATGGGGCCGAACTTAATAGTGGATGGGCGCGGGAACGAATTCACCTAGACGATCCCGATCTTGACTCCACCTTGGTAACATCGGGCGGGACTGGTTTCGGACTGATGGCCATACTAGTCGGTATCGAACGTGAGTTCGTGAATCGCGAGGACGCGGTGCAGCGACTGGAAAAAATCATTGACTTTGCCGAACGAGCTGATCGTTATCACGGTGTGTGGCCTCATTGGCTGCTGGGAGATACTGGCAAAGTAAAACCGTTCAGCCTGGATGACGATGGTGCAGATTTGGTGGAGTCGTCTTTTCTAGCGCAGGGCTTAATCTGTGTTCGTCAGTATTTCGCAAACGGGAACCCAAGAGAACAAACGCTTGCTCGCCGAGCGGACCAATTGTGGCAAACCATGGAATGGGATTTCTTTCGGGGTGATAGCCGTGAAAACGTCTTGTTTTGGCATTGGTCACCACGAGTTGGTTGGAGAATGAACTTTCGCATTCGTGGATACAACGAATGCCTCATCACCTATGTGCTAGCCGCCAGCTCGCCAACCCATCCGATTCCTGCCGAAGTTTATCACGAAGGTTGGGCTGAATCGGGTGCGATCAAAGAAACGAGGACCTATCTCGGCGAAACTCTAACTATGCGACATCAAGGCGTAAAGAACTCATGCGGACCGTTATTCTGGTCCCATTATTCCTTTCTAGGACTCGACCCACGGGGCTTATCGGATCGATACGCCGACTACTGGGCTCACGGAAAATCACATGTAAAAATGATTCATGAACACTGCGTTATAAACCCGAACGGCTTCAAAGGTTATAGCGCAGATTGCTGGGGGCTCACGGCCAGTTACTCGGTCAATTTCTACAATGCTCATGCACCAGAGAATGACAATGGGACTATATCCCCAACAGCTGCCCTTTCGTCCTTTCCCTACGAGCCAGAACTGTGCATGCGAGCTCTTCGAACATTTCACGACCGACTCGGTGAACGCTTGATTGGCAAGTATGGACTCTACGACGCATTCAACCTAGAAAAAGACTGGGCTCCGCCGCATTACTTGGCAATCGACCAAGGCCCTATTGTGATTATGATGGAAAATCATCGGACAGGGCTACTGTGGCGTCTTTTCATGTCAGCCGAAGAAATTCAGAATGGACTCAAGCGACTTGATTTTAAAAGAAACACTTTGCCTCGCGAATGATGTAGATTTCTCACCAGCGTAGACGATCCCACAGCCAGCACCTCTGATTCTTATCGTGTAAAAAGCGGAGTCCAACCGATGTCAAGTTTTGTAAACAATCTAACAGATACTGCCCTAACAATCATGACTCGTTTGATGCTCGCCCTTTTCGGTTTGGTATTTACGAATATCACGTGCTTTGCTGAGCCAGACGGTAACCTCATCGGGACGAAGCCGAACATCATTTTTGTCCTGACGGACGATCAAGGCTATGGAGATTTGTCGTCACATGGAAATCCAATTCTAAAGACCACAAATCTGGATAAGCTTCGAGGAGAAGCGTTTCGCTTTCTCGATTTCCATGTAAGTCCGACATGTGCTCCGACTCGGAGCGCATTGTTCACCGGCCGCCACGAGTTCAAAAATGGTATCACACACACCATCCTCGAACGAGAACGCTTAACACTCGATGCTGTTACGTTACCTCAAGCCTTGCAAACTGCGGGCTACTCCACTGGCATATTTGGCAAATGGCACTTGGGTGACGAGGAAGAATACCTACCTAATCGACGAGGCTTTAACGAAATGTTTATCCATGGAGCAGGAGGGATTGGACAGTCATACCCTGGCTCATGTGGCGATGTACCTGGAAATTCCTACTTCGATCCGATGATCCTTCACAACGATCAGCTAGTAAGGACAAAGGGCTACTGTACTGATATTTTCTTTGAGAGAGCGACCGAGTGGATCAAAGAGCAAGCTAAGGACCAGAAAAGATTCTTCGCTTATATCGCAACGAATGCTCCTCACGCACCTTATCATGCAAAAAATGCGGATGCAACTCTTTATAGCGGCAAAGTCCCTAAGGAAGATGTGGCAAATTTCTTCGGGATGATTCACAATATTGATGAGAATATTGGTCGATTGCGAGAACGTTTGAAAGAGTTGGGAATTGAACGTGATACTCTCATCGTTTTCATGAATGACAATGGGACTGCGGCAGGTCAATCTGTTTTTAACGCCGGCATGCGAGGAGCCAAGGGCTCGCCGTGGCTTGGAGGAACGAGGGCGAATTCGTTGTGGTGTTGGCCTGGCGTTATTCAGAATAGAGATTCATCCGAATTCGTAGCGCATGTCGATTTCTTTTCTACCATTGCTGATATCGCAGGTGTCGAATGGACGGATCTCATGAGGTCACAGGTTGAGGGCAGATCACTGGCTACGTTGTTGCAAGGTACCCAAGAAACATGGCCACATCGATTTTTGGTGACTCACGTTGGTCGTTGGCCAAAAGGAGCCAATCCGGATGACTATAAATACTCGGCTGTATCCGTTCGAGACAGTCGATGGGCCTTAGTGAACCCCAACGGAAAGCCATTAGCAAACGGAGAATCTCCTCAATGGCAGCTGTTTGATCTCACCAACGATTACGCGCAAACTAGTGACATCGCTTCAGAACACCCGACAGTTGTAAAAAAAATGCAGGATGCTATCGATAAGTGGTGGAATGACTGCAGACCAAAAATGATAAACGAACAAGCAAATGGGCCCAAGCTGAATCCGTTTGCGGTACGATACTGGAATCAATTTGGAGGGGGACCTACAGAAGCGGATTACAAGCGCATGGACCCGTCCCAAGGATGGCCTCCGCGGAAGTGAGCCTTTTTTAACGTGTATGACAGGATTGGATTTCGATGCAAATAGTTGCCTTTCGAGCTTTTTTAGAAATCGCGCTTTGTGTGGTGGCATTATCGCAGGTCTCCAGCGAATCTGGATTTGGCAATGATCGCCCTAACATTATCGTCATCATGGCAGACGATCTTGGCTACGGTGATTTGTCTTGTTATGGCGCCACTTCGATACAGACGCCGAACATCGATAGATTAGCTGCATCAGGAATACGATTCACGAGTGGCTATTGCTCGGCGTCAACGTGTACGCCAACCCGGTATTCCTTTTTGACGGGCAAATATGCCTTTCGCACCCCAGGCACCGGCGTTGCCCCGCCTAATGGACCGGCGATCATTGAACCAAACACGGTTACCATTGCTTCCCTCCTCAAAAATGCAGGCTATCAAACCAAAGTCATTGGCAAGTGGCATTTAGGACTTGGACAAAAAAAGAACGTTTCGAACCAAACTTCCAAGGAACCAGCTTCCATCTTTGGACCAAATTGGAATGGCGAACTGAAACCGGGGCCATTGGAGATTGGATTCCATAGTTGTTATCTTTTGCCAACCACTAATGACCGAGTCCCGCAAGTATATGTTGCCGACCATCGAGTCGAGAACTTGGATGCATCTGATCCACTTTGGGTAGGTGATAAAAAACCGTCCGCGGATCATCCGACTGGAGAAACGGAACGCGATAGCTTGAAAATGGATTGGTCCCATGGTCATAATCAAACGATTCACAACGGAATAAGCAGGATTGGCTTTTATACCGGGGGGCATGCCGCAAGATTTCTAGATGAAGATCTGGCAGACAGATGGGTTGAAAAGTCGAAAGAGTTCATACATAGCAATCGAGATCGACCGTTCTTTTTGTTTTTTGCATCGCACGACATTCACGTACCACGAGTAGTTCACCCTAGATTCGCCGGTAAATCGAAGATGGGGCCGCGAGGGGATTGCATCCTGCAATTGGACTGGTGCGTAGGAGAGTTAATCAACCATGTGGAGACGATGGGCTTAACAAGGAACACACTTTTTGTTTTCGTAAGCGACAATGGCCCCGTAATGGATGACGGCTACAAAGACAATGCACTCGAGCAGTTGGGGGATCATAGCGCCGCTGCTCACTTGAAAGGAGGAAAGTATTCCGTGTACGAAGGCGGAACAAGGACACCATTTATAACGTCTTGGCCAAGCGTTATCTCGCCAGCGATATCCGATGAAATGGTAACGACTGTTGATTTGGCGCGTAGTTGTGCGAGCCTAGCGGGCGAAAGAGTCCCTGATGATGCTTGTCCTGATAGCCTAGATTTAAGTGCAGCACTGCTAGGGAAACCTGGCGCAAAAGGCCGAAGCCACGTATTGCAACAAAACAACAATGGGAATCAATTCGGATTGCGAGTTCGTGACGAATCAGGAGATTGGAAACTCGTTGAAGCTCCGAACGGACTGATGTATAACGTCAATGTCGGAGAGACATTGAGAAGCACAAAGGTACCTAATTTCCAGCTGTTTGACTTAGCATCCGATCCGGGAGAGACTACGAATGTAGCATCTCAACATGTGGAAACCACGGAACGTCTCAAAGAAAAACTGGCCTCGATAAAATCGAAATGAGCTTATTGCAACCGTTTAAAGCCATCCTCGGATCGATTAGCTTAAGCATGAAAGAATTTATAAAGGGACTCAACTCAAGAATAGGCGATAGGCGGGATTGCTAGTCTCATCAGCGAAGAAGTAGCCAAGTTCGAGCATTGACCTTTGGAACTCTGCTGCATCAGTTTCCCCCATTTGAATTCCGACTAGAACCCGGCCGTAATCAGCCCCCTGATTTCGATAGTGGAACAAACTTATGTTCCAGGTTGGTTTCATATTAGATAGGAATCGCATCAGCGCGCCTGTTCGTTCAGGAAATTCGAAACGATAGATTCTTTCCTGGTCACTGCAATTGCTTCGTCCTCCGACCATGTATCTCAAATGCTCTTTGGCAAGCTCATCCTCTCCCAAATCCATGGACTCGAACCCATGCGCGGCGAGCATCTTTTGGATTTCAGGGATTTCCCGATTGTTCTCGATGGAGAGACCAACCAAGACATGTGCTTTTTCGGTTTCCGACATGCGATAATTAAACTCGGTCACGTTGCGATGGCCGATTGTTTCACAAAGCTCTCTGAAGCTTCCGGGTCGCTCGGGAATCGAAACAGCGAAGAGTGCTTCTCGTTCCTCACCGGCCTCGGCACGTTCCGCAACAAATCTTAGCCGATCGAAATTCATGTTGGCGCCGCAAGTGATAGCGACCAGATTCTTATCACGAATTCCGTTTTGCTGTACGTATTGTTTTAATCCTGCGATTCCCATGGCACCGGCTGGCTCCAGAATGCTTCGCGTATCTTCGAAGGCATCTTTGATGGCCGCACAAACCGCATCGGTATCCACAGTTATAAAATCATCAACTAATTCGCGAGTCATTCGAAAAGTTTCATCCCCAACGCGTTTGACCGCCGTCCCATCCGAAAAGAGTCCAACGTCATGCAACAAAACGGGTTTTCCTTCCCGTACCGATTGAATCATCGCGTTGGAGTCCTCCATTTGCACACCAATGACTTTGATTTCTGGCCTGACTGCTTTGATGTAGGCTGCTACACCAGCGATCAAACCGCCACCTCCTATGGCGACAAACACCGCGTGAATGGGGTGCTGATGTTGCCGAAGAATCTCCATCCCAATTGTTCCTTGTCCGGCGATCACATCGGGATCATCAAAAGGGTGAACGAAAACATATCCGTTTTCTTTCTGAAGAACCAACGCATGCGAATAAGCGTCTGAGTAACTGTCTCCTTCTAGTACGACGACTGCCCCAAGCGCTTTTACGGCTTCGTATTTCAATCTCGGCGTGGTGACAGGCATGACGATAACCGCCCTGCAACCGAGTCGCTGAGCACTGAGCGCGACACCTTGCGCATGATTGCCAGCGGACGCACAGATCACACCTCGGTCAAGTTCCTCCGAGGTTAATCTCGACATTTTGTTGTAGGCACCTCGCAATTTGAAGCTGCGGACGGGCTGAGTATCTTCGCGTTTAAGCCAAACATGATTGCCAAGCCTCCGCGAGAGTTTAGTTCCTTTTTCCAACGCGGACTCTACAGCCACATCGTACACTTGAGCGTTCAAGATCTTTTGAAGATACGTAAGAAGTCGTAATTCCATGAAGTATTCAGCTGGCTAAGAGCATGCGAACGGGAGACCATACTGCAGAGTTTTGAAATGCAATAATCGTCTATAGCTTAAACGTTGCAAGAACGTAAAGAATAGCAACAGGAAATTAATCCGCTTGAAGCGTTTCTACATCCACGTAGCGATAGGTTCCTTTGGTCATTTCTGCAAGCGACCGAATCCAGCCGCCGTTGCCCGATTGCGGACCGGCGCGAAACTCGATGGTATGAATCGTGGTCTGCGTTCGCAGAGCCCGCTCTTGCAGGTCTTGCAATTGCGCATCGGTCAAACGTGGCTCATCCGCATCTGTCATGAAGAATAGAACATCTGGACCAAACGATAGTCCCATTCTTAATGCAGATAGGTGTTCGGTTCCGCCATTCGCAATCATGGCACGCACAAACTGTTTGGCACGGTTCTTGTCTGCCTCTTTGGCAAAATGCATACGGTTCGAAACCCCCCTAACGCTTGATAGTGGAATCGGGGCCTCGTTGTAAAAAACGATTTGGAATTGGTTGTCTTCACTAAGACTTTCGATACTAGTGTTGAGCTCCCGTTTCGCCACGAACATCGGGGCACTAGAGTTCACATTCATAGAATCTGATCGATCTAGAACATAAACGAACGAGGTGCCAGTTCCCTCCACACCGAGAAATGATGTTTTGGTTTTGTCGCCGGTTCCAAATTTTCCTGTAGACTTACCGGGGCCCGATAAGCTTCCGACGCCCGTCAGACCTGATTCTGAAGAATCGGTCCCCGATCCAGAAGAAGCGGATTTAGAATCGTTAGGTACGAGATCCGCTAGCAGAGATTCGAGTGCCGCGGCTCCTTGGGAATCAGGCATCGCAGAGCTAGGAATGTCTGCCGCAGAGGATTCGACTTTATCAGCGCTCGATGGTCCTCCTTCACTTCCTGACAGGAAATACTCCGTACCGCTATTGGTTTGATGAACGACCGCAATACCGACGGGTCGATCCGGTTCACCACCTGTACCTCGCGTAATGGGTCTCCATAATGCAACGATGGTGGTGAACAAAAGAAAATGGATAACGCAACTGATCATCCACGCTCTGCCGTCCGACCATTTAGGATTAACCGGACGGGGTAACGTTTTGTCTCGACGCTCGAGTCGGTCAGGAGTTTGATCAACTGGTTCCATAATTGACACTCTACAATTTCATCAGAGACCGATCAATCTGAACCAAAGGCAAACCCATGACTTCGGAACGTATCTTTGAGCATCTTGCACTAGGGATTCGATTGCAAAACGACTTTTCTGGCGGCCAACCATCGAATTAGGGCGTTTGACCAATCTTGTGTGCCGGCAATGTTTCGACCAAGTCCCACGCCATGAGCACCCTTTTCGTAAATGTGGAGCTCACCTGGTACTCCATTCTTGACCATGGCAGAATAAAAGGCCAGAGCATTCTCCGGAGGAACCCCCGTATCTTCTTGTGTATGGAAGATGAATGTGGGGGGAGTCTCTTTGGTCACGTTCAAGTCGCTTTGGAAGGCAACCAACTCTTCTTTAGTAGCTTGAGGGCCCAGCAGATTGACTTCGCTGCCTCGGTGGCCTCTCGGGTGCCCAAAAAGGATTACTGGGTAGGCCATAACACCAAAGTCGGGCCTGCTTGATTGCTTTGCGATAGGGTCCGAGGCGTTGGCATCACCGAGATCGAACTTGGTCAAAACCGTAGAAACCAAATGACCTCCGGCTGAAAATCCTAAAATTCCAACTCGATTCGGATCTATGTTCCATTCGCTTGCGTTAGCTCGAACCAATCGAATAGTGCGTTGAGCATCGCTAAGCGGAGCTGGATGACCGTAGCCTTTGCCTCGATGACGATAGTCGCAAATGATAGCCGCCATGCCGGCTTCATTGGCCCATTTTGCAATCTCGGTTCCTTCGTGTCCCATAGCTAGTCCGCCGTAGCCTCCGCCTGGACATACAACAATTGCTGCGGTAGCGGTTGATGCCGCTGGCAAGTGCACCATTGCCATCGGAATGTCTTTGGCTTCGGTGCCCACTGCTCCCGGAGCGCCGTTTTCCCATAACTTAAGCGTTAACGATTTCACGTCCGCACCATGCAGGTTTGAGTCGATGCAAGCGATTGAGAACAGCCCCGATGCAACGAGCAACAATCCGAGTCGGTTCCAAAAGAATCTGAGGCCTTGATGTTTCACGGTAATGATTAGCCCTTTAACGAGGATGAAGAGGTAGGGATCGCGCGAACACGAAAGGTTCGCGAGAGGCGCAAGAGGATTAAAATCGGGTTTGTCGCAATGAACGAAACCAGTAACCTAATGCCGCAACTTGGAGATGATGTTGATCATAACCCGATGCTTAAGCAAGGGATTTTGCTAGAAAATTGTCCCTCGCTCACGGGCCTGTTGCTTTAACTGGCCGTGGGCGCGCTAGCGTCCGGTTGTCCGCCGTTAACCGTGAGCTAGCGCCCGGCGGCTAATGCTTGTTTTTCAAAACGCCATTAAAGCAAAAAGCCCTTACGCTGCGGTTTGGGATTTCGGCGGTTCTCCCATCAAGGTTATCTCCAAGTTACGGCACTAGTTTTCCATTGTACTCGGCAATTGGCCTGAATTACGCTTGAGGTTCAGTCATCGTAAAAGGATCCAACGCCTTATCGAGCGTTTCTTTGGGAAGAATATTTTGTTCCAAGCACAATTCGCGAATCGTCTTGCCAGATGCAAAAGCTTCCTTTGTTAGTTTGGCGGCTTTCTCGTAGCCGATGTACGGATTGAGACTGGTAACCATCGACAGGCTTTGCTCAACGGCAGCCTCACAAGCCTCAGGATTTGCCTCAAGACCATCCATACAAAACTCAATAAAGGCCCCCACTCCGTTTGCGAGCAGCATCAAGCTTTCCAGCATGGCATGTCCCATGACTGGCATCATGATATTCAATTGGAAGTTACCACCTGATGCGCCGCATAGAGTCATCGTGGTATCGTTGCCCATTACCCTAGCCGTGAGTTGCATCATGCTTTCGCACATTACTGGGTTTACTTTACCAGGCATGATCGATGAGCCAGGCTGCCGGTCCGGAAGAATTACTTCATAGAAACCACATCGAGGACCGGAGCCGAGCCAGCGGATATTATTCGAGACGTTGAAAAGTGTCATCGCAATCGTCTTGATAAAACCGTGGCAATCAACCAATCCATCACGCTGAGCGTTGGCTTCAAAGTGATCGACAGCTTCCACAAACGGGATTCCAGTTTGAGACTGGAGTGCCTCTGCGACACGTGCACCGAATTCTGGATGGGTATTGATACCGCTGCCGACGGCGGTTCCTCCGACTGGAAGTTCGTAAACCGCTTTAGCAGCAAGCTTAGCCCGCTCGATCGAAAGTTCAATTTGACGTGCGAAGCCGCCGAATTCCTGTCCGAGTCGAAGCGGTGTCGCGTCCATTAAATGGGTCCGTCCGATCTTAATGACTTTGTCCCACTGTTGGGCCTTGCTCCTGAGGGAATCAAGCAGTTTGTTAAGTTGTGGAATGAGGGTATTGTGAATCTCGACCGCGGTCGCAACGTGAATTGCAGTAGGAAACGTGTCGTTTGTACTTTGCCCCATATTGACGTGGTCATTGGGGTGGATTGGTTTTACTTTTGAAAACCGATCACCGCCAAGCAATTCAATGGCGCGATTCGAGATCACCTCATTGACGTTCATGTTACTTGAGGTTCCCGAGCCAGTCTGGAAGACGTCGATCGGGAATTCGCCGTCCATTTTGCCTTCAATTACTTCTTGGCAGGCATTCTTTAACGCTTGAACTTGAGCGTCCGAGAGTGGATTTTTACCGGTGCCGGTGAGTTTTCCCAAATCGTGATTCGCGACTGCACAAGCCAGCTTGACCCGGCCCATGGCTCGCAAAAGGGGAATAGGCAAGTGCCAACCTGAGATGGGGAAATTCTCGACAGCCCTTTGAGTTTGAGCGCTGTAATAGGCGTTGGCAGGTACAAGGACTTCACCCATCGAGTCCACTTCAGTTCTAAATTCGGCCATGTTCACGCTTTCTT